>SXGS01425667.1_pt1 | contig 16367 bp, 8 predicted proteins | sample 3174681 | NCBI WGS metagenome assembly SXGS01 (sample SAMN11356861, study PRJNA531348) | freshwater metagenome | isolation source: freshwater sample F1-80 | place: China: Fuxian Lake, Yuxi | collected 2017-12-25 | reverse complement strand
CAAACGGTGCTCCGTCTTGCCTTGGCGGGTCCATCCCTCTAAGGTCTTCATCTCTTCGTCGCTGAGCTGAAATTTCGCGGACTTTCGGCGCATGACTCAACATACAGTAGTACCAGAACTAATGCAACTAGACACTAGCATGCAGCTCCTTCGCGGTGTCGATGAGACTGGACCGGTGCGATTCCACCATCTGCCGGAGCCGGTTGCGGGTTGGCTCCGTCAGGCGGGCTTCTTCCCATGGCAGCATCACCTGGCTCAGCATCCGGAGCGACCATACTTCCGTCACCGCCGACCAGTGCAGTTCGGCCAGCCGCCGCACGTATTCTTGCCGGCTGCCGGCGCCCACGACCCCGGGAACCAGTTCGATCGCCTCGCCGAGCAGCACATCCGCGGCTTCAGCAGGTTGTGGAATAGCTGGTGGATTCCAGGCCAGGGAGCGGAATTCCGCCGCCGACGGGCCCGTCTCGGCGTCGTTCAGACGGAGGGTGACGAGGTCTCGTCCCAGCCGTTTCTCAACCAGCGCCTGAATCTGTTCCCGCCGCCGTGCGGTGTCCACCATTCCCTCGATGATCAGGCCGCCATCGGGCCGTCGGCCCACTGCCAGTTCCTCCCCTACTTCGGCGCCGATCCGGTGCAGGAGTTCCAGCAGTTCGACCCGGCTTTCCAGAATCCCGCCCGGCGACACGTCTGCCGCCTCTGCCGCCGACGAGAACGACACCGCCGGCGAAGGCTCTCTTGCCGCCACGGGCAGCGCTGGCAGCGGTGGCTCGAACGCCCTTGCGGTGGCCGGATCATCCCGCGCCGGGATCATCCTGACGTCGTGCGCGGAAATCCGCAGCACCGCCTCTCTCGATCGGTCCCGGATCCGCACTTGTTGCACGCGAACCCGGTCCGTCGCCGGGTCGATCTCGAACAAGACCTCCACTTCCGCGCCCCAGCCGCTCCTCGACGCGGACACGCGAACCACCGTCGCACCATCCGACTCCAGTCGCTCGATGCGAACGCGCTCTCCGCCGCCCGAGCGCAATTCGGCCATGTCTTCACCGAGCAGGACCGGTGACCACTTCCGCGAGCGCAGCCATCGTAGAAAGCCCGCTTCGATCGCCTCCCCGTCAGCGGCTTCCCCAAGGCACTCGGCAAGCGCCGCTGAACCCGAACCGGCCGCCGCGACCGGTACCACCCGGCCCGCAACTGCCGGTTCGAGTACGTACCGGCGCGACGACGCCGGCTGCCATGCCGCGAATTTCAGCCCCCCCTCCGGCACCGCCCACCGTGCAGAAAAGCGCCGGTCGCCGTCCGCCCAGACCTCCAGGCGGCTACTCCGCTTCCGGCCTGCCGGCTGCACTTGCGTGATCTCGATCGAAAACTCCTGCCGGACGATCGCCCCCGCATCGCGCAGTCTGGCTTCGGCCTGCCGGACCCGCGCAACCGTCGGCTCCAGCAGCGGACCTGACGGCTGCTTGCGCCCCAGGACAAACAATCCCGCGGCCGCAACCAGGGCCACCGCCATCGTGATTGCTGGGCGCAGCAAGCCCGGGCCGTGGGGGACGGGCCTCGGCGCCCGCCAGCGCTGATCATAATCCTCGCGCCACGCTTGAAACTGGCGTTGAGCTACGAAGCTCGCGCCTCGCAAATCTTCGGCGTGTTCGTTTTGCAGCCGAACCAGCTGCCGGATCGAGAGATCCAGGTCCTGCACCATGGCGCGGCATTCCCAACAGCCGCGAACGTGCCGCCGGACGATCCACCGCTGGTGAAACGGCAACTCGCCTTCGAGCAGGCTCACCAGCAATTCTTCGCTGCAATGGTCCGAAATGGCGTTCCTCCTTATAACTGCGGGTTGCTGAATCGATAGCTGCGGGTTGCTGAATCGCCGGCCGCCTCCTGCTGGACGGCTTTCCGCATTTTCGCCAGCGCCCGCGCCAGCAGCGTGTTCACCGAGCTACTCCCGATTTTCAGGGCGGCCGCGATCTCCCGATACCGCAAGCCGTTGAGCCGGAGCAGGACGACTTCCGCTTCCCTCGCCGTCAACTGCGATAAGTATCCATCGAGGGTCAGCCGGGAGTCCAGCAGGCGCCGCTCGGGGTCCGGTTCCAAAGCAGGTATTCGCTCGGCGAGGTCCCCCGCCGCCGGCCAACCGCGTTCCTCGCTCGTGCGGCGCTTCCACACAAGCCGCCGCGCCACCCGCAGCGTCCAGCCTTGCGGGTTCTCGATCGCCTCTCCCCGGCAGCATCGGCGGTACAGCAGGAGAAACGCCTCCTGCACGATTTCCTCGGCGTCGGCCCGGCTTCCAACCTCCCGGCAGACGTAGGCCAGCAACGAACTGTGCCAGTTCTGGTACAGCGTGCAGACGATCTGGTTTGCGCTCGTCGAGTCCATTCACGCGTCCCGCGCTGGTGCCGCTATCGATTATCTCTTAATGTGTTGCCGCATCAATTATTTCACCACAGGCGGCCGTGAGGAAGTTCGCGAAAACCGTTCCGAATTTTCCGTTTGCATCCGCCATGGAGTTGCACCGGATGGTCACCCAGCCCGAAACACCCCGTCCTGCCAAGCCGCATTTTCGACAACCACCTGGAGCAACCGGCGCTGCCCGGCCGCGGGCGGCTACAGGGTTAACTCGCTTGAACGCCTCGTTAACCCGGAGCGCCAAGCATCTGATTGCGTGTTGAAAACTGCTGGGTGATCCGACCATCGAGCTTGTCACAAGGTGCTCGATCCCCGCCGGCTCCAGGTCGGCGTCGAGATCGAGATATGTTCCCGCCCTTTCCGTGGCGTAGGCCGCGATCGCGTCTTCCCTTGCCTTACGGGATTGTTGCCGCAGCCACTCGCCGACGGCCTCGCGTGCCAGGGTCTGGCGGGGACCTGTGACCGTGCCGCCTCCACCCGGAGACGGAGGTAGATATGCTCCGGGAGGGGCAGGTGAAAGTTCTTCATTGCTCTACTTCCTGCTCCATGACGGCACGAGAGTATGGCAGAAAATGATGCCGATGAGTGAGTGGCAGGGTCGCGCGTTGGCGGGGAGGTTGTGTGGAAACCATGGTTTCCGGGCGGGCTGTGAAAGTTCGAAACGCGTCCACGAGGGGGCCGTGGGGAAGCCGAAAACGCCAACTAAGCCCCGTCCTGCCCGGCTACCGGTGTTGATTCCGCTGTCCCGGCTGCGCGAATAGGACCAACTGGAGCCGCTCGGTGCGGGACGCCCATTGCCGCCAGCCTCGCCATCGAGAGACGTGCGCCGTGCCGGACATGACGATCGGCGCGAAAGCGATTTCGACCCGTTGAACCACCAGAGCGACATCAACAAGCCCGATGCGGCGCATGGAGTCAATGCTTGCATCGTGCGGGCTAACAATGCATCACTTGACCACCGTCCACGTTGATGGTCTGGCCCGTTACTTGAGCTGCCCTGGCCGAGGAGAGGAATGCGGCCATGTCCGCTATGTCTTCTGGTAGCTGCCAGCGGCCGAGCGGGGCTACGGACCGGATCTTTTCGCCCGCCCAATCTTCATAGGAACGCCGCTTTTCCGGCGGCTGCTGGTCATGCCATGCCTGCCAGACTTGGCGGTTCAGCGGCGTCTGGACCATGCCTGGATTCACCGTGTTGACCCGGACGCCGTACTGCGCCATGTCCTTCGCCAGACACTGCGCGAAATTGATGTTGGCCGCCTTGCTCGCGCTGTAGGGAGGATCGGTCTGCGAACCGATCTGCCCCGCGACCGACGCTATAAACACCATGGTCCCGTTCCGCCGCGAGATCATGCCTGGTGCGACGGCGTGAGCCACGTGGACCATGCCCATCACGTTGACCTCGAGCACGCGAGACCAATCGCCCGGTTCGAGGTTGGTGAACGGAAAGCCGAACTTTCCCGATGGCACGGCCGCCGCATGGACCAGGTGCGCGATCGGTCCCAGCGTGCGTTCGGTCTCGGCAACAGCGGATTCAACCGCCGCAAGCCGGCTGACATCGACACCGGTCGTCAGATCCCAAATCGCGACTTGGCAGCCTTCCGCGGCGAGTTTGCGCGCGCAGGCAAGTCCAATTCCACTCGCGCCGCCGGTCACGACGGACACGTGTCCGCGAAGCTCCAAATCCATATTCTTCAGCCGGTCCTGTCAGAACTGAAAGCGCAGCGCGAACTGCATCTGCCTGCCGAGCCCCGCCGATGTAACGCGGCCGAAATTACCCGAGCTGATTTCGAGAGTCGGAGGATCGAACGCCGGTGTGTTGGTGAAGTTGTAGCTCTCCCACCGAAGTTCGATTTCCTTCCGTTCGCTGACTGGAAAATTCTTGAATACGGCGAAATCGATGTTAACCAGACCGGGCGCCGTGAGAATATTCCTTCCGCTGTTGCCGTAGCGGCCTCGCGCCGTCACGAATGCGGACGTGTCAAACCACCGTTGCAGCGTGCGAACATCGCCACCCAGCCGGCCGTCGGCGATACGGTCGGGCCGGTGGTTACACCGGGGGCAGCCATCGTCCACCGGCTTGAGCGCTTGGGCCGGGTGAATGGGCATACCGGTCTCCATCACAAGCGTGCCATTGAACTGCCAGCCGCCGAGCACCTGCCCACGCAGGTCACGCTTACCTTTGAAGAACGGCAGTTCATATAGGAACACTGTCGTCGAGCGGTGCCGCTGATCGCTCTCTCCAAGGCCCCGTTCGAGCGCCCATGCGTAAGGATTGTTGTGCCGCTGCGCCCCGCAGCAGGCGAAGGAGTCGAACATGGTTTTCGAAAAGGCGTACGTCTGGAGGAATGTAACACCGCGCGAAAGCCGCTTCTCACCCTTCATGAGCAGGCCGTGATAATTGCCCGACGCATCGAGCGAGATATTCTCAATCGGTCCCCATGCCGGATAGACCCGCTGCGAAGTCCCTTGCACGAACGGGTTTACGGTTCGCGGGGAATCGAAGTGCGCGGACTTCGACCCCACGTAGCCGATTTCGAACACAATCGACTTGGGCAGCATCCTCTGGATGTTCAGATTCCACTGCTGGACGTCGCCGACACCGCGCCGGGTATCCGCCGAATTGATTTCACTGTTGATGTTCAGCGCGGCGGCCTGATCCGCGTTCCGCATACGAATGCGAACGGTTCCGGCCGCGTTGAGTTCGTTGACATTGAGGTTATTAGGCGGATTCGCCGCGAGCGCGGGAACGAACATGTTCATCATGTTTACGTTGTAGAAAATGCCATAGCCGGCGCGGATTACGGTATTGGTGCCGCCAAAGGGGCGGAAGGCGAAGCCAACGCGCGGCGCCAACAGCGTCTTACTGGGATCGTTCAGTGCTCCGGCCTGTCCCACGGCGGGGTAGAGCGCGAGCCGCGTGAAGTCGAAATTCCGCGACTGGCCGCCCTTATCCGTGATAGCTGAATTGTATTCGTAGCGGAGCCCGATGTTGAGCGTGAGGCGCGGTGTGAGCTTCCAATCGTCGGTCAGGTAGTTGTGCCACCGCCAGAAGCGCGTCTTTGGATATGTGCCTGGATCCACGCCGGCGGGCAAACTGCTCGTAAAGCCAAGCCTTACCTGCTGCGGTTGGTCGAGCAGGAAGTCCGCCCACGCCAGACGGCCGCGCTCCGCGCCGGTCACGCCGGCCGCCGTGCCGGAGTGTGTTCCGGAGAAATCGAAAGCGCCGCGGACAAACGAAACCGTGCGCCTGTCGAGCCTTAATAAAGTGTATTCCGAACCAATTTTTACCGAGTGTTTACCACGTGTCCAGGTAATTTGCTCGGACGCCTGGCGCGACTCGTCCCAAATCGTATTGATATCGGAGTTGCCCAGGCCGCTTACGGTTCCCCCCAATCCGATGCTGGGAAGCCCCGTGTCAAGGGGGTTATTCGTTTGGCCGGGGATACCCAGGTCCTTCAGGATGTTGAAACTCGTTCCGCTCACATCATCCACCGTCTTGAAGATGTCGCGATTGTAGGACACTTTGAAGGTGTTCAACATGGTGGGAGCCAGAACGCGGGTGTAGTTCATGGTCGCGTTCTGCTGACGCCGCGGCCGCCGCGTGACGAAGATCGGATTCGTGTTGATGGGAAAGACCGGGAGGTTCACGTCCTGGATTCCATATCTTCCGAACAGCCGGTTCTTGTCGTTGAAATTGTGATCGATCCGAGCGAAGACCTGATCGTCGTTATCGCGATTGCGGGACGCGCCGGCGAAATTGTTGCGCCCGGAAAATTCGCCCGCCAGATTCTGCGCCGGCCAGAATCCGAACAGCTTCTGGGCGATGGGGGAAATGCGGCTGGCCGGAATCTGGTTGCCGGGAAACGGCGCGCGCCCATCCAGATCCTGAATCGGAATGAAGGAACCGTCGGCCCGCCGGAAAAACTCCTCGGTCAGATCTCCGCGCTTCATGCGGTCGCTCGGATAGATGCCGAAGCCCTGTGTGCTTCTGCGCTCGCGGAAGAATTCACCGTTAGCGGTGAAGAACGTGCGGTTCTTGAGGATCGGCCCGCTGATCACGCCCCCAAACGTATTGCGCCGCAGCGGTTGCTTCTTCAGGGCCGGGTTTTCGAAGAAATTCCGGGCGTCCAAAGCGTCGTTACGAAGGAAGTGGAATAGGACGCCGTGGTATTCGTTCGTTCCGGGCCGGATGGTGGCGACGATCTGCGCGCCGGACTGCGTACCATACTCGGCGGAGTACCAGCCCGCCTCGACGCGGAATTCCTGAATGGCTTCGACCGACGGCCGCATGCGAACGGCGCCGTGGATCGAAGTGCGGAGCGAAGCCCCGTCGAGCAGGATTGCATTGTTATGGACCTTTTGGCCCATCGCGGCGATACCGAATCCCGCGCCGAAACCGCTGGTAGTTACGCTCGAGGCCGGCCCGCGGCTCATGCCAGGGGCGAGTAGCGCCAGACGGAAGAGATTCCGGTTGCCTGGCAAGGGGAGTTCGCGTATCTTGGCCGAGTCGATCACGGTGCTGAGAGTCGCATCATCGGTCTGAAGGGATAGCGCCTGGGCGTCGACGCTGATCTGCTGCGTCACTTCGCCAACGAGCAGCTTGATGTCGACACGGGCCCGCTGATCCACTTCAAGGGTCACGGCTCGCACCGTGATCCTGCGGAAACCCCTTGCCTCGGCGGAAACTTCGTAGCTGCCGATCTCAAGGGCGGGGACTTCAAAGTTGCCGCCATCGCCCGATGTAACGGTCCAGTTGCGCTGCGTGCCGGTGTTTACTACCGTGATTGCCGCGCCCGGAATCGCCGCGCCGGATTCGTCGGTGATGGCGCCGAGTATGGATGAGCGGCCCTGCGCATAGAGGCCGGCGGGGAGGATCGCGAGAAACAGAATCAGTGATCGCATAGATTAACTCTCTTTGCTGGAACTGTACCACAAGCAGGCGTGATGAGCCAACGGGACTTCGACACGCCGTGATACGTCGATTTTAATGGGCTTCCATAGGGGTAGTCTGGTTCAAAGCCTTGGGTTGCGAACTCAGCGCTCCTCACCGAACGGCGCGTGCTGGCAATCGGTGCTGAATAACGTGCTGAATCGATAAAGCCGTAAAATCCTGTTGAATTTATGTAAATTCAGACCCACTATTCCCTGAATGTTTCAGGTGACTAATGCGGAAAGAGGAAAGTGCCGATAGACTGTTGATGATGCGCATCAAGAGCCAAGGCCGATGGACGCTCCGACCCGTTTGTTTTATGGCGGTCGCGATGGCCGTTGTTCCGATGGCCGCCATGGCCCAGCGCTATGCCTTCAAGAGCTACCTCCAGGAAGAGGGCCTTGGGAACCTCGTCGTGATGTCTCTGCTCCAAGACTCGACGGGGTTCATTTGGGTAGGTACACAGAACGGCCTGTTCCGCTATGACGGCGGGGGCTTCAAGCGCTTCGGCGCGGAGGAAGGGCTGCCCAGCACGAGGATCTTTTCGCTTCACGAGACTGCGGACGGCATTCTCTGGGCCGGCACGGAGTTTGGTGTTGCGAGGCGAATGGGGGACAGGTTCGCCGCCGCGGACATAGGCGGTCTGGCTCGCGTGTCTTCCATCACCTCAACAAAGGACGGCATGGTATTTGCCGCCACGACGCGCGGCCTGATGGCCGGAGCCGGCGAGCCGGGCGGGCAGGTTCGTTTCAGTGCCATGAATTCAGCTCCGTCTCACAGCGTTCACATGGACCCGGCGGGCGTACTTTGGTTCGGGTGCGGGCAGCAATTGTGCCGAATGCAGGATGGGGAGGTTGCCACCTGGCCGTTAATCGCGCGAGCGTCCGGAGAAGTCATCCGGGAGCGTTGGGACGCGATTCTGACGGATCGCGCCGGCCTCCTTTGGCTTCGGAGTTCCACACGATTGTTAGCGCTAACCCCAGGGTCACGGCGCCATGTGGATGAGGTTGGCGGGCTGGCGGAATCCACCCTGTTCGGCGGGCTCTACCTTTCGCGGGATGGAACCTTGTGGGCGCCAACCGATCGCGGCTTGGCCCGCCGTACGCGGGAGGGCTGGGAGTCGATCGGCACCAAACACGGCCTGACGAGTGGTTTCGTGTCGAGCGTGCTTCAGGACCGTGAGGGATCTCTCTGGATAGGCATGCGCGGGGCGGGCGTTGCCCGCTGGCTCGGGCGGGACCTGTGGCAGAACTGGGGCGAACGGGAGGGCTTGAGCAACGATAGCGTTCGCGCGATCAGGCGGGATTCAAAGGGCGCCATCTGGATCGGCACCGACTATGGCCTGAACAGGATGCGTAAGGGCGAGGCAACGTGGAAAGTCTGGACCGCGCGGGAGGGCCTCCCGGGTAACGCCATGCGCGGCATGGCTGAAGGCCCAGACGGCGCCATGTGGACAGGGGGGTACCCAGGCGGATTGGTTCGAATCGATCCGGTCTCGGATGCGATCCGCACCTACGGGAGCAAAGAGGGTCTAGCCAGCAGCCGGATTACAGGCCTCCTATTCGACAATGAACGCAGACTCTGGGTGGCTGCTGACGACGGCCTTTTTCGGAGCACGCCGGTTGGGAGTGTCAGGCGTTTTGAAAGGGTGGCCCCGGCCGGGCAGACTGGCGTGATTTTCCACCGCAGTCATTTCGACGACGCGGGACGATTCTGGGTGGCGTCAAGCCGGGGTTTGTTCAGACTGGAGAGCGGGAAATGGACGCTGTTCACGAGTCGCGACGGGTTGAAGGTCGATGCGATATCGTATCTCACGGCGGCTCCCGACGGCGCGATCTGGATAGGATATACGGAGGCGCTTGGCGCATCGCGTCTGGTGATTCGTGGAGACAAGCTGGACGCGAAGCACTTCACTTCAAGGAACGGCCTGCGCTCGGATAAGATCCTATCCTTGACTTACGATGTTCGCGGCTGGCTCTGGTTCGGAACGGACCGGGGAGTGGACGTGCTCGACGGCTCGCGGTGGCGGCATTACGGATACTCGGACGGGCTGGTCTGGGATTCCTGCAATGGCAACGCTTTTTTCGCGGACGCCGACGGGAGCGTCTGGATCGGCACGGGCCGCGGCCTTTCGCGTTTCATGCCAAGCCGGGACAGCGCGCCCGTTCCGCCTACGGTCATATTGACCGGCGCGAGATTCGGCGCGACTCCCGCGGATCTCTCAGGTCCGCTCGAAGTTCCGTTCCGGGATCGTGCGGTGACCTTCAAGATTGCGGCCCTCACCTTTCTGAACGAACAGGACGTGCGTTTTTCATGCCGGCTGGAGGGCCTTGAGAGCGGCTGGACGGAGACGGACCTGCGGGAGATCCGGTACCCCGGCCTCGCGCCCGGCGATTACAAGTTTCAGGCATTGGCGCGGAGCGCGGCAGGAGTCTGGAGTCCCGCTCCGGTGGAAGTGCCGTTCCGAATCCTCTCGCCATGGTGGCGGACTTGGCCGTTCGTTTTTTCGGCCGTCGTTTTCCTGCTCGCCGCGGCATGGAAGATCTCGCAGGCGTTCTCAGTGCGGCATTTCCGTCAAAGGGAGGCGTTGGAAGTAGCGGTCTTCGCCCGGACGCGGGAATTGCTTGAGGAGAAGGCGCGAACGGAGCGCGAAAAGGCGAAGGTGGAGGAGCAAAACCGCGAGATCGCCCGTCTTCTTAAGGAAGCGGAGCAGGCCAGCAGGCTCAAAAGCGAGTTTCTGGCGAACATGAGTCACGAGATCCGGACTCCGATGAACGGCGTCGTGGGTATGACCAGCCTGCTGCTCGAGAGCGGCCTGACTGCGGCGCAGCAGGAGCTTGCGGGAACCATCAGTCACTCGGCCGACGCGCTGCTCGCGATCCTTAACGACATTCTAGATTTCTCGAAGATCGAGGCGGGGAAGCTTGCCATCGAGATCGCACCGTTCAATCTGCGTCTGCTCGCGGAGGAAGTGACCGAAATGTTGGCCCTGAGGTCCAACGAAAAAGGGCTGGATCTGATACTTCGGTACGATCCGGAGGCGCCGCAGGAGTTCCAGGGAGACGCGGGGCGGATCCGTCAAGTGGTCATTAACCTCGTCGGCAACGCGTTGAAGTTTACCGACGCCGGTCATGTTCTGATCGAAGTCGAATGCCTGGAAAGAGCCGGCGGCGATGCCCTGATGAGGCTCTCAGTGCAGGATACGGGCAGTGGCATTCCAGCCGCGAAGACGGATCTCATCTTCGAAAAGTTCACACAGGCTGATGCTTCGACAAAGCGGAAATACGGTGGGACCGGGCTGGGATTGGCCATCAGCAAAAAGCTGGTGGAACTGATGGGCGGGACGATCGGTCTGACGAGCGAGCCGGATCTGGGATCGACGTTCTGGGTTGAGATTCGTCTCGCGGTCGAGCCGGCGGAGGAGTGCAGCCCCGCGGCGGTGGATATCTCGGGCTTGCGAGTCCTGGTTGTGGACGACAACGCCGTCAACCGGAGGGTGCTTGAAGAGCAATTGCTCCGGTGGAAATTGGACGCGCTGTGTGTACCATCGGCGCCCGATGCGCTGCGCGCACTGAGGGAAGCATCGCTTGGGGGCAGCCCATTCCGCATCGGCATCATCGACCACCAGATGCCTGGAATGGATGGCGAGGCGCTCGGCCTGGCGATCCAGGCCGAACCTTCTTTGCGCGGCACGATCGGCCTGATTCTGCTCAGTTCCTCCGGACAATGGGCGACAAAGGGGCAGCTTGTTGCGGCGGGCTTCGCGGCCTCGCTCGTGAAGCCGGCCCGTCAGTCGCAGTTGTTGGACGGTATCTGCACTGCGTGGGTCGGGCTTACGGGGACCGACAAGCGGGGGAAGGCCGATTTACCGGCCGCCGCGATAGGGCCGGAGATTCCGGTGGCCGAGCCGATTTCAGGAATGTGCCGGGCGCGGGTTTTGGTGGCGGAGGACAATCTCGTCAACCAGAAAGTCGCAGTGATGATGCTCGAAAGGCTTGGCTGCCAGGTAGCCATTGCCGACAACGGCCGGCAAGCAATCGATATGCTTGAAGGCGGAGGGTACGATCTGGTGTTCATGGATTGCCAGATGCCGGAGCTTGACGGGTTCGAAGCGACCGCCGAAATCCGCCGCCGCTTTGGGCGCGAGATTCCGATCATCGCGATGACTGCGAACGCTATGGAGGGTGATCGGGAGCGGTGCCTCGCGGCAGGAATGGACGACTACATCAGCAAACCCGTCAAACCAGTGAATCTTAAGGCTGCTCTCGACCGCTGGCTGGTGAAGAGCGCTGTCTAGCGGGCGGCTTCCGGGCGGGCATTGCCTCTGTGGCGGGCCTTGCATGCGGCGCCAATGGCAGGTGGCAGGCAGCAAATCGGCCGCGTGCGTCGCCAATTGAAACAGCCGTCGCACGGGAGGCTAGCCCGCATGTCTCACAGACCTGACTGGTGAGTCCAAACGCCGCTCGGGAGTCAATTTTCCACAGGCCTTCCCCTGCTTTCGTTTCTGCATTGGGATTATCGCGCCAAATTGGCCTTGGAGGGCGCATAAACCTGAAATCCGAAGTTGCAATCATTTCAAAGACTATCCGACGTATTTTGAATGGTTTACGCTGTGGAAAGCCAACTTCGGAGAAGTTGGCTTTCCAGCCTGCAAGCCGCTGAAAATAATGGGTTTAAGTGTCCAACTTCGGATTTCAGGTTCATGGCTGCCCGGCCGCCTTTTCCGGCTTCGGCTTCGAGCCGCTCAGATGCGCGTAATAACCGGGATCGTCGCCGGTCATCAATTTCGTCGCGAAGATGATCTGACCAGTATGCTGGGCGAAATGCTCAACGACGTGCGCCACGGCTTCGAGCACGCTGACATCGTACTTTTGAACCACGACGCGCTCCGCCAGACGTTCGGCGGACAGCGACGCGATAACGGGAAGGGCCTCTCGCACGACGCTTTCGATCGACTCAATCAGTTCCGCGCCGGAAGTGCCGCCACGCGTCGAGAACTCCAGGTCGCGAACACGGAGGTCGGCTTGGCCGCCGAGTGACGCGATGATCCACTGTCGCACGTTGCCGCTTAGATGCAGCACCAGGTTGCCCACGGCATTTTCGTTATCGCCGCCGCGCGCCCAGATCTGTTCGTTCGTGAGGCGGCTCAGACAATCCTTGATGCGGCCGGTCAACTGCTGAAGCTTGCGCGTTTCGAATTCAAGAAAAAGCAGATGCAGGGGTTCCGCCATCCTCCGAGTGTAGCGAAGCTGCGGAGGGGCCCGCTGAAGTTCCCACCTGGATCGCAAAAGCGTTCGAGACGTTGTCCGCGGGATTGGAATCTCCCCGGCTCTCCAGAATCACGCCGGCAAAATACTTTCCAACGGCGATGGATGACGGGAGTGTGATTGCGGCCGTCGCGAGCGGACGGCCACTGCCGGCGAGCGAGAACAGATTGGTGCTGAGCTGTTGCCCGGTGGACGTAATCGTCTGATCCGGGGACAGGTAGTAGATCCGCAGTTGATAGATTCCTGTCGATCTGGAAGTGTTCCTGATGTCGCCGGCGAGGGCGAACGTCCGGCCCGGCGCGATGACCGCCGGCGTCATCGAAATACCACTGATGCCGATGTCGAATGGAGCGCGCTGAGCTGTCACAGGAACAGGCAGGGCTTCGGACGTATTGTCCCGCCGGATTCGTGTCGCCGGAGGACTGAATAATCGTCCCAACATAGTATTTGCCGGGCGCGAGACCGCGGGGAATGAGATTGCCCGCCGCAGCCAAATCGGGCGCCACACCTTTGACAAGATCGAACGTTCCCGCGCTGAGCACCGCATTCGCGCGGGAAATCGACGGCGTGCCTGAATGATACACGGTTCCTGAAAACGTACCGGCATTCCACCGGGTTCGGAGACGGATTAGCGGACGTTGACCGGGTCCGCCGCGCCGACGGTAAGGGGAGAAACCTCTTTGATCCGCACCGCGAGACCGAACGCCGGGCGCTCGACCGCCAGTGCCTGAAAAACCAGATTGCGGTCATGGACGTCGAAGGCGCCAAAGTAAATACGGTCGTCTTCCCGGATATTGATGTCGCTGAAGCGCAGCAGGTAGTCGCCCGAATCGGTAACGTCGCTGTTAATGAAGACGATGCGGATGCCGTCGGAGGCGCGCAACCCCAGCACCTGGCTGCCAGTTGCCGGAACGACGGCGGTAAAGAGCACCTTGCCGCTTGCGTTTACATCGAACGAATCGATGTAGCCGAGAGTTGATCCGGTGGGCAGCGTTTCGCCCGAAGTGACGACCGCCTTCCAGTTGTTGAAGGAAACGTACTCGGCGACGGAGGAATCGGCGTATTCTTCGCGCAAGCTGAAGCGGGCGAAGAACCTGTTGCCCGCTGATCTCAGATCCGCCGCCGCCACAGCCAGTTGTGGGACGCCGAAGACGGGAATCCGTAGCGCCTGCATGAAGCCTGCGGCTCGCCAGGTTCCGCCCGAATACAGAAAATAGCCATTCCCGCCGCCCGTGACCACGAAGTAGGCCATCACGCGGTTCTGTTCGTCGATCGCGACTTGAGTCCAGTTCACAACGGTTCCACCATCGTGTGGGCTCTTAGTTCCCGCGCGCATCAGGAGCGTCAGATTCCCGTTATCGAAAAGGTAGAGGCGGCGGTGATTCGCGTCCGTGTTCGTCTCGATCACCTGCACGCCGCGGCCGTTAACCGCCCACGGCTTCGGCGTGAGCAACTTGACCCTGTCGGGCGCGGTGGAAGTGCTTGGCATCAGTTGAACAGGCGCGGTACCCGAAAGGCGATAGAGCGCGCCGCGCGCATCGAATTGCAGGTTGCCCGAGGCGTCTTCAAAAACACTGGTCACGCCCTCGAAACCCACCGAGACCGCTCCCGTGCCGAGGCGGTCGCCCTGCCGCAAGTTGGGTGCGAGAGACCAGGATCCGGCCCGACCCTGAATCTGAAAGATGCTCGAAGGATCGCCCAACCGTACGTAAGGCAGTGCGGCGCGAGTTCCTCTGACCAGACCGTTGAAGTGCAGGTTGGCCGTGACGTTCATCACGGTGCCGGCCTGAAACAAAGTGGGCCTCGCCGCGCCGGGCTGCTGGACCACGAAATCGTTCGTATCGGTACGCAGCACAGCATAGACTTGGCCGCCGGTTGTAAGAGCCGCGCTTTGCACGTAGCGGTTCGCCGCGGTGAGCAGCAGCACGTTCGTCACCGTCGTGCCGCCCGTCCAAAGATAAAGCCCCTCCCCTTTTCCAGCCGTGCCGAGCGCGTTTCCCACGAACAGAACGCCTCCCCGGGTGTTCGCGGCGAGGACGCGAAAGGTCTGGCTGTTGCGAATCTGAACGGTCTCGAAGCGGCCAGCCGCGGTATAGCGAACGACGTGTTGCTCGCCGTTGCTGAGATCGACGCGCATAACAAGATCGCCATTCGGGAGGACGATGAGATCGGTAAAAACCTTGACAGTCGATTTCAGGAATGGGTCGCCAAGGGTCATGATCCTGGTGGGCGTCACGGCTCCCACTGGCGCTCGAAAGAGGCCGCGCGCGTTTCCGGCAGCCTGATGCGCAATGAAATAGACCGTGCCCAGGTTGTCGATACCGAAGCCGTTATTGCCGCTCCATCCGGGCTGCTCCCCGGTGGCGTCGAGAATGAAGTTCACTCTGCCCGCGACGCCGGGGAGTGGTCTCTCCGCATCCCAGATCAGTTCCGCGGAACCGTTGGAAAAGCGAAACAGGCCGTCGCGAAAAGCCGCCTCAGGTTCGCGATAGAGAGCGCGAAAGACGAAATCGCCGTTGTCGTTGAGCGAGTTCGCCGTGATGTACATGAAGCTGAGATCGAGGATTCGGTCGCCGAAGCCGGCGCCGTCAAGCAGAATGAAATTCGCGGCACCTCCTGAACTGAGCATCAGGCCGCCATCACGCCGGGCCGCGCCCGCAGGTACGCTAATGAGCGTTTGACCCCGGGCGTTCAGGGAGAGCGACTGGAAGCGCGCGATCACGCCGCCCGGAAATGGCGACGGGGCGCCCGTGCTCGCAAGAAGCCGGAAGCCGCCATTCGTGTATAACAGCACGCCTGTGGAGAGGGAGTCGAGCGAAGCCGTGAAGGCCAGCTCGCCGGCGTCGTTGGCTGAAAACGCTCCCGGCGACGGGCGCAGCGGGAACGAGTCCTGTGCGGCGTCGTTCGAGATCAGGCGGGTCAGACGGAATTCCGGCCGCGGCTTCACAATGACGGAGGCAAGCGTTTCGACGCGTGGCGGCTTCCCATCGCGCGGCGTGTATGGAATCAAGGCGCGGACCGAAATCCGGCCCGCGGCTGAGGCCTTCAACACGCCGTCCGAAGAGATTGTGGCGACGCTGGTTTCGCGTCCATTCTGCCCGGTGAGTTCCCATTGGAACGGAGCCGGAATCGGGGCGTCGAGGATGTTGAACGCCGAAGCGGTGAATTGAAACGAATCGCCTACGAGCAGTTCCTTCGATGCAGGCGTGATCTCCAAACGCTTCGGAACCACCTGCAATTCCAGTTCGCTGAAAGCGCCGCCCGTCAAGGCGGCTGAAGCCTTGATTCTTGCGGTCCCAATTCCGGTCGCGGTCACCTTGCCATCCGCGTCGATCGAGAGCACGGAGGCGTCGGAGGCAGCCCAGTCGAACTTCTCGATTTGAAGCCTCTCTCCGGTTGGAGAGCGCGCGATGGCCGTTGCCTGCTCCTGTTGTCCCGCGATCAGATAAGGCACAGGAAAGCCGATATCGATGACCTGCGCGCCGAGGGGAGCGGCCGCGAACAGAAGTAGTATCAGACGCCGCATCGTTACGAACCGAAGACCTCCGTGATGACGGCGGGGTCGATCTGGTTGGTGGACACGTATTCAAAGCGGCGTCCCGATGGAGTGTCAGTGACCACCTTGGTACCTGAATTATGCACGAAAAAGCCTTCGGCGTCGGCTCTTCGTCGGCGCTGCGTGATCCTCGCGTGACCTTTACGATTGGATTGACTCTATCTTTTCTCGCCTCCTCCTGATTCCGTTTCCTCGACCGCCGTCCTCT
>SXGS01247102.1_pt1 | contig 16373 bp, 29 predicted proteins | sample 3174681 | NCBI WGS metagenome assembly SXGS01 (sample SAMN11356861, study PRJNA531348) | freshwater metagenome | isolation source: freshwater sample F1-80 | place: China: Fuxian Lake, Yuxi | collected 2017-12-25 | reverse complement strand
CCTGACACAATCATTAGGACAATTGAAACCCCTATTGAAACGGTTGTATTCAAAGAGAAGACCCCGGCTATCAGATATATCTCAAGTACAGTTTGGGGACTCGCAGCAATACTATTGATTGTTGCTGTTATGAAGATTTGGGGTACATAAAGTCCTTGGCGATTGTATCTTCTACTTCATTGAAGTTGTGGTTCTGAAATTCATCCATCTTAGCGATGCAAGCGATAGCGGCTCTCATTTTAATATGTACCAACTATCTATTTGAGGTTCTTCAGAAGGCGTAAAGTTCTTTGCAATTGTAGCAGTAAACTCCTCAAGAGCCATTTTTACCCCATTCAAGCTTCTGTCGTGACCACATAACACCCCACCATCTTTTACTTTATTCCAATAGTTAGTCATATCATGCAATGCCCATTCGTAAGAGTGGTCTGCGTCTATGTATATGAAATCGTATTTACCATCCTCAAGGTCTTCTAGTGCTTTATCGCTGTACTTCCGTATAATTGAAAACCTCCCAGATTCAATGTATGGCTTCATTGTTTCCATTGTAATCTTTTCTCGCTCTGACATATAACTGCTTTCTATGTACATATGCCAATCTTGATATCCTTCAAATGGATCGACTCCTATTAATGTCAGATTCGGGAATTCATCCAAAAGACGTTTAGCGTTAGCAGCTTCCCATACACCAACCTCTACTGCAATAATTGGATTTTCTCTGTCAATGTGATTATACATATTCTTTTTTAAAACGTTACATTTTGAAACACGTTGAGGGCAGGCATCCCCTTGAATAAATCAACAACAGACAGCTCATAACTACCAAGCCATCCCTCTGCGGAATACTTATCCTCTGTAAGCGGATTCCTCAAATTCTTGACGTGGCTTGACTTAGCCCACCAAAAGTTCCCTGCAAAGAACGGATATCCATCTGGGTGATGCTCTTTGTACATCTGAAAGTATTCAGGGAATTCCTCTTTACACAGATAATGACACCCAACGGCATCCACACCAGGTTTCTCCAACTCCCTTATCACCTGTGTCCAACGAACTACATTGAAGAACAGCATAGACCTAGCCCATAGCTGATTGACAATGCCTCCCCTTGAAGTCCCTTTCGTATGTGCATAAAACAAATAGCCATCATCCGTTTTGGCAAACTCCCACAGCTTCTCTAATGTCACCCCTTCATATCCACTATCACGCTGTACAGCAATTTGAATCTTGGGGTTCTGGTAATTATTCTGAATATGCTCAATCACAGCTTGCCGTTGTTCCGGTGAACCGATAATCCCCACTTGCACGGATTCCAAGTTATCCATAAGGGCATATGCATTCAGCGTCACGAAGTGCTGATGCACAGGCAGAAGCCAGTTGTCAGCCCCTGCATAGATGTGGAAGAAATGATTAAGCTTCTTTTGGTTTGAGGACTCCATCTTGTATTAGTTTAGGTATTCTATCTTGCATCTGATTCTCTTCGTAAATTCTTTTATATAAGTTCCCCTTCTTGCAGAATATCTCCTGAAAGCAGAAGTTCTTCAAAACATAATCTTGTAGATTCTTAGCCATCCCCTCTCTCATCTGTGGGTCAAGCATCAGTTGCTTGGTGTACTTGTACCAACCCATAGGGTCATTATGCTTCACGATAAATCCATTCTCCCCATGCCTGATATGCTCTGCATAGTAGTTCATGTTGGATGCGATAATCGTCTTGCCCATCCAGCCTGCCTCCACGACCTTTAGCTCACTCCTTGACTTGTTGAATTCAGTCATATTCACAGGGGCGTAGGTGACATCAACCTCGTTATATCCGTACATATAGTCATACACGGATCGAGCAGGTATTCTATTGTAATGAGGATTTCTACCCTTGTTGCTAAATACCGACTGATAATAATTGTACGCATCATTGTCGTTATAACCTGCAAGAGTTACTGTATACTTCCCATTTAAAGATGTGTCATTGCACAGCTTTCTCATCCCCTCCTCCATAAGAGCGATATCCTCAATGTGTTGCGCCCCACCAAACCATCCAAACCTTGTATATGGGGCAGGCTTATGAACAGGGATATACTGATGAAACTTATTCGGATATGGGGTGTTCTTGATGATTGTTATATTGGGGTTGACTTCCTTAGCCCTGCTTGCGAGGTATTCCGTTGAGCAGGTAATATAGTCGGCAAGTCTTATGTTCTCTTTGATAATAGCCGTTAGGTTGTTATCCTTGTAATGCTTATAGCTGATGTGAGCCTTGTTCAATACCCAGTAGTCATCAAGGTCAAGGACAATCTGTGCATTGCACTGCTTTAGGTTATTCTTCGTTTCAATGACAGCCTCTACAGACCTGGTGTCAAACACCCTGCTCACAACAAATATATCTGTGTTGTAGAATCCCTCTGTGGCTATCTTATCAAACCCAGTATAGTTGACAAACTGAAAGTCTGTGCTGTTCTCTTCAAGGTATGAATTTGGCATATTTAAGCGATACAGTGCGCTTCCAGACTCCTCTTGGGTGTATATAGTGGAAACAACAATTGGCTTTCTCATATTGCTTCTTTATGCCTTTAAATGATAAGTCTTAGTGTCATCTGCAATCTTGTCTATTATATAATCCAAGACACTATCTTCAAATAAGATTGGCATCGGAAACCATACATAGACATCATCCCTCCTGTTCCTTGTTGTTAGCTTATATGGGACTATCTTACCGGAACTTATCGTTGAGACGTCATTAGGCTCTATCTCCCTCTTTATTCTTTGGTGGAGGTTCTCTCTATTTACCACTACCCAGATGTCATTAAACTCATAGGCTATTTTATCAGCATCACCAAGTCCCCATCCTTTCGTTCCTGATACGTTGATGAATTCAAATACAGAGTACTTATCCTCCACACTGCTATCGCACCTTGAATTCCTTTTTGCTTTTATGTCTATTTTAACCCCATCAATACTTACATCCCAATGTTCAGTCCTATCCTGCATATAGGATGCTTTTAGAAATGTAGATGGTAGACCTCTGCACAAGATATAATCACTAACGAACCTGGTTTCCGCTAATGCTCCTAAGACTTGTTGGTTTCTTATATTCATTTGAACTAAATTGCATTTCCCTACACTCCTTGACGGCATCACGCATGAATGTAAGCTCTCTCTTCACCTCCATTATGTAGTCTGTGCAACGCTTACGAGTGTATATCTCATCGACTATCGGGTCTCCATTTTTATCGTGAAGGTCTTCATACAGACTTGCGGTTGAGTCGTATATGTTATTGGTGGCTGATGAGAAGTATTTAGACAGCTCCCTTTTCATGGGTTATGTGTTTTTGTAGTATAGCCATAACTTGATCAACTTGCTTTTGGTTTTTTGGCATAAAGACCATGTAATCAGACATATCGTTGATGTAAAGATAGTGGATAAACAACTTCCATCGTATGTTAAATGAATGATTGCTTAATATAAAGCCCTTTGTTTCAATGACAAACTTATGCTTTATAGATACGAAATCTGGTGTATATGAAATTGGGAGTTGAAGGCTTCCTGTTCTATCCTTCATCAGCGAACTCTTGGCTGTTGTCTTATAGTACAGCCCCTTGTACTTAAAGCTATCTAAAAGTTGATATGAAACACCTTCGTATTGGTAGTCAATGTTTAGTTCATCTAATTTCCTGGCGCAGTAGGACTCTAATTTTGACTTGTACCTTCCATCACCTACATAGCTTCCTATGGATGACTTCCCCTTTCTCCTCCCCCCTTTTGGGTTAGGGATCATCTTATTACCCATAATACAACCACATAAACCACTTCTTATAAATATACAAAATAATTTTGGTATTTCCAAATCTTACCTACACAAATACATCTCTAATTAATCAGAATGGAGATTCAGTCAGTGTGTTGAATAATTTACTCCCATCTCTGAAATAAAACGTATCTCTATTGAGGTTAGCCTGGAAGGTCAGTGGCTCTTCAAAGCCAGTGGGTGCACCACCAGTCTCCGTTTCTCGAATCTTGCGAACATGCATCTCAACAAGCCTCCTCATAGAGGGGTCTGGATGCTGAATCCTCCTGTGCAACGTGATGAAATCATCAGCACGGTTGACAAACTTAGCACCACCCTCAGTCTGCTCTGCAAACGGAGGGACAGGTAAGCCATCCTTCCCCTTAATCCTCTGTGCCTCTGTCACTGCGTGTACATTCAGCCACACAGCAATGCTCTTTGAGTTACTCAATGTCAACAGCTCACTAACAGCCTCATAGTCATACTCATGCACACCAAGGCTAAACGCCTGCTTCATATCCCTCTTCAACCCATTGTAGGGATCAATAAAAACCCCATCAATACCATCATTCACAATTAACTTATGAGTGAATGTAATCAAGTCATAAATGCTATACGTCTGAGCATTGTCAATGATGATGAAGTGCTTCCCCACCCACTCATAAGCCTTCTTCATCTCCATTGTGGTCATCTTATCAATAGGCATACCCATAGCAAATGTCATCAGCCTCATCTTGATAGAGGCAGTCTTATTCTCTGATGAATATACAGCCCACTTCCACCCGAAGCTCATAGCTGCCGCCACTTGTAAGTACAACGCAAATGTCGTCTTACCGATATTGCTATGACCATTTATAATAGTGAAATTCCTCTTATACCTCCAATGATCATCAATCGAGGGGACGCCAAGTTTAATCCCCTGCTTGATAACACCACCAGCATACGCTGATATCCACTTAAAGTCCTCATCATTACTGCTGATGAATGACATATCCCCATCCAGAATCCGCAACTCCCTACGCATCTTATCCTTCTCATCGTGTATGCTCTTGATAGGCTGTGTCTTCCCCTTTGCAATGCCATCCCTTATGGTGTGCTGCGCCCCTGATATCGAGTCAATATCCCTCTTGCAAATCTCCCTCGATAAAACCCTGACCACCTCATCCTCCTCCATATTCCCAGAGGCTATATAGCCACCACAAAGTATAGATGCCCTCAACAAGACATTGTGCTTATCACCATCTGGGGCTTTGCGAATCATCTTGCAGGCTATGTTCAGCGTCTCATAATCTGTGTTTATGTTAGGCTGACTCACAAAAGTATCCTCCTTAGGCTTTTCGCTTATCAAGCCACCATACACAGCTGACTCCTCATTGAGGATTAACTCTGGGTCGTAGCTTATGAAACAAGCCCTACTCACGTTGATGCTCGTAGGATCTGCATCAATATTGTGGGCATCCTTATAGTACTTGCAGATAGCCTTATAATGCTCCCTATGTCTTTCCGGGTTGCTTATCTTCATCAACACCTTCAAGCCTGTGCCAGTAGGACTGACAAAGCAGGCTAATGTGTATGGGTCGAAAGAAAGTTTGTTCTTGTACTCTACAATGGGTACATCATCCAGGTCTATGCAGATAATGCCTGAGTGCTGAGTTAAAGCGGAGTCTTCACGCTTAGAGAATATCCCAGAGAACAATATGACTGGGAGCTTCCTCTTAATTGCATTCTTCTTGTCTTTGTCTTTTTCATTCCTCAGTGACTCAATAATCGGTAAAGAACTTTTGTGACCATCCATTATCAGCGTTACCGCTTGAGAAAGACTGATAGTATGTGGCTGTTCTGTTGACGAAAGTGCTTGGAAAATGGTTATTCGTCTCTGTAATATTGGGGTTTGGTTTGTCGTGGTCATCTTCTAAGGCTATTTTAAGTAAAATCAAATAACCAATCAAGTCTGTAATCGTATCTTCGGTTTGGTCTGTAATCCCTCTGTTCTTTATTCTATTTAGCTTGTCGTCTATACGGGCGCAGATGGCTTTGACTGGGGTTAGCGCACTAAAGACTCCTAGAGGGGAAAGTGCGCTGTTCCCATAACTAGCATTTTTCATCAATAACAGATCTTCGATTTCTTTAATCTTGGAGGATATCCTCTGCTCTGGAGTCTGTTGGGTAGTACTCATCGTTTTGTATTTTTTGACAAATTTGAAAATCTTTAATCATATCAGTCATAATCCTGTGGATGCCTCTGGCGAAGTTGACTGTTGGCTTTTGCTCTCCATGATAAATCCTTTCAACGAAAGCTCTAGTCATACCGATATTACCTGCTATTGCGTTGCGCCTAACACCATAGTCATCAACCCAAATTCTGAATAGATGAAGTGCTACGTCTGGATGGAATGGAGGGCGAACATACTCGCCCACCGGCTGTTTAGGCCTACTCATTTCATTAAACTTTTATCTAGTCTTTTACGAATGAACCATCCACCATCTTGCCTGTTCTGTCTTTGATTTCCTGATAGGCATAGCCAAGGGCAGACATAACATCATAGCCACGGATTTCAGCGAATATGATTAGCGTAACCATGATATCACCAACAGCGTCAATCTCCTCCTTACGCTTTTTCTTGAGGATTGCTGATGCCAACTCACCGACTTCTTCGATTACTTTAATCAGCTGTTTGTCGCTATTATCTTCTTTCACAAGTCCTTTGTCATCAGCCCAGTCTACTACATCGGCGATGAGTTTTTCGTACTTGCAGTAGTGGTCATTAATTTGACAGTCATTAAATTCTTGAGTGCGCTTTTCCATTGTATTAAATTGTTTTATTTTCGGGCTGCAAGATAGCAAGTAAATCATCATCAGTCATTCTCTTTATTTTGTTGATGAACCTCCAATTTGGCAGGTACGGGTCAACAGTTTGTACTGAATGAATAACTGATGTGTGGTGTCTACCGAGGAGGTTGGCAATTGATTGCAGTGTCACTATGTTGCCGTGGTATGTTCTAAGCACATAGCAAAGAGCATGCCTCCCCGTTGAGATATGAAGCATCCTCGACCCAGACATCATCTCTTTCTTTGTAGTCCCTACGAGTCTACATATCTGATCTGAATAAAAGTCAGTAATTTTGTCTATGAAGTAGTTGAACCGCAACTCTTCATCTATCGGCTTTGCCGTCATCCTTTTCTTGTATATTTTTTTCTGTGTCATCCGTTTAAAATTGTATCTATGAGTTGAATCCTTTGACCTATCCAACGCATCACCGGGACTGCCATTGAGTTGCCACAAGCCTTGTACCTTGGCCCATCAGGGCATTGGTCAGCAGGTTTGTTGCGGTAGGGTATTTGTGTCCACCCGCTTTGCGTTGAAATATTAAAGAAAATCTCTTTTTGTGTTTTGTCGTGAGTGAACAAACCTATGACACTCAACACAAAGAAGAGCCAAGTTTGACAATTCATATCGAAGTTCTGGAAACTTTGACCTTGGCTTGATATGATGAACGTGATGGCTTCTTGAAGAGCAATCTCCGCACCTTTGGCATTTTCTTTTTTCTCTTGCCCAAACAGCAGCGCAAGTATTCTTCCATTTTGTTCCTGAGTAAAATGCATCGTGTTCAGGAGTAACTCCTCCCTTCCATTGTGCGTTTTTTTCTCCAACATTGTACTTATTCCAACAAGTTGTCGAGCAAAACCTTCTGTTTGAATATGCTGGAGAAACTCTTTTTTCAGTTCCGCATTCAATGCATTTGAGAGTGATTTTTCTATCTTGTGTATTTCTGCTACCTTTTGATCGTAGCTTGTAAGCACATTCAGTTCCGCAACACTCTCGTTTCTTTCCTGGTCTTTCTGAAAATTCTGATTTACATACAACGCAGATTCTTTGTTCTTTCCTTTGTCTGCAACTGCTGCAAATATTTGCTTTTTGCGACATTTGATTGCCACATTTACAAGGCCTTTTTGAGGGTCTAACCATAGAGTAAAGTTACAAATATTTTTTAACTCCGGGAAGCCTTGCAACCTTTCGCACTCTTTTGGAGTCAGCCTACGAATCGCCATTGTGTGCTGAACTGCGTGCGGTCCTTTGGCCACCAACGATGACATCGTTTGTCCTTCTTCAATCCTTGGCTCGTATTGAGCGTTTTGCCCTTGATTAAAAGCGGCTCTATCAATGATGGTAGGATTTTTCACGGCAATGCAAGGTCCACTCATCTTTGCAAGGTCGGTCTTGAGTGTCCCAGTCATTTCAACATCTACCTGTGCTGTTCTCCAATCCACGGCAATGGGTTGAGCGACACATGGTTCGTGACCATGTGTTTCCCTTCTTAATGTACCACAAACGCCATCCTCAATAACCCTCATAACCAAACCGCCTTGATCGTCCAACATTACGGGTTGAGCGATTTGCTCAATAACTGTATTGAACCCATCGGCCCTACTGTAATCATCGCAAGTGGTTTGCAAACAGGCCGCCACCTGGCTCTCTACATTTCCTGCAAAGCCTGTTGCTCCAACGCCTCCTTTAGCATCGGTGGCAGTTTCTTGCCTCTTCGCTCGGCTCGGTTTAGAATCCCTTTGCAGGCTTTCGCGCTCAAATAGAACCGCCGCGGCAGGTCGCCAGTCTCCAAGGTATCCGACAACAAACACTCTTCTGCGTCTTTGTGCGACTCCGAAGTGTTGAGCGTCAAGAATGCGGTAGGCGAACCTATACCCGAGTTCCCCCAACGCCCCGAGGAAGGTAGCAAAATCTTTTCCTCCGTTACTTGACAGCACACCGGGGACATTTTCCCAGACAATCCACCTTGGCTTTTTTGCGTCAGCCAATGAGAGAAAGGTGAGCATAAGGTTTCCTCGTGGGTCAGCAAGTCCTCCTCGAAGGCCAGCCACGCTGAAGGACTGGCAGGGTGTTCCTCCGACCAAAAGGTCAATTGAACTGGTTTTGAATGTTTCATCTTGTGTAAGTTTAGTCATATCCCCCAAATTTGGTACAGTGGGGTATCTGTACTTCAGAACTTCTGAAGGAAAGTGTTCGATTTCGCTGAACCACTGCGCCTCAAATCCGAGGGATTCCCAAGCCACCGAAGCTGCTTCGATGCCTGAACATACTGAACCGAATTTCATCAGCTTACATTTGAATATCCGCTTCTTTTGTGAATCTCTTGTAGCACAACCTGCACCTTCTCTTTAATAGAATTCATAAACTCACTATCATCAGGGTTTCGTTCAATAGCCCCCTCTAAATTGGCTAACTCTTGGTCTAATGATATAAGACTAACTCCAGATAGCCATTTCTTGTATGAGGATTTACTTAAATTAGTCATCATAACCCACCTCCTCACCGTTTTTGTTGAAGATACTAGATACAGAGTCCTGGTGGTATCCAGATGATAACAATAACATCTCAAGCAACGCCTGAATATCTGCGATGTTTAAATCCCAGGCATCTCGCGTGATACTGGATTTACTTAACCCCATATGAGGCATATTGACTTCAATGGTCAACCTGGTGTAGTATTTTGATTTTTTTTCTGACATTGGTTTAAAGTTTAAATGATATATGAGAAACTCCGTGGAAGGGAAAGTTTTATTTAGAAGGGAAGATCATCTGACCCAACAGATGCTTTCGCAGGTGTTGATGCAGGTTTAGACGTTACATTATCCCTCGGCTCAAGTAGTGTGGCATATGGTTTCCCTGATGCCTTACCGGTGCGGATGCGGATGCGAACCTTTGCGTTCTTATCTGCTTTTTGCATTGCACGATGCATCTCTTCAACAGATAGTGCTATCGTGTAGCCAACGTGCTGATTGTTGAATTCATCACTGAATACGCTTCCAATGAATTCTAATTGATTTTGATTTGTTTCCATAAAAAAAGGGTTTAAAGAGTTTGATGATGTAAAAAAGAGTAGATATCCTTCCCTTCCACGAAGTATTCTACATAAGTCTGAATCGCTTTGTTCATCATATCAATGCCAGAGAGATAAAACTCCTCACTGATATTTACAATGCCGAGGTCATAACTCCCCTTGTCGATAACGATGTAACGAAAGTCTGTATAGGGGACACCAAATAACTGGCAATAGATTGCAGCCTGAGCATTGTAGCCGTACAAGAATGCCGACTTCCTAAATGATTTAATGTCACTTGTTGTTTTAATGTCATAGACAATCCCATCATGGGTGATGATATCAGCCTTACCACGAAAGGCAAGCCCCTCTATCAACCCGACTGTTGGTACCTCATGGCTTGACTCGTCAATAATCTGTTGTAGTATTGGGTTCTTGCGAACAGCCGTCACCATCTTGTCTATCTGCACAGATTCGGTCTCTGTTATCAGTATCCTGTCTGAGTTCATTTCAGCCTCTTTAAAAGCTTTTGTTGCTCTGCTTGATACATTTATCACCTCGTACATTCCGTTGACTTTATGAGGCTCTAAAATCATTGTATGAGTAATCTTCCCGATGCTAAGGGCTGGTGATTCCAGTGATGATCCGTTCAGGTAGTAGTGGTATATTTTCGGGGAGTCAGCGAGCATCTTGACTGCTGATGAGGAGAGTGAACTTTTCCCCATATACCCGTAGTAGAAGTCATCATCAATCATACTTTCGATGAGTTCTTTTTTGTTGTGTATCGATCCGTCTAGCAGGATGATATTGTCATTAGATTTTTTTGTCATTGGTTGGTTTGGTTTGGGATTAAGGTTGAATTGAGTTCTTGAAGCTTATCCGAGATGATGATGAGGTCGCTTGCGCTGAGCCATCCATCCTCTTGCTTGGGGTCGAAATAATACTCTCCGTTATCGGATTGGATGAATACCCCTATAAACTTCCCCATAAAATTAGCTTCGAGTACATAGGGGCTTTCAGTTGGGGTGCAGGTGATGTATGTGTCTCTCATTGGTCATATGAGTCTGGGTAGTGGATATTAGGCTCTCTCTTATCGTACTCGTAGGCTAAGACATCCTGGATGAAGTCATCTCCGTCTATGTAGTTTTCGATAGCCTCTAAGACCTCTTCAGTCATATCGTGGGTGAACACCTTACCATTCTCGCAGGTTGAGTAAACATCCCCATCTATATACACTTTCATGCCCTCAACGGTGTCGTTGGTTAAGTCTACATCGGTATCGTCATACTCAATTTCGACATAGAATATTATCATCTCATCCCCGTATTTCATTGACCTTGATGAATCTATAGTTGTTTTCATAGTTTAGTTATTTAACTCCATCGATTTCGATGGATTTAGGTTTAAACTCTTGCAATAGTGATACGATTGAGTCAAAGCGGAGGTCAATAAATCTGTTGATGAAAGAGTTCACATCATCTCCATACAACTTTGCATCCCAGGTTATAGCAGCAACAGCAATATCTTCAATGCTATCCCCCTGCACCCAATGGGCGGTAAGCTCCACATCTGTAGAGCCTACCGTAATTTCCATCTGGGTGGTGTTCATTTCACCAAAGCATTTAAATTGATCAACTGAATCCGATTGAACTCATACTTAGCAGTAATCTTATCCAGATTCTCCTTTGTCGGATTAGCCTTCAAAAACTCAAATGCCTTCTGATAAGTAGGATCAGGAGTAGTAGGCGATTGCACCGAACTCTGACGATCTTGCTTGGCAATAGCCATAGACACCTCATTGGCTGAAGCAATAGATGTTTCAATGCCAATGCCAAGGTTGGCTAAACACCTCCCCCAAGCACTCGTCTCACAGTTCTCTACATAAGATGTCTTATTGATGTTACTCGAAGTCCTATCCTCCTGAGCAAACCCAACAGATATGACCCTGCCATCCTTATCCTTAGCAATAGCACGGATTACGCACGACTGATCGTCTAAATGCACAACCTCAGACTCCAATGACCACCCAGAATAAATTGGGTTGTTCCGGAAATAAAGGATGCGCTGATTCACCTCTACATACTCCTTCCCCTTGATGTTCGTGGTCTTGAAGTTGTGAATGAATGTTTGTTGTGGTGTATCCACAGCAGGGGCTGACTCTACATTCTTCGGCGTAGTAGCCAATGGTGATCTTGTTGATGCCATAATTAATTTTGGTTTAAATGGTTGAATTGATTTTGCAAATGTACGAATGTGTTGTGAATAAATGTCATTTACTTGTGAATTATTTTTTACTTAAATTATACCGTTTTCTTAGGTAATCGCATCCTCTGATTACTTTGTTGATATCCCAGAAAAAGGATGGGGCGAGCTTTGGCTTATCTTCATCCGGTATCTGTGCGTGAAGGCTTGCGTATATGTCAAGTAGTTCCATCTTCCCGATGAGTGATGGTAGTTTCTCGACCATCTTGCGTTCAAGGGAGAGGTATCTCTCTATCGTCTCATGGAATCCAAGTAAGCGAAAAACCCTCACTATTGATGATTCTACGCTATCCCCGTGGCATTTAGCCATCACCATCCCGGACTCCTCCACAACAGATGCGACAAACAAATCATTCTCTTTGTTCACTATCACTTGGCAGTTGCGGAACATGGGTTCGGCATAGAATGTCTCGAGGAGTTCATCAGCGTTCATGTCCAATTGAGGTTAATCTGTTGTAGATAGATTCAGTGAGTATATCGTCAAGATTATTGTGCAGGATGGCCATGCAAACCCTCTCTATGTTTTCCACAATTTCATCATAGGTGTCATCTTCCGCTTTGTCAAATGCATTCTTGTGGTTTGCGATTGTAGTGGCTATTGATGAGCAGCACAGTTCAGCGTGTTTGCTGAGGGCGAAATATATGGGGATGCATAGATGCCCTCCTGGGCTTATGTAACCGGTAGCCTTGGGGAATCTGTTGAAGATCCTATGAGCAGCCTGTTCTATCTGATTCTCGTCAGCAGAGCCATTGCAATAGGCATCGGCTACATCGATGGATTCGTTGATGATGAGCATATCCTCTTTTTTCAAAACCCATCCCTGGTATCCATCTTTGTTTTTTACGATGGACATCATGTACTTGATGCAATCAACTTTCGCCTTGGTGATTACCCTTATATCGACATCGAGTTTGTAGGCTAACCAAAGTAGCCAATCCCCACTCTTAACATTCGTTAACAGCTCATCCGTTGTCTCACAACTTGATGCGTACCTCAGCCCTACTTTGCAGGGGCGCAGTGATTTAATTACTTGATACAGTGTGTTCATAATACTTTGTTTAAATGATTGATTTTAGAGAGTTTAAGACACTTTTGGCATTGGGTATACTTCTTGTACATTGGATCTGCGCTCGTCAAACTCGTTGTTTAAAATAGCCATACTGGCGGCATACCGGAGGGCTTCTCGTATTGTTCCGTATCGCAACCTACATTTGTTGATGATTTCGGTTTCACATAAGACTGTTGTCATTTTCATTTCATCTTTGTGGGCGTGGATTTTGTTTGGGTTGTTCATTGGCTTGTATGGTTTAATAGTGAATTGAAATTCTGGTTTACTCTTGTTGATTCTTTCTGCGTCAGATAGCGATCATAGATGTACAATCGTATTGCTTTTATTTTCTTCTGAGCAATCAGCCTCAAGGTGTCATTGTCGATATCGGCAAAGGCACTCGCTATAAACATGCTGAATGATGAATTGTAATCGAAGTCTACTTCTACTTCGCTTAAGTCTAATTTGCTACCATCTTCAAAGATGATATAAATGCCCTTTGCATTACTCGCAAGTGTATGACAAAACACCCTGGCAGAAATGTAGGCATCACTTTGATTAGAGTCCTCTTTTACTATGTATCCGACAATTGGTTCGGGATATGCTATGCCAAACCCTTTTTGATGAAGCGGGGTTCGATAGGTTGTCTCATTCTTGAACTCATCGTATTGTATGGTTATTTGCGCTCTGCTGGTTAGCGTAGCAAATAGCATTGATGATATTAGAAATAATTTTTTCATTGTGGTTAGGAGTTTAGGTGTTTAGCGTTGAGGTATCTCCCATACAATGCCCAGTTGAATGTTAAAGGGCGGATTGTTTCGGAGTGATCGGGGGTGGCGGTCTTCTTCAGTTGTTCTCTGATGAAGTCCTTCCAATTGGGGTGGTGTTGATTTGTTTTTGTTTTCATAATGAATTTAATTTAATGAAGATGAATAAGATTGTCGCGAAGATGATTAGTGGGATTATAGCCCCCTTTGGTTTAGATGAATCTACAAGCACCCAGATGAGTAGTGTGTAGCAGATATGGGCATCATAGTTACCTCTGAGTTTATTTTTAAAGTTCATTGAATAGCATTTTAATGAATGACTTCCGGTAGCGTGAATCAGACTTGAAATCGTTATCGACTGCATACTCTTTTACTTTAGGTAGGTTCAAGATAACATCTATATCTTGATACTGTAAGTTTTTTATGTTGTATACAGAATCTAAGTTCGTGATGACTCTGCCAACCACTCTCGGCTGAACTGAGGACAAAGCCTCAAGTTCAGTCAAGATGATTTTGTTGGACCTCTCTAACAGTGTTCTCATTTGAATAGAGATGTAAAGCTGTAGAATTCTTGATTTAAATCAAGGGATCGCACAATGAAGCTAGCATCCCCGAATGGCACATCTATAAAAAACTTGTATCGTTTGAGGATGTTCTCGGCATACTCTCGTCTCTCTAAGTTCTCAATAGATTCTATCATCAGCATAGCATCAGGGGTGAGTCGCTCCCATAGCGTGGGGAAATTCAGATTTGAAATCTGTTCTTTTAATTCTTGTGTGAATGTACTCATAGTTTATTGGGGTTTAGATGTTATAGTTGTTGTTTTGATTTGTTTGCGAGACCCATTAGCCTTTGCTGAAACTTCTGACTTTTTTGAACAAGGTCTGATAAGGAGTCCTGGTCATACTCCCAAACTAATTTGACAGGCTCATAAAATACCACTTCTTCGCCTCCTACCTCAACTTTATTCGTAACCTTGTTAAATGACATCCTAACGCAAACATCTATGAATTCATACCCATTTGCGTGATTGTAGGTTTCTGATTTATTTGACAACGGGGCATTTGGATTGTATATGGTTACGTGTGCGCGACAACAGTCTGGATCGAATTTAATATTACTATGAATGAACTCATCAGCGTATTCAAACACATCGGAAACTCTTTTTTTATACATCCCATTAAAATAATATCCGTCAATGGAGGTTAGCCTACTGCCAAATTCATTGTTAAATTTATCCATATCTTCGTAAAATTGAGCCTCTAATTGGTTTAATACATAGCGACTCTTCACTCTATATGACTCAATCATATTCTCTTTTTTGTTGTTGGCATCATCTATTGACTTTAATGTAAACACCTCATTTGAGTTGTTTTTAGTGTTGTTGATTTTCGTGAATTCACTCACAAAGAATTCAAGTATCAACTGTTGGGGTTTAGTTAAGTTTAACATAGTTTATTGGGGTTTAAAGGTTTAGCAGAAGTATGAGATCAATGCGTTCCATTCTGGGTGTTGCTCAGCCCACAGTTTATACAAATCGTCGCTGGAGTATTCCTCACTGAGTCGAGCCGGTAGGTCTGAGATGGTGACGTTGTACCTCTGGTTTGGGTAGTTACCAGTTCGGTATATCGTGGCGTTCACGATATCGCAATGATCTGTTGGCAATGAAATTGGGGTGTGTTCTACGATTGTCATTGGTTTGGGGTTTAGAGGGTTGAATAAGAAGGGTATTTGTAATGCGTTTCAATTAAGTCCAACAGTGTTTCAAATGTTTCTCCCGTTGGTATGTAGGTGTACACATCAATGACTTCATCGTCATAGTTTGGCCACTTAACATTATCGTCGAGCCACTTGACGGGTATGTGATGCTCATCATATTTGCCATCACTGCTATAGCTTGCGCGACCAAACACTAAGTTGCCTTCCTCCGCCCATTCGTGATGAGCCGACACATTGAACGCCTTACATAGCTCGGCTACATCTGAGCAGTTTGGCGACCATCGCGAACAATACTGCAATATATCAGTATCTTCAAAGCAGATAGCGAAGAAGTAACTATCGTGGATTTTTTCGGGAACAAGGATAGATTCACCGTTACCCGACTCACGCTGACGCTCGACGGCATCAGCAATAGCAGTTTTTAACTTTGAAGTATCACCGCTAAAATAAATTGTGTTTAAGCACCAGTTTGGCATAAAGATTAAGTTTTAGATTTGGTTAAAGGGTTGAATAAGATGGGGTTGAAAAGTAGGGGAGAATATCATCAGCCATAAATGTAGGGCATCCGGAATCGGCTGAATCGTAGTAGAGGTAATCTTCGCAAAAGTCAAAGAATCTCTTTTGTTGGTCATCATTTAGTTTGCTGAATTCAGCCAAAGCAAACTTATGATTGCCGTTCTCCTTCGCCAGGAGAATCGACTCAAATAAATCGTGGTAATCAGTCATTTTGTTGGGGTTTATAGGGTTGAGAAAAAGAGATTGCGAATGATTAAGGCAATGATCATCAATGTTAAAATGTTGAAGAGTATTCGGGTGTATCGATCTATGATTTCAGAGCCGTTGGCATAGATGGAATCAAGCAGTTCATTAAATTTGTTTTTCATATTAATGGAGGTTGAAGTTGTTTTAGTTATGGTTGTTTTATTCACTATCACAAAGTAGAGCCAGGGACAAGCCCT
>SXGS01053492.1_pt1 | contig 16374 bp, 14 predicted proteins | sample 3174681 | NCBI WGS metagenome assembly SXGS01 (sample SAMN11356861, study PRJNA531348) | freshwater metagenome | isolation source: freshwater sample F1-80 | place: China: Fuxian Lake, Yuxi | collected 2017-12-25 | reverse complement strand
GGCGATGTCAGGAGTCCAGCCGGCCTGCTCGTCGCACATGTAGTGCACCGGCTTGCCGCCCGACAGGCCGACCACGGCCGTCCACAGCGGGTAGTCGGGCGACGGAATCAGCACCTCGTCGCCGTCGTCGAGCAACGCATTGAGGCTCATGGTGATGAGCTCGCTCGCACCGTTGCCCAGATACACGTCGTCGACGGCGACGCCGGCGATGTGCTTCTCCTGGGTGTAGTGCACGATGCTCTTGCGCGGGGCGAAGAGGCCCTTGCTATCGGTGTACCCGGCGGCGTTGGCGAGGTTGCGGATCATGTCCTGCACGATCTCGTCGGGCGGCTCCAGCCCGAACACGGCGAGGTTGCCGATGTTGAGCGTGATGATCTTCTGGCCCTCTTCCTCCATCTCGCGAGCTCGGTCGAGCACGGGCCCTCGGATGTCGTAACAGACGTTCGCGAGCTTGGTGGACTTGGCGATGGGCTTCACAAGACAGGCACTCTACGCAACCCCTCTCGCGAACCCGCCCCTGTTTCCCGATGGACTCAGGGGAGGGCGTCGAGGATGCGGCCCAGCACGTGCACTTCCTGCCGCTCCCGTGCGTGGAACACACGGTCGCTGCGACCGGCAGCAATGGCCGCACCGTGCTGGGGCAAGCGGGTCCACACCAGGTCGCCGGGGGTGTGCTCGTGCTCGTTGCCGAGGTGCTCGGCACCGTTGAGGAACGCCGTCAGCCACTCGTGGCCCACCGGGTCGCCGCACCGACCGATCACCTCGCCGTCGGGCAGGTTCATCACCACCGACCAGTCGCCGTCCACCAGCGTGCGCAGCGTGCAGCACGCCGTGGTCCACCGCTCGACCGATGGCGCGGTCACCAATGCCTCGGCCGCCAGCAGCGCCGCCATCGAACCCTCGGGACGGCCCGGGGCCACGGGCCGCACGTCCTCCACCGCCACCCCGTCGACCTGCCGGATCTCGTTCACGAGCAGGTCGACCAGGTCGGCGTCGGCCAACGTGACCGTGAGCTCGTCGATCGCACTCCCGCCGCCACGCTCGAGGATCTCGATGCCCACCACGTCGCCGTGCACGGCACCGATGCGGCTGGCCACCTGACCCAACGCACCGGGGCGATCGGGCAGCCAGACTCGGACGACGAAGGTCTCCACGCCGCCGACAGTACCGACGCACCGCGCGCACACGGTCACGAATTCGTGACGGCTGTGTGAACTCGGTCAGCGCTGTCGCGGGCCGAACCGCGTGCGGACGCCCTCGGAGAACCGCACGCTCACCGGTTCGCCTGCGGCCACACCGGGGAACCCGGCGGCCGCGACCAGGCCGTCGTCGAGGTGCTCGAGCGTGGCCTCGCGCAGCGGCCAGGCCGGGTGCTCGTTGGGCCAGTAGCGGGTGGTACCCGACCGGTCGGGCAGGAACAGTCCCCAACGCGAGGTGAGGAACAGATCGAGCGGCGTGGGCGCGACCGGGGCGCCGATGCGCGCGGCGACGTGCGTGGCAGCACCACGAGGACCCGGCCACCGACGCTGCGATCGGTACTCGATGCGATCGCCGTCGCGGTGCAACTCCATGCGCGACCACACGTAGTGCAGGCCGACGGTGCCCCGCGTCACGGCGACGGTGGCCAGCCGTGACGCCTCGAGCGAGCAGAACACCACACCACGGCGGCCCTGCTGATCGACGCCGTAGAGCCGCACGTTGGTCTCGAGGAACGAGCCGAAGTACGGCACGCCCGGCGTGCCGAACAGGCCGATGCGACGCATCTGGAACGGGATGAGACCGATGTACGTGGCACCGTCGAACGTGTCGGGCTGCACACCGGACGGCAGGTGGGGTGCCACCAACTCCGGGTCGACGGCCCAGTGGACGAACGTGAGCTGCAACCAGTCCTGGGTGAACACCGTGCGACCGGCCGGCCGGGGAGCCAGCGGCGTGATCGGCTCGGGGGTCATGCTGACAGCGCCTTCGTGAAGCCGGGTCGGGTGGCCCACACCGCGAGCATCACAGCCGCCATCACCAGACCGCTGCCCACCGTGACCACGCGCAGGCCGACCTGGTCGCCCAGCCATCCCTGGAAGATGGCACCGATCGGGTACAGCAGGCCGAGCATCGCGTTGTTGATGGCCATCACTCTGCCACGGGAATCGGGCGGTGACATGGTCTGGCCGATGGTGGAGAACGTGGACAGGGAACCCATGTAGCAGGCACCCACGAGGGCCAGCGCGGGCACCATCCACCACAGGTTCGGGGCGAGTCCGTAGGCCACCAACGCCGGGGCGAGGGTGGCCATCAGGCGCACCATCGTGCTGCGGACGCCCCATCGCGACACCAGACTGCCCAATGCCACGCCGGCGATCACCGCGCCCACACCCTGTGCGGTGACGAGGGCCGAGTTCGCTCCCCTGCCGGCCTGCAGCACCTGGTCGACCATGGCCGGGATGAGCGCGATGAACGGGGCAGCGACCAGGAAGTTCAGCGTCATCGCATGGTGCATCACCCGCAGCGCCGGTGTGGTGCGCACGGTGCGCCAGCCGTCGGCGATGGTGCGCAGCACCGGCCCCTTCGGCGCGACACCGATGCGTGGCGGAATGGTGACCACGGCCGCGGCGACGGCCACGGCGAAGTAGCTGACCACGTTGACGATGAGCGCGGCCGAGATGCTCCACACGGACATCACGACGCCGGCGATCGCGGGGCCGACGACCCGGCCGAGGTTCCACTGCACGCTGCTCAGGCCGATGGCCGACGGCACCTCGTCCTCGGGCACCATGTCGGGGACCGCCGTCTGCCATGCAGGGAAGCCGATCGCCGAGGCCGAGCCGTTCAGCAGGGCGAGCATCGCGATCCAGCCGGGTGTGGCGCGACCGGTGGCCACCATCCACGTCAGCACACCGGCGATGACCGCAGCGGCGAGCGATGCGCTGGTGATGAGGTACTGACGCTTCACCCGGTCGGCCAGCGCACCGCCCAGCAGGCCCACCAGTGCGGTGGGCACGAAGCCGGCGGCGGCAACGAGACCGGCCCACTTCGCCTCGCCGGTGGTCTCCTGCACGTAGCGACCGAGTGCCACGGTCTCCATCCAGGTGCCCACGTTCGACACGAGCGACCCGCTCCAGAGGATGGCGAACGACCCGTGCCGGAACACACGGAGGCTCTGAGGCAGACGCACCGCTCTGTTCTACCTGTGCGGCGCCGGGACCGGCGATGTGCCAGCATGCGGACATGCCGAAGGAACTCCCCGCAGACTGCATCCATGTCGTCATCGAGATCCCGCGAGGCAGCCGCAACAAGTACGAGATCGACCACGACACCGGTCGGGTGTTCCTCGATCGCCGCCTGTTCACGGCCACCACGTACCCGGCCGACTACGGCTTCATTCCCGACACGCTGGGGGGCGACGGCGATCCGCTCGACGCGCTGGTGCTGTTGGAGGACCCCGTGTATCCCGGCGTGTGGGTGCAGGCGCGCCCGGTGGGCGTGCTCTACATGCACGACGAGGCCGGCGAGGACGCGAAGCTCATCTGCGTGCCGCCGAACGAGCCGCGTTGGGAGCACGTGCACGATCTCGACGACCTCACCCCGCAGCTGGTGAACGAGATCCAGCACTTCTTCGAGGTCTACAAGGCGCTCGAGCCGGGCAAGACGTCGTCCACCGCCGGTATTGCCGGCAAGGACGCCGCCTGGCAGGAGATCCGGCGCGCTCAGGAGAACTTCCCCGGCCACCACTGAGAGCCGGTGTCCTGTTTCGCCGGCGGAAAGCGCCGAGCGGCAGCTCGGATCGCTGCTTCTGGCGCTGATTCGTCTCGGAATCCGGGACGAATCAGCGCCAGAAGCCATTTCGGAACAGATCGCGCCCAGAAACCAGCGCGTGCTGCCGTGTCAGGTGGTGCGGCGGCGCCGTGCGTGATCGTCGAGGCGCTGACCGAAGGCGGTGACGTCGAGGCGCTCGGCGAGCGCGGCCAGCACCACGTCGGCCTGTGACGGCGGCGCGAGGCCGTCGATCGGCGGATCGCGGTCGAGGTTGGTCGGGAACGGATAGCCCTCGGCCGACGCCGCCACCACGCGGCGCACTGCGGCGTCGTCGGCGCCAGCGGCGACCCACTCGAGCAGCACGGGGTACAGCGCTCGGCTCATTCGGTCGCGGTCGACGGACTCCATCGCACGACCCATTGCCGAGGAGATCTGCAGCAGGTTCGCCATGCGCCGCACGTCGGCGGTGTGGTTGGTGCCCGCGGCATGCAGGAGGGCCGGGTTGAAGAACACGGCATCGCCGGTGCGCAGCGGCAGCTGCACGTGATGCTCGGCGAAGTACTGGGCGAACTCGGGCCGGCGCCAGGCCAGATAGCCGAGCGGGTACCGATGGGTGTTCGGCAGGTACATCGTCGGCCCGCTCTCCACCGGCATGTCGCAGTGCGCCACCGCGCCCTGCAGCGTGAGCGTGGCCGACAGCCGGTGCGCGTGCGGCGGGAACGCCGCGGCACCGTCGTCGCTCTGGAACCCGAGGTGGTAGTCGCGGTGCGGCGCCTGCGCCTGCCCGCCAGGGTTGACCACGTTCACCTGCGACGTGATCTGGTACCACGGCCCGAGCCAGGCGGCACTCACCAGTTCGATCACCGGGTTGGCGTAGTAGTCGGCGAACACGCCGGGCGCAGCGACCGCCAACTTCTCGAGCGCGTTCCACACGCGGTCGTTCGCACCGGGCTTGGCGAAGTGGTCGCCCGCGGCCACACCGGTGCGGTGCTGTTCCTCGATCAGGGCACGGAACACGTCGCTGGCCCGATCGACCATGTCGGCGGCGAACGCCCCGGTGAACACGGCGATGCCGGGGCCGTGGTCACCGAACGCCTCGGCCAGTTCGGCCAGCACGCAGGCACGACCAGCAGCCGTGCCGGCCGCGGCCACCAGGTGGGACGAGTCGTAGACCAGCGCGCCGGGGTCGAGGCACTCGGCCAGCGGGAACCGCGCCATGTCGACCCCGCGGTCGACCAGCGCGACGAGGTCGTCGAGACGGCAGTCGCCGACCGAGTACCACCCGCCAGCCACGGCCGTCAGCCGATCTCGTCGCAGCGGACCACTCGGCCCTCACGCACACTCGTGAGCGCGGCGAGGCCGATCACCAACGGGGCCCGACCCGCGGCGGCGTCGACCGGCGACGCGCCGCCTTCGGTGAGGTAGCGGACGAACGACTTCCACTCGTCGACGTAGCTGGGGATGTAGCGATCGAGGAAGAAGTACGGGATGGTGGTGCCGAACGTGCCCTCGGCCGAGCGGCGCACGCCGGTGTGCGCCGCGGGGTTCTCGCTCGCGGCCATGCCACCGGAACCGAACGCCTCGACGCGCTGGTCGTAGCCGTACACGGCCTGACGACTGTTGTCGATGGTGGTGATGGCGCCGTTCTCGTGGAGCAGGGTGACCACGGCAGTGTCGACGTCGCCGGCCTCGCCGATGGCGGGATCGACCCGCACGGTGGCGCGGGCGTACACCTCGACCACCTCGCTGCCGGTGACGTACCGGGCCAGGTCGAAGTCGTGGATCATCATGTCGAGGAACAGACCGCCGCTCACCTTCACGTACGCGATGGGCGGCGGCGCTGGGTCGCGCGACGTGATGCGCACGATGTGCACGTCGCCCACGGCGCCCGACGCCACGGCATCGCGCACCGACTTGTGCGCCGGGTCGAAACGGCGGTTGAAGCCGATCTGGATGGGCACACCCGCGGCGGCCACCACGGCCAACGCCTCGTCGACCTTTGCGAGATCGAGCGACACCGGCTTCTCGCAGAAGATGGCCTTGCCGGCCTGTGCTGCAGCGATGAGCAGCGGCACGTGCGTGTCGGTGCTGCTGCAGATGGCGACGGCGTCGACGTCGGCGCTGGCGAACACCGCCGCGGCGTCGGTGGTGTGCGGCACCCCCAGTTCGTCACCCACGGCAGCGGCGGCGTCGCCGTTGACGTCCTGCACCATCGCCAACGTGGCGCCGGGCACCTGGCGGGCGATGAGTTCGGCGTGCATCTTGCCGATGCGGCCGACGCCGAGCACGGCGATGCGAACGGGTTGTGCGGTCATTGCGGGGTCTCCTGGAGAGTGGGCTTCGGTGCGTCACCGGCGCCTTGGACGGACTGGTCGTAGTCGATGATGTTGCCGGTCATCATCCCGCTGCGATCCGACAGCAGGAAGACGATCAGCTCGGCCACCTCCGGTGGCTTGATGAGGCGCCCGGTCGGCTGGCCGGCCTCGGCGGCCTCGAGCCAGCCGTCGGTGGCGCCGTGGAACCGGCGTTGCACGGCGTCCTCGGCGGCGGTGTCCATCCAGCCGGGGTTCACCTGGTTGACGCGGATGCCGTGCCGCATCAGCGCGTACGAGACGTTCTTCGTCATCGTGGCCAGCGCGCCCTTCGACACGCAGTACGACAGGATGAACGGCTGGCCGCCGTGGCCGCTGACCGACCCGATGTTCACCACCGAGCCCGTGGTGCCGGCGGCGCGGATGAGTTCGGCCAGGCCCTGCAGCAGGAAGAACGGGGCGCGCACGTTGACGGCCATCATCGTGTCCCACCCGTCGGGCTCGGCCGTCCACACGTTGTCGCGTCCGGTGGAGGCGGCCACGTTCACCAGTCCGTGCGCCACGCCGAACTCGCGTGCGACGACCTCGACGATGCGTGCGGGCGCTGCCGCGTCGGCCATGTCGGCCGGCACGTACACGGCTCGCGTCGCCGGGGACGACAGCTCGGCGGCGAGTTGCTCGCCCTTCACCGCGTCGCGCCCCACGATCACCACACCGGCCGCTCCTTCCCGCACCACGGCGCGCACGGTGGCCTCACCCAGACCCTGGGTGCCGCCACTGACGACGATCACCTTTCCGTCGAGCAGTGCCATCAGATCCTCCTCTGTTGCTGCTTGCCCGCCTGCATCGCCGCATGCGCGGCCTGCACCGACGGGCGGTCGCTCACCTCGGGCACGCCCACCTCCCAGAACGCGCCGCCCTCGGTCCACGAGTAGGCATCGGTGTGGAGCGAGATCACGGTGGTGCGGTCGGCCGCACGGGCCCTCGCCAGTGCGGCGTCCAACTCGGCGACGGTGGTGACGTCCTCCGCGAGGCAGCCCATCGACCGGGCGTGCGCAGCGAAGTCGACGTACACCAGCCGCTCGTGCCGGGTGTCGGCCAACTGGTTGTTGAACGGCGCACCGCCCTGGTTGATCTGCAGGCGGTTGATGACGGCGAATCCGCCGTTGTCGCACACGACCACGATGAGCTTGTGGCCGCTGAGCACCGAGGAGTACAGGTCGCTGTTCATCATCAGGTACGACCCGTCGCCGACGAACACGATCACCTCGCCGTCACCGCGCGCCATCTTCGCACCCCACGCACCGCTGATCTCGTAGCCCATGCAGGAGAAGCCGTACTCGCAGTCGAAGCTGTCGAGGTGCTGCGCCCGCCACCCGTTGTTCAGTTCGCCCGGGAAGCCACCGGCGGCGGTGACCACGTAGTCGCCGGGCTGCTGTGCCCGATCGGCCACGCCGACCACCTGCGCGTACGTGGGCAACCCGCTGGGCGCCACCGCAGCCGGGTCGGCGATGGCGTCGATGTAGCCGTGATAGTCGGCGGCCGCGACCGCCACCGCAGCACGCCACTCGTCCGACGTGCACGTGTCGCCGAGCAGACCCGAGAGCTCCTCGAGCGTGACGAGCGCGTCGCCCACCACCGGCAGTGAACGGTGCTTGCCGGCGTCGAACCTCGCCACGTTGAGCCCGATGAGACGCGTCGCCGGATCGCTGAACACCGTCCACGACCCGGTGGTGAAGTCGCCGAGTCGAGTCCCGACGGCCAGCACCACGTCGGCCTGCGCGGCCAGGGAGTTGGCGCCCACGCACCCGGTCACGCCGAGCGGACCGCCGTACAGCGCGTGGCGGGCCGGCACGGATGCCTTCCCGGCCATGGTCTCCACGATCGGGATGCCGTGGCGTTCGGCGAACTGCAGCAGCGTGGCCTCGGCACCCGAGTAGTGCACTCCCCCGCCGGCCACGATGAGCGGGCGTTGCGCGGTGCGCAGCATCGCCGCCGCCTCGGCCACGCGCTGTTCGTCGGCGCGTGGGCGAGCGATGCGATGCACCGTGGTGGCGAACAGTTCGTCGGGGAAGTCGAACGCCTCACTCTGCACGTCCTGCGGTAGCGCCAGGAACGCGGGGCCGCAGTCGGCCGGATCGAGCAACGTGGCCAGCATCTGCGGCAACGACGAGATGAGTTGCTCGGGACGGGAGATGCGGTCCCAGTAGCGCACCACGGGACGGAACGCATCGTTGACCGAGATGGTGGGGTCGCCGAAGTGCTCGACCTGCTGGAGCACCGGGTCGGGGACGCGACTCGCGAACGTGTCGCCGCCGAGCAGCAGCACGGGCAGCCGGTTGGCGTGCGCCACCCCGGCGGCGGTGACCATGTTCAGGGCACCCGGCCCGATGGACGAGGTGGCCACCATGATCTGACGACGGCGTGCCGCCTTCGCATAGCCGATGGCGGCGAGCGCCATGCCCTGCTCGTTCTGCCCGCGCCAGGTGGGCAGCGCGTCGCCCGCCTCGTGCAGGGCGAGACCGAGGGCCGTCACGTTGCCGTGCCCGAAGATGCCGAACACGCCGGGGAACAGCGGCACCTCGACGCCGTCGATCTCGGTGCGTTGGGCGATGAGGAAGCGCACGAGGGCGTCGGCGGTGGTGAGACGCACGGTCACTCCTCTGTCAGGTCGAGCACGTCGTGCCAGGCACCGTCGGCCCAGCTGTCGAGAAACGCCTGCTGCACGCTCACGAACTGCACGGCCTCGGCGAACCCCGGACGGTGCTGACGGCCGGCCGCCACCGACTCGAGGAACTCGTGGTCCTCGATGCAGATCAGGTCCTCGAAGCCGATGCCGTTGGCGCTGCCCGGCACGAAGCGGCCGTGGTGCGGGAAGCGATCGCCGCCGTACACCGTGGTGAAGCCGGTGTGCGCGTGATCGGCTGCCACGTACACCTGCAGCTCGTTCATCTTCTCGAAGTTCCAGCGGATGCAGCCCTTGGTGCCGTACACCTCGAACATGTTCTGGCTCTCCGGTCCCACCATCGACCGGCAGGCCTCGAACGTGCCCCGGGCACCGTTCTCGAACACGCACATCATGCCCACGTAGTCCTCGTTGGTCACGGCGCCGGTGGGGTCGCCGGGGGCGCCACGGTCGTAGTGGGTACCGCCACCCTTGGGCAGCGGGCGCTCGCGGATGAACGTCTCGCCCGTGCCGACCAGCTTGACGATCGGGCCGATGAGCGAGTGGGCGAGGTCGACCGAGTGACTGAGGATGTCGGTGCTCACGCCGTGACCGGCCTGGTCGACCAGGAACCGCCACGACAGCAGCCCCAGCGGGTCGCTGCCGTACATGGAGAAGAACCGTCCGTAGTAGTTCGTGACCTCACCGATGACGCCGTCGGCGATGAGCTGTCGTGCGTACTGCACCAGCGGCGCCCAGCGGTAGTTGTAGCCCACCCCGGTGATCACCCCAGCGTGACGGGCGGCGCGTTCGGCCTCCACGGTCTGCGGCGGCGTGCCCCCCACCGGCTTCTCGCAGAAGATGTGCTTGCCGTTCGCCGCCGCGGCGACGGCCATCTCGACGTGCAGCATGTTCGGCGCGGTGACGAACACGACGTCGACGTCGGGGTGTGTGACCACGTCGTGCCAGTCGGCGGTGGCCTCGCGGAACCCGAACGACCGCACCGCGTCGTCACGCCGTTCGGCGACGGTGTCGCTGACGATGACCATCTCGGGTTCGTACGCCCGATCGGGGAAGTACGACGGCGCCCGGCGACAACCACGGCTGTGCGCCTGCCCCATCCAGCCGAAGCCGATCACTCCGATACCGATGCGCGTGCTCATCGCGGCAGCCTTCCTTGCTCGTCGGTCATGGGCACCCTGGGGTCGGGCGCCATGTCGGTCCACGTGTCGCGGACCCAGTGGTGCGCCGGGTCGTCGCAGAACGCCATGCTGCGTTCGCCGCCGGGACCCGCCAGCACGTTCAGGTAGTACATCGGGTAGCCCGGCGCGGCGATGCACGGGCCGTGGTAGCCACGCGGCACGCAGAACACGTCGCCGTCGTGCACGACGACGTTCTCGTCGATGTCGCCCTCGGGCGGGTAGGTGCGATGGAGGCCGAACCCGTCGTCGGAGTAGTCGGCCGTGCCGGCCACACCGATGCGGAAGTAGTAGATCTCCTCGTTGTTCACCGGGCACTCGGGCGATTCGTCGTGCCGGTGCGGCGGGTAGCTCGACCAGTTGCCGTCGGGCGTGAGCAGCTCGACGCACATCAACCGGTCGGCGTGCGGCCACTGCTCGGGGGCCATGAACGCGTTGCGTTGCCGCGTGGCAGGGCCGGCGCCGAACACGTCGATCACCACGTCGGCCGCGGCGCCGTAGCGGGGTTCGAGGCGCTGCTCGCACCGTGCGGTGGCGATGGCCACGTCGCCTGCCGTCGACGCAGTGAGGGTGACGGTGGCGCCGAGCGGGGCGTACGCGAAATCGCTGACGCGGGCGAACACGGAGGTGCGGCCCTGCAGGGTGAAGGGGGTGCCGTCGACATCGACAGCGAGGTCGATGATGCCGAGGGGCAGCACCACGGCCTCGACACCGCCGAGCTCGATCGTGCGGCTCTCCCCTGCGCCGAGGCCCACCACCTGCAGGCCCGAGTAGGTCCATCCGGCGGTGGCCGGGTCGAGGTGCACGTGGAACCCGTCGGTGGCGAGCGTGCCGGCCGGGTGGTGCAGGCGGCCGGTCATCCGGGCCTCACGATGCGGGCGGCACGTTCGATGGCGGCCGTCACGTCGCCGTCGGCCGGGTACAGCAGGGCGCGGCCCACCACGAGGCCACGCACGTTGGGCACCTGCATGGCACGTTCCCACGACGCGTAGGTGGCCTCGGGGTCGGGGCCGGGGGCGCCGCCCAGGATGAGCGCGGGCAACGTGGTGCCCGCCAGCATGCGGGCGGGGTCCTTGCCGGCCGGCACCTTCAACCAGGTGTACGCGGTGGAAGCACCGAGGCTGGCACCCACGGCCACCGCCTTCAGCAGCGCATCGTCGTCGTCGAGCAGCTTCGCCGTACCGGGTGCCACCGGACCGGTGTGGTGGTACGGCAGCGGCTCCACCATCATCGGCAGGCGCAGGCGGGCACACTCCGACACCACCTTCGCCGCCCACTCGAGCGTGGGAGCGGTGCCGGCGTCGTCCATCGCGATGCGCAGCAGCATCTTCCCGCCGTCGAGGCCGTAGTCGGCAAGATCGGCCGGCGTGTAGGCGGTGGGTCGGTCGTCGAGCTCCCAGGCGGCGCCGGTGATGCCGCCCCGGTTGGTGGTGCCGAACGCGAGCTTGCCGTCGAGCGCACCGAGCAGCGCCAGTTCCTCCAGCACATCGGGGCTGCCCAACACGCCGTCGCAGCCCGGGTGCGCGAGCGCCGTGAGCAGTGCATCGAGCATCCGCCGCCGATCGGCCATCACGAACGGGTCGTTGCCGACACCCAGCATGCCGCGGGCGGTGTGGTCGGCGGCGACGATGAACAGCCGTCCGTCGGTGAGCATCGGGCGGCGGCGGCGCTCGCGCAGCGCAGCGACGGCAGCGTCGGGCTCGGTGGCACGCTGCTCGATGAGCCCTCGCCACTGTTCGTCAGAGAGCGCCATCGGCCATCATCCTCTCGATCTCGTCGTTGGTGGGCATGTCGTCGGCGCACATCAGGCGCGAGGCCACGATGGCGCCCGCCGCGTTGCCCGCTTCGGCGCATCGCGCCAGGTCCCATCCCTGCAGCAGGCCGTGGCACACGGCACCGCCGAACGCGTCGCCGGCACCGAGGCCGCACACCACCTCGACGCGGCGCGGTGGTACACGAGTGCGGCTGCCGTCGGCGGTGGCCACCAGCACGCCGTCGCCGCCCATCTTCACGACCGCCGCCGACAACCCCAGGTCGAGCAGCCGGTCGGCGGCTTCGTCGGGATCGGTGGTGCCCACCGCCACGCGGCACTCGTCGCGGTTGCCGATGGCGATGGTGGCGTGCGCGAGCACCTCCCGCATCGCGACGCGTGCACGGTCCTCGTCGCCGCCCCACAGCACCGGTCGCCAGTCGAGGTCGAACACGGTGTGCTCGCGCCGGGCGCGGTGGGCCAGCAACGACAGCACGGTGCCACGGCTGGGTTCGGCCGCGAGGGTGCCGGCGGGGATCCACAGGATGGGCACGTCGGCCACCACGTCGAGGTCGACGTCGCCGGGTTCGATGGTCATCTCGGGGGCGAGGGGCTCGCGGTAGAAGATGATCGTCGGCTCACCCGGCTCGAGCAGCTCGGCGAACGCCAACGGCGTGCGCAGCGTGGGGTGCATGCCGACGAAGCGCGTGTCGACGCCGAAGGTGTGCTCGAGCGCACCCTTCACGTAGTGGCCGAACGGGTCGTCGCCCACCTTGGTGAACACCGCGGTGCGATGACCCAACCGCGCCGCAGCGACCGCCACGTTGGTGGCCGTGCCGCCGACGGACTTGCGGAAGCTGCGCACCTCGGCGAGCGGCACCCCCAACTGTTCGGCGTACAGATCGGTGCAGATGCGCCCGATCGTGAGCACCTCGACGTCGGTCATGATCGGTTCATCGACTGCCGAGTTCGTGCTGGAGCGCCTCCAGCTCCGCACCACCCGCCATCAACCGGGTCAACTCCTCGAGCTTGATCTCGCTCTTGTCGAAGTCGCCCATCGAGCGGCCGCGGTTGAGCAGCAGGAACCGGTCGCCCACGGGGTACGCGTGGTGCGGGTTGTGGGTGATGAAGATCACGCCGAGTCCACGCTCGGCTGCGGCACGGATGTAGCGCAGCACCACGCCCGACTGGCGCACGCCGAGTGCCGACGTGGGCTCGTCGAGGATGAGCACCTTCGCGCCGAAGTACACCGCACGGGCGATGGCAACCGACTGCCGCTCGCCACCCGACAGGGTGCCGACCGGCTGGTCGATGTCGCGCACGTCGATGCCCATCTTCTTCATCTCGGCCTTCGCCGTCTCCTTGGCGAAGCCGATGTCGAACCGGCCGAGTGTGCCCGGCTCCGACCCGAGGAAGAAGTTGCGCCACACGCTCATCAGCGGCGCCATCGCGAGGTCCTGGTACACCGTGGCGATGCCCGCAGCGCGGGCTTCGCGCGGCGAGTTGAACTTCACGGGCGTGCCCTCGATGAGGTAGTCGCCCGAGCTCTGCTGGTGCACGCCGGAGAGGATCTTGATGAACGTGCTCTTGCCGGCGCCGTTGTCGCCGAGCACGCAGGTGACCCTGCCGGCCTCCACGTGGGTGTGCACGTCCTCGAGCGCGGTGACGTTGCCGAAGTACTTCGAGATGCTGACGAGTTCGAGCAGGTTCATCAGCGGGCCTCCTGTGCCTTCTTGCGGATCTTCTGGTTCACCAGCACGGCCAGGAACAGCACCGCGCCGAGGAAGATGTACTTGTTGTCGGTGTTCCAACGAGCGCCGGGGATGCCCGTGGCGAGCATCGCGGCGATCATCGCGCCGAACGAGGCGCCGACCACCGAGCCGTAGCCACCGGTGAGCAGGCATCCACCCACCACGGCGGCGATGATGTACTCGAACTCCTCGCCCACACCCTGGCTGGCGGCCACCGACGTGTAGCGCAGCGCCGTCATCATGCCCACCAGGCAACCGACGAGCGACACCATCATGAACAGACCCACCTTGGTCTGGTTCACCGGCACGCCGACCGCGCGAGCGGCTTCCTTGTTGCCACCGACCGCGAAGATCCAGTTGCCCCACCGGGTACGGGCCAGCACGTAGGCAGCGACCAGGGTGACGATGAGCCACCAGAGGATGCTGACTCGCACCGGCGCACCCGACCAGACGAGGCGCACGGCGATGCCGATCAACGCCACGCCGACGCCCGAGAACGCCAGGACGCGGCCCAGGCCGTCGGCCTTCGCATCGCCGGCGCGACGCTTGCGGAACAGGAACTCGATGATCGCGTTGCCGAGGATGAGCGCCGCGATGATGGCCATCACGGCCATGAAGCCCGAGCGGAAACGGGCCGCCCCGGCGTCGTGGCGCACCACGAACCCGGTGAACAGCACCACCGCCGACGCCACCGCACCGATGACCAACTGCGCACGGTTCGAGTCGCGGCCGGCAATGCCCTTCGCGACGAGGATGGCGAGGATGCCACCACCGCCGACCCCCACCTGCACGAGGGACCGGAAGCCCTGCTCGGTGATGAGCTGCAGGAAGGTGAGCACCCCGACCAAGGTGGCGAGGCCGGCACCGAGCGACGACACGACCACCACGGGCCACGCGAGCTTCGAGCGACGCACCAGGCCGCCGGTCTCGCCCATCCGCTTCGCACCGCTCCAGGCCACGAGCCCGGCTCCGGTGGCGAACGCCAGCACGCCGATGGCCACCTTCACACCGGGCGCCGGGATCGACAGGAGCACACGCTCCTGTTCCTTGTCGAGGAAACGGGTGACCACGAACGCCACCACCGTGGCGACGATGCCCGCGGCGAACATCTTGTTGGCACGCGACACCCACCAGGCACCGAACGCCTCACCGCGCACGAAGCGAAGCCCGGCGTAGCCGACCGTCAGCAGCAGCGCACCGGCGAGTGCCGCACCGCCCCAGAGCAGGTTGCCGCTCACGCCGTCGGTCTTGTGCAGCAGGATCACGCCGAACAGGGTGATGACCAGACCGAAGAACACCACGACCATCGACTTCGGATCGATGGCAGCACGACGAACGAGCGACTGCTCGAGCAGCCCGGCCACCAGCAGCGCGCCACCGATGAGTCCGCCGAGCAGCAGGATGGTGTCGCGAGCGCCGAACGTCTCGAGCGTGTGGGTCGAGGCGAAGATCTTGCGGAAGATCTCGAAGTTGCGCACCTCGTCGATGTTCTCGACGAGCACCTTGTCGACGAGACGCTTCGAGAACACCAGGTTCACGCCGCGGAGGATGAAGAACGTCGCCAGCGTGACGATGAAGCTGGGTAGCCCCGTTCGGTTGACGAACGTGCCGTTCAACCAGCCGATCATGCCGGCGGCGGCGAAGGCCACGGGCACGGCGAGGTACATCGTGACGCCGTCGCCCATGAACTTCTGGGCGAAGAGGCCGACCAGGATGCCGGTCGACCCGGTGATGACACCGGCGGAGAGGTCGAACTCGCCGCCGATCATCAGCAGTGCCACCGCCACGGCCATGATGCCGAGCGGTGCGGCACCGTCGAGCCAGCTGGCCGACGTGGGTGCCGTGGAGAACTTCTCGCTGGTCGCCCAGAAGAGCGTCCAGACCATGATGGTGCCGATCAGGGCACCGATCTCCGGAGAGATCAACATTCGCTGCAGCGGCCCACGGAACGAGATCCGTTCATCGTGCGTCGGCGCGCCCCCAGATGCCACGACGTCGTCCGTCATGCATCATCCCCCTCTGTTGTCGTGTGTGGTTCAACTCACCGTGCGGTACCGGAACGGGCCGGGGACCGTGAGGTCCCCGGCCCGCAACCGAGTGCTGGAATCAGCGGGTGCCTGCGGCGACCAGTTCCTTCACGGCCGACACGTTGTCGGCGGTGACGAAACCGGGACCGGTGTACACCGGCAGACCGCCACCGACCGTGTTCTGGTTGGTGACGTTGAGGTACAGGAAGACCACCGAGAGGTAGCCCTGCAGGTACTGCTGCTGGTCGATGGTGAAGGCGATGTCGCCCGCCTCGATGGCATCGAGGAGGTCGGTCGACAGGTCGACGGCGCCGATCATCACGTCACGGCCGAGCTCGGCCGCAGCGTCCTTCGCCAGGACGGCACCGATGGGGCCGGTGGCGAACACCGCGTCGATGTCCGGATCGGCGTCGAGCGCGGCCTTGATCTCGCTCTGCGAGGTGGTCGGGTCGGCGTCACCGGAGGTGTTGATCTTCACCACTTCGCCGCCGAAGGTCTCCTCGGCGCCGTCGCAGCGGGCCTCGAGGCCCACGTTCGACTGCTCCTGCATCACGCAGAGCAGCTTGGTCTTGCCCTCGGCCTTGAACTTCTCACCGGCGCCGTTACCGGCGACGGTCTCGTCCTGGCCGACGTGGGTGATCGCACCCAGGTCCTTGAACAGGTCGGAACCCGAGTTCATGGTGATCACCGGAATACCGGCGGCCACGGCCGCCTTCACCGAGGCCTCGAGGGCGCCCGGGTCGGCGAGCGAGACGGCGATGCCGTCCACGCCGGCGGCGACGGCGTCGTCGATCAGCTTGGCCTGGGCCGCACCGTCGTTGTTGCCGCCTTCGTACTGCACGGTGATGCCGAGGTCGGCACCGGCCTTCTCGGCGCCCTTCTGGGCGACCGACCAGAACACGCCACCGTCGCCGTGGGTG
>SXGS01189547.1_pt1 | contig 16380 bp, 13 predicted proteins | sample 3174681 | NCBI WGS metagenome assembly SXGS01 (sample SAMN11356861, study PRJNA531348) | freshwater metagenome | isolation source: freshwater sample F1-80 | place: China: Fuxian Lake, Yuxi | collected 2017-12-25 | reverse complement strand
GACAAGCCGTACGAGGGGTTCAACATGACCGTGCTGGCCATCCGCATGGCGCAGCACCTCAACGGGGTCAGCCGCGAACATGGGCGGGTCTCGCGGGCCATGTGGCGGCCGATCTGGCCCGGGCTTCCCGACGAGCACATTCCGATCCGGAGCGTGACCAACGGCATCCACGTCCCGACCTGGGTCGCGCCCGAACTCAATCACCTCTACAGCAGGCACTTGGGGCCGGACTGGGCCGAACGTTGCGACGATCCGTCGGTCTGGCATCGTGTGAGCGACATCCCCGACGGCGAACTCTGGGCGGTGCGCCAGATGCTGAAGCGCAAGCTCATGAGCTTCATCCGGGAACGCGCGCGGGGAGGCTGGGTCCACGGACGAATGACCGCCAATCAAGTGTTGGCCAGCGGCACGCTGCTCGATCCCGAAGCGCTGACGATCGGTTTCGCCCGCCGGTTTGCCACGTATAAACGGGCCACCCTCGTCTTCAGCGCCCTGGAACAGCTCAAGCATCTCCTCCAAGACCGCTGGCGTCCGGTACAGATCATCTTTGCCGGCAAGGCGCACCCGGCCGATGAGCCGGGCCGCCGGTTCATCCACGAGGTCTACGGATTCTGCCGCGACCAAGGGCTGGGCGGCCACATCGCATTCCTCGAGGATTACAACATGCACATGGCCAAATTCCTGGTTCAGGGGGTGGATGTCTGGCTCAACACCCCCAGGCCTCCGATGGAGGCCAGCGGCACGAGCGGCCAGAAAGCCGCGCTGAACGGAGTCCCGAATCTGAGCGTTCTGGACGGGTGGTGGCACGAGGCGTATGACGGCGCGAACGGCTGGGCTATTCCCCTGGCTCCAGAACTGACCGATCCCCATGCGCTCGATGCGCACGATGCCGAGCATCTGTACCGCATCCTAGAGATGGACGTGATCCCGCTGTACTATCAGCGGGACCGAGACGGCATCCCGCGCGGCTGGATCGAACTCGTCAAAGACGCCATCCGCACCGTCGCCCCTCGATTTTCCGCCCGCCGGATGGTCAAGGAGTATACGGACCTGTTGTACGGTCCCGCCTCTTCTCCACCGCCTTCCCTCCGGTGATGGCGACTCGCAATCTTGCGTTGCCGTCGTTCCTGCTACTGCCGGCCATGACACTGGCCTTGCTCCTGTTCGGCCTTATCCGGCCAGCGATCGCCGGCCCCAGTCCCGGCAACACTAGGCAGGACAGCCCCAAGAAAACCGCTGTTCCCGCCCCGATCGAACGAGAGATCATGGCCGCATCCAAGGGCGGACACCATGACCGAGCCATCCGCCTGTTCGAAGCCTTGTCTCCGGAACAAACACCGTCCAGCCACCTCCTGGAAGCGATTTTCAAAAGCTACCTGCATCTCGGCCATCCGGAACTGGCCTTCACCATCTATGTTCGGCTTGTCCCGGCCGGACAGCCCGATTCTCCGACGTGGCTCCACGACCTGGCCCGCGCCTTCGTCTCCGGCCACGCCCGCGACACACAGGAATACGTTCGCATCGCTTCGTTCACGACCCTGGCCGAAGCAGGAGACCAGAGCATGGTCCCGCTGCTGGAAGACGGACTCCTGGACCCTTCCATCCTAGTCCGCGCCCGAGCTGTCGAGGGCTTGAGCCGAGTCGGCGGACGGGCCAAACGGGCAGGCCAGACCGTTCCCGCCACCGCGTTGAAGCGGGCGCTTCAAGATCCGGCTCCGCCCGTCCGTATTGCGGCGCTGAACGCGCTGGGAGACCTCGGAGACGCCAAGGATCAGGCCATGCTGGACGTCATGACCCAGATGGCCAGGGCCGGGGAGGGCCCCCTCCATGTGTTTGCGCTGGCGGCCCTGGCGAAACTGGGCCGTGCGGGGGCCTTCGAGGAGGTCGTCAGCGCCGCCACGCTGCCGGAGCCGGACGTGCGTATGGCGGCGGTCGGCGTGCTGGGCCGGCTCAAACGTCCCTCCAGCCTCCCGCTGTTGGCGCAATCCGTATACGATCCGGAAGAATCCGTGCGCGCCTTCGCCGCCGGCGCCTTGGGAGAGTTCGGCGATCCCTCGGCCATCGGCGCGCTCACCCATGCACTGAACGACGACAGCCCCCGTGTGCGGAGCGTCGCGGCAGCCAGTTTGGGTCGGCTGGGTTTGACCCATACCAAACCCCTCTTGCGACAGGCGGCGCGGGACCCAGTCGAATTGGTTCGGGCCGGAGCCGTGGAGGGACTCTTGCGAATGGGGGAGCCGGAGGCGGTGTTGCTCGCCGCCGAGCTGGCCAAACATGACTCGCCGTCGGTCAGAAGCGCGGCCGCGCAAGCGCTGGGCTCGGCCGGCAATCGTCGGGCGTTGCCGGTCTTGGAGCAACTGCTTGCGGATCAGCAGCCCCAACCCCGCTTGGCAGCGGCCCGCGCGATCGGCAAGGTGGGCGACCGCGTCGGACTCCCGATGCTCAAGAAGGCTTTGACGGACCACGACCCCGCCATCCGCATCACGGCAGCCGGCAGCGTCTTGCAAATCCTGTCACGCAATGCTCGGGAAAATCACTGAGCCACACAGGGGAGAATCCAATGTTTAAGCTCTTGGGATGGGCGATTCTGCTGGGGACCGCGTTTGGAGCCGGCTACTACGCCGGGCAGCATCCGATCGGCGAGTTGAAGAAGACCGTGGCCGACCTGACTCGCACGGTGAAGGACACGACGCTGGGACTCGAACGGTCTGTACGCTTGCGCCAGGGCCTGATGGATGCGAAATCGGAAGTGATCCAAGCCAAGTCCGAACTGCTGGACAAGAATTTCGGCAACGCCCTGGCCGCCCTGACCAAGGCGATGGAACACCTGGAGAAAGCCGGCGAGGCCGAACGCGACGCGGGAAAATCTCAGCGGGTCAAACCGCTGGCCGCCAAGGTGGAGGAAGCGAAACGGGAGCTGGCGGCGGGAAAGCCACTGTCCAAGGCCAAGCTGGACGAGATGCAGAAGGAGCTGGATACGCTGCTTCAGTAGGCGCGGATACCGCTCACGCCGTGGCGGTTTTTTTCTTCCAGGCGGCCAGGATCCGTTCCACGCGCATCTTGACCACCATATCGGGGTCCTTGAGCAACGGCTTGATGGCCTCCCGGCCCCGCTCATCGCCGATCTTCTCGAGCGCCGCCGCGGCGGTCAGGCGCGTGAACCAATCCTTATCCTGCAGCATCTCGATCAAGGGCTCCAAGGCCTGCGTCGATTTGATCCGACCCAGCGCGATGACCGCCTGCTTGCGGATGCTTTCGTCCTTATCCTTCAGCGCCGCGACGAGCCGCACGATGGCCGGCTCGCCCAGCGTAACGAGCGCGTCGGTAGCGTCCAGGCCAAACTCATCGCTCCGGAGTTGGTTGACAAGGGGCTCCAAGACCCGCTCGTCCTTGATCTTGCCGAGGGCCCGGATGACGGCCTTGCGGATATCCCAATCCCGCAGCTGTTTCAGGAGGGGTTCGACGGCCGGCGACCCGACCTGGCCCAGCGCGTCGATCGCGGCCTCGCGCACCTGCCAGTCACCGTCGCGGAGGGCTCGGACGAGCGGCTCGACGCAACGCTCATCGCCCATTTCCCCCAGCGTGATGACGGCCTCGCGCCGCACCACCAAGTCCGGATCATTGAGCAGATCGATCTGGATCTCGATCTCATCCTTGACCTTTTCTTCATCCAGGAGCACTTCCTCGCCGGCCGTGGCCCCTGCCGGCTCGGGCGGCGCTTCCCCGGCCTGCGCGTCGGCCAACGCCACGGTCTCCGCCACGTGATCGGCAAACTCGTCGCTCGGCTCCGGCGCCTCCGGCTGAACAAGGCCCGCGGCTTTCTTCTCGTCGTTGCTCATCCCGCTCTCTCCGTCACCACGCTGCACACATCATCATCTGTCGGCGCGAATACCGCGCCCAACTACGCCTTGGCGGCCGACTCGGCTTTGGCACCGGCCTCGGATTTCTTGCCCATTGCGTGACGCTTACGGGTCGCAAGGCTCCGGCGCTTGCGCTGCAACCGCTTGAGACGTTTGTGCAACGCGCGGAGCGATGCGCTGCCCTCCGGGTTGTCCGTAGCCGCCTTCCGCTCCCGGACTTTGGTCTTGAGCCGTGTCTCATCCTGCTCCAGGGGTGTCTTCTTAGCCATACGAACGAATCCTCCGTCCTCTCATCGTGATCGTCTTGTTGCCTACCTCAGCGCGCCAGTGTAGTGGAGACCCTTCGTTGCTGTCAACCGAGGGATAGCCCCGTGAGTTGGATGGCGCGAGAAATGTGTGGGGGAAGTGCGGCTCAGCTATGCCGTTCTTCTGGGGTCAGATGTACGACGCGCCGTTCGCGACGCCCGAGCATCAAGTCGCCGGGATAGAGCGGAACCTTCCTGGTCTTCCGAACATCGCGTTCAGCCCCAGACAAGCCCTGCCCGATGCGGTTACCCATGACAGCCAGCCATTCGTGCGCTTGCAGCGGCGCGGAAAACCCGTGATCTCCGACCACCTCCAAGGACACAGCCGACAGGCCCTCTTCGGCCATCCCGATCTTGCGAGCCGCGGCATAGGACAGGTCCAGAATGCGCCCGTTCACATACGGCCCTCGGTCGTTGATCCGCACTCGGACTTGCTTTCCGTTTTCCACGTTCGTCACGCGGACGACCGTGCCAAGCGGAAGCGTTCGGTGCGCCCCGCTCAGGGACTCCATATCGAAGATCTCGCCGCTGGCCGTCACCCACCCGTGGAAGTCCTTTCCATACCAGGAGGCGATACCCCGCTCTTTCATCCCGACATCCAGATCGGCCTGGCCTTTCGGAAGGCAGGTACAAGCCGACATCAGGATCGTGATCATACAGATCAGGCTCCACTTGATACAGGGCTCGGTGCTTGGACTCACAAGGTCCTCCCTCTTGCGATAAACCGTTGCTTCGCCGTCTTAGCAGCGTCCCGATGGCATCACAAGACCAGGATTCACCACCTGGATACTTACGGATATGCTGTTGGAGATTAGTTGAGGATCAATGAAGTGGCAATACTGTACCAAAGACCCGTCTGAAAGTCAAGTCAAAATTTAGGCCAGATATAAATAGCACGCTAATTCAATATCTTATAATGTCTTTATGAATAAAATGCCGAGCGGTGGAAGGGTCAGAGACAGGGAAAATGGAAGCCCATGGCAGGGGATCGCCTCGGCTTGCACCACACCCCCGTTTCCCTGGTTGCTTCCTCCATAGACAGCCGCATCGCTGTTCAGGAGTTCCCGGTACCGACCAGGTGTCGGCACCCCGATCCGATAGCCATGTCGGGGAACCGGCGTCAAATTGCCGATACAGAGGATACAATCGGCCTGGTCCCTTGACCGACGAAGAAACGAAATCACAGACTGTTCCGCATCACTAAAGTCGATCCATTGAAATCCAGCCCAATCGAAGTCTACCTGGTGTAGGGCCGGCTCGCTCAGATACAACTGGTTGAGGTCGCGGACATATCGTCGTAGTCCTGCATGGGGATCATATTGGAGCAGATGCCAGGAGAGGCTGGTATCGTGGTTCCACTCAGCCCATTGGCCAAATTCTCCTCCCATAAACAGCATCTTCTTCCCCGGATGCCCATACATATACCCATAGAGAGCCCGCAGGTTGGCAAACTTCTGCCAATCGTCCCCCGGCATCTTGGCCAGCAATGCCCCCTTCCCATGCACCACTTCGTCATGGGACAGGACTAGGACGAAATTCTCGCTGAAGGCATAGACCAGCCCGAAGGTCAGCTTCTCCTGGTGATATTTGCGATGGACCGGGTCCAGACTGAAATAGTCCAACATGTCATGCATCCAGCCCATGTTCCACTTGAGGCCAAAACCAAGCCCGCCGACGTAGGTCGGGCGTGAGACTCCTGGCCAAGCCGTCGACTCTTCCGCAATAGTCAGGACGCCGGGATAGTCACGGTGGACCACCTGATTGAATTCCTTGAGAAACTCCACCGCCTCCAGATTTTCATGGCCACCGAAACGGTTGGGAATCCACTCTCCTGGCTGGCGGGCATAATCCAAGTAGAGCATCGACGCCACCGCATCCATGCGCAACCCATCGATATGGTAACGGTCCAACCAGAACAAGGCGCTGTTCAACAGGAAGTTCCGCACCTCCACGCGCCCGAAGTTGAAAATCCTGCTGTGCCACTCAGGATGGTAGCCTGATCGCGGATCTGCATGGTCGTAGAGGTGCGTCCCATCGAACCAGGCCAAGGCATGGGGATCATCGGGGAAATGGGCCGGCACCCAGTCCATCAGGACCCCGATGCCGACCTGATGACAGGCATCCACGAAAGCCATAAAGTCCTGCAGCGATCCATAGCGGCTAGTCGGGGCGAAGTATCCGGTCGTCTGGTAGCCCCAGGAGCCGTCGAATGGATGCTCGGTCACCGGCATCAATTCCACGTGGGTATAACCCATGTCTTTGACATAGGGAAGGAGCTTGGCCGTCAGCTCACGGTAGGTCAGCCAGCGGTCCCCCTCTTCGGGCACCCGCATCCAAGACCCGGCATGCACTTCATAGATGGATAAGGGCGCCGACAGAGGATCCCGAGCCGCACGGGCGGCCATCCACTCCCCGTCGCCCCAAGCATAGCCCTCCAGGCTTCGAACGACGGATGCGGTCTTGGGGCGCAGTTCCGCCGCAAAGGCGTAGGGATCGGCCTTCAAAAACGGGGCTGGGTATTCGCGCGAACGAACCTCGTATTTGTAGGTCGCGCCTTCGGCCAGCTCCGGAACGAATAATTCCCAAATCCCGGTTCGGCCGCGACTGCGCATGGCATGCCGGCGCCCGTCCCATCCGTTGAAGTCCCCGACCACGCTGACCCGCGTGGCATTGGGCGCCCACACAGCAAATCGGACGCCGGCCACGCCGTCCAGCACCGTCGGGTGGGCACCCATCACCTCATAGGCCCGGTACTGGCGGCCTTCGGCAAGCAAGTGCAAGTCGAAGTCCGTGAGCAAGAGCGGAAAGGCGTAGGGATCGTGCCGCTCGGCCACCGTCCCCCAGCGCTCCGCCACCCTCAACTTGTACCGGCACGAACCGGCGCCGCGCGGAACCGTCGCCTCGAAGAGCCCGGCCTCGTGAATGGATGCCATCGGAATGGGGGGGCCGTCCTGCCCTTCCAACACCAGGCTGGCCGACAGAGCCTCCGGCAAAAAAGCCCGAATGACCGTGGCGGAAGCCTCGTTGAGCGAGATCGGATGGGGCCCCAAGACGACAAACGGATCCCAGTGCTCCGCGCGGATCAGTCGTTCGATCTGTTCACGAAGATCGTCCGCCATGGCCCACTCTAACGCATCCCACCAGCCGAGGCAACGCAGGGCTCATCCTTGACACCATCGCACGGCTTCCATACTATCCGCGTGAGATCGAGCCCCGCGCGACGGCGCGCATGCACGGAAAGCCATGCCCTTTAGCGGATCGACGGAATTGATCAAGTTGCTGGCCGCCCTGGGGCTCTTCGTCACGGTCCTGGCCGTCGCCATGACGATCCGCACCCTGTTGTTCCGCGCCCTGGTGCGCTGGGCGCGCGCCACCGAGACCAGGGCCGATGCCATCGTCGCGCACAACCTACGGTGGCCGTCCATCGCCTGGTCCGTGCTGATCGCCATGTACATCGCGCTGGACCAAGCGCACCTGCCGCCGCGGCCGGCGGCCCTCGCCCTCAAGATCGTCTACGGGTTGCTGGTCCTCTCGATCACCGCCGCTGTGGCGAACCTGTCGGGGACGGCCCTGAAACACTCGCTGCAGGAACGTCACCTCCCAATCCCGGCCACCGGGCTCTCCTTCACGGTCTTCAAGGGCGCGATCTGGACCATGGGCCTGCTGGTCCTGCTCGGCAGCTTGGGAGTCTCCGTCACTCCGATTCTGACGGCGCTGGGTGTGGGCGGACTGGCTGTCGCCTTGGCGCTCCAGGAAACCCTGTCGAATTTCTTCGCCGGCGTCCACTTACTGTTGTCGCAGCCGATCCGGGTCGGCGATTTCGTCAAACTGGAGACCGGGCAGGAAGGGTATGTGGTGGATATCGGCTGGCGCTCGACCAAGCTGCGCACGTTGCAACAGAATATCGTCGTGGTCCCGAACAGCAAGATGGCCCAGTCCATTCTGATCAACTATTCGATGCCGGACCAGCGCCTAGCCATGCCGATGCCGATCGGCGTCAGTTACGATGCGGACCCGGAGCAGATCGAACGCGTGCTCCTGGAGGAAGCCCGTGCCGCGACCGGCCAGGTTCAGGGCTTGCTGGCAGACCCGGCTCCCGTCGTCCGGTTCATCCCGGGCTTCGGGGATTCCTCCCTGAATTTCACCCTGACCTGCCACATACGGGAGTTCGAGGACCAAGCGGTGGTCCAGCACGAACTTCACAAGCGCATCCTCAAACGATTCCGGCAAGAGGGCATCGAAATTCCGTTTCCGCACCGGACCGTGCATTTGCTAACCGACGCGGCAGCCGCTCCCGTCAGTCCCCCCCATACCGCCACATGATTGGTTCTTTCAGGGCACCCAGGCACCACCGGCTGGAATCTGGCTGCGGGCACGTGCATGGCCTTCATCGACCACATCTGCGCATGGCCGACCGGGACCAGCTCCATCGTTATGGTAGTGCCTTGGACGGGACGATGCGGGAGGATTACGGAGAGGGCCAACCGGAGGAAGCGCGGTCGGCTACGACGGAACACCCGTCATAGCCGACCGGCCTATTCAAACGGGATTACTTCAGCCGAAGCTGACCGTTCTCGACCTTGGTGACCTCGACGAACTTATCCAAGCTCGCGGTCACCACCTCGCCCAGCAGATCCTGCACGTCATCGGGGCTGAACCAGAACACCCGCTGGCTCCCATCTCCGGTGATCGTCATGCGCACCAGGCTGCCGTCCGCATTGTTGCGCCCCTGGACCGTCACCCTGGCGCGGACGGTGATCTCGGTGTTGAACACCTTGCTCTCGGCGTCACCCTGGAAGCTGGCGAGCGAGCCAGAGAAGGTGACGTTCGGGTTGCTGCCGCCGACCGTCCAGCCGCGGCGCTTGAAGTAATCGCCCATGATCTTTTCGAGGACGTCCTCCGGCTTTCCACCCGCCACCACGAACGTCGTCTCGCCGCCCCACAAGTGATGGCGCACGCCCACCCGACTCTTGTCGGGGCGCGCATCCTCGAAGTCCTGCACGCTGACGGTCAAACTGTCCGCCTTCTTGGCAGTCCCGGACCCAGCTGGGACATTCAACGTCACGGTCTCTTTCGTGGCGCAGCCCACCAGGGCCATCAGCCCCACGGCACAACCCATCAGCAATACGTTGCGACCTGTCACGTCAGACCTCCTCTCGTAGTAGCAGCCAGACACGTCCCGGCACACGATGGGAACCGGTACCCGTCACTGGGCTGAGAAATGCGCCCGCCGATTCTTTTGCCAGCATTCCTGATTGTGTTCGGTGCAACACGGTTTCTCTTTCCCGTAGCTCGTCACTTGCACCTTGGACGCGGACACGCCGAGATCCGCCAGATATTTTTTGGCGGCCTGGGCCCGTCGCTCCCCCAACACCAAGTTGTACGCCGACGTCCCACGCTCGTCGCAATGGCCGGCAATCACGAGCTTCCACCCGTTTTCCGCCTTGAACAGCCGGGCGTTGGCGTCCAGGACCGGGCTGGCGTCCATGCGAATCGAAAACTTGTCGTAGTCGAAGAAGATATCGGCCAGTTCGGCCAGCCTGGAGGCCGGAGCCGCGGCCGCCGGTTGTTCCGTGGCCTTTTCGGCCGGCCGTTCCACCGGCGCAGGGGCAGGGGGCGCTTCGGCAACCGACTGCTCCGTCACACGCACCTCTTCCTTCGATGCGGACAGGGTCGGAGCTTCGGCCTGTGCGGCGACCTTGGGGCCTAACACCATGGCCTAGTCCTGAGTCCCAACCTGCACGCTCTTGCTGCATCCGCCCATCGTCAGCAAGGCGCAGAGGCCCAGGGCCACAACACTGGCACGGTTGTATGGTCGAATATGTATCAGTCCACTCCTCAACTTATCGGGCGTAAATGGAGCGGGCCGCGAGCCCGTCATCCTGTTTGACAAAAACGACGGGTGCACTATAGCAGATTTTTCCGTGGCCGCAACAGAGACGAGCAGAAAAATGGAGTTCCAGCAGAAGCACGGAAACGCCCGACGACAAAAGCGCCCGATGGCATACACCGAACGGCCCTTGACTGCCCCGCGGTGAGTGGCTAATATCCGGCGAAGCCCGTCACGCAGACGGGCCTTGCTTCGGAAGCCGCCGGTCCCGACACAAAGAGCGGCACCGGGAACATTCACGCATCGTCGGTCGGCTACTTCCTTCATCACCGCATGATCGACGCGCAGAACATCACGAAGCGGTACGGCGACCACACGGCCATCGAGCGGGTGACCTTCTCGGTGGACAAGGGAGAGGTACTGGCCTTTCTCGGGCCGAACGGCGCCGGCAAAACGACCACCATGCGCATCCTGACCTGTTTCATGCCGGCCACCGAAGGCACGGCGCGCGTGGCCGGCTACGACTGCTTCGAACAGCCGATCGAGGTCAAGCGCCGCATCGGCTATCTGCCCGAGACCCCGCCGGTCTATCAGGAATTGACCGTCACCGAATATCTGACATTCACAGGGCGGTTGAAAGGCATGGGCCGCGCCGACCTGCGCCACGCGCTGGACCGCACGATCGAACGTCTGTCGCTGGGCGACGTGCGACACCGCCTCATCGCCAACCTGTCCCGCGGCTACAAGCAGCGGGTGGGCTTGGCCCAGGCGCTGCTGCACGATCCGCCGGTCTTGATCCTCGACGAGCCGACCGTCGGGCTGGACCCGAAGCAGATCATTGAAATTCGCGAGTTGATCAAGAGTCTGGCCGGATCGCACACGGTGATTCTCAGCACGCACATCCTGCCGGAAGCCACCGCGGTCTGTCAGCGCGTCGTGATCATCAGCGGCGGGCGGATCGCGGCGGTGGATACGCCGGAACGGCTCTCGGCGCGACTGCGTCAATCGGAGAAGATCAGCGTCACCGTCAAAACCCCCCCGCCGGATCTGGCCGACCGCTTCCGCTCGCTGCCCGGCGTGTTGAGTGTCTTCGAGCCGACCGACTCGGGCGCGTTCCTGCTGGAGTGCGAACTGGGCCGCGACTTGCGGGACGATATCGCCCGCCTGATCGTGACGCAAGGCTGGGGACTGCTGGAGTTGAAAGCCGTGTCCATGACGCTGGAAGACGTATTCCTGCGCCTCACGCAACATGAGGACGGCCTGCCGGAAGCAGGCGTCGTGGAAGCCGCCAAGAACCAGGAGCCCCCCCTCCCATGACACCCGTCGGAGCCATCGTCGCCAAAGAGTTGCGATCCTACTTCGTCTCCCCGATTGTCTATGTCGTGGCGGCGGTATTTTTGCTGATCTTCGGGGTCCTGTCCTATCTGGCGGTCGTCAATGCGGGGGCCCAGGCGGTGCGGTTGATGCAAATTCAGGGGGCGGCGGCGCAACTCAACCTGAACGATCTCGTTTTCCGGCCGACGTTCTACAGCATCGCCATCATTCTCCTGCTGATCCTCCCGCTCTTGACCATGCGGCTGTTCGCCGAGGAACGCAAGCTGCGCACCTTCGAATTGCTGATGACCTCTCCGATTGGGATCAACGAAATGGTCGTCGGGAAATTTCTCGGCGCCTATGCCGTGTTCCTGGGCCTGCTGGGCTTGAGCGGGATCGTCCCGGTGATCCTGTCCTTCTACAGCAGCTTCGACTGGAACCCGATCCTGACAGGATACCTCGGGCTGGCCTTGCTGGGCGCCCTGTTCCTGGCCACCGGCGTCCTGGCCTCCGCCCTGACCGAAAACCAGATCGTCGCCGCTTTTCTGAGCTTCGGCCTGCTGATTCTGGTCTGGCTCCTGGGCGGGGTCGGATCGGTCCTGGGCGACACGCCGCTCGGCGGCATCCTGTCGTATCTTTCCTTCATCGAACATTATGACCGTTTTGTCCGCGGACTGGTGGACACCAAAGACCTGGTCTACTATGCCAGCGGCATGCTCCTGATGCTGTTCCTGGCCCATCGCGTCGTGGAATCGCAGCGCTGGAAATGAGGACACGGGCAGGTACCGCATGAATCGATGGGCGTCATCGCTTGGCGTTGTGGGAGCCGGATTGGCGGCAGGCGGATTTATCGCCTATACCCTGGCCCCCGACAAACTCTGGCTGGTCACCCTCTGTGAGGGGCTGGCCTTGGTCTGCCTCGTGGTCTTCTTCGTCGCACGGTTCGAGGCGCTCAAGGCCTTCTCCATCCGCCGCTCCACCCGCCTGGGCGCCAACAGCATCCTCATGGTGTTGCTGTTCACCGCTATCCTGGTCATCGTCAATTTCCTCGCCGCCCGCCATGCCATGCGGTGGGACCTGTCCGAGACCCAACACTTCACGCTGGCGTCCCAAACACACAAGGTCCTGCACGGACTCGCGCGCGAGGTCAAGGTCACCGTGTTCGCGCAAGAACGCAGCCCCTCGTACAACACCTATCGCGACCTGCTGGACAGTTACAAGCAGGACAGCGACAAACTCAAAGTGGAATTCGTGGACCCGGAGCGGCGGCCCGGCGTCGCCCGGCAATACGGCGTGACGCGGCTGGACACGGCGGTGGTCGAGAGCGGCCCCCAGACCACCAGAGTGACCGCGCCGTCCGAAGCCGAACTGACCGGGGCTCTGATCCGCGTGGCCAAGGACGGCAAGAAACGCATCCTGTTTCTGGAAGGGCACGGCGAGCGGGGGATTGCCGACCAGGAACGGAACGGCATGGCCCTGGCCAAGGAAGCCTTGACCAAACAGGGCTACGAGGTGAACCCCGTCTCCCTGCTCCAGACATCGGCTGTGGCGGAGGGCACGTCGGTGCTCGTGCTGGCCGGCCCCCAGCGGCCCGTGACCAAAGAGGAACAGGACCGCATCGCCCACTATGTCGCAGCCGGCGGCCACCTCCTGATTCTGCTGGACCCGGAAAGCCAGGCGGACCTGGAGGATCTCCTGCGGCAGTGGGGTGTGGAAACGGGGCAAGGCATTCTGGTGGACATGCAGGATCGGCTGGCGCAGGGCGACCTGACGTCCTTGATGGTCCGCACCTTCACCGAGCATGAAATCACGCAGGATTTCAATTTCGCCGTCCTGTTTCCCCTCTCCCGGCACCTCGTCTTCCATGAAGAAGCGGGCAAGGACTGGGACTTCGTTCCGTTGGCTCGCACCTCGGCCCGCAGCTGGGCCGTCAAGAACCTCAAGGGCAACGTGCTCACCTTGAACGAGCAGGAGGACATTCCCGGCCCCCTGCCGCTGGCCGCAGCCATGACCCCCAAAAAACCGCAGGAGGAAGGCAAGCCGCGCGCCGCGGTCGTGATCGTGGGAAACTCCTCCTTCGCCAGCAACACCTATATCAACTTTCCCGGCAACACCGATTTCCTCCTCCACGCCCTGGGCTGGTTGGCCGAGGAGCGGGAGCTGATCTCGATCGCCCCGAAAGAGCCGGCCTTCCGCCCCTTCATTCCCAACCCGACTCAGGAGCGCCTGTTGCTGTATGTCCAGGTGTTCTTCTTGCCCGCCCTGACGTTCCTCTGGGGCATGACCATCTGGAGAAAACGGCGCCGGCTGTAACAGCCATGAAGAGCATCTGGCTCACACTTGCGATGACAGTGCTGTTGGTCGGGCTGGGGACCTACGTCTACTTCGTCGAACTCCCGTCGGAACGAACCCGGACCGCCGTCGAGACCCAGGACAAGAAGCTTATCCCCTTCGAGGAACAGGAGATCACCGGGCTGATCGTCCGGACCGAGGTCGGCGAAGTTGTGCTGGCGCCGGATGACAAACGCGCCTGGAAGATCACCGCCCCCCTGGTCGCCGACGCCGATTCCCGCGAGGTCGAGTCCCTCCTGCGGGCCTTGGTCTTGGGACGGATCTCCCGAGTGGTGGAAGAACAGGCGGCGGCGCTGGAGCCCTTCGGCCTGGAGAAACCTGCGACGCTCCTCACCATCGCCGCCGGCTCGCGCCGGGAGACCTTGTCCGTCGGCGACAGCGGGCCGATCTCCTCCACCCTCTACGCCATGCGGGCGTCGGACAAAAAAGTTCTACTGACCAGCCTGGCGCCCAAGGACGTGCTGAACAAGACCCTGTTGACGCTCCGCAAGAAAGAAGTGCTGCGCGTGGATCAGGCCAAAGTGGACCGCCTGCGCTTGGCCTATCCGGCCAATGAGTTGGTCTTGTACCAGGTGGAGCACACCGACCAGCCTGGCCCCGCAGCCGGACAAAACAAGAAAGCCTGGAAACTGCGCTATCCGATCGAAGCCGACGCGGACCAGGCCGAAGTCAACAACCTCCTGATCAAGCTGGACAATCTGAAAGCGTTGGGCTTCGTGGACCCTGGTCCCCAACGTGATGCGCTGCTGCAGAAGCTGACGAAGCCGGACGTGAAGATTACGGTGCATGTGGATGGCACGGACCAGACCGTGAAACTGTATCAATTGGACCTGGCCACCGGCGAGGCCTACGCCGTCACCGCACAAGATGCGCCGCTGTATCGCATCAGCCCGCTGGCGATCAAAGACTTGACCAAAGAGCTGTTTACGCTCCAAGACAAACGCCTGCTGGGCGTCAACATGGATGACCTGGCGATGCTGGCCGTGAAGACCAGAGACCACCAGTACACATTGATCCATCAGAACGGCGACTGGGTGCTGGAAGATCAACCGGCGGAGAAGCTGGACCAGGAAGCGGCGGACCTCTTCGCCAGTCGCGTGGTCAGCCTGCCGGCCGAAATCCGTGTCGTCAAACAGGCGGGGCCGCTGGCTCCTTACGGCTTGGCCACGCCGGCGGCCGAGTTCGCAGCGACCGCCAAAGACGGGAAACAGCGGGGGCGGCTGGTGCTCGGCGCCAGCTCCGGCGGCCTCGTCTATGCCATGGGACACCCAGGCCTCCCCGGCATTTTCCAGGCCCGTGCCGACCTGCTCTCGCAGATCCCCGCCAAAGCGGACCTTAAGACCAAGACTCGGCAAGTCAGCGGCCTACCTCCCGAGCTAGGCCGCAAGTAATCGCCCCACCAGGCTGGACTTTCCATAGTCCATTCGATATCGTAGCTTCCACGCCCCCGGAGCTCAGTTGGATAGAGCGACGGTTTCCTAAACCGCAGGTCACCCGTTCAATTCGGGTCGGGGGCACCATACCAGCTGCGCGTAAACAGTGCGCGCTATCTATTATGTGTCCGGCTATGAGGATCGCCACCTGCGGACTCGACAAACTCTGCGGTTGCATTCCCGCCGACCCTGTGTTAAGGTGCGCCATGCTCCACGACCATGGGCCAGGTGTGGAGACGCGTTAACAAGGCCCGACACTGATGTTGTTTTGCTCGGGAATCTGATCGGAAGCCAGCCCTAAGGCGTTTCTCCTCTGGATCGTCGGCCGCTTCTTCCTTTCTTACGTTCCGCCTCTCGTCCAAGACAATATCCCTAATCCGAGGAGTTTTCACGCGATGGCTTCGACCTTTGCTGACTTCCATTTGTCTGCTTTTCTCACCGAGCGCCTGACCAGTCAGGGGCTCACCACCCCTACCCCCATCCAGCAGGCTGCCATCCAGCCCGCGATCGAGGGGCGGGATGTGCTGGCCCAGGCCAAGACCGGCAGCGGCAAGACCTTGGCGTTCTTGATTCCGTTGATCGAAAAAGCCCTGCGCCCGACGCAAGCAGCGGCAACGGACCCGGCTCATGCGGCCGGCCCACGTCGCCAGCCGACCGGTTACCCCCAGCTCCCCAACGCGCTCATCCTGGCGCCGACGCGCGAGCTGGCGCTCCAGATCGAAACAGAGTTCCGGAAGTATGCGCCGCGGGCGCTGACGTCCCTCTCCGTATACGGCGGCGTTCCGCTGGTGCGGCACTATCGGGCGCTGCAACGTCCGCCCATCGTGATCGTGGGCACACCGGGACGCCTGCTGGACCTGCTCAGAACCAAGCACCTAAGCCTGAGCCACGTGCAATACCTGGTCATGGACGAAGCCGACCAGATGCTGGATCGCGGGTTCCTGCGGGATATCCGGCAGATCCTGGAGTACTTGCCCAGGCAGCGGCAGACCCTGCTCTTCTCGGCCACCTTCGCGCCGGAGATTCAGGCGCTGGCCGAAACGATGATGCGCAACCCCGTCCAGGCCAAGGTGGACATGGGAGTAAGCTCGCCGGTCAAGATTTCCCACGGCTACTACGTCGTGCCGGGCGAAGATATGCGGGTGCGCCTGGTGCACACCCTGCTGGGCAGCCTGCCGGCCGGCGGACGGGCCATGGTCTTCTGCGAGCAGAAGTACAAGGTGCGCAAACTGGCGGCCCGACTCGGCGGCGAGTCGGCCTCGGTCGGGGCGATCACGGGCAACCAT
>SXGS01772460.1_pt1 | contig 16381 bp, 11 predicted proteins | sample 3174681 | NCBI WGS metagenome assembly SXGS01 (sample SAMN11356861, study PRJNA531348) | freshwater metagenome | isolation source: freshwater sample F1-80 | place: China: Fuxian Lake, Yuxi | collected 2017-12-25 | reverse complement strand
CGTCGCCGATGCCGCCCACCAGCGTGATGTTTTTGTCCATCAGGTCGAACAAGGGCTTCACGCGGTCGAATGCGGCCTGAGTGCCACCGCACATGATGGTGAGCGCGGCGTTTTTCGCGCCGACTTCGCCACCTGAAACCGGCGCATCGACGTAGTCACAACCCAGATCGTTGATTTTTTTTGCGAAGGCTTTGGTGTCCATCGGCGAGATCGAGCTCATGTCGATCACTGTTTTACCTTTGCTCAGGCCTTCAGCGACACCGTTGCTGCTGAACAGCACTTTTTCCACGTCAGGCGTATCCGGCACCATGGTGATGATGAAGTCGGCTTTCTGTGCGACTACTTTTGCGTTTGCGCACGCCTTGCCGCCAGCATCCGTGAGTTCTTTGGGCACGCCGCTGCGTGAGGTCAAAAACAGCGTGTGGCCGCCCTTGATGAGGTTTGCAGCCATGGGTTTGCCCATGATGCCGAGTCCGATGAAACCGATGTTGCTCATGCCCGTCTCCTTGTGTGGTGACAGCAATTTTGCCACAGAGCGTGCGGAAATAGCGTGGCCAGTTGTGGTACCGTATCGGCGAGGAGAAATAACATGAAAAAACGTTTTACATTGGCAGCGATGCCCGTTGCGCTGGCGGCTTTGGTGTCGTTGATTCCCCTTGGGGCGTTGGCACAGGAATACCCCGTCAAAGCCATTCGTATTGTCACCTCACCCATCGGCGGGGGCAACGATTTCCCTGCGCGTTTGATCGCCGCAGCGATCACGGGGCCGCTGGGCCAGCAGATCGTCGTTGACAACCGGCCGACGGTGTTGATCGCTGATATCGTGGCCAAGTCGCCGCCCGACGGCTACACGCTTTTGCTCTCGGGCAGCGCACACTGGATCGGCCCTTTGGTGGAAAAGGTGAACTACGATCCGATTCGCGATTTTCAGGCTCTGACGCTGGTGGATCGTTCGCCGAATATTCTGGTGGTGCACCCATCCCTGCCGGCAAAAACCGTGAAGGACATGATTGCGTTGGCCAGGGCACGTCCGGGTGATCTTAATGTAGCTGTCGGTGGCCCCGGCAGCTCCAACTACGTGGCGGCGGTTTTGTTTAGTCACATGGCGGGCGTGACCGTGACGCGCATCCCGTACAAGGGCAACGCCCCGGCAATGACCGCGCTGATCTCCGGTGAGGTGCAAGTCATGTTTTCATCAGCGGGCGCGGCGGCGCCGCACATGCAGTCGGGGCGGCTGCGGGCGCTCGGCGTGAGCAGCCCGCAACCGTCGCCGCTGGCTCCCGGCGTGCCCAGCATCGGCGCCGCAGTGCCGGGTTATGTGTCGGAAGTGCTACATGCGATGTTCGCCCCCGCCAAAACGCCGCCAGCCATCGTCGCAAAACTCAATACCGAGATACACCGCTACCTGCGCAGCCAGCAGGCGAAGGATATATTTATCCGGGCGGGGATTGATCCTTCTCCTTCGACACCGGAAGAGTTGGTGGAGATCATGAATTCAGAGGTGACGCGGCTTTCGAAGGTGATGAAGGCGGCAGCTGGGAAGTAGCTTGCTCACTGCACGCTGGTGACACGCTTCTGTCGTTCCAGCGAAGGCTGGAACCTGAGTTTTAACGAGATTTAAGTGCATGCATTTGCGCGGTCAAAGATACTTCTTAACTCAACCGAACCCTGCATCCGCCGTAGTCAGCAGCCTGTACTCACATCCCATCCACTCGATGTAACCTTTCCTATCAAGCAAGCCTAGTCTGGTTGAAGTAAATCGTGCCCACGCGGATTACAACATCGCCTACTGCTGATGGTGGACACGCTAAGCTATGCTTTACCACGCTACAACCGCCGCGCTATTCCACGCTAACCAGTTTCCCAAACAACCCCATAAACTCCACCACCGGTACCAGCAGTTTGCCATTCTCATTCTGTACCGGCACGGACAGCACGCGCTGATCCACGCGCGGGTCGCTGGCGGCAGCGCGGGCTTTGCCGTCTATGGTGTCGCCAGCGTGGATGGTGAGGATAGTGCGCGATCTCGCTGTGCTGGCTCGTCGGGCAGGTGACGGTGTCTCGCGTACCGGCAGCACGCTGGAGGAAGCGGCGGCCTACATCCGGGCGGAAACGGCAAAGTGGGGCAAGGTATTGCGCGATGCCGGTATCAAGCCCAGGTGAGCGGCCCTGCGGGCCACGGCTTCCTGCGCTTGACCTGCGAGTGCTGTGACGCATTGTAGAGGCGCGTAGAAGCGGCCAACGTAAAAAAGGCCTCCAATGGACCGCGCTCTGCGCTGCGGATACAGTGGGGTTCATGCAAAAACGAGGTTTGAAATTCCTATAGCATTGTGTGCCGCAAGCAGAACAAGAAAAAGGGTAGGGACGATGCTGGACCGCCAGGCGTGTGGCAAACAGAGCAACGCTGCGGCGCCTTGTGGGTAGGGCATATTTTACGAACATAGCTTTGGCGTTACTCGAGACGCCAAGCGCGCGTTAGACTATTTCGAGCGCGCTGGCGGGCAAGGACATCTGTCAGCTGAAATCTGTGCAAAGCGTGTGCAGCGCCTATTGGCCAACCAATCGCCCGGTAAATGTGGGGGCAAGAAAATTGAGCGCGGTGCGCGGTGGCAGGTTGTGCCTGCGCGTCATGCGCGCAAGCCGCTACCGTAAGCGGCTTAGACTTCGCGTTGCGCCTGTTGCAGCGCCAACGGCGTCAACACCTCGCGGCGCGCGCCGAGGTGCTCTCCGATGTGGTGCGCCGCGCTGTAGAGCATTTCTGGCGGCGCAATATGCCCGTCAAAAATACCCGGGCTGTTCTGATGCCTGATACGCGGTGCATCTCTAAACCCGTGCGTGATAAACAACGCCGTGGGTTCGCCTTTGCGTGCATGTAGTTGGCTGGGCAAGCGGGGATCGTGTCAGCGCGCGGCGTCAGCTTTGATCCCCGCTGTGGCTATCAGTTTGGCCCATTTGGCGAGTTCGTTGCGGATGAATTCGCGGCACGCTTCCGGCGTTGAGCCTTCAATTTCGAAGCCCTGTTGATCCAGTCTGGCGCGCACGTCGGGCACGTTCATCGCCTTGATGGTTTCGCTGTTGAGCCGGCGCACGATGGCGCCGGCCAGCCGCGCCGGGCCCATTAGCGCGTACCACTGATTGGTGTCGAAGCCGGGCAGACCGCCTTCCGCCACCGTGGGAATATCAGGCACGATGAGCGAACGCTTCAGGCCGCTCACCGCCAGCGCGCGCAGCTTGCCGGCGCGGGTATGCGGCAGTGCGGCAGGCAGACTGGAAAATGCGAAATGGACATGGCCACCCAGAAGATCGATCAGCGCTGGACCCGCGCCCTTGTGCGGCACGTGAATGAATGTCACGCCGCTCATCTGCGCCAGCAGCACTGCCGATAAATGCGTGGCGCTGCCAAAGCCCGCCGAGGCATACGTAATCTGTCCCGGCTTCGCGCGTGCCATTGCAACCAGTTCCTTGATCGAACTCGCGGCAAACGAAGGATGCGAGGTCACGATATTCTGTGATACCGCCATGTGCGTAATGGCGGTGAAATCATTCAGCGCGTCGTACGGCAGTTTGCTCATCGCCGGGTTGATGCCATGAGATGCGGCGTAAGCGAGAAACCAGGTGTAGCCATCGGGTGCGGCGCGCGCTGCGAGTTCTCCAGCGATCGCACCGCTGGCACCGCCGCGATTGTCGGCAACCACAGATTGCCCCATCTGCTCAGACATTTTCTGGCCGACGAGACGGCCGATGTAATCCGCGCCGCCCCCCGGCGGCAGCGGAATGATCAGGCGTATGGGCCGGACGGGATACCCCGCCGTTGAATTGTGTGTCGCCGCACCTTGAGCGTTTGCGGTAACTGGGCGGGCTGCGGCAGTTGCGACCACCAGAACGATGGGGGCTATTGCGCGCAAGAGGCGGTGTGGCCGCCAGCGCGCGCCAGATTTGATGCGTTTCATGTCATCGCACCGCGTATCAGCACACGCGGAATCAGTCGAGAGATCGGATTCAAGGGCTTTGTTTCTCATATTGGATTCACGAGCGATGATCATACTCGTAAGCTCGTGCGTTCGCCCACTCTCGAAGCACTCGGCCCGCAAAAAGGCCCGTGACGTCGTCTATAAAAAACCAACATTGATCGGTAGGGATCGGCGCATCGCGCGCCACACGCTATCAGACGAATGCAAGCGCTGGGCGCGCATCAAGACGAATTGAATCTATTGCGGCTTTTTGTTGCGCGAGGTGAAAAACCCGCGCAGCCGCCGGTTCGGCGTATCGGTCTGAAACGTCTCGCTGAATGCCGTAATGCTTTGCTGGATGTCCGCCGTGACCTTGGGTTCCAACCAGCTTTCGATCAGGCGTTTCTGTGTGCGTATCGCAGCGGGTTCCGCGCGCAGGATGTCGGCGATGATGGGCGCCATCGCCGCATCGAGTTCAGCACTGGGCGCAACCGCTTGCAAGAAGCCGATGCGTTCCGCCTCCTGTGCATCGATGAGGTGACCGCGATACAAGAGTTCACGTGTGCGGCCCCACCCGATCAGGCCCGGCAGCAGCCTCGCCTCGATCACCGAGGGCAGGCCCACTTGCACTTCGGGCATGCCATAGCGGCTGGTGCTGGACCCCACGCGCAAATCACACGAAGCCGCGAGTTCCATCCCCGCGCCGAGGCAAAGCCTGTCGATACGCGCGATGCTAGGCACCGGCAAGGCGCGAAAGAGATCACATGCCGCATGCAGTTGGCTGATAAACCCGCGCGCCGCAGGGCTGTCCAGCGCCGCCATTTCGTTGATGTCAGCGCCGCCGATAAAGCCCCTGTCCGGAGCGCCGGTCACCACGATCAAACGCAGAGCAGCGTCGTTGCGCAGTTGTTCACCCACTGACACAAGCTCATCCATCATGGCGCAGCTGATCAGATTCACCGGCTTGTGGCCATGCAGGGTCAGCGTGACGACACCGCCTTCACGGGTTACCTCTACACGCCGTGGGGAATGTGTCATTACGATTACTCGATCTACATCTTGCGTTCCTTCACCAGGCGCGCGTATTTCTTCACCTCGGCGGCGAGCAATGTGCCCAGTTCCTCGGGCGTACTCGCCATGATGACGAATTCCTCGACCCGCGTACGCTGCGCCATGTCGGGCGATCGCAGAACATCTCTGAGCCGGGCATTCAGTATGTTGACCACGGCGCGCGGCGTGCCCTTGGGCGCCACCATCCAGTGCCAGGCAGAGAAATCATAACCGGGCACGCCACTTTCCATGACCGTGGGCACCTCGGGCATCGAGAACGCGCGCTTGGCGCCGGTGACCGCGATGGCGCGCATGCGGCCCGTGGCGACATGTTGGGTGGCTCCGGCGACCGCCAGGAAACTCAAATCGATTTCGCCGCTCATGATGGCGATGTTGACGGGCCCGCCACCCTTGAAATGCACCGGCGACATGATGGCGCCGGTCTGCATGCTGAAAAGCTCGGCGCCAATATGCGGGTTGCTACCGGAGCCAGCCGTACCGTAGTTAAGCTGGCCCGGCCTGGCCTTGGCGAGTGCGATCAGCTCACGCACGTTTTTTACGGGCACGGACGGATGCAATGTGATCATCGAGCCCTGATTGGCCATCAGCATCACCGGCTCGAACTCTTTCAACACATCGTACGGCGGCTTGCTGTGCAGCGCCGGGTTGGCGACGAAAGGCAGCGTGTTGGACAGCAACGTGTAGCCGTCTGGCGCGGCGCGTGCAACGGCCACGGTGCCGATGATGCCGGATGCGCCGGTACGATTATCAAGGATGACCTGCTGCCCCAACGCTTCCGCGAGCCTGGTACCGGTCAACCGCGCCAGCACGTCAACCGCACCGCCCGGGGGAAACGGCACGATCCAGCGTATAGGCTTGGTGGGAAAGCTGGCGGGTTGATTGCCCTGCGCCAACACGCTTCCCATCGTCGCAATGACCGAGACCACTGCGGCACTGCCATACAAAACACTTATTTTCATAGAGGCTCTCCTGGCGCGATTAACGTACGCCGACGTTTCAGTGCCCGCAGTATAAAGCGTGGCGTGGCGGCGGGCAGCAGTCCGCCAGCCAGAGTGTAAAATCTTTCATGACAGCAATCTGATCAAAGCGGACTTGTCCCGCCAGTTTGCAGAGAGACCGCTGGCTAGACCAAGGACCACCCCATGAAAACCCGCACCGATTTTCCCCACCGATGGACCGAGACCGAGGATTGCTGGATACCCATGCCCGACGGCGTGCGGCTGGCGGCGAAGTTGTGGCTGCCGGATATTGCGCCGGCGACGCGGGTGCCGGCCATCATCGAAGTGCTGCCGTATCGCAAACGCGATATCTATGCACCGCGCGATGCCATGCATCACCGCTATTTCGCCGGGCATGGCTATGCCTGTATGCGTGTGGATATACGCGGGTCGGGGGACTCCGACGGTTATCAGGGCGTGTTCGCGATGCAGCAGGAGCAGGATGACACACTGGCGGTGCTGAAGTGGATCGCGGCGCAGCCATGGAGTGATGGCCAGGTGGGCATGTTCGGCATTTCCTGGGGTGGCTTTCAGGCCATACAAACGGCCTATCGTCAGCCGAAGGAGCTCAAGGCCATCGTGCCCTGTTCGTTTGCGCCGGACCGCTACACCTACAGTCAGGTGTTCCGCGGCGGCAGCGTGTTGCTGCGCTCGATCCGCTGGTCCACGCAGATGTTCGGCTACAAATCGCGCCCGCCCGACCCGCAAATGGTGGGGGACAAGTGGCGCGAGCTGTGGTTGACGCGTCTGGAACACAACGTGCCGCAGATTATTTCAGCGCTGCAGCACCAGAACTACAGCGATTACTGGAAAAGCCGCGCGATTGATTTCGAACGCATCCAGTGCCCGTTTTATGCCGTGAGCGGCTGGGCGGATTCATCCTACGTGGGCGCGGTGAGCGAGGCCATCACCCGGCTTAGCGTGCCGCGCAAGGCGTTGATCGGCGCATGGGGACATCGCTTTCCACACCTGGCGGCGCCGGGGCCCGCGGTGGGTTTCCTGCAGGAGACGCTGCGCTGGTTTGACCAATGGATGCGGGGCAAAAAAACCGGCATCTCGGACGAGCCGATGTTGACGGCGTGGATGCCACAGGCCGTGCCCGCAAAAAACTACTATGCCGAATCGCCCGGCCGCTGGGTGGCGGAACCGGTGTGGCCATCACCGCGCATCAAGCCACGGCGTTATGCGCTCAATGACGGCGGGCGGCTGGCGGAGCGCGCCGGCAAGACCGTGAAAGTGGTGGCCCAGTCGCCGCAAACATTGGGGCTGGAGTGTGGCGAACTGATGCCGTGGTTCCAGCATGGCGCGAGCCCCGAGTTGCCCGGCGACCAGCGCGCGGATGACGGCAAGTCCATCTGTTTCGACAGCGCGGTGCTGAGCAAGACCACTGAAATACTGGGCACGTCTGTCGCGACACTGACCCTGTCGGTGGACAAACCCACGGCGTTTATCTGCGTACGGCTGTGCGACGTGGCGCCGGATGGCGCTTCCACGCGCGTGAGTTATGGCGTGTTGAATCTCACGCATATCGATGGCGCTGCGAAACCGGTGAAACTGGTACCGGGGCAGCGTTACACCGTGCGTGTGCCACTCGCCGACACGGCCTATTCATTCGTCAAGGGTCACCGCATGCGTGTCGCAGTGTCCACGACCTACTGGCCGCTGATCTGGCCGTCGCCTGAGCCGGTGACACTGACGCTCTACACGGGCAAGAGCGCGCTGGAGCTGCCGGTGCGCCCGCCTCGCAAGGAAGATGCAAAAATCAAGTTCAAGCCGGTCGAAGCCGCCGCACCCTTCAAGCGTACGCCGCTGGTGGCGGGCGGACGCAACCGCGTGGTGCGCACCGACATGGGCAAAAACGAAACGGTGGTCGAAGTCGCGGAAGCCAGCGGACGCGGGCGCTACGACGAGATAGACCTGATCGCGGAAGCGCGTTCGACCGAACGTTATCGCATCGTCGAACACGATCCGCTGTCCTGCGAAGCCGAGGTGACCTGGACGTGGTTGTTTGAACGCAGCGGCTGGAACATCCGCACGGAGATGCGCACCAAGGTCGTATGCGACAAACGCGACTTCATCGTAAGCGCGCGGCTCGAAGCGTTCGAAAATGAGCAACGCGTATTCGAGCGTGACTTCGGTGAACGCATACGGCGCAACGGAAACTAAAATATTCAATTAAATCAATTGGTTACGACGAGCGCACAATGACGCATCTGCCCCTCTGTGGAGTACTTGCCGTGACAGTCTTGGTGATGACGGGGCACGCGGCAGCGCAAAATTATCCGCGGCGGCCCGTGACCATCGTCGTGCCATTTCCGCCGGGCGCGGCCACCGATTCGTTTGCGCGTGCGGCGGGCAAACGCATCGGCGAGTTGATGGGACAAACATTCGTCATCGACAACCGTGCGGGTGCATCGGGGCGCATAGGTACTGATCAGGTGGCGCGCGCGGCGCCCGATGGACACACGCTGTTGTGGGGCAGCTCCGGCCCGCTTGTCATCAGCCCGATATGGGGAGAAAAGGGCGACAAGGTGCCCTATGACACGGTGCGCGATTTTGCGCCCGTGAGCCTGTTCGCGAAAATTCCGTTCTTGCTGGTGGTGCATCCGTCGGTACCCGCCACGTCGTTGAAGCAGTTGATCGCGATCGTTCGTGCGCAGCCAGGCAAACTGACGTACGCCTCTTCCGGTGTTGGCGGTACATCACACCTGGCCGCCGAGTTATTCAAGTCGATGGCAAAACTCGACGTGTTACATGTGCCGTACAAAGGCACATCACTGTTTGCCACTGAACTGATCGCCGGACAGGTGGATATGGCGTTCGCCGGGCCGACAACCGTGCTGCCGCACGTGCAGCCGGGGCGCATGCGTGCGCTCGGCATTACCAGCACGGTGCGCTCGGCGTTGTTCGCGGGTGTGCCGACAATGACCGAAGCCGGGCTGCCGGGCTACGAATTCACACAATGGTATGCGCTGCTCGCCCCCGCAAAGACGCCGCGCGATATCGTAACGGCGCTAAACACCACGCTGCTCAAGGCCATGGATGATGCCGAGGTCAAGAGGCGCGTCAGTGTCGAGGGAGGCGCGTTATCGCCGGGCACGCCCGAGGAGCTCACGGCGTTTCTGCGCACGGAGCTGGAAAGCAATGCGAAGATGATCCGTGCCATGGGGTTGAAACGGGAGTAGGCATGAGTGAAGTCTTATTCGATACGCGGGGCACTGCATACACCGACCGGGGGGTGGGGCCGGCGGTACTGTTGATTCATGGCGTGGGGCTTAGTCATCGCATCTGGGCCGGCGTAATACCGCTGATCCAGCGCGGCCGGCGTGTGATCACACTGGACATGCTGGGGCATGGCGCCAGCCCACTACCGCGCGATGGCGCTACACTGCATGATTACGCGCAACAGGCCTTGTATCTGCTTGAACACCTGGGAATTTCTTCGTGCGCGGTCGCCGGCTTTTCCATGGGTGCGCTGGTGGCGCAGGAGATGGCGCTGGATCAGCCATCGCGTGTGCGGGAGATTGCGCTCGTCAGCGGCGTACATGCGCGCAACCCCATGGAGCGCGAAGCCATACGCAAGCGTACTCAAGAATTTGCCGATCTGGGACTTGAGCCTTTTATCCCTGGCGCGATCGCGCGCTGGCTGACACCGGCGTTCAGACAGGCGCACCCCGAGGCCGAGGCTGAAATTGCCGCCGGATTGCGAGCCAACAATGCCGACGGTTACCTGCGCAGCTACAAGGTCTTTGCATTTTCCGATGACACGCTTGCCCCCAGGGCAGGCGGCATCGCTTGCCGTACGCTGATCCTGACGGGTGAGCACGATGGCGGCTCGACGCCCGAGATGGCCCACGCGCTCGGTGCGCGCATCGCCGGCAGTAAAGTGGTGATTCTGCCGGGACTGCGCCACCTGTTGACGACCGAGGCGCCGGATTTGCTGGCGCGGCATCTGGATGATTTTCTGACTCGAGACCCCGCATGATGCGGTTGCGCGGGTTCCCCTACAGAGTCCTGTCACACCAGGAGATTTCAATGGCACACCATCCCATCGTATCCGCGCTATTTGCCTTGTTGCTGATGACTGGCCCGCTCGTTCACGCACAAAACTATCCAACGCGCCCTGTGACGCTGGTGGTGCCGTTTCCTGCTGGAGGAAGCTCGGACATTATCGCGCGCACGATCTCGCCCCGCTTTGGCGAGCGGCTCGGCGCCGCCATCGTGATCGAGAATGTGGGTGGCGCTGGTGGCGTGGTTGGTACCTCGCGTGCGGTGCGCGCGGCGCCGGATGGCTATACGCTGTTGTTGGGGTCGGGCTCGGAGATACTGAACAGCAAAATCATCAATCCGAAAATCGCTTACGACGCGACGGTCGATCTGGCGCCGATCGCGTTCCTGTGCACCGGGCCGATGGTGCTGATAGGACATCCGTCATTGCCCGCTGCGACGGCGGCGGACTTGCTGCGTCTGGCGCGCAGCCGGCCCGGTGCGCTGAATTTCGCAACCGGCGGCAATGGCACCCCCATGCACATTGCGGGTGAGCTGTTCAAGATGCAGGGTGGTGTCTCGATACAGCATGTGCCGTACAAGGGCGCGCCACCGGCTATTGCCGATGTCATGGGTGGCCAGATGCACCTCGCCGTGGTGTCGCTGGTAGCGGTGTTGCCGCAAATCAAGGCAGGGAAACTACGCGCCTACGGCGTGACCACCGCGGCCGCATCCAGTACGGCACCGGATATTGCGCCGCTGGCGAAGACCCGCGAACTCGCCGGTTTCGACGTCGGCGTGTGGTGGGGTCTGTTTGCGCCAGCGAAAACGCCGCGCGCCATCCTGGACAAGATCGAGCGTGACATCACTGTGGTCATGGGCGTGGAAGACACACGTACGCGCCTTGAACAGCAAAGCATTACGCCGGATGTCCGTTCCGCCGCCGAACTGGCCAAGTTCATTCAGGCCGAGGCCGTGAGGATACGCAAGGTGGTCGAGGCTGCCGGGATCAAGGCCGAATAGCCAGGGTTGATACGAGGGTCAGGCAACGCCCTCTTGCTTCATTCGCTGCACCTCGGCGGCGGCAAGCTCAAAGTGATAGCCATCATCGAAGAACCAGCAGTAATCGCAAAGATATTCAAGCTCATCGGTTTGATCCACCGCCGCGAACAGCGGCGCGCAAGCGGGTGGATCTATGGCAGTGCGCTTGAGAGTCGGCGGGTTTTACCGGGGCCGCTGGAATGCATTGAGCTTTGTTTACAATGTCAAAAAATATCAATTAAATCAATTAGTTATATATTCTATGTGAATGATGCGTTTTTACGGAATTGCGGACGGCGTGGTGTGGTCGGCGATTCAGACTAAATAGTCCTGTTGGTGAGCTCGGGCTACAAGGGGGTCTATTCCGATGGCTAGTTTGAAAATTCCTATCGCCCGTCTCCAGCATTGGCATTCGTAGAACTTGCTGTTAACGTAGCGTATCAAGAACACCGGTCGATAGTGCGAAGGCGAACGGGCGAATGGGCGAACTATGCGTAACTATCTGTTTTTAATAATTTTTTCATGCGCGCCCGTTACGCATCTGTGGGCGCAGAGTTACCCTGCGAAGCCGGTGCGTTTCGTGGTGCCGTTCCCGCCGGGTGGCAGCAACGATGTCTTGTCGCGCGCGGTGGCTTTGGGGCTGACCACGCAACTCGGACAACAGGTCGTGATCGACAATCGCCCTGGCGCAGGCGCGATGATCGGAGCGGAAAATGTCGCGAAATCGGCACCGGACGGCTATTCCATTCTCAATGTGCAGGGGTCATTCGCCACCAACGCGGTAATACGGAAAAAATTGCCCTATGACCCGATGGCCGACTTCACCTTCGTCGGGATGATGGCCACTGGCCCGATGATACTGATTGTGCATCCCTCCATGCCGGTAAAAAGTCTCAAGGAACTATTGGCGCTGGCCAAAGCCAAGCCGGGCGAAATCAACTACGCCTCCACCGGCAGCGGCGGGATCAATCACCTCGCCACGGAACTGCTGCGCCGTGCGGCAGGCATCAATATTGTGCACGTCCCCTATAAAGGTGCCGTACCAGCACTGACCGACCTGATGGGCGGCCATACGCAATTGTTTGTCACCAGTCTGCCGTCGGTGCTGCCGCAGGTGCAGGCGGGACGGCTCAAAGCGCTCGCCGTCACCGGCGCCCGGCGCAATTCATTCACGCCCGGGCTCTCCACGGTCAGCGAAGCAGGACTGCCGGGGTACGTGGTGGAATTGTGGTGGGGCATCGCCGCACCGGCGAAAACGCCCAACGACATCGTAAATCGGCTCGCTGCCGAGTTACAGAAAGTGCTGCAGTTGCCCGACACCAAAGAACGTTTTGCCCGGGAAGGTGCAGAGCCTGAGGTGATGTCACGTGACGCATTCACCGAATTCGTGCGCAAGGATATTGTGCGCTGGCGGCAGGTGGTGCGCGATGCAGGCCTGCAGCAGGATTGAACGCCAGCCACAATTGAATTGCCAGGCCCCCCAGGCGGCAGCGAAGAAAACGGTAGATCTATCGGGCGCGCTCCGACAACACTGACCCGGAGAACGCGTGTGCGATAGCTACGATGCATTCTTGAGGCGTATGGTGGTGGCCTGCGCGAAAAGGCCGCGAATTGACTGCGCGCCGGGCTGCAGATACATTAGGGTTGAAGCAAAAACACGGTTTGAATTTCCTGTATTTCAGAGCCTGCGACGTTCAATCGCTATAAAACCAAACCGTCGGTTTTTGCTGCACCTGCATCTAAACCTATACATGCGGTTTGCGACGACATTCACGGACCATTGTTGGCGCGCGCCAACAGAGCGCCAGCCGCGGGCGGTATGCAAACCGCGGTGAGCAGCCGAGACCGTCTGTGCCGCATGAATGGCTTTAAAATCTGCGAGGAGCCGTAATGAATCACCCGAGACTGATTGCCTGTCTGGCATTGGCATGTGGGATGACCGCACTGGTCTTTCCGGCTCACGCCCAACAACCCTATCCGAGCAAGCCCATACGCATCGTCACGCCCTATCCGGCGGGCGGGAGCACGAGCGTGTACGCGCAGTTGATCGGGCAGCGGCTCCACGAGGCGTGGGGCAGACAAGTGCCGGTCGACAACCGCGGGGGCGGCAACACCCTGATCGGCTCCGAGCATGTTGCACGGTCGGCGCCGGACGGCTATACGCTCATGGTGATTACCACCACGCATGTCATCGTCACGCAGATGATCAAGGCGCCGTACGACCCGCTCAAAGACTTTACGCCCATCGCAACGTTGGGGCGCAGCGAGAACATCCTGGCCGTTCACAAATCCCTCCCGGTGACCAGCCTGAAGCAGTTCATCGCATTTGCGAAACCGAGGCCCGGGCAGCTCAACTTCGGCACATCGGGCAGCGGCAGCGTGACGCATCTGGCCATCGAACTGTTCCAGATCGAGGCCGGCATCAAGATGCAGCAGATTCCCTATAAAGGATCCGGGCCGCAGCTCACTGCCTTCCTCGGCGGCGAGATCGAGGTGTATCTGAACGCGGCCGTCAACCTGCTGCCCTTGATCAAAACCGACCGCGTCAAGGCACTGGCCATCACCGGCGATCAGCGCTATCCCGCCGTGCCGAAGGTACCCACGTTCAAGGAAGCCGGCTTGCCGGGCTTCAACGCCAAGGGCTGGTTCGGCCTGATCGGGCCGGCGGGCTTGCCGAAGCCGATACTGGACAAGCTCTCGCAAGAGATCAACAGGGCGCTGGCCGCGCCGGAGTTCTCCGCGCGCATGCGCGAACTCGGCACCGATCCCTTCATCAACACCCCGGAGCAGTTCGGGGAACTGATGAAATCCGACATGGCCCAATACGCCGAAGTCATTAAGAAGGCCAACCTCAAGATGAACTGATCGTGGCACCCACCGGTGGAATTTTCAAGTGAGGTCGGCCGTCAACGGTAGAGGCCGACGGGTTCAAGAGGCTATCTGCATGGCATGGTACTTCTGACATTTTCAGACAGCCTCACTTTCACTACCGTATCGCCTCCGCCACGATCCCCGCGCCCTTGATCACTTTGCGCCAGCGCGCCTCCTCGGCACGGATCATCTCTCCCAGTCCTTCCGGTGTCGTGGTCGCTGCTTCGACGCCCTGGATCAAAATCCGCTGGGCAAATTCGGGTTGCGCAAGCACCCTGTTCAAGTCCGCGTTGATGCGTACCACGATGTCGCGTGGCGTGCGTGCCGGCGCGAGCAAGCCGTACCAAGTTGTGTTGTTAAACCCCGGTAACGTCTCGGCGACAGGCGGCAAATCAGGTGCAGCTCGTGTGCGCGTGGGATGCCCCACCGCGATGGCGCGCAGGCGACCCGTTTTCACGTGCGGCAACACCTGTGGAATCGCAGAGAACATAAATTGCAGTTGCCCGCCAATGAGATCCGTCAGCGCAAGCCCGCCACCTTTGTACGGTACATGCACGGTGCGGATACCGGCCATGATGTCCATCATCTCGCCGCCCAGATGATTCGGCGTCGATGTGCCCGATGAGCCGTAGTTCAACTTGCCGGGCTGCTTTTTGGCATAGTCGATGAAAGCCTGCAGGTTGCTCGCGGGAATCGAAGGATGCAGCGTCAGCATGTAAGGCGCGAACACAATAAGCCCTATCGGCGCAAAATCCTTTTGCGGATCGTAAGCGAGCTTGGTGCCCAGTGCGGGCGTGATCGACAGACCCGTCGAGGTGCCCAGCAGCAGCGTGTAGCCATCGGGCACCGAGGTTGCAGCGAGGCCGTGGCCGATGAGACTGCCCGCGCCACCGCGATTGTCGATCACCAGCTGCTGGCCCCACATTTCCGCCAGGCGCGGCGCGATCTCGCGCGCGGTGTAATCGGTCGAGCCGCCGGGCGGATACGGCACGATGAAGCGGATCGGCTTGATCGGGTATTTCTGCTGCGCGTGCGACTCGCTCGGCGCAAGCAAGCCCGGCAGCCCGGCAGCAGTCATCAATATCAACCAACGCAGCATGTTCATTTTGTTTTTCCCGAGTTATTCGCCGAATTCACGCATTTAACCGCGCATCACACGGCGATACAACCATCAGCGAATGCCGCGGCGCTATATTGCATGCGTCCTTTACACGCAATGCCCACCATGTCGGTTACGTGGTTCGTATTTAGATTAAGAAAAATATTGTTTAAAATCAATTAGTTAAAATAACAACGCATTGGCGGGCAGGGTAATTTAGATTTGACTTGATAGCGCACGGGAGCGCCGATGACCTTTGCCACTGACCGGGCACAACGCATCCTCCAAACCCGCTACCCCAACCTGCCGCGCGCAGCGATCCCCTAGGCCGAAGTCGGCCCGCTCGACGCCATCGGCAGCATGATCGCGGGCGACACGGCTCCATGCCGTAGCGGATGAGCGGCCTGTCCACGGCCGATACGGAATGGCCAGCGTGCGGGGGGGACGGATATTCATGGTCAGGGAATGCTCTCTCGCGCGAGGTACAGTCAATGACATAGCCTTTATAAAAGGCTGTCTATAATGTCAGCCGATAATTGCGGCAAGGTCATTCGATACGTATGGGAGGTTGAGTTGGCGCGAGAAATATTTGTATTGGGCGGCGCACAAAGTGATTTCGCGCGCAATCTGGAGCGTGAAGGCAACAGTCTGTTTGAGTTGTTCCGCGACACCACGGAATCCGCCTTTGCGGCCACAGGCATTGAGCCTAATGAAGTTGAAACCGCGCATGTAGGCAACTTCGCGGGTGAGTTGTTTGGCGGGCAGGGCCAGTTGGGCGGTTTTTTTGGCCACGTGCACCCTGATCTGGCGGGCGTGCCTGCGTCACGGCACGAAGCCGCTTGCGCCTCCGGCAGTATCGCGCTGCTCGCTGCGAGCGCCGAGATCGAAGCGGGCCGGTATGGGCTGGCGCTGGTGCTGGGCATCGAGCTGATGCGAAACGTGCCCGGCCAGCGCGCGGCGGAATATCTGGGATCAGCGGCTTGGGCGGGCCGCGAAGCCACGCAAGCGCGCTATGTCTGGCCCTATATGTTCTCGCAGGTGGCGGCGGAATATGAGGAACGATACGGTCTTGACCGCGCGCATTTGCGCGCCATTTCCGAAAACAATTACGCCAGCGCCAGGCGCAACCCCCTGGCGCAAACGCGCGCATGGAAACTGGGGCCGGAACATTTTGCGGATGATGATCTTGCCAACCCGCCCATCGAAGGCAGCTTGCGCAAGGCCGATTGCGGCCAGGTGACGGACGGCGCAGCGGCGGTTTTCCTCGCCTCGCGTGCGGTGGCCGAACGGTATGCGGCCCGGCGCGGTGTGACGCTCGACGCCATCCCGCGCATCAAGGGCTGGGGGCACTCGACAGCGCCATT
>SXGS01171027.1_pt1 | contig 16384 bp, 16 predicted proteins | sample 3174681 | NCBI WGS metagenome assembly SXGS01 (sample SAMN11356861, study PRJNA531348) | freshwater metagenome | isolation source: freshwater sample F1-80 | place: China: Fuxian Lake, Yuxi | collected 2017-12-25 | reverse complement strand
TATCCGGACAAGGAGCGCGCTCTCGCCGCGATGGAGCAGGCAGGGACGACCGATCAGCGCCGCTGCGCTCTGTGCAAGGCCTAGATGGTCAGTGTTGAGTACTCAGTGCGTAATCCCCTGGATTCAAGCGTAGCACTCAGCCCTCAACTCTCAGCATTTCGTTAATCCCATGCCACGATTTGCGCTCCTCCTGACAACCTTCATTTGGGGCGCGACGTTTCCCGCCACCAAGGCAGCGCTAGAGCAGATCCCCCCGCTTTCGTTTCTTTTTCTTCGCTTTCTCCTGGGCACCATTCTGGTTGGGGCTGTGTTTGTGCTGTGGCGGAGGCGCTTGCACCGAGAGCCGGTTGTCTTGCGGGCTGGCGCGATCGCCACCTGCTGGCTCTTTCTCGGCTATGTTCTCCAAACGGTCGGACTGCACTACACGACGGCATCGAATTCCGCGTTCATTACGGCGCTCTATGTCGTTATCGTGCCCTTGGTCCTGTGCCGATTCGACCGGCGCGTCTGGGTAGCCACCGGGATTGCGACGGTGGGGCTCTGGCTGCTAGTGAAACCCAGCGCATCAGGAAATCTCGGCGATCTGTTGACGCTCGGTTGTGCCCTGGCCTTTGCCGCGCATATTGCCTGTCTCGAACGGTTTACCCGCGAAGTCGATGCGCCGTCCCTGTTCGCCTGGCAGATGATGGCGATGGTCGTCCTGCTGTTGCCTATCCTGCTGGTTGAACGGGCGCCGGTTGAGGCCTTTGCCCCGACGTCGATGCTGCTCATCGGGCTCGGGATTACCGGGGGCCTTGCAACCGGAGCCTTTGCCGTCCAGATGTGGGTGCAGCGTATTTTGCCCGCGCAGCAAGTCGCCTTGATCTTTGCCTCGGAGCCGGCCTATGCCGCCTGGCTGTCCTGGTACTTTTTGGGGGAAACGTTAGATCTGCAGGGCTGGGTTGGCAGTGCCCTGATTCTCGTCGCAGTACTGGTGGGTTCATGGGGTAGCGGTTCCACGTCGTCCGAGTCGCACGTCAGGGCGGTTCAGCCGGCATAGCGCGGGGCAAGGAGTCAGATGGCGCAAAAATTCGCTCATGGTCGCTGGGTGCAAGAAGGGTTTCTGGATAATCGCGTCGAGGGGACGATCGTCGGGCGAATTGTCTTCGCGGTGATCGGTCCGGTCGATGTGTATTTACAGGGCAACTTCAAGGCCGATATTGTCGGGCAGGTCATTCAGTTCCGGAACCCCCGGTTTGAGGACGAAGATCTTGCGGGCCAGATGATCGGGGATATGGAAAACCCGCAGATCGGGGCGGTGAATCTGATTTCGTTCGACCCCCATCCGAACCTCGTGCCCCATCCCTATATCGAATGGTTTTCGGCGAGAAAAAATCATTATCGAATCGAGCTCGAACCGGCAGATGCCTGGATCGTACCGGCCTCGGAGATGGGGGCTATCGATCGGGTGAGTCGAACGATTCGCGAGGCGCTCGCCGGGCGGAGTAATGAGCCGCCGACTCGAGAGCCGACGGAATGGGTGTAGCGGAATCGGCGTTCGTGGTGGGCCACGAACGCCGATTCACACGTTATACTGCGATGGCGTCCTGCTTGCTCTTTCCTTCGCGAACGTAGATCGGCACATCCTTGATATCCCAGACCAGCCCCACCATTTCCATCAGTCTCAGGCAATAGTAGGTCATGTCGATTTCCCACCAGTAGAACCCCTGTCTGGTGGAGGCGGGATAGTAGTGGTGGTTGTTGTGCCACCCTTCGCCCATCGTGATCAGCGCCAGTATGAAGTTATTGCGGCTGGTATCGCCCGTTTCGTAGCGCTGTGAGCCATAAACGTGCGACAGCGAATTAATGGTGCAGGTGCCATGAATCAGCGCCACCGTCGACACGAAGAAGCCCCAAATCAACATCTGGGGGCCGTTGGTGCCGAGGCCTGGTGCATAGGCTTCCAGCAACATGCCCAGTCCGAACATGCCGAACCCGGCGATGGTGGGGACGAGGATATCGAAACGGTCCAGGAAGCGGAGTTCGGGGAACTTTGCGAAGTCTGCAATGTTCTTCAAGCGAGGGGCGAAGTGCGTTTGTGACGTGAACCAGCCCATATGGGACCAGAGAAACCCTCCATGCAGCGGAGAATGGACGTCATCCGGCGTATCCGAAGCGATGTGATGGTGCCGATGGTGCCCTGCCCACCAGAGGGGACCTCGTTGGGCGCAGGAGCCTCCCAGAACGGCAAAGGCAAATTGACAGGCGCGGGATGTCTTGAAGGTCCTGTGCGAGAAGTAGCGGTGGTACCAGCCAGTGATGGCGAACATCCGCACGAAATAAAAGGCTATCGCGACGGCAACGGCGGTCCAACTCCATCCCACCCAGATAATGCCGAGACACATGACATGCACGGCGATGAGCGGGATGCACCGAATCCAGTCCATTTTGGGAGGCCCTTGGACCTTCATGTCTTCTATGCCGGCCCAGGAGTCGAACCAGCGGAGAACCGTCAACCAGAGATCCTGGGCTTTGGTGGTTTGTTGGGCAGGTGCTTGGGACATTCGCTTACCTCCAAGGTCAGGGAGCGGTGGTTCACTGGGGTGTGGCGCCAGGCTCCGGCGTTCCGGTTAGGCTGAGGGTTATTGCGGCGCTTGGGAAGTCCTGTGTCTGGTAGGCCGCAGGTGCTGGATCGCAAAGACAATACTCTGGCAACCCAGCGGTGCAATGACGAATCATTATACACGTAACCCCGCGAGAATTGAAACAGGGCGCTCCCGGCAGGTGGCCCGTTTCTACTCGCGCGGAATCATAGGGGTTCCCGCTATTTGGACCGGCCTCATTCGGTGGCGATCCTGTGATCGTTCCTGCCCATTCTGAATTGACACCCTCCTCCCCTGATCTCTAGAATGCCCCCCATGATAAATGATCGTTTTCTCAAAGCGTGCCGGCGTGAACCGGTTGATTGTACGCCGGTCTGGTTCATGCGCCAGGCTGGCCGGTATATGGCCGAATATCGGGCTCTTCGGGCGAAACATTCGATGCTGGAGTTGTGCAAGACGCCGGAATTGGCGGCGCAAGTCACGCTGCAGCCGATCGATCGTTTCCCGCTCGATGCCGCCATTATTTTCGCCGACATTCTGTTGCCGCTTGAGCCGATGGGGCTCAAGCTGGAATTTGCGGAAGGCGAGGGGCCGGTCATCCATAACCCCGTGCGGGACCATGCGGCGGTTGAGCGGCTCAGTGTCATCGATGGAGGCGAGCTCGACTATGTGGCCGAAGCCATCCGTCAGGCGCGACGAGCCCTGAACGGGCGGGTGCCGCTGATCGGATTTGCCGGGGCGCCCTTCACTCTCGCCAGCTATGCGATCGAGGGCGGGAGTTCGCGGAATTATCTCCTGACCAAACAGATGATGTATTGCGAGCCGAAGACCTGGCACCTGCTCATGGACAAGTTCGCGCGGGTCATTGCCGGCTATCTGCGTCAGCAAATCAAGGCCGGCGCGCAGGTGATTCAGCTGTTCGACAGCTGGGTGGGCTGTCTCTCGGCCGGCGACTATGTCGAATATGTGCTGCCGCATGTGCAATTGATTTTCGAGGGGCTGAAGCGGGAAGGCGTGCCGATGATTCATTTCGGCACAGGCACCTCGGCCATGCTGAGCCAGATGCGGCAGGCGGGCGGCGATGTCATCGGGGTCGACTGGCGCATCCCTCTGGATGAGGCTTGGGAGATCGTGGGCCATGATGTGGCGGTGCAGGGCAATCTCGACCCTTTGACCCTCTATGCTCCGTTGCCTGAAATCGAACGGCGCGTCGAAGATATTTTGCGCAGGGCCGGCGGGCGTCCGGGGCATATTTTCAACTTGGGCCATGGGATTTTGCCGACGACGCCGATCGAGCATGTGGCCGCGGCCATCGATATGGTGCACCGGTTAAGTAAAAAGTAAAAAGGCAAAAGCGGGTGCGGCGATTGGGCCGAGCTTTTTTACTTGTACATTTGTAATTTTGCCTTAGGGTACTCGTGATGCCGGAATCAAAACGCCCGACGGCCGTGCTCCTCATGGCGATGGGCGGGCCGGACAGTTTGGAGAATGTGGAGCCGTTCCTGCTGGATGTGCGGGGAGGCCGTCCCACGCCGCCTGAACTGGTCGAAGAGATTCGGGAACGGTATCGGGCTACGGGCGGGAAGTCCCCGGCGGTCGGCATCACCAATGATCTCGCGAAGAAGCTCGAACGGCGGTTGAGCGAGTCAGGCGACGAACGGTATCGGGTCTACGTCGGGTTGCGGCATTGGCATCCCTTTATTAAAGAAACCTATGCCGAATTGCTGGGCGATGAGCCCGAGCAGATTGTCGGTCTCTGTCTTGCCCCGCAACAATCTTCTCTGAGCACCGGGGCCTACCGGAAAAAAGTTGAAGAGGCCCGGACGGCATTGCAGAGTACCTGTCCGGTTAGTTACGTCGGCAGTTGGCACAAACACCCAGGACTCATCGCGGCCATTGTCGAGAATATCCAACAGACATTGCTGCAGTTTCCTGTCGAGGCGCGGGCGACGGTGCCGGTGCTCTTCACCGCGCATAGTTTGCCGGAGCGGATCGTGGCGATGAAGGACCCCTATCCAGCCGAGGTGCAGGGCACGGTCGAGGCCGTGACATCGTTGCTGGGCGACAGGCCTACGCGGTTCGCCTATCAAAGCCAGGGCCGGTCGGGAGAAAAATGGCTGGGGCCGACGGTGGAGTCGGCGGTGGAAGAGCTGGCTCGCGAAGGCCACCACTATGTACTGGTGGCGCCGATCGGGTTTCTTTGCGATCATGTGGAAACGCTCTACGATATCGATATCGAATTGAAACGGCTTGCGGCGGGGCTCGGCCTCCAACTTGAACGTATTCCCATGTTGAACGATTCGGCTGTGCTCGTCGAGACCCTGGTCTCTGTGCTCAAGGCCCACGAATCATCGCTCTGCAGTATCTCGTGAACAATCTTCGCACAGTGGCTGTCATCGGTGGAGGGATCTCCGGTCTCTCGACTGCCTATGCCCTTTACGAAAAGGCCGCGGCAGCTGGCATTCTAATTCGCTGCGTGGTTGTCGATGCTGCGCCTTCTTGGGGCGGCAAGATCGTCACCCACCGGGTTGGCGATCTGGTCACGGAAGCAGGTCCCGATTCCTTCCTCTCTCAGAAAACGGCAGCCATCGAACTCTGCGCCAAGCTGGGGTTGACCGATCAGCTCATCAACACCAATGAGACCAGCAAGAGGGCTTGTGTGTTCTCGCAGGGCCGTTTACGCGAACTGCCTGAGGGTTTGGTCGTCATTTCCCCCAATCAGCTGGGGCCCTTTCTCCGGAGCGGGCTTTTGAGTTGGGCTGGCCTTGCGAGGATGGGGCTGGATCTGGCCATGCCGGTGAAACGGTCGTCCGCCGACGAGTCGCTCTCCTCCTTCTTCCGGCGCCGCATGGGACGTCAGGCCTTCGAGAGGATGCTCGAACCCTTGATGGCCGGCATCTATGCGGGAGATGCGGAACAGATGAGCGTGCAGGCGACCTTTCCGAGATTTGTCGAATTGGAACAGCAATATGGCAGTGTCATTCGCGGGATGATGACGGCGCGAAAGGCCGGTCCATCGGCCACGTCTGCCGTTCCGAAACGGACGATGTTCGTGAGCCTTAAAAATGGCTTGTCGGACCTAGTCGATGCCCTGGTCCACCGGCTGACGGAGCGGGGTGTGACGCTCAGGGGGGGCACCGTTGTGGATGCCCTCCGCGTGCGCTCCCATCAGCCAGGCCGTTGGATGTACGATGTCATTCTCAACGATGGATCGGCCCTATCCGTGGACAGCCTCGTGTTGGCCACGCCAGCTTATGTGTCGGCGGAGCTGGTGCGTCCGCTCACGCCGATTGCCGGGGGATTGTTGGACCTGATCCCCTATGCCTCCACGGCGACGATTGCGATGGCCTATCCACGCGTAGCGGTGGCAGGAGCGGCGGAAGGGTTCGGCTTTGTCGTGCCGAGGGCGGAAGGCCGTGACCTGATTGCGGCGACTTGGACTTCGCTCAAATGGCCTCATCGGGCTCCGGCTGATCAGTTGCTCGTCCGTTGTTATGTCGGAGGAGTCGGGCGAGAGGCGATTTTACAATTGGATGACCGGGCGCTGGTGGCACGGGTTCGGAAAGAGCTGGCGAACATGTGTGGCGTGAGGGCGGAGCCGCACTATGTGGAAGTGAACCGTTGGATGAAGGCGATGCCACAATATACACTCGGACATTTAGACCGGCTGAATCAGATCGATGCGGCGCTCAGCCGCTACGGGGGCCTGGTGTTTACGGGCGCCGGCTACCGAGGTGTCGGGATTCCGGACTGTATCCGTGACGGGGCTGTTGCGGCCGATCGGGTCGTGCGCTATCTGTCCGGAGAACGATCGTAAGAAACGAGGGTCACCATGGATGCCCGGATGCAAATTGCGAATGTGACTGGACCGTTCCGAGAGCCTCGGGAGCAGGTGTTTTCTTTCGATTATTCAATCCAGCGGGCCTCCTGGCCGACGGCCCAGGCCATTCGCGTGAAGGTCGCGATTCCGGAGGAATTGGATGTTGTGCGGGCCAGGGTCTTGGGGGACGTCGTCGGGACGCCGGGGCAGCAATTGATGATTTCGAAGTTCTTATCGCGCCAGATCTCGGATGAAAAAATCCGCATCGCCGAGGCGGACGGCATGTTGTCGGAGCGCCGCGATACAGTCGTGCCTCCCTTCACCGGCCCCATGGCCTATTTGTTCCCGCGGCTCGAGACTTGGGTGGGTGAACAGCAAGCCACGTTGCGGGCGGAAATCACAAAGCTGGTTGGGTTGTAACCGGCCCGCTAAAAGACTTTTCGATATTGTTTCGAATGCACTCCAGACTCGTCGGCAAAGCCGAGGGAGGCGCTGTCTGGATTGCTGGTGTTGTTCAGATCGATCCGATAGTGCCCGCGGATTTGCTCCATCGCCACTTCAAAGGGAACAGCTTGAGGATAGAGGTCCCCCGGCGCATGGGCGCCGCGGGTCAGGGTGCGGATCACGTCGGCCTGCGCATATTGGGCGTCTGACATAATGTAAATGTCGGCGACGGCATGGTCGCCGAGCGTATGGCCGGCCGTCGTGGGCGGCAGGAGCTCGGTCAAGGTGCCGGCCAGCCGGTCTTTTTTGAATCGTTTCAAGAGTCCAGCCACTTGGCTGTCGGTCGCTTCAGGGGGAACAGTGAGGCTGATCGCGTTCATGTCCGGGACCGTGGTGTGGACCTTGAACAGGACCGGCGCTGCTTCAGGATCTTCGATGACCGGTCCGGCCGGTCCTTCCGTGCCCGCTGCTTGTTTATTCTTGGAGCTGGGCACGATGAGCGCGACAAACAGCCAGAGCCCGAACAGGATGCCGAAGATGACGATCAGGGGATGGACTCCGGCGCGCTTGCCTTCTTCGTAGGGGTGCGACTCATCGCTCATGACGGTATGTCCTCGGTGAGGGTGGCGGGGTTCTGTTTTTTGGCTTCGGTCCACAGTCGGTCCATTTCCGCAAACGAGAGATCGCCAACCGACCGGCCGGATTTGGTGGCCTGGGCTTCGATGAATTGAAACCGTTGGGTAAAGCGGTTGGCGGATTGACGCAAGGCGTCTTCCGGATTCACTTTGATGAAGCGGGCGAGATTCACGAGGGAGAAGAGTACGTCTCCGAGCTCCGAGGCAATCTGCTCCTGCCGCAGGGCTGCGGCCGTTGCGTCCGGTTCTGTCTGGTTCGCGGCGAGGGGGCGGATGGCGTCGCGGAGCTCCTGGATTTCCTCCTCGATCTTGCCCAGGATCTGCTCGAAGCCCTTCGTATCGTGGCTCCAATCGAACCCGACGCGCGCGGCGCGCGCTTGAATCTGGTAGGCCCTCAGGAGGGCCGGCAAGGCTTGCGGCACCCCGTCCAGCACTGAGTCAGGCCGGCCGGACGCCTGGCGCTCGGTGCGTTTGATGTCTTCCCATTTCGCGACCACCTGGCCGGCATTCGTCGGGGTGGTGTCGGTCGATCCGTTGCCAAAGACGTGGGGGTGGCGCCTGATCAATTTGTCGGCCAATTGTTCCAACACATCCTCGATGGTAAAGCTGCCGGCTTCTGACGCGATTTGGCTATGGAAGAGCACTTGGAGTAGCACATCGCCGAGCTCTTCCGGCAGTTTCGTCCGGTCCTGCCGGTCCAGGATTTCGAGCACCTCATAGGTTTCTTCGAGCAGATAGGGCTTTAGCGACTCATGCGTTTGCTTGCGGTCCCAGGGGCATCCGTTCGGCGCGCGCAGCGAGGCCATCAAGTTCACCAGTTTATGAAATCGTTCAGACATTCTGTTCCTTTTTGTGGCGCAGTGTTGGAGCTGCATTATACTCGGTTCTCGGCCTGCTTCAATCGGCCGCGCGTGGGCTGGCGCGTCTTGCGCCGTTTGGGGGCCTATGGTAGGGTACCGACGCTGCATCTGGAGCGGGGAAAGGCCTATGAGCGCAGAACAAGAAGAAGGATTTATCGTGCGGGATCGGCGGGGCGGGACCGGGTCCGACCGTGCCTCCACTCCTTCGCCCGTGGCGCCGGAGGCGCAGGCCCACCAACAGGCGGCAGCCTCCGATCCGCATCAGGGATCGGGAATTCCCGTCACCTTTTCATCCTTTGTTATTTCTCTGGGCAGCTCTTCGATGATGTTGATGGGGGAACAGATCGATCCCCATCAGCCTCCGATGCCGGCGAACCTGCCGCAAGCGAAAGACATTATCGACTTGCTGTCGGTCCTGGAACAGAAGACCACAGGCAATCTCACGACGGAAGAACAAGCGGTGCTGCGGGATATGCTCTACGCCCTTCGGATGAAGTATGTGAGTTTAACCGCGAAATCGTAGCCCCGCCCCCGCCTGTCGACTCCTGACGTATCTGTCCGCCACCCCGGTTCATGCGATGTGGTGAGACGCTCTCCTGATTCAAGCACCGTGATAAGCTGCCTGCTCTGCGTCGAATCGTTGGCAATCGGGGATATCGGATGTGAGTAACGGTAAGAAAGATACAGGGCCCCTTCCCCCAGTAAAGACGCATCGTGGTTCCGTGAGCGGGGTTGCGCCGCTGCCTGCCGGAACAATCAGGTCGCCGTTGGGAGCCGGGCCTACCCCGGAGCCGGAGCGGCGAAAGATGCATTTGCGGCCGGTCTGGATCGTCCTGATTTTTCTCCTGCCCTGCCTGGCGCTGACTTTCTACTATTCCCAGATTGTGATTCCCGGCGGCGAGGAAACGGACTCCTTTCTGCCCACGACCAGTTATGCCTTCGTGCTCCTCCTGCTCAACCTCGACCTGATCGGGTTTGTCGTCCTGTTGCTCTTGCTCTCCCGCAACCTGATCAAAGCCTATTTCGAACGGCGGCACCGGCTCTTTGGCGCCGGATTTCGCACGAAGCTGGTGGCGGCCTTCATCGGATTTTCGCTGATTCCGACGGTGCTCCTGGCTTTGGTCGCGAGCGGCCTGGTGAATAAGGCGGTGGATGTCTGGTTCAGCGATCAAATTGAACAGGTGATGAGGGATTCTTACGACGTGGCGCGGATGCAGCATGCCGGCCACATTACCCTCGCGGTGAACAGCGCCAGAGCCATCAGCCATGAGATCTACCGGGAGGATATGTTGCTGGCGGAGCAACGGGATTTGCTGGTCGCGGCGATGGCTCGCAAGCGGGCGGAGTTCGGCGTGGCCGGGATTGAGGTCTTCTCCGTTAAAATGGAAACGCTCACGAAGGCGCTGGATCCCGAGGTGCCCTCCTCGGCGCTCGACCTGCCGATCGGCCAACTGGTGCTCCAGGTGATTAACGGGAAGCAGGAGATGAATGCGGTGCAGGAGGCCCAGACCGGGCGTCTGGTGCGGGCTGCGGCCCCCATCGCAGCGAGCGGGCGCCGCGGCGAGATCGGCGGGGTGGTGGTAGTGGAGGCCTTCGTGCCGGAATCGCTGCTGGCGAAGATGGAAGGGATCGGCCATCAGTACGATGAATACAAGCAGATCAAGGCCATGAAAAATCCGATCAAAGCCGGCGCCTATCTCTTCGTCGCCGTCATTACGGTGCTCATTTTGTTCGGGGCCACCTGGTTCGGGTTCTATGTCGCGCGGAGCATCACGGTGCCGATTCAGCGGCTGGCTGAAGCGACGGAGGCCATTGCCCAGGGAAACCTTTCCGTCCGGATCGATGCCAAGGCGACCGATGAAATCGGCACTTTGATCGAGTCGTTCAACCGGATGACGGCCGATCTCCAGGGGAGTAAATCCAAGATCGACGAAGCCAATATTTCGCTTCGGCAGAGCAACCTGGAGCTGGATCGACGCCGCGCCTACATCGAGACGGTGGTCGAGACGATCGCGGCGGGCTTGCTCTCGATCGATAAGAACGGGCTGATCACGAATTTCAATCCGTCCGGTGAGCGGATCCTCGGGCTTGCGTCGGATCGGTTTCGCGGCAGGCAGGCCAATGAAGTGTTCAAAGAGTTTCGACTCGATCTGTTTCAGACGGTCTACGACCGGATGCTGGCCAGTCAGCGGGATATGCTGGCGCTGGAGGGACCGATGGAGATCGAGGGCCGGTTCTTGACCATCGGGCTGCATGGGTCGCGGATGAAGGATGAAGCGAACAGGGACCTTGGGATCGTGCTGGTGTTCGAAGACCTGACGGAGTTGATCAAGGCGCAGAAAGTGGCGGCCTGGCAGGAGGTGGCTCGGCGGGTGGCCCACGAAATTAAGAATCCGTTGACCCCTATCCAATTGTCCGCGCAACGGTTGCGAAAGAAGTACTTCGAGAAGTCGCCGGATTTCGACGCGATTTTCGACGAGGCGACCAACGTGATCGTGAACGAAGTGACGAGCCTCAAACATATGGTCGATGAATTTTCGAAGTTTGCCCGTCTGCCGGCTCCACAGGTGGCGCAGCAGTCGCTCCATGATGTGATCAATGAGGTCACGGCCCTCTACCGGGGCGCCCATAAGGATATCGAGCTGATGGTCTCGTTGGACGAAGACCTTCCGTCACTGAATTTCGACCGTGAGCAACTCAAGCGGGTGCTGGTCAATTTGCTCGATAACGCGATACAGGCGATGCAGCAGAAAGGGCGGGTCTGGCTCACGACCAAGTACGATACGAAACGGCGAAGGGCCGTGGTGAGCGTGGCGGACGAGGGGACGGGCATTGCGCCGGAGGATCAGGAGAAATTGTTCGTGCCGTACTTCACGAGGAAGAAGACGGGGACCGGGCTGGGGTTGGCCATCGTGCGGCGCATCATTACCGATCACGATGGACAGATTCAGGCTAGCCAGAATCTGCCGAAAGGGGCTGTCTTCACGTTCGAATTGCCGGTGTAGCGCATGGTGAATCGAATATACGGGCTGGCTCTCGGGCTACGTTTCACGTTTTACGTCTCACGCTTTACGGGGGGCTCATGTCCGCATCGATTTTAATTGTAGATGACGAAGAGTCGATTCTTACGTCCTTGAACAGCATTCTGCGGGATGAAGGCTACGAGATCGCGGTCGCGAAGAGCGGCATGGAGGCCCTGCGGGCCTATATGACGGATCCGCCGGATCTCATGATTCTCGATATCTGGATGCCGGAAATGGACGGCATGGAAACCTTACGCCGGGTCCGTGAATTGGTGCCGACGGCGCAAGTGATGATGATGTCCGGGCATGGCTCGATTGAAACGGCGGTCAAGGCGATCAAGCTGGGGGCCTATGACTACATTGAGAAGCCCTTGTCGCTTGAGAACATCATCCTGCGCGTCAAACATGCGTTGGATCAACATAGGCTGGAGCAAGAGAATCGAACGCTCCGGACCACCGTGCAACGGAAATTCGAGTTGGTGGGGCAGTCTGTCGCGATGCAACAGTTGCGGCAGTTGATCGAGACAGCCGGGCCGACCAATAGCCGCGTGTTGATCGGGGGGGAGAACGGGACGGGGAAAGAGCTCGTCGCGCGGGCGATCCATCTGCGGAGTGCTAGGGCCAGTCGGCCATTTGTGGCGGAGAACTGTGCGGCGATCCCGGAAACCCTGATCGAGAGCGAGTTGTTCGGCCACGAAAAGGGCTCCTTCACCGGCGCGACCTCGATGAAACGAGGACAGTTCGAACAGGCGGACGGGGGTACGTTGTTTTTGGATGAAATCGCCGACATGAGTTTGAATACCCAGGCCAAAGTGCTCCGGGTCTTGCAAGAGCAGCAGTTTACTCGTGTCGGTGGGACGAAGCTGCTGAAGGTGGACGTCCGGGTCTTGGCCGCCTCCAACAAGGACTTGCTCAAGGAAATCGAGAGAGGCGCGTTTCGCGAAGATTTGTTCTACCGCCTTAACGTGGTGCCGATCGTCGTGCCTCCCCTCATGGAGCGCCGGGATGACATCCCGTTGCTCGTGCGCCATTTCATGAAGGTGCATGCGGAGGAGCAGGGGTTGCGAATAAAAGAGGTTTCGCCTGAGGCGATGGCGGTGTTTCAGCAATATGACTGGCCGGGGAATATCCGTGAACTGCGGAATTTGATCGAGCGATTGATGATCATGGTGCCGGGACCGGTCATCGAGGGGGCGCAAGCGGGTCTGTCGTTGCAGGCTCGTCCTAGCGGGTCTGCGTCCCTGCCCGCGGCTCCTGCTCCCAGCCCGCTCTTTACGCAGTCCTATGACTCGCTCCGGGATGCGCGCAACGCGTTCGAGAAAGAGTATATTGCCCGTAAGTTGCGCGAGCATCATTGGAATATTTCCCGCACGGCGGAAGATTTGCAGATTGAACGGAGTCATCTTCACCGGAAGATCAAGCTGCTGGAAGTGGAAATGCGCCCGGAAGCGTAGGGGGTGGGGACTGATTATCTCCTGTGCTCGCGCAACGCGCGGCCTCAGAAGGCCCTCGTTGGACGCGCGCAGTTGGCGATAATCAGCCCCTATTCTTGAAGAGAGAACAGCAAGGGGCCATTAGATGGCTCGCAGTTGCTCGATGCACGCAGTGGAGACCCTACCCGTCGCCTCGCTGTAATGAAGTGTGGGGGAGGGATCGGGTGCAGCGCAAACCATTTCTCAAGCAGTCCTGTTGCTTGTGCGTTGACCTCTGCAAGGGTCGTCCGCTAAGATGCGCCCTCTTATGACAACCTATCGAGATGCCGGAGTTGATATGGATGCGGGCGATGAGTTCGTCGACCGCATTTCGCCGTTGGTGCGGTCCACGTTCCGGCCTGAAGTCCTGACGGACATCGGCGGGTTCGGCGGATTGTTCCGGTTGCAGGCCCATCGCTATGCCGAGCCGGTCCTGGTCTCCGGCACCGATGGAGTCGGGACGAAACTGAAAATCGCTTTTCTCGCGGGCCGCCACGATACGGTCGGGATCGATCTGGTGGCCATGTGCGTGAACGACATCGTGGTCAGCGGGGCCGAACCCCTGTTCTTCTTGGATTATTTCGCGACGGGCAAGCTGGCCGTTCCCAAGGCCGAAGCGGTGCTGAAGGGGATTGCCGAGGGCTGCCGTCAGGCCGGTTGCGCCTTAATCGGCGGGGAAACGGCTGAGATGCCTTCCTTCTATGCGGAGGGCGAGTATGACTTGGCAGGGTTTGCTGTCGGCGTGGTGGATCGGCCCAAGATTATCGATGGCCGCAGTATTGTGCCGGGCGATGTATTGATCGGGTTGGCCTCGACCGGTCTCCATAGCAACGGTTATTCGCTGGCTCGCCGGGTCTTGCTGGACAAGGCGCAGCTGAGCATGGCCAGTCGCTTGCCTGAACTGGATCGACCGTTGGGCGAGGTCTTGCTCACTCCGACCAGAATCTACGCCAAGCAGATTCTTTTGTTGATCCAGGACTGTCCCATCAAAGGTATCGCCCATATCACCGGGGGCGGCATCACTGAGAATCTTCCCCGCGTGTTTCCCGCTGGCATAGGGGCGCAGGTGAAGCGAAGCGCCTGGTCTGTGCCGCCGATTTTCCAGGCGATTGCCAGGCTGGGAGCGGTGGAGCGCGAGGAAATGTATCGCGTCTTCAATATGGGGATCGGCATGATTCTCGTTGTGCCGGCGTCGGATGCCCCCATCGTCATCGCTCGCGCAACGGCGTTGGGCGATCAGGCCTATCAGATCGGAACCATCGTGGCATCGGCCGGCGAAGGTCCTTTGGTGGAGTATGTCGATTAAGCGGACGGATGCGCTGCGCGTCGCCGTGCTGGCATCCGGGCGCGGATCGAATCTGCAGGCGGTCATCGACGAGATCGAGGCGGAGACGGTTCAGGCCAAGATTGTCGCGGTGATCAGCAATAAGAAAGATTCTCCGGCTTTAGCGCGAGCCGCCCAGCACGGATTATCCGGCCTCTTCGTCGATCCTAAGCCCCATGTAGGCCAACCAGACAGCCGCGAATCGTACGATCGCGAGCTCCTCTCCGTGCTCAGGCAACATGATGTGGAGCTGGTGCTGCTGGCCGGATACATGAAGATTGTGACCAAGGTGCTGGTGGAGGCCTTCGTCAATCGCATGATGAACATCCACCCGTCTTTGTTGCCCTCGTTCCCTGGGTTGGATGTGCAGAAGAAGGCGATCGATTGGGGCTGCAAGCTCGCCGGCTGTACGGTGCATTTTGTGACGGAAGGCGTCGATGAAGGCCCGATCATCCTGCAAGCGGCGGTTCCGATTCTCGATGACGACAGTGCCGACAGCCTGGCATCCAGGATTCTGGTGCAAGAACACAAGATCTATCCGCGAGCGGTCCAGCTTTTTGCCGAGGGGCGGTTGCGGGTGGAGGGGCGGCGCGTCTTCATCGAGCAGGGGAAGCCGTTCGGGGAATCCGTGATCAGTCCGTCGTAGGTCTGTCCAGGAACGAACTTCCGCTAGAGACTGAGCCGGTGGTTGTGTATAATGCGAGGGATGGTGAAGCGGTCGTCTTGCTGTTGATCGGTTGCGTGGGGGGCTAGCTCAGTTGGGAGAGCACTACGTTCGCAACGTAGGGGTCGGGGGTTCAACTCCCCTGCCCTCCACCAAACCAAGCTCCCTCCCGCCGTGCGCGGATAAACCCCGTCAGTTTTAGGGATTTCTTCTCCCGTGCCGTGGTGCCCACCCCTGGCCCTCTTATTTTTGATAGACCACCGTTACGCGAGCCAGAAAGTCGACGAGTTCGGCTGTATGGCGTCGGATCGCGGCGAGGTCTTTCCGTGCAGCCGCCTGCTCCAAGGCCGCTTCCATCGTACTGATGGCGGAGAAGCCGTATCCTCCTCCGTCTCCATTCATCCGATGTCCAATCATCTCAATCGTCTTCAGGTCATTCTGCTCCAGCGCGGCTTCGAGCCGTTGCATGTCGCGGTGACGATTGGCGAGAAAGCCCGGCACGATCTCTTCAAGATCCTGGTGGATATGCACGATGAGGGGTTGCGTGTTGCTTCTATTTGGCTCCGTCGTCATGCCGCGCACCGTCCTTTGCTGGCTTGGAGCACTTCCAGCAGAATATGTTTTTTGATGGGTTTGGTCATGTGGGGATCGCAGCCGGCTGCGAGGATTTTCACTCCTTCTTCTTTCAGCGCCAGAGCCGTCAAGGCAATGACCTGCGTGGGGGGAGATCCTGCTCCCGTTCCCAGGCCCGGATGGCTCGCGTGGCCTCATAGCCATCCATGACCGGCATCTGTATGTCCATGAGGATCAGGTCGTAGGCGCTTTTCTTGAATCGCTCCAAGGCAATGGCTCCGTGATCCGCGATATCCAAGCGATAGGGACTTCGCTGCAAGTAGGAGCGGATAAGCACCTGACTGTCCAGCGAATCCTCTACCAGTAAGACGCGAAACGTCTCGGTCGGGATGGGGGAACTGGGCCGTGTCAGGACAGGGTTTTCAGTAGTTTGGTGGCCGGCTTTTCCGAGGATGGTCCGGAGGATGGCTTGTTGGTCTGGAGAATCGTCGACAATCAGAATGCCCATAGCGACTCCTGTTGGGCGTGCGCACTTACCGGTGCACACGAACTCCCTTCAGTATAGCAGGCGCCGATTGGGCTACTGGAGCTTGGCGCGGACGAGTTCGCTGATTTGTTTGCCGTCGACGGTTTGCCCGGCTACACGGACCATGACCGCCTTCATGACCGCACCCATTTCTTTCGGCGAGCGCGCGCCGGTTTCCTGAATGGCGGCATCCACGATGGCGGAGAGCTGCTCAATGGAAATGGCCTGGGGAAGGTAGGATTCGAGAATGACAATTTCCTGCCGTTCTTTGGCGGCGAGCTCGGCGCGGTTGCCTTTTTCGAATTGCTCGACAGATTCCCGCCGTTGCTTGATCATAGTCGTCATGACGCGGCTCATTTCCGCATCGTCGAGATCTTTCTTGAGCTCCAGCTCCTTGTTCGTGACGGCGGCCTTGACCATGCGAATCACGTCCATCCGCAGTTGGTCGCGGGCTTTCATGG
>SXGS01116031.1_pt1 | contig 16393 bp, 14 predicted proteins | sample 3174681 | NCBI WGS metagenome assembly SXGS01 (sample SAMN11356861, study PRJNA531348) | freshwater metagenome | isolation source: freshwater sample F1-80 | place: China: Fuxian Lake, Yuxi | collected 2017-12-25 | reverse complement strand
GAGCGGACAACTGCTCGCGTTCGTCTGGTGTGAGCGTCACGCGGTATTTCTTGGGCACAGGGATTACCTCCACACCAAGTGAATCACATCTTCGTCCGAGGCTCCGGTGAAGAATCAACTCCGCCCTGACAGACCACTACGTCATCCAGCCGTCAGACACGTTCATGTTCGGAGACAGCACCTTTGACGACGTGAGCGCTCGCGCCCGGCGACGTGGCCGTGTTGCATGGGCGAACACACCATCCGGCAGTCCGTACACCTTGCCCTGTTCCCAGGTGAAGACCCGCCACGGCAAGGCCGACGGTACGAACCTCTCCGGCGGCGGCTCCAACATCGCCTACGCCGACGGTCACGTGAAGTACCAGACAGCCTCGTACGTCTACACGAAGCTGGCCTTCAATCCGGCCGCCCCGAATCCCACAGATGCCCTGTTCTGGGAAGGCGTCCGGGACACCATCTGCGTCGGTGGCCCGGTGATTCCGTAATCGCCGTACGGTCATCCGCTTCGAGGGGAGGGGACCACTGGTCCCATCCCCTCAATTGTTTCATTAGCCAATCAGCCAGGGGGCCGGGTTCTCAATGGCGGCTCGGAGCGCTTTCAGGAAACGCCCGGCCGGTGCGCCGTCCACGACCCGATGATCAAAGGTCAGACTGAGGGACAGTTTATGCCTGGGCACAACCCGATCACCCTGCACCGCCGCTTCGCGCCGAATGCTCCCCACGCCCAGAATCGCGCCCGAGTCGCCCGGGAGGATCGGTGTGAACCCCTCGACGCCCTCTGCGCCCAGGTTACTCACGGTGAAGCACGCCCCCGACATCTCCGCCGCCGAGAGTTTGCCGGTGCGAGCTCGCCCCACCAGATCTCGAGTGAGACGCGCTAACTGACTCAGGGCTAGCTCGGGCACATCCAATACCACGGGGACCAGAAGCCCCGCATCGGTATCTACCGCGAGCGCTATGTTCACCCCGTCCGGCACAAAGAGATGGTCACCTTCCCAGCGCGCACGGAGCATAGGATGCTCTCGAAGCACCAGCGCCGTCAGCTTGATCAAGAGATCGGTGTAGGTCGGGGCGCCCTCGCCCTGAACGTACTTGAACTGCGTCCGCAGCGCCACGAGATTCTCGGCGTCCACTGTCGTCATCAGCGTAACCGGCGCGGCGGTCTCACGCGACGCGGTCAACCGATCCGCGATTGCGCGCCGGGTCGTCGAGATCGGGATGCGCTGACCACGGGACAATTCCCTCGGCGGCGAGGTGGATGGGCCCCGCGTGGCGCGCGACGCAGCGGCGGCTCGGATGTCCGCCTCCCGCACACGCCCGCCAGAACCGGTGCCCTGGATGGACTGCCACTCGATCCCCAACTCGGCGGCCACCCGCCGCGCGCGGGGGGTCGACAGTGCTCGTCCGGCTCTCGATGGAGGCATGGCGCCAGGTGGGGCAGTATGCACAACTGCCCCACCCGTAGGACTCTCACTTCTGGTCTGGGCCTGGGTGCTTGCTGGAGCAACCCTTGAAGCAACCTCGCCCGAACCCAGATACCCGATCACGAGGCCGACCCGAACCACGTCCCCATCGCTCGGTCCGTCTGGGGAGATCGAAAGTGTGCCGGCGTCCAGCGCTGCAATCTCCTCCGTTGCCTTGTCACCCTCAAGTGCGAAGAGCGGATCGCCTTCTCGCACGGTCTCGCCGGGCTTCTTCAACCAGCCGCGAAACGTGCCCTCATCCATGCTCCATCCGAGCCGCGGCACCACGATTTCAGCTTGCATTGCCGCTCTCCCCTATTCTGCCGCCAGGGATCGGATGGCAGCGACCACGGCGTCGAGATGCGGCACGACCGCTTGCTCCAGAGTAGGACTGTACGGCGTTGGAGTGTGCAAACCGTTCAATCGGCGGATGGGTGCATCAAGATCGTTGAAACCGGACTCCGCCACCGCCGCCGCAATCTCGGATGCGATGCCGCAAGGCCCGAAGGCCTCCTCTACAATGAGGAGCCGGCCGGTTTTGGCGACCGATCGCACGACGGAAGCGGTATCCAGCGGGGAGACGGTGCGGGGATCAATGATCTCCACGTCGATCCCCTCCCCGGCCAAGATCTCCGCCGCCTCCTGTGCCAGCAGCACCATCCGAGCTAGGCCTACGACAGTCACACTCGCGCCGGTGCGAACGACCCGTGCCACTCCGAACGGAATCTCGTAGTCGCCGTCGGGGATGGGACCCTTCAGTGTGAGCACCTCTCGATGCTCCAGGAACAGCACCGGGTCGGTGCATCGGAGCGCATGCTTCAGCAATCCCTTTGCATCGGAGGGGTTCGACGGAACGACCACTCGGAGTCCGGGGATGTTCGCAAAGAGTGAGTAGTAGCTCCCGGAGTGGTGCGTCGCCGCAGAGTGACCGATGCCGATGCAGCCCCGCAGCAGCGCTCGCATCTTCAGGCGACCGGAGGACATGTACTGCATCTTCGCAATCTGGTTAAGGATCTCACCCATTCCATCCAGGACGAAGTCGGCAAACATGAAGTCCACGACGGGTCGACTACCGGTCATCGCTGCACCGCATGCGAGTCCGACGAAGCCACGTTCCGAGATGGGCGTGTCTCGCAGACGCATGGGGCCGTACTTCTCGTAGAGCCCGAATGTCGTGCGGAAGTTGCCGCCCCGCACGCCGATCCCTTCGCCCAAGACGAGAATCGACGCGTCCTCTGCCATGGCTTCAGTGAGGGCTTCGAGTACGGCCTGCGAGAACGTCGCCGTGCGTTCGGCGCCCGTGGGCGGGGTGGGAAGGGGAGCGGGCTCGGGTGTCGAGAAGATGAAGTCCGCCGCCGAGGCTGGGTCCGGCCACGGGCTGGCTTCCGCGAAGCTCTGCGCAGATCGGACTTCCGCGAGCACCGCCTCGTTGATCGCGTCCAATTCATCGGCCGAGATCAGGCCATTGGACTGCATGACCTCTCGGAAGCGAAGAATCGGGCAACGCTGCTTCCAGGCGTCCACCTCTTCCCGGGTCCGATAGGTGAAGTCCCCCATCCCTTCGGCATGGGCGCGCGTCCGATAGGTGCGGCACTCCAGGAGCGTTGGTCCTCCGCCGTCGCGCGCTCGGGCAATCGCTTCACTCGCTGCGCGATAAATGGCCGAGACATCATTGCCGTCCAGGCACACTCCCGGCATCCCATAGAACGGCGCGCGGCTGGCCACATCGGTGTTGCCGGCCACACTCTCGAAGGGCACCTCGGTCGCGAACTGGTTGTTTTCGCAAACGAAGACCACAGGCAGCTTCCAGACGCCCGCGAGGTTAAGACCCTCGTGGAACGCGCCGTTGTTGACGGCGCCGTCGCCGAAGAACGCCACCGCCACCGCATCGGCGCCCGCCAGGGCGGCAGTGTAACCCGCTCCCACCGCTTGTAGAATGCAGGACGCCACGATGCCGCTCGTGCCCATCAGGCCGACTTCCGGCGAGAAGAGGTGCATACTGCCGCCGCGGCCGCGGGAACAACCGGTGGATCGTCCCATCAGCTCGGCCATCAACTCGCTGGCGGGAACTCCCTTCGCCAGTGCGTGGCCATGACCCCGGTGGGTGCTGAACACCGTGTCTCTTTGCGACAGATGGGCGCACACGCCGGTGGCGATTGCCTCCTCCCCGACATACGTGTGACAGGCCCCGTGGACGAGGCCCCTTTGGTGGCACCGGGCAAGGTGCTCCTCGGTGTGGCGAATCAGCAGCATGGTCCGATAGAGCGACCGTGCTGTTTGAGCATCGATGGTCAAATGAGGTTCTCCCGATCCCGGCGGGTCATACGGGGGGATATTGGACACTCCCCTGGTGGGAGCCTGCTCCGTGTGTCAGGTCTGCACAGCACGGGTTCGGCGCGATGGGTGATCAGACGTTGCCGCTCGGAAGGGAGGCGATTGTCGCAGCGAGAACCCAACGGTGGCCCGTGAAGTGTCGCCTGGATTGGCTAGCGACGCCGTCCCCGTCCGTGGAGTTCAGAGATGATAGCCCGCACGATCGCTTCCGTGCTCGCAGTCGCCGCCTTCGGAGCGGTTGCGGCTCCGGCCAATCCGGCCGATGTGCTGATCGATACTCCGATGGCGCCGCCTGCGTGGGCGCTCCTGGAACGGCAATTGCTGAAGACGCACACGCCGGCCTGTCGCGAGTTCTTTCAACGCTACTTCGACGATCGTGGCTTCCTGTTGTGCGTGGAGCGGTGGGGCGGCGATGACGGTCCGGACGACGCCATCGAGAACTGCAACGACTGGCCGCTGTTGCACGCCCTCGGCGGCTCAGACGAGGTTCGCGCCATGTATCGCAAGGCGTGGGAAGGCCACCTCCGCCAATTCACGCTGGCGAAGACCGTGGAAGTGCCGCTCGCGCGGGATGGCATGTACTACAAGGAATTCCCCACGCAGATGGACTGGCTCCATAACGGGGAGGGCTTGAACGTCTTCAACAACATGGGTCTCTCCGACGGGCTGGATCCGGCCGTCATTCGACGGATGACCCGCTATGCGGGCTTCTACCTGAACGACGATCCGGGCGCCCCGAATTACGACCCGGACAAAAAGCTCATCCGATCCATGTTCAACGGGAGCCGAGGTCCGCTCCTGAGGAAGGCAACCGGACTGGACTGGGCAGGAGATCCGATCGAGGTCGCCAACCGTTTCAAGCTGGGCCACGGCGAGCGCTCGTACGCCGAAATGGTCGCCCACTTCAAGGATTACAACGACGTCATCGGCGACCACCCGCTGAACCTGCTCAGCACCTGCCTCGCCGTCAACAGCTACGCCCTCACCGGCGAGACCCGCTACCGAGACTGGGTGCTCGAGTACGTGGGCGCATGGCGAGAACGAATGGCCGCCAACAACGATCTGATCCCGACCAACGTGGGATTGGACGGCAAAGCTGGCTCCAATGCGGGAAACAAGTGGTACGGCGGCGTTTACGGTTGGGGATTCACGGTGGTGGATCCGGTAACCAACAAACCGGTCCACCGGAATCAGCATCAGGCCGGCGTGGCCGGATTCATGAATGCCTACATGCTCACAGGAGATGATCGTTGGCTCGAACCCTGGCGCAAGCAGGCGGACCATGTCAATGCACAAGGCAAGCGCATCGACGGCAGGATGAAGTACCCTCGGATGTTCGGAGATCAGGGCTGGTACGACTGGGCCGACGAAAAGTACACTCATGGCTCGGCGGACATCTACCTGCTCTCACAGAAAGCCTCAGATCGTGCCCGGACGCCCGATACTCCCTGGCTCAGATTTCTCGAAGGCAAGAACCCCGGCTACCCGGAAGATGCGCTGCGCGGGGACCTGGAGCAAATCCGGCGCCGAGTGGCATCGATGCGGACCGACACCACCACTCCCGACACGCGCCTGGCCGACGATCCGATGAAGTACAACCCCGCCTCGGTGGACGGGTTGCTGCAGCTAACCACGGGAGGGCTCCATCCCCTCCGGAGCGGAGCGTTGCTGCACGCCCGGCTTCGATACTGGGATCCCGAGCACCGCCGCGCGGGCCTGCCGGAAGACGTCGCCGCACTCGTGGAAAAAATGGACTCGGAGCACACCACGGTGACCCTCGTCAACGTGAGCCCGACGGACGCTCGAACGGTAACGGTTCAGGGCGGCGCCTACGGAGAACACCGCTTCAGCCTGGCGGCGGTGGGGGATCGGTCTGCCGTACTTAATGGCAGCAGTTTCACGGTTCACCTGGAGCCAGGCTCCGGCGCGCGCCTCAACCTGACCATGAGGCGGCATGTGAATCCCCCGACACTCTTGCCGCCCTGGAAGCGCTGATCGTCGATACGGAGAGTTCGCAACCGTTTTCCAGCACGATCCTGCGGGACACGTGGCATCACAAGGCCCTATCATTTCCTCGAAGGAAGCGGATCAGCCCCTGCGGAAAAAGCGCTTATGCCAGCTCATCTCCATCGTTACAACGGATGCCGCCCGGAGGAGCATGTCCGCCTCCCCCGTCGCGGTGTGCTTCAAATCGGGGCGCTGACGCTGCTCGGAGCCTCGCTCGCCGATCTTCTCCGTCTGGAGGCAGAGGCTGCGCCCGCGCGCGCGGGCGTCCGCAAGGCCAGGTCGGTGGTGTTCATCTTTCAGGCCGGCGGGCCGTCGCAGTTTGAAACCTGGGACCCCAAGCCGGATGCACCGTTGGACATCCGTGGTGAGTACAAGCCGATTTCCACGCCGGTTGCCGGGCTTCGCGTGTGCGAGTACCTTCCTCGACTGGCGCAGCGGGCACGGAAGTACTCCATCATTCGCACGCTCCACCATCCCGCCGACCGGCAGTTTCGAAACGAGCATTCCGCGTCGCAGTACCTGCTCCAGACCGGCACGCTCGCACTCCCACCCGGCGAAAACACCAACACCATTGGACTTCCCCGGGCCGGCCGGATCGAGTGGCCCAGTCTCGGCTCTCTGATCAGCTACGCCGTACCGCGCGAGCCCGGCACGGGAATCCCCTCAGCCATCATGCTCCCGCGCGGTGGCGGCGATGGGCCGGGACAGCGACCGGGAATGCTCGGCGCCCGCCATGCTCCATGGAGCGTGCAACTCGCGCCGCGCTGCAACGCCCCCGACGCAGCGGGCTCTTGCCCCAATTGCTTCAGCCATGATCAACCGGATGACCCCGAGCGACAGCCCGGTAAGGGACCGAAGGCGTGGTGGGACAACACGAGTTGCCGAAATCCAGACTTCAAGCTCCCGGACCTTGGGATGCCTCAAGGCGTCACGTTTTCTCGACTAGAGAACCGCAAGGCACTCCTGGAAAAAGTAGACTCCCTTTCCCGCTCTCTGGATCGAGAACCGGTCGTGACGAATCTGGACACGTTTCGTCAGCAGGCGATGGCGTTGATGCTGGCACAGCGGGGGCGATCCAACCCCTTTGACCTGACTCAGGAGCCCGATCGGGTTCGGGATCGCTATGGTCGAGAGGAATGGGGGCAGGGCTTTCTCGTCGCTCGGCGACTGGTCGAAGCCGGTGCTCGGATGGTGCAGATCAACATGCGGGGTTGGGACACGCACCAGAACGCCTTCCGCGACTTGAAGGGCAAACTGCTTCCCTCCATCGATCACTGTCTGTCCGGATTTCTGGATGATCTCGAAGAGCGGGGACTCCTCTCCGAGACGCTGGTGGTGATGTGCGGCGAGATGGGCCGCACTCCAGTCATCTCCCCCATCAGCCCGAATGGCGTCAACGCGGCGGGCGTCCCGTTCACTCCGGGTCGGCACCACTGGGGCGACGTGTTCCCCTGCTTCCTGGCGGGCGGTGGAATCCAACCGGGCCGGGTCATCGGTCAGACGGATCCCACCGGCGGATATCCCGATGGGGAGGCTTACACGCCCGCCGACCTCACATCCACGATTCTGCATCTCATGGGAGTGGGACCCGAGCGGGAGTTCCACGATGCAGAGGGCCGGCCGTACGCCCTCCACCAGGGGTCGCCGATTCGAGCTGTACTGTAGCTGCACGTTGCTGCCGCCGGCCAGGCCGGTTTCGATGAGGGCCCGAGGAATCTCCGATGCCGGATTACGTGGATCTGAAGTGCCGCGCGTTTGCCTGCCGGATCGGAGGCAATGGCACGGGAGGTCGACACCGCGAGGGATACAATGGCGTCTGGTCGCTGACACCGACCGGCCAGACCGACTCCATCTTCGTGCCCGAGTACGCCGGCCTCAACCTGGAGCACTACTTCGACGGCTGGCACTCGGGTGGTCGGGAGATCTTCTTCGAGCCCCGGGTGGCGCCCATGGAGGTGGAGCTGCCGGATGGTCGAAGCGTGCTGCTGCGTCAGGCAGCCACGCCCTTCTGGGGCGCTGAAAGCAAGAGCCGATTCACGCTTCACGAACCAAATCGAATTCAGCTCGACTTCGAAACCATCCCGAGCCGAGAGGTGTTCAACGGCGGAACGATGGGCGTGTTCTGGGCGAGTTACATGAATGGCCCAAGCGACAACGCGATCTATTTCACAGGTCAAGACGGCGCCGGAAACCTCGGCGTCCAACGCCACAGTTCGCCAAAGCACGGCGATGCCAGTTCCGTTCGAGGCACAGGCGACTCGCTATCGCTCCACATCTCGCCGGAGCAGCGAGACAAGCTCTTCTCGTCGGTGACTCCGGTCCGGTGGTCGCGACCGTACTACTGGGCACGCTGGCGAGATACTGCCTATCTTTGCGTGTTCTCTACCCCCAACACGCTTCGATTCGCCATGTCTCCAAGTGGCGGCGGGCCCGGCAACCCGGCATGGGATTATCAGATCCTGGTTCCCGGCTACCGGGTGCGTCAAACATATTCGCTGACCGTCCACCTGGTGGTGGATACCTGGCAAGGCGAGGCGTGGATCCACCGAACTGCGGCGCAGCTCCTCGCGGGCTAACCCTCTCCGAACACGTGCCGACGGAGATACGGGTTGCGGAACTTCCCGGCCGGATCCCACGTGGTGGCCAGCTCGATAAACGCGGGGATCGCCGGATACGCATGCAGAAGTCGATCCCGCGACATCACAAAGAGTTTGCCCCAATGCGGGCGGGCTTCGAACGCCTCCAGGACCGCTTCCACCGCATCGAGCCGCCGACGCACGGCCGGCCAATCGGGCTTCCAGGTGAAGTGAATCCCCACGCACGCCTCTCGTCGACATGGGCTCAGCCACAGGTCATCCGCCGCGATCGTCCGAATCTCAGAGATCTGAAGCACCGGCGCCAGTGACTCATGGAGTTGTGAGACTGCCTGAATTGCGTCGACCGCGTATCTTCGCGGCACGAAGTACTCCGACTGCAGTTCCTCGCCGCAGCTCGGTGTGTGATCCATCCGAAAGTGAGGAAGCCGCTCATACCAGCGGCCCGGACGGCCCAACTGCGTCGTGCAGCTCGCAGCCGACACGCCGACCACCGGGTGCACCGCTTGAAGCACCGGCTTCGCGCCAAAGCAGGACGGAAGCGGCTCAAGGGGGGACGGATCCACCAGTCTCCGCTTCAACCAGACCTGGAATCGAGCAGCCCTCGACGTCGCATCCGGCTGCCAATCGGTGAACAGACTGACGCTGTAAGCGGCGCCTGTAATGTCCTCAAACTCGCGGGCGAGGCGAGACAACGAAAGGCCGTCAAACACCTCCTGTTGGACCCGAAAGCGCGGCTCCACGTCCAGAGTCACGCGACTCACGATCCCGAGCCCCCCGAGCGACACGACGGCGCCAGGAAAAGTGTTCGGATTGGATGCACGATCCAGGCTTCGGAGGTCTCCCGTTGCGGTAACGAACTCGAGGCCGGAGACGGATGCGGCCAGACCTCGATTTCCATTACCGGAGCCATGGGTTGCGGTGCTGCAGGCTCCAATAATGGAGATGTGCGGGAGCGACGCAAGATTGGGGAGCGCGAACCCGGCCTCATCCAGCAACGTACAGAGTTCACTGTAAGTCCAGGCGCCGCTGAGATGAACCGCTGCGGCGGAGAGATCCAGATCCATCCGTCGCGACAATCCGTCGAGCTGGATCAACTCTCCTTCACTGTCCGCAAGATCATGAAACGAGTGCCGAGAGCCCACAGCTTTGACCAGAGCGCTCTCGGCCACCAGCGCCTGAAGCTCCGCCAGAGAACCCGGGCGATGGATCCTCGGCGCGGCAAATCGGTGGTTCCCCGCCCAGTTGGTCAACGCTTCCATCGTAATTTCCCCATACGACCGGCTACACTCCATCCCGGCCGTCGGTTCGGATTCGAACCTGCTGAAGCTGCGACCCCCGGGCCGGATCGATTATCCACCCTTCGCGTCTCACTTTCCCGCAACTTGTGAGGAGCTCGAGTTCGCTCGAGCGAGATGCCTGACGCAGTGTTCCCAAAGAGCGGGCCAAACGTCCGACGGAGGCGGCCCGGTGCCGCGCGGACGGGCCTCGCGGGTCAAGCCGGCAGAGGCAGCCCAGACTCACGTCAGATTCTCGCAACAAGTGGTGGAGGAAGTCGTCCCAAACGGCAGATGCCCCACGTCCTGGTGGGCGGTGAGGCGCGACGGGAGACCCCCATGAGGTGTGAACAGGCCCGCAGAGCTGCGGCATTGACGCGCCGATCGCTGTTGGAGATTGGTGGGCTGTCGGCCCTCGGACTTTCGGGCGCCCAACCCCTGACCGGAGCTCCGCGCGGCGGCGGAGACGACCACGCTTGCATTGTCTTGTGGCTCACCGGGGGACCCAGCCAGCTCGACAGCTTCGATCCGAAACCCGACGCGCCCCAGGAGATCCGGGGTACGCTCTCGGCGATCGAGACCAACGTCTCGGGAATTCGCGTCTGCGAGACGTTCCCTCGCCTGTCCCGTCATGCGGACAAGTACGCCCTGCTGCGATCGGTCCACCACGGCCTCGACGATCATGCCCGGGGAATGTGCTGGTTGCTCGCGGGTCGGCTGCACGACACGATCAAGTACCCCACCATGGGCTCCGTCGTCAGCCGTCTGAAGCGCCCCCTCTCCGACCTGCCGCAGTTTGTCACGCTTCCCCGGCTGAACCCCATTGCCGGCATCCCGATGGTGGAGCACTCTCAGACTGCCGGTGATCTGGGGCCCGGATGGGATCCGCTGGTTCCCGATGGTCAGCCCGGCCAACCCGGTTTTGGCGTACGAGACATCAGCCTTCCGGAGGGAGTTGCGGTCGCGCGCTTCGAGCGCCGCGAAGCCCTCCTCCGACACCTGACTCCGGCCGGCAGCGGTGAACCGGGCCCGCCCCGCCAGCGCGAGGCGGTTTACCAGCGGGCGTTCGAGCTGCTCGGTTCGGATCGGGTTCGCACGGCGTTTGATCTGGACGCCGAGAGTGCGGCCACCCGCGAGCGCTACGGCCGTCATGCATTCGGCCAGGGCGCCCTGCTGGCGCGGCGCCTGGTGGAACGAGGCGTTCGATTTGTCACCGTCAACTGGCCGAGCTACTACGCCTGGGACGGGCACAGCAACACCATCAACGGCATGAAAAAGCTCTCCCCCATCGCCGACACGGCTACCGCGGCGCTCTTTGAGGACCTGCATCAACGCGGCATGCTCGAGCGAACCCTTGTGATGGTGATGGGAGAGTTCGGCCGAACCCCGCGATTTAACAAGGAGGCCGGTCGAGATCACTGGATCCACGTTTTCTCGGTGCTCATGGGCGGCGGCGGAGTCCGGGGCGGACAGGTCATCGGCAGCAGCACGGTGGATGGCTATCCCGACGAACGGCCGATTCATGCGCGTGAAGTGGTAGCCAGCGCCTATCACTCGCTCGGCGTCGACCTCCTGTCGGAGATGCAGACCGTTGGGGGGCGTCCCTTCCAGGCGCTTCCCGGGGCCTCACCCATCTCGGAGCTCTTTTGAACGAGTCCATTCCTTCCGGTAGAGAGCCGATCTCGAGCGCGAGCACCCCGCAGGCCTGGCGCGAAGTGCTCAGGCTGTCGGATCGGTTCGAACGGATCGGCGGAGGAGTCGAGGAACTGCGGAACGCCGTCCGAGCAGGCTCCGACCTCCGGATCTACTCCGAGTTTCGCCACAACGAACACATCGACACCACATCCGCATGTTCGGAGTTGATCCGCGAGACCATGGACATGCGGACCACCTACCTCATCGAGGATCGCTGGGCAGCCGGCGCTCTCACGCTTCGCCAGCCGGTCGAACTCCCTCACGGGTTCGGGCCCCGACCCTCGCTCTCGCTGTTCCTCTACAACGAAGACGGCTCCCAGGCCGTGGCTCGTCCATTCCTGGATGGCGCCCGGGCGCCGGGTCCACGAGGACCGTCCGCCGCCGCGGCCCCTGCCGACATGCCCCGCTACGAGGCGCTGGATGCATGGGATGCCGGGACCAACGCCCCCAGCAGCAACTTTCGCTACGCCTTTGATCGGCTCCGGTACCTGGTGCGCGAAGACTGGACCGAGGTGCTGCACACCGACCGCGATGGTGGGGTGCGATCCGGTTCCCTTGCCGCGATGACGGAAGCATTTAGCTCCGGCTGCGAGTGGAAGGTCGGCATCCGCGGCATCTGCGCCGATCTGCCGGCACGGACCGGCGGAGATGGCGACGGCGGCTCGGAACACGAGCTCTTTATCCAGGGCGGTTCTTGTTACCTGTACACCGAGCGACGACTTCTGATCGTCTCGACCCACCCATTCGTTCGGGTGACGCCGGCGATTCCGCTGCGCTACACCAGCAGCGGCTGGGATTACGCCTGGGCCGTCGCACGGTCGGACGGAAAGGTCGCGCTCCTCGCCTACAATCCCTACACGCTTCTTCCCACCCGAACCGAGCACCGCTGCGAGGTTCGCTGGTTCTGCCGGTAGTCCGGCGTGAGCCGCCGAACCTCACACATCGTGGCTGTCCGGGATGTAGCGGGTCTGAGGACCGACCTGCTATACTCGAATTCGGGACTCCTTCGGTCTCCCGCCTTGCCCCCGTAGCTCAGGGGATAGAGCAACTGCCTTCTAAGCAGTGGGCCGCAGGTTCGAATCCTGCCGGGGGCGCTTGAATACCTCGCATCTCCCGAGCCATCCCGATCAACGGGCTCGGGAGCCCCAGCCGGCCAGGAGTTCGACGCTTCAACCGGTGCGCTTGGGCGATCGCAAAGCTGACCGTCTGCCATGAGTTCAGCGTGCCTCACACCAGCCATCCGTGCCTGGGATCCCGATCTTAGCCGGCACCGACTCCGTGACGTTGACCAGCGAACTTCGCGGAGCCGCCGAGGAATTCATGCCATCGCTGCGAAACTGCCTGCTGTCCCGGGCCCGGCAGATCCACCGGTGGGGGCAACCGCTCAGGATTCGCGAGGCCCTTCAGGAGCCGCCCGATAATGTGCCGGAACCGTGAACTGTTGGTCCGCAGCGTAATCCTGGCGACACTGCTGCTGCTGCTGCTTCTGCCGCTTCCCAGCCACGCCGACCCGGGCGACCTCGATCCCGACTTCGGCAAAGGCGGCGTGGTGCGGGTCGCTCCCGCATCATCGATCCCGCCGGCCGCCCTGGCCGTGGATGATGCGGGGCGCATTCTGGTTGCGGGATCCGTTCCGTCGAACGGCGCCACCGGTCGCGACTTCGGCGTACTGCGGTTCCTGCCAAATGGACAGCCGGACCTCGCCTTCGGAATCGGAGGTCGAGTGACCACCCCCGTCACTGCCCAAGACGACTCTGCGGGCTGTTTGGTAGTGCTGACGGATGGTCGGATCGTGGTCGGTGGCGTGGGCGGTGACGCTCGCCATGCCTACCCCACTCTGGCCCGGTACCTCACAACCGGCGCCCTCGACCCCACCTTCGGCATGGGTGGCGTCGCACGAGTCCCCGAGTTGCCCAAATCCCAGGGAGTGCGTTGCCTGTTCGCGACTGCCGGCGGCACGCTGACGCTCGTGGACTACGGGCGTCGGTACACCCGAGTTGCCCGGCTCTTACCCGACGGCGCCCTCGACCGGTCGTTTGGGAGGCGTGGACTCACCCAGGTACAGACCTACGCCCAGAACATCTTCGGCTTCTATGCTGAGATCGCGGCGCTCCACAGCGAGTCCGACATCCTCACGGTGGCAGTCGGATTCAGCAAGGTGGCATTTGAGGGGGGCGGCTTCGCCTTGGACCTTGAGTCGGAGCGGAAGCTCGTGCTCTTCCGCCTGGGACCGACCGGAAAGCTGGACCCGACGTTCGGGCGACACGGCACTGCGCGAGACAACCATTCTCGAATCCCCGACGTCGGCGGGATTATCGGGACTCCGGGTGGCGGACTTGTCATCGGCGGCCGGAAGCCGAACGGCTTCTTCACCGCCCGCTACACCGCCGATGGACGCAGGGACCGCGCCTACGGCATGGGAGGAATGGCGGGCCGCCTGGTCCCCGAGCGGAACGCGCGGCCGGTATCGGTCCTGGCGTCCGGCGTCGAAGGCGGGGTGACTCTGGTGTCCGGCAGCTTCGGCGCGCTGTCGCTGGTGCGGTTTCAGGCTGATGGCGCCTCCAACCCGGACTTCGGCGAGGACGGTCTGGTCTCGCTGTCGATTCCTGACCTGCTGCGTACCCCAGTCGCGGTGGCCCTACCGGGTGGAAAAGTAATAGTTGCCGGTGTTGGCGCCGAGGAGAATCTCATCCTGAGCCGTTTGCTGCTCGATCCCGAGCTGGAGTGACCGCCCAGGGCGCGGCACATCCCAGGACTCATAGGGGCCCGCCGTTTGCAGTTTGAATCGACTGGCGGTGAGCATCAAGGTCTTTCTTGAACCGGGATCCGGGTAAGCCTAGCCATCCTTGAAAGCGCCGCGACGTGAGCCACGCCGGCTCACCCCAGGCTCGCCGCCAGGGAAGCCGGACCTTGCCGGTCGGGGCGGAAGTATCCAAAGTGAACCCTTCCGGTTCCACGTCGGGTATGCCCTCTACGACTTCGGTCGGAGCGGAAGCATCCTAAGACTGGGATTCACCCTTGCTCTCACCCTTTTCTTCGTCATCAGGAGCCTCAAGGTACTCTCCAGGTTGCCGCGTTCGCTCACAGGCAACCTGGCGAGCAATCGCTTGATCCAGAGGGGGGAAAAGACTTCGGTCTCCCGGACCGAGGCGCGTCCACCAGACTGAACCCGTGGATCGTCCAGCGACGACTCCATTTGTACACCGTCTCTTTGTCCAAGCCGATGAGCCTCCCGGCTTCTTCGTGAGTCAGGTCGGGTTCGGAGTGAATGAGGAGAGCAAGCTGGGCACGCCGAACCAGTGCGTGCGGAGCGTTGTGGCGGCGGGCACAAGATCGAGCTTTGGCGAGATCCTCTTCCGAGAAGTTCGGCCGATGGGGGGACCGCAATCGAGGCATGGGTGTCACTCCCTGGGACTACAGGGAATTGAATCACGATCGACAACCTTCTGCCCAGAGGTTTCAACCCCTTACGCAGTTGAGGTGTCGTGCACTATTCTTGCGCCTCTTCAGCACCGAGGTGGCTCTCCCACTCCTCAAAGGCATTGATACACTGGAGCGCCAAGTCGTCCGTGAACGTGGTTTCATCGAAGAACAGTCTGAAGCTGTCGAGGCGACGATTCGCTGCCCAGGCATCTCGATCCGAAAACCTCATCACCTCAATCCCCACGGTATACACCTCGCCCGACGCATCGTCAGAGTACGGGGCTGAAGACTGCCCAAAGACGGAAGCCAAGCAATACACGCTACTCCGAAGCGCTCGCCGCACCAGGGAGTCCACCGCCACTTGGGACGGACTGTCGAGACTGTCCCAAACGGCTCGAATATCCCTCCAGGCAGGGTCAGGTTCAGGGTAACCTCCTGCAAGCTGCTGCTGAAGCAATCGATACGCATCTCCAACGCCCGCATAAACCAGAAGCGCAGCTAGTCTCTCAAAGGCGTCACCCTCTCCCATAACTCTCTCATCCATTGGCTTGCTTGGCTCCGTCAACGATAGAAGTCTGGATACCGGTACCGTAGCTCTTGGCCGATCTGGCGCATCACGCCCAGTCGCACGTCTTGAGGAAGCGCTCCATTCAGGTCGCGGAGATGGGCGGAGAGCAGCTTTCGATGCTCTCGCACTCCCAAACCCGCCACCATGTTCCTTTGGAGCCGGGATGTGCTCGGCCGGGCTTGGTGCACATCCCGGGGAAGAGTCACAGCGAGTCCCTCATCATAACTGTAGGTTTGGATGCGGTGTAGTCCGGGGACTCTCGAGGGTAGATGATGGACCTGCAAATCGCTTCCCTTGGGCACGAGGGCTCTGAGCTCGTTGTAGGAACCCACTCTCCAGAGAAGGTTGATTGATGCGGGCACGGGCTGTTTCGCACATCCAAGCCCGGCCGCCTTCCCAACAACCGCCATACCGGCGGTAGCCACCGCCAGAAACCGCTGACCGCCGGACAGCCTCGCCCCCGCGATTGGATCACTCCCGGTGACCCCGGAGACCGCGCCATAGACGACTCCAACAGGACCCGTGATTACCTGCATCACCCAGGCGTAGGCCCCTCTTTCGGGACTTCCCGGCTGGAATCGGGGTGCGCTTGTGAGCTGTCTTGCACCCTGGTTGAACAACTTCCGATAGAATCGCCTGGGGTTGGTTTCCGGAAAGTCATCAGCGTCTTCCGGATCCTCTCCACTCGGATCCACGGCATTGACCGGATCTCCAGCACAGTAGCCGTACAGATTCAGTCGGCCCGCCAGGCCGATGGGGTCGGCGCTGATGAACCGTCCGATCGCCGGGTCGTAGTACCGCTGGTAGAGGTAGTCCAGCCCCAGTCCTGTTGCGCTGGGCTCTCGCTCTTAGCCCCAGGCGCCGGCGAACTGGTGTTCGGTGGGGTGGTCGCCGTCGGGGCCCTGGAGTTGCGCCTGCCCGAACGCGCTGTAGCGGGCTTTGGACTTGACCGTGTCGACCCGTCCCGCTCCGTCGGTGAGCGCTCGTGTGCTGCCGAGCCGGTCGGCGTGGTGGAACCGATCCGTCCCCGCG
>SXGS01416934.1_pt1 | contig 16394 bp, 11 predicted proteins | sample 3174681 | NCBI WGS metagenome assembly SXGS01 (sample SAMN11356861, study PRJNA531348) | freshwater metagenome | isolation source: freshwater sample F1-80 | place: China: Fuxian Lake, Yuxi | collected 2017-12-25 | reverse complement strand
TAGGCGAGGATTGGGTTGAGCTTGGCTTTGCAAAAAGTTCGAAAACTCAACCCAATCCTCGCCTAGCGGCTGCGGGTTAAACGATTTCGCTGCAACGACTTGTTCTTTCCAATGCAAATGAAAGTGGCGCTGTCCATCTAATTCACCTTCGCAAACGCTCGCTGAAAGAACTCGAGCATCTCGCGTTGTGGATTGCGACCTTGGGCTTCCGCAGTATGCACGTAAATGTTCTCAATGCCCAACTTGTCCATTTCGCGCTTCAGTTGTTTGCCAAAATTCGGATGGTGAATGAACTCTCCTGGCCGAGAATCCGCAGGTGGCACAATGTCCGGTTCGCTGTAAATCATGTACAGTGGCGGATCGTCTCGAGTGAGGTGCGTGATCGCGCCCGCTTCGTCGTACAGTTTCTGTTTTTCAGGCGTCGGTTTGAGCGCTTCTTCAGCGGACTTCACTCCGTAGACTTTGAAGATCGAGGGATGTTCCCACGCGCGCCCGCCAATCAGTTCCTTGATCTTGATCGGGTCATAGGTTCCTTGCCCACCCATCGTGCCAATCGCGACAATGCGCGTGGACTGGCGCGCTATGGGATCGCTGCTGGCTGGATCGGCTAAATCCTCGTGAAATCCCAGCCACATACTGATCCCAGCGCCCGCCGAGCCGCCATAGCAGGCGACTCGGTTGGGATCGATATTCCACTGCTCGGATTTGCTGCGCAAAAACTGCAGAGCTCTGGCGCTGTCGAGCTGAGGAATTGGAAAAATGATCTTCTCGCCATCGACGAAACGATAATGCAGTGAAGCCATGCTGATGCCGGCTGCATTCGCCGCTTGAACCGTAGCAGGATTGATCGAGTCCTTGTTGCCACCGACAAATCCACCTCCGTGAATGTAGATCACCAGCGGCGTCGGCTTATCGGATTTGGCTTGATAGAAATCGAGTACGTTACGCGCGTGTGGTCCGTACTCGACATTCGCGAATGTCGGTTGAGCGCGTTTGGGTTGATCCTGAGCCAGCGCCTCTGGGCACCATGAACCAAACACCGCCGACACGAGTACAATCGACATCGTCGACTGGATAAATCGTTGCATGTTCAAACTCTCCAGCTAAACAACTGTGTACTTCAGATAAACCGCAATACCGTTCAACGAACGTGGGATAAGCTTCCAGCTTGTCAATATCTGGTGCAAGCAATGGCGAAACTCCGCTACAGGTTTACAAGCTGGAAGCTTATCCCACGTTCGTTGAACGGTATTGAGTTAAACCGCGTGGATTGTGTCATCACTCGACGATCACTCACTTGCCAAACAAACGCTGCTTGAGAAACGTGTATGCTAACGTGCTCATGAAAGCCGCTTGTCGGTTGTTCGCGGAACCACCGTGGCCACCTTCGATATTTTCGTAGTAGAGCACATCGTGACCTTGAGATTCCATCTTGGCCATCATTTTGCGCGCATGTCCGGGGTGTACTCGATCGTCGCGCGTCGAGGTCGTGAAAAGAATCGCCGGATACTGAACGTTTGCTTTGACGTTCTGGTACGGTGAAAAATGACGAATGAACTCCCATTCCGATGCGATATCTGGATCGCCATACTCTGCCATCCAAGAAGCGCCTGCCAGCAGTTTGTTGTACCGGCGCATATCCAGCAACGGTACTTGGCAAACAGCAGCAGCGAACAAATCGGGGTACAGCGTAACCATGTTACCCACTAACAAGCCACCGTTCGATCCGCCTTGAATTCCCAATCGTGGTTTCGAAGTTACTCCCCGAGTAACCAAATCGCGCGCGACCGCGGCGAAGTCCTCGTAAGCTCGCAAACGATTGGCCTTTAGTGCCGCTTGATGCCAACGAGGTCCGTACTCGCCACCTCCGCGAATATTTGCGACCACGTAGACACCACCCTGGCTGGTCCAAGCACGTCCCACCGAGCCGCTGTAATTCGGTGTCAGGGAAATTTCGAACCCACCGTAACCGTAGAGCAACGTTGGATTCTGACCGTCCAGCTTGATTGTCTTCGGCGCCACCATGAAATACGGAACGCGGGTTCCATCTTGACTGGTTGCAAAATGCTGCGAGATCGTTAATCCGCTGGCGTCAAAAAAGTTCGGCAGCTTTTTCAGTCCTTCGGGCTGTGTGCCAATTTCTCCATAGGACAGCGTAGTTGGATTGAGATAGTCCGTGGAAGTCATGAAGTACGCGTTGGACTCGTCGGCGTCGACGGCGAATGCGGATACGGTGCCAAACAACGGTGCTCCTTTGAATGGCTCGCGGTTCCAGCCACTTTGGCCCTTGGTCAAAACGTACAATCGATTCTTAACGTCTTCCAAAACGTTGATGATCAGATGATCGCGAGTAAAAGCGTATGACGAAAGCGCTGTAGTTGGCGTCGGTTCAAAAACGACATCGAACTGCCGCTTCCCAGCCATAAAATCATCGAATGACGTGATCAAAAGCGATCCAGCCACAAAGTTCCGCTCGCCGACTGACCAAGGCTCGCGCAACTCAAGCGCCAGATACTGCCGAAACACACTCTTGTTGACGCTGTTGGGAACATCGATCTTGGCTAGTTTTTTGTCTTTGCCGATCAAATACAGTTCGTCGTTATAAAACGCAATATTTCGACTGATAAAATCTCGCTCAAACCCAGGCGAATCATCGTGAAAGCCCGCCGCCGACATGTCATCAGGCAGACATTCGTAAATCGTTTCTGCTTGACCCAGCGGAGTTCCACGAGTCAATTGTTTGACAATTCGTGGATATCCGGATGACGTCATGGAACCTGGTCCAAAATCCGAATACACGAATACCGTATCGCGATCGATCCAGCCCATGCCTCCTTTGGCTTCGGCCCGCGAAAACCCGGCTTGAACGAACGAGCGTGTCACGAGATCAAACTCGCGCGTAACATCGGCATCCGCTCCGCCGCGCGACAAACTAATCAGCGCTCGATCGTAAGCGGGTCTTAATAGATCCGCTCCACCCCACACCCAATTTTCCTTTTCCGCCTTCGCCAGTTCGTCCAAATCCAAGAGAATCTCCCACTTGGGATCTGACTTCTTGTATTCGTCTAAGGTTGTACGGCGCCACAATCCGCGTTCGTTCTTCCGATCGCGCCAAAAGTTGTAGTAGAAATCGCCGTGCTTGCTCACAAAAGGAATGCGAGCATCCGAGTCCAAAATCCCCAGAATGTCGCTACGCAGTTTCTCGAAGTTGGCGTCAGTTTCCAGCACGCTCTGGCATTTAGCGTTTCGCTGGCGCACCCAATCCAGCGCTTTGTCGCCTGTCACGTCCTCCAACCATTGAAATGGATCGTCGCTCGAAATCGAGTTTGCTGACAACACAGCAGCATCTTGCGCGCAAACATGATCTGTCATAAAGCTTCCAAATTCGACGACAAGAACGAGAGCCAACCAATTAAAGCAACGTCGCATAAACATTGTCCAGTTCAAGAAATACGATTTTCCGTTCAGTCCAAGTTGACTTGAATCGATTGTGATGAATCGTTTGTAGGATTCAAATTCGTCAGTACTTTTTCGGTGGGTCGGTCTCGACCGATGCGGACGGTGTGGCTGCCCGCCGTGTATACAGGTGGCCGAAAGCGATTGGTGGAAACACGAATGCAATACAACACTTCATTCGAACCTTCGTGCACGACTTCAACCACTGGCCGCTGGTTGTGGGGAAATATCAATTCGGGCAAATAACCTGTCCGTTTTCGTCCGTCGTTGGATTCCAAAGAAATTGTCACTGGCCAGCCCGGATACTGCGCTTTGTCGCCGTCGGAGACCTTTGCGAATCTTGGCCAGCATTCGAAAGTGGCTTTGCGACTGCGCTTGTCAAATCGTACTAAACCGTATCCGTCACCACGCTGCCCTTCGTCCGCCACGTTGCCGGGATTGGCATACGCCATCATCGAGATCTTGTTTCCCAAGCCGTCTTCATATTTTCCGGTCCACGGCAATGGACTGCCCGGCACCGGATCCAATCCTGCCTTTTCGTCCACAGGATGCCACCAGCGACCATAAATTGTATTGACGATTGCCGGAGCCGTGAAACCGAATGGTCCGTCGTCATATTGATCGATCCCGTGCTTGACGACGACTGCTAAATGTTGGTCGCCGCACAAATGCGGTGCCCACGCTCGCCGAATAACTCGCAGCGCCGCGTTGCGGCCCGATTGCGGCCAAGCATTGCTGTCCAGATCTGCCAGCAAACGCATCGATCGATTGCCGTGCAAATGAACCGCGCCACAAAGGGCAGTTTGCGACAACACGCATTTCAGGTCTGCGCCTGTCCAGTCTTGCGTCCATTGTTCCAGGAATTTCAATTGTCGCGCACCGAGCAACTCCAACCTGGGCAAGTCCACGGACTTGCGATCGTAATTGGGATCGTTGATATGATCGGGACGAGGTCCCATTTGAGGAATCTTGCCCTCCGGACCACTTTTGAATTTTCGATCCTCGATGATCGCAAAGTCGATTCCACCGACTCGCAAGCGCGTGAAGTAGACCGTAATACCGCGTTCGATCGGCGCTGGATCGAGTGGATCGGGCAAGTGCCATGTTTGCTGGCGCTGAACCATGTTGACGTACGAAGCTGGATAGTGGTAGCCACCATCCGGACCAGCGGGCGTAGCCGCTTTGCGACCGTTTTGGCCCCAGATATTTCCCTGACCTACGTCGTGGTCATCGGGAATGGTCACCGTAGGGCGATCGCGCATGATTTCTCGAAACTGCAATCCGAACTCGAGCCAACCGGCAGTATGTTCGGTGTGATGGTAGCTTTGGTCGCCAGCAAAAAAAAGAAAATCAGGATCTTGCGCTTTGAGATTTGCGATCATCTCCTCGCGCGGTCCTTTGGTTCGGCTGGAGTTGCACGACAGGACACCGACGACAATGGTCGGCTTTTCAGTGGGATCGCGGCGAATCGTCCCATCGAACATGGCATCGGTACCGTGCCGCACGCGATAGCGCACCGACCGAGTGTTGTCCCATGGCTGAACTCGAAAATGCGCGTCCCAGCCTGGATATTGCACCGCCGCAGTCGCAACTTCGTTCCATGTCCCTTGTTCATTGAACTCAAGACGAACGGTGCGCGCTTCGTCAGGTTTGAGCGGAAATAGCTGTGCGGATAATTTGAGCACGCCATGATCGTGTGTGTAGACAGCGAACGCGACCACTTGATCGCGCGGAACATTCATCTCGACAATGGCTGTATTCTTGCGATTCGGCGGACGCCAGTCCCACCACTGGCTGACCGATTGGCTATCGAGATCGGGAAAATCTTTGTCGAATACCGGTTCTTGCGCCAGTGCTGACGGAAACAAAACCAAGACCACCAAGCATAGCGCCAAGATTTTTTTCATACACATATATCTCGATTTCCGATTGGTTCCGAAGGCAATTTTTTTTGAGGGCAAGCAATTCTAAGCGGCGATCGGAGTTCAAGTGCTTGGCGAAGCAGAATTCGTATCGCGGACGATCGTCTTATCGCCCTCGCGCTGTTCCACCAGCCCCTTGCCGAGCTTCGGAAGGTTGCGATTCTTGGGGTCGTCGATAAGGCATTCGCTCAGCTTGTAGGCGCACGGGACCAAGATGTTGATCGCACCTATTTTGTTATTCAAAATCGATACGCCCTGCAAATTAAGGTCGATTTTGTGAGCAACGATTTTGGACTCTGCATCTTTCAGTACTTTCTCGATGGATGAAACAACTATTCCCTGACTATTGGCTTGGAAATCCACTTCGTCCAAATGCACGTTGCCCGCACAAACGACCAGACCCGTGTAGTTCTCAGAGATTTTCGTTACTTGAGTAAGACGCAATGCGTTCTCTTTACCGTAAACAAGCACGCCGGCGAGAAGATTGGACTTTATTTCGCAGGTCTTCAAGTCCGCAACACTATCTTCGACATACAAACCAATGAATTCACCTTTTTCAATAATCGATGTTTTCATATCGAGTCGCGAGCCGTTGACCACTTGAACGCCCTTTGAACGTGCGTCTGAAACTTGAATGACCTCCGCAGTGGTATTAGCCTTCTCAACGCTGAGCCCCAAGCCGTAGCCAACAATTTCGCAGTCGGACAATATTACCACGCGATTCTCGTCCGCTGGCAACGTGCCACTTGAAACGTTGCCCACAATTCGTATGCCGGTTGCCCCTTCGCTATCGACGATATTGAATCTCGACACCGTCGCTTTGGAATTCTCGAAGAGAAGTCCATTTTGGCAACCTTCCAATTTCGATCTTGCCGTTGCCGGCCCCGCCGTCTTTAGAGTAACATCCGCACAATTTTGGAAAATCGCACCATTCTCGCAACCATTGATATCGCAATTCTCAATCAGCACGCTTGCGGCCGCCTCTTTCCATTGAATACCGATAGCGGCACCACTTCCATGAAATTTACAGTTGTTCATAGTGCCACCGCACTTGCTTGCCTGAATACCGACCGGAACTTCCTCCTTGCTAGGCGGGCGAATGGTAAAGGTACAGTCGACAATATTGAGGCCCTTCGTTTCCGTAGCGTGGATGGCGGGATGGCGAGTAGATTGGAACTCGCTTTCGCGGATGCTAACAACCGCGCCGAATCGGGCCTTGATACCGTCGAAGCTACGCGTTGTTACTTTGCAATCGATCATATCTAGCTCACCGGATACTTCGATCGTATTAATGTCTGTACCGAGCGGCGGCTTGCTATCGATCGCGAGCTTTTCAATACTGACCGACGCGCCCGCCTGGACCGTAATGGCCGGCTCTTTGGTTCCAATGAGGAACGTGTCATCAGGGCTACCGTCGCCTTGCAGCTTGATCTTCTTAGTAATCACTAACGATTCTGTATAATTGCCTGGCGCAATGCGAATGGTGTCGCCCTCTTGCGAATCGTTCAGGGCAGCTTGAATCGATGTATGCGTTCCGCCAGTAATGGCTACGCGAAACGGACGCTGGGGAATCTTCGGAGTTTGCTCGGTCACCGTGGTAGGCGGAACGGTGATGGTGCTTGGTTCCGATTTTGCTTCAGGTGGTTGCTGGGGCGGGTCGCGGTCTGGTCGAATGAACATGAATAGTCCAAGCAAACCCAGCGCAATCGCGGCCGCGGCTGCTACGATGGTTCTGGTCCAGTTCTTGGGAGCAACCTCGTCTTGCTCCGAATCTTTACCCGGAGTTCGGCGTGACGAAAGCGACAATCGCTTCTGTGTCGTTCTTCTGGTGATAATCGCTGTGCGTCTGGTCGGTGGACTTGGTCCCACTCCTTCGTTGGCAATTCCAACCACGGTATCTGCGTTGGCATATTCCTCGGCAATCGTCAACAAGTCCTTCGCCAACTCATGCGCGCTGTCGTATCGATCGGTAACTTTTTTGGCACAGCAATTTTGGAAAATATCGTCCATTTCGCTGGGCAGGTTCGGCAAGCGTTGGCACAGTGGTCGCGCGTCGCGATAAAAAACTTGCTCCTCGAGTTCTTTGAGAGTCTTAGCTTCGAATGGAGGTCTGCCGACCAATAACTCGTACAGCATCACGCCCAACGCATAAATGTCGGCTCGACCGTCCAGCCAATCCGCGCGACCTTGCAGTTGCTCGGGGGACATGTACAGCGGCGTGCCCGCGCGTTCGCCGCGATGATGTTGCTGCTCATCCTCGAGAATCGCCAAACCAAAATCGGCTACCCAGGGCTTGCCCTGCGAATCGAGCAAGATGTTGTCGGGTTTCAGATCGCGGTGGATCATCCCGACTTCGTGAGCTTTGCCGACCGCGCCGGCGACCTCAGCCATCAGTTTACAAGCTCGCAGCAATGCGACTTGTCCCATTTCGCTCAAGAACTTGCGCAGCGTCGTACCCTCGATCAGTCGCTGGACGACAAAGGGTTGTCCATTTTCCAGCGTTCCGACCTGGTACACCGGAACGATGCCGGGATACTCGAGCTTGGCCGCATTCTTCGCTTCCTTGATGTACTGTTGGCACAGCGATAAATCGTCGATCAGCGGGATCTTGATGGCAACTTGACGATCTAGTTTTTCATCCCGTGCTCGATAGACAACTCCAAATGCACCGCGGCCAAGTTCCTCCAGGATCTCAAAACCCGGGACCAGCATGCGGACTTTTTCCGGGCTAGCGGACCCAGCCTTGATGGTCATGTACAGATCGTTGGTCGCAAAATGGTCGCCTGATGACATGCAGTAATTTTCCCTTGCGATCGGTCCGAAAAATGTCCAAGTTGAATTGGCCAGCAATATCTGCTCAATTCTGATCGCCGCAGGTTGAGATTGCAATCACACGCGGATCGACTATCACCCAGGATCGCCAGGGAAATCCACTCGATTCGACGGGAATATTAACAGGGAAATCGTGGCCGCCCACGCGCGAACTTGGCTACGCTAGAATCAAGACGTGACAAACGAATGCTCTGGAGAAACGCTAGATATGAACCACACTCGACGACAATTTATCGCGACGAGCGTCAGTGCGTCTGCCGTACTTTCTACTCAAGCTGCTGCCCTGGCGCAGGAGTCCGTGAAGACGCCGTTTCACATTCCGCGCTGTCGTATCGTACCGCAAGCGAATCATCAGACTTCGTTTGAGCTGGCTGGCAAGGAAACAACTCGTTGGCATTTTGGTACGGATTATCCGCGGCCCTATTTCTATCCCTTTCTCGGCCCCTCGGGTACAACTTTGACTCGAATGGGACATCCGGGTGCACCCGACCATGACCATCATCAGTCTATCTGGCTGGCGCATAATGACGTCAACGGCGTCAGTTTCTGGGCGAATCGACCTGATGCTGGAATCGTTCGGCAAAAGCAATGGCTGTGCTACGAGGACAGCGACGCGCACGCGATCATGGCTGTGCGATTGAGTTGGATTGCCCCAAACCCTGATCACGAGTTGATGGATCAGACGCTGGTGGCGATTAACCGGCCCGGTGAGAACGGCGAACACACGTTGGAATTGCAGTGTACTTTTCGAGCGTCCAAGGAACCGGTACAGCTTGGCAAAACGAACTTCGGTTTCCTTGCCGTGCGCGTCGCCAAAAGTATCTCTGTGTACTTCGGTGGCGGCAAACTGACTGACAGTGAAGGACGAATTAACGAGCCCGCAATTTTTGGCAAGCAAGCGTTATGGATGGATTACTCGGGTCCCGTGCGTGAAGGCGTCACCGAGGGCCTAACGTTTTTTGACCATCCTGCCAACCCTCGTTCGCCGACTCACTGGCATGTAAGGTCCGATGGCTGGATGGGAGCAGCGCCTTGTTTACAGGCTGGTATAACAATCACCCCTGACTCGCCGCTGAAACTCCGCTATCTGCTGTTCGCACATCACGGTGAAGTCGACGCGCGTCGCGCAACAAACGAATTAGAAAAATTCGCGAGTTACCCCTTCTTGAACATCGTGAAGGGTACCGGCCAACATCGTCAATTCGAGACGCAGACTGCGGAACGTTAATCGCCTTCGAGACTTCGGCATTCCAGCAGAGTTTGGTCCGCACGACAATCCAGATGCAGATCCTCGTGACGGGAGTTCGCCACAAGTCAGAGTGAAATTCGCTAGCATTTTTTCCGATTTGGAATCGGAATGTTCCGCACAAGCAGTTCGGCTGGCAATGGCGGGCCATTACGTCGATGGCGCGGAAGCAGTATGGCGTCACTTGACCAAATATTTCTTTGGTATTTCCGCGCCGGCGACGAAGGCTAGTTTGGCGATCTTGCACATTTGATACACGTTGATGCGAAAGTCCGGGCAAGTGCTCACCAGGCAGTAGGCATCGGTCGGAGTGAAAGCGTACTCAGCGATCAGCCATTCCATCAAGTTGAACGTGGCTGTTTCGACCGCGACTTCCAGCGGACGGTTCGCATGGATGGCGATGATCGAGTTCGGTTTCTCGATGCGCATCCAGGGAATCGGCTTGTTCTTAATGATGTCGAGTTTGACTTGCACAGTCGCCTGCGTTTCGGCAGCGGTTCCCGTAAACTCGGTGTCGCCTTGAGACGCGTGCACATCGCCGAGATAGAACAGTGCACCGGGATGATAAACGGGTAAGTAAATGCGGTTGCCAAGCGTAACATCGCGGATATCAAGATTGCCGCCCCATTCGCCCTGACCGTCCAGACTGGTTGTTACTTCGCGCTCGGGTGCAACTCCGAGCGTGCCAACGAAGGGCGTTATCGGCCACGAGATTCGCTCGCTGAAATGTAGCGTACCGTCGCGCGTGGTTCCGCTGGGGCCAGGCGTATGTTTGAAGATCTTAGTGGTGTATTCTCCAGACAATTCAGGCCAACGAGTCAACAGGCCAGCGGGTCCGCGGCGTGGCCCGACGGCGATCCATGAGTAGCTGTCCACGGTGATCGAATCGATGGTAACAACGAGCACGTCGCCGCGCTGAGCTCCTTCGACAAAGATCGGTCCGGCCAGCGGATTGGCTAGCGGCGGTGTGCGATCGAAACCAGGCCGGTTGCCGGGAATCGCTTTGTCGGCTTCGGTCCGAAAGAAACCGGGACTTGCGTCAAAAGTTTCAAGCTCGAACAATTCGCCCGGCCGGACTCGCAACACGGGTTCATCGCGCCAGTCGAAGGCGTACTTGCGAGCTTGATCGCGCAGGATATGTTGCATGCTTGGTCACTCCAAAAGTCGTAATCCCTGGTGACGCGGTCGAAGATGATTCAGCGTGAAACACAGACCTTGGATCACTGATCGACGCGAGCGCTTGCGAACCAGCCGCTGGGACGGCTAGGGCCAGCTTTTTCGAGCGCTTCGAGCACTTGCGATTCAAAAAGCAAGTCTGGCAGCAGAATTGGTTCTGACGCATCTGCCGGATAGATTGCCAGCAAGGGAATCGAGTTCTGCTGAAACTCATCCAGCTTCGCTCGAATCTCTTCGTTGTAATCCGACCAATCAGCCAACATGGGCACCACGTTATTGTTGGCAACCAATTGTGCAACCTTGGGTCGATCGACCGCGATCGCCGTATTGAGCTGGCATGTTGCACACCAATTCGCGGTGAAGTCGATCATCACGGTTTTTCCTTGTTTGCGCAAGGTCACCAATTGTGCTTCGTTGTAGGGTTGCCAAGGAACGTCATGATTGACCGGACCCAGATAGGTAAAACTGAAAACTGCCCCTAGAGCAATCGTCGCTCCGCCAATTCCCCAAGCTGTCCTAATGCGGCGTGGTTCCGCGTACGGAGGAATGCGACCGATCAACCAACATGCAAACCAAACGACGATGAGCAACGTCAACGTGGCGATACGATAATTGGCGCTGATGCTGGCGATGAAGAAAACGACGGTCAGCAGCAGTGGGAACGCCAGCACCTGCTTGAGAGTCTCCATCCACGCGCCGGGTCTGGGGAGCAATTTTACGAGGCCTGGGTAAAAACATAACGCCAAGTACGGAGCGGACATACCTAGTCCGACCGCGCTGTACAGCAACAAAACTTCCAGGGGTGATTGCGTGAGGCTCAAGCCAAACAAGGTTCCCAGCAGTGGACCGGAACAGGGTGTTGCCAATATGGTCGTTAACACACCTTTGATGAACGCTCCCGCAAATCCTTCACGTTCAAGCAGCTTGCCGGACTGACTGCCAGTTGCGAACCCAGGAATGGGAATTTCCCAAACGCCAAGAAAGCTCAGCGCCATTGCAAACAGCAGCGCCGCTACCGAAACTTTGAACTCCAGCAGCGTGAATTGCTCGCCCCAACCAAAGGCCGTGTCGAACAACAGTTTGGCAACAATCGTAATTATTGCCAACAGCCATAGAACTGACATCAGACCAAGTACGAAGGAGACGTTGAGCATCGCAATGCGTCGGTGATCATTTCCCGACTGGTCGATAAAACTCATGATCTTCAGGCCGATCACTGGTAACACGCATGGCATAAAGTTAAGTATGAATCCACCGATCAGCGCAGCAGTCAGGTGCCACAGTGTCAACGGTTGGGCCGGGGCAACCGTCATGGACGATTTCTTCGCGAGCAACGGCGGCTCAGTTGTATCACTGCTGATGATCGAAGGTGGTGCGGCAGATTGGTCAATCCAAGTTGTCAAGGCTGGATGATTGCCGATTGCCGTGAACTTGACCGCAGATGCCGTCAGGGCAAGTGGCTGGCCAGCACTGGTCGATTTAGAAATCGTTACGGAGCCATTAAATTTCACTCCGCTCGGACGATCGCAACTCTTATCATCACAGGTCGTATAGCCCACCATTAATTCGATTGGCAATCGACCTACCTCGAAAGTTTTCGGAACGAGAAATGGAATTTCCCATTTGACGTTGCCATCGAGAAAGCTAACCCGAATACCCTCTTCCTCCTTGGTCTTGATTTTCGTCGTTGTGGTCGGCGTAGAGAAAAGCAAGCCCGATTTTTCTGAAGCGATGATCAAGGTGCGATTGACGTCTTCTGGATCACCCGCCACAAACGGATAAATGTGATAACCAGGATCGGGCTCGAAATTGATAACCAATCTAGCTGTCTCACCTGGCGCGATTGAACTGGGCGCAATCGAACAAGTGATCACGCCGTGAGTATTCGGAGCCCGATAGGGGTCGAACGCGACCGCATTGCTTAACGACGCCGACGTTGCTGCGGTAGGACTCGTCGTTGCAGGTTTGCCACTTGTCGGGCCCTTGGCCAAGGTTGCGTTCACAGTTTCGCTATACGGCGAGCAATTTCCTCCGTCGCCGACCGAGCAAACCAAGGCGTTGAATTGAATGGCTAACGCCGAAGTAGAAGGAAAATTGGCGGAACTGAACTCAATTGGGGCAGTCCAGGTGACTTCCGCGTGATGTTCTTCGATATCCAGTCCAGGCCAAATATCGTTTCGGGTAACTTCAGGAGCATGATCCGGCTGAAAAGCCCCGGTAACCGTGACACCCTCTGTTTTAACTCGAATCTTTGTGGGCGACGGACCTCCGGGTTTTTGCGTCGTCGAATACAAGTGATGATCGCTGGCGATTTTTGCTGTAACACGCAGTTTGCCTGCTTTCGCAGTTCTGTCGAGTTCGTACTCAGCCACAAGTTGGACGAGCTTTTCTTTTTGGCCGCCTAGATTAGGCAATCCAAGCTGACTGGGAAAAGCGAATAAGTCTTTTTGGACCTTGTCTTGCGATTCCAAACTACCGCAATGCAGGCAGCTAGTGCCCGAAATCAGACTCAGGGTGATGAGGAATTTCTTGCCGAACATATTGGGTTCCTGGAGTGAGACGAGTGCCTTGTTGCAAGCCGTACACGATTCGTGCTAACTCACGGCAAAGCCTAGAAACCATTGTTGGCCCAGTGAAGGACCGCGCTCTTATCGTTATATTTACTATGATCAATTCGCACCGGTCAATGCGTCAGCATCAGCTCAATTGCACTTCGCGGACAAAACTTCCTTGACGAAAGACTTTTCCTAGCCATCCCAATGTCGCCAGTTTTGCACATTGCCGGCTGAAATGAATCTCCTGAGAGAGTGTTTTTTAGAAAAAAGAGGACTTCGAATAATGGTTTCCGCAAGAATTTGGCTGACATGCGCAGTTTGCTCGATTTTGGTTGGCAGTTTTTCGCACGCTGTTTTTTCCCAGCAAGACGCCGCCAAAAAAAATACCCAGTGGATACAACTCTTTAATGGCAAGGATCTTACGGGCTGGACGTCCAAGATCCGTTATTCCTCTTTCGGTGACAATTATGGCCAAACGTTTCGGGTAGCGGATGGTCTTTTGCAAGTTCGCTATGACAAAGATAAGTACGAAAAGTTTAATGAACGGTTCGGTCACTTGTTTTACGAAAAGCCGTTTTCCCACTATCGACTCCGCGTGGAGTACCGATTTGTGGGTGAGCAGGTCGCTGGTGGGCCGGGATGGGCAACTCGCAATAGCGGCATGATGCTCCATTGCGAAGATCCAAAAGCAATGGCCATCGATCAAGATTTTCCGGTATCGATCGAGTTTCAACTGCTGGGTGGAAACGGCAGCGTGCCACGAACTACAGCGAATCTTTGTTCACCAGGAACGCACGTAGTCAAGGACGGCAAACTATTTACTCCGCATTGTACCAATTCAAAATCGAAAACTTATCACGGCGATCAATGGGTCACAGTCGAAGTTGAAGTGCGGGGTGCCGGCAAAATCAAGCATATTATTGATGGCCAGACGGTCCTGGAATACGAACAGCCTCAGCTCGACCCTGCGCACGCTCAGGCCAAAAAACTGCTGGCTGCTAAGGGCAGTTTGCTGATTGACAGCGGATACATTTCGTTGCAAGCGGAAAGCCATCCGATTGATTTTCGCAAAGTCGAATTGTTGCCCCTTGAACCCTGAATAAGTAGTTTTGCTCGATAATATTGGGGCGCCCGGCGACCTCCGCGCAATTGACTCGCAAACAACCATTGGAAATTTTTTTGTGGACTCCGAACAGGAAACACCGGGCAGCGAATCGCTTGCCCAAGCCGCCGGTAAATTGCAACTTGAAATCCCCGCCGACCAACTTGTTAAACTTCAAGCGTATTGCCTAGCGCTGTGGGACTGGAATTCCAAGTTAAACCTCACTCGGCATACGGATTTTGATACCTTTGCTCGCCGCGATTTGCTCGATACGGTTCGTTTGGCGCAGCATATTGGCAACGCTGAAGAAGTCCTCGATGTGGGGACCGGTGGTGGTGTACCAGGTTTGCCGCTAGCCATCTTGCGGCCCGATCTCAGGATCAGCGTCTGTGATAGTGTGGGCAAAAAAATTCGCGCTGTGGACGACATGGTTCAGCAACTGAAGCTGCCGATCGCGGTTCATGCGTCTCGGGTACAAGACGTTTTGGAAGACCTGCGGTACGATACGCTTGTAACGCGAGCAGTTGGCTCGCTTAGCCAGCTATGTGGTTGGCTGCGCCATGACTGGCACAACTTTCGGCGATTGCTAGCAATCAAGGGTCCTCGTTGGTCGGACGAAAAGGGCGAAGCTCGACATAGAGGGCTGTTAAATGGTATTCGCATTCGTCGAATTGATGCCTATAAAATGCCGGGGACAGAATCGGAGTCCGTGATCTTGCAGATCGAAAAACCCAGGCCTGGTGCTGCTTAGTTGCGACGGAGTCATGCAGAGGATAACCGTCGCGTGCCGCTTAGCCGGCTTGGCATTCGCCAGCTTGACCATTTCCGATTAGTTCGCGAATCCAACTTGGACTTTGCACTGGCAGGACGAAGCCTGTGCTCAGAATGAAGGACGTGTGACGGCATCCGCCCTTTGAACGAAAGGACTAAATTTAGATTTAACCCATGAGTTCTTATTCTCCCCAAAACCCCAAAACCCCAGATGCTGCGAGGCAAGCAGAGTAATTTGAATATTTGAAATAAATAAAAAATGCTGAGTCTTGCCAAGTTTATCAAGAAGGAGATCGAATTGCGCGAAAACCTAGTCGGCACTGGATTCATTGCACCACCCGATGAGAAGTCCGAATACAATAATAGGGTCACTGTCATGGGAGAAATCGTATCCACTGCTGGATTCGAAGCAGAAAATCAGTATGTCTTCTATGAAGTATTAATTCCAGAGGAAGGTGGCTGGACGTTTGAGGACTACAATCAATATGAGATGCAGGGTATAGGTCAAAACGAGTCAACATCTGAATTTAACAAGAGAAAGTCAGTGACACATGTCTCGGTCGCGAATGTTGAAGCATCAACAGATGCTGAAGACCCCGAGGGTACGCAAATGGTGTCACACTTCTGTTTCCCCTTCGACTATCAATTCCTAGCTAAATAAGAACACTGTGCAAGTAAGAGACCCCATCTACTCTTCCAAGTAAACTCAGTGGACGATTGGGGCCGCCATCGTATAGAAGGCTACGGTTTCTTAAGGCTCCCAATCCAGCCAGGTTACCATGAGCTAGAGCTAGAAACATGGCGTCCGAGAGGTTCCTTAATGAGTGAAATCCATTCTTTTTTCTTGGGCGGTTCGGTTAGGATTCTTCGTCTTGAGGAGTTAATCCGCACCCGCCACTTCGACGAGAGTGGCAGCGCGGATATCGTGAATCGTTTCGGGCTTGAGACAGAGGACGCGGGGAGAATCCGCGTGAATCTGAATATCTGCTGGCAGTCGAAGGCCCACTTCAAGGCCGCACGCATGGACCACAGCGTCCGCAAGCACAAGGAGCTGCTCGAGACCAAGAAACGCATCAACGAATTCAAGCTTAAACAGATGAAGATCCTGTCCGAACAGATTGCTCAAGACGACAACGCTGAGGAAGAGGCGGCAGAGGACGAGAATGCCTTCGATCCCCGCAATAACGATGCCATGATAAGGACTGGGATGGGAATGCAGACCAGATACATGGCTCGATGAGATTATTCTTTTCGTTTGTAATATATAAAGTAGATTGTCAAGATTGACTGCTGTTTTGATCATTATGGGGTTTTGGGGTTTTGGGGTTTTGGGG
>SXGS01665512.1_pt1 | contig 16395 bp, 15 predicted proteins | sample 3174681 | NCBI WGS metagenome assembly SXGS01 (sample SAMN11356861, study PRJNA531348) | freshwater metagenome | isolation source: freshwater sample F1-80 | place: China: Fuxian Lake, Yuxi | collected 2017-12-25 | reverse complement strand
TGCGCACGCCGATGAACGCCATCATCGGCTTCACCAGCCGGGTGCTCAAGACCTCCGAGGACCGCCTCAACGAGCGGGAGCAGCGCAACCTCAACATCGTGCTGCGCAATGCCGACCGGCTCCTGACCATGATCAACGATCTGCTCGACTACGCGAAGCTGGACGCCAACCGGATGGAGATCAAGCCGGAGGTGCTCCAGGTCATTGATTTGATTGAGGAGTGCGCGGAGCTGGCCGAGCAGATCGTGCGGGGCAAGGAGATCGAGGTCGTGTTGGACTGTCCGCGTGACTTTACGATAGAGTCGGACAGGGACAAGATCAGGCAGATCCTCCTCAACTTGCTGTCCAACGCGGCCAAGTTCACCGAGAAGGGCGCCATCACGATCTCGGCTCAGGCCGTCGAGGCCGACGAGGGGCCGAGGATGGTGGCCATCTCGGTGCGCGACACGGGCATCGGGATCAGGCCGGAGAACCTGGATCTGATCTTCGAGTCCTTCCGACAGGTCGACGGCAGCTACACCCGCAAGGAGGGGGGGACGGGTCTGGGGTTGGCGATCACGGCCAGGCTGGCCGAGCTGCTCGGCGGCCGCATGTCCGTCAGCAGCGACTTTGGTGAGGGCACCACCTTCACCTTCCTGTGTCCATTTGAGCCGCCCAGGCGGCTCGTCGAAAGAGGCCGTCGCCTCCAGGCCTGACAGGCGGGCGACGGCTCGGCGCGCGCTGCCCTCGGGGCGGGCGCAGCCTCCACGCTGGAGAGACCATGGGCCGCGTACTTATCGTCGACGACAACGAAGACAACCTCTTGCTCTTCCAGGAGTATCTGGAGGACAACGGCTTCGAGACGGTGCTGGCCAGCAGCGGCCAGCAGGCGCTCGATCATCTGGAAGAGGCGACGGTCGACGTGATCGTCCTGGACATCCATGTGATCTTCGTGACGGCCAAGTTCCAGGACGTCGATCACGTCGCCACGGGCCTCTACCTGGGCGCCAACGACTACCTCTACAAGCCCGTGGCGGAGAAGGAGCTCGTGGCGCGGGTCGCCGTCATGGTGCGCCTGAAGGCGGCCGAGGACGAGGTGCGCCGGATCTCGGTCACCGACGAGCTCACGGGCCTGTTCAACCGACGCTTTTTGCGCCAGCGCCTCGACGAGGAGCTCAGCCGGGCCCGCCGGGCCCAGACGCACCTGTCGGTCATGCTGCTGGACCTCGATCACTTCACGCGCATCAACGACACCTACGGCCACGCCACCGGCGACGAGGTCCTGTGCGCCGTCTCGGAGGTGCTCCAGTCGGGCTTGCGGCAGGGGGACGTGGTCGGCCGATGGGGCGGCGAGGAGTTCCTGGCGCTCTTGCCCAACAGCGACGCCAACGGCGCCCGGATCACCGCCGAGCGTCTCAGGGCCGCCGTCGAGTCCTTCGACATGAGCGCGATCCACCGCGACCTGGCCGTGACGGCCTCCTTCGGCATCTCCGTCTTTGACGCCGCCGACCCCGAGGCCGACGCCGCCTCGCTGATCTCCCGCTCCGACGCGGCGATGTACGAGGCCAAGCAGGCCGGCCGCAACCAGGTCCGCATCCACGCCCAACCCGTCGGCAGCGAGGGCAAGCCATGAACGAAGGCGACAGGATCCTGATGACCGAGCTGATCGTCCAGCTCAAGCAGGCCCTCGCCGAGAAGGCCGAGGCCGAGCAGCAGATCGGGGTGTGGCTCGAGCGCATGAAGCTGGCCCAGGACGCCGGCAAGCCCGAGCTCTTCGAGGCGGCGCGCGAGCGCGCCCGGCGCGTGCGCGACGAGCTCAGGGCGGTCGAGTCTCGGATCATGGACCTTGAGGTCCAGAAGGAGTCGCTGCGCGGGGAGGTCAAGGCCAGCCGGACGAACGAGGGCAGCGCCGTGGTCGCCCGGACCCGGAACCTGCTCAAGAGCCTCGAAGGCACGCCCATGGACCCGACCGAGGCGCGCTTTGAGCGCATGGAGAAGGAGGCCGACGCGGAGGACGCGCTGGCCGCGCTCAAGCGCCGGATGGGCCAGGAGTGAGGCCCGCGCTGGCGCGCCGTTGCCTTCGACTTCCTTTTTAATATTCATGATTTACGATCGCCTGGAGGGCTTCAGAAGGCCTGTTCGAAGCCGAAGCTGAAGCGCCCCGGCAGGCCGGCGCCAGGTCCGTCCAGCCCGAGCCCCCAGTCCGCGCGGATGACGATCCGGTTGCTGATCGGGTTGAGCAGGCGGCCTCCGATCCCGACGCTCTGGAAGAGGCGCAGGTCGGACAGGTCCTCCGCCTCGGCGATCCCGGCCACGTCGTGGAAGGCGACGAGGCCGAGCTGGAGGGTGTAGAGCTCCCAGGGCATCGTGCGCCACTCCAGATTCGAGGTGAGGACCGATCGGCCGAGGAACTGCCCGATCTCAAAGCCCCGCAGGCCCGAGTCGCCGCCGACGGAGGTCAGGCTGTTGCTCTGGTCGTCGATCCGGTGGAGCGCGACGCCCTCCCAGACGAGGCGGCCGAAGAGCCACACGGGGGTGTAGTTGCGCAGCGAGGCCCGCAGGGCGTTGTCGATGAAGTCGGCGCTCTGCAGGCGAGTGCTGGCGCTCAGGTTCAGGATGAGGACGTCGGCGTCCCGCGAGGGGTTCTGCGCGCCGCCGAGGCGCCAGCGGTGGGTGTAGCTGGCGGAGAAGGTCTCAAAGCGGGCCTCGGAGCCCAGCAGGGGGTCGGCGTGGCGGGCGGTCAGCTCGAGGCTGGGGCCGAAGCGGAAGTCCTCGGGCAAGGCGAGGGTCTCGAAGTTGCGCATCTGGACAAAGTCGGGGGTGAAGACGCGCCAGGCGGTGAAGACGGCGCCGACGCGCTCGGAGCGGGGCAGCAGGGCGCCCTCGAAGCGAGCGACCTGGGCGGCGGCGAAGCTGTCGCGCTGGGCCTCGTCCTGACCGAAGGCGAAGCGCCGGACCCCGATCTCGTAGCCGATCGAGGCGTCGTGCTTGACCTTGAGGCCGAAGGAGCGGGTCAGGGAGGCCTGGGCCTCGAAGATGCGCTCGCGGAAGATGAAGGGCATGACGACGACCCCGGGGGTCGGCGGCGTGAAGCGATCCAGCGGGCCGGGGCCGAGGCCGAGCAGGAGGTCCACCGGGTCGCGCAGCAGCCCCGCGCCGAGGCCGGCGATGGGCAGCGCGAGGGGCGGGGGCTCCTCGGGGACGTTGACGCCTCGGAGCTGGCCGCCGAGGAAGCTGCGGCCGATGGCCGTGTGCGCGATCAGCTGCACCTCCCAGCCCCACTGCTCCTTGAGCGAGAAGAGGGGGCGCTGGAGGTTGAGCAGCGCCGTGAAGCCCTCGGCCTCTCCCGTGTCCAGGTTCAGCGGGACGCTGAAGGACTCGCTGAGCTGGAGCCTGGAGCCCAGGAGCCTGGGGTCCAGGTAGGACTCCCCGAGGCGGATCGTGGCTGGCTGGAGCAGCATCGTCAGGGCGGCGAACTTGTGGGCGCCGGCGATGTTGTTCTCGCTCAAGGACACCGACAGGAAGTCGAGCACGCCGCCGACGACCTGAAAGTTGAAGTTGGTGCGCAGCGACCAGATGTCCTTGGTCACCACCAGCAACCGGACCGAGCCGGGGCTCTGGCCGCGCATGGGCAGCACCAGCGCCACGGCCAGGACGGGGGGGCCGCGCAGGTTGCGCTCGGACTGGGCGGCCAACTCCGGGTCGTAGGGGTCGCCCTCCTCAAAGAGCACCTCTCGGCGGATGACGGAGGGCAGGCTGGTGGCGTGGAACATGTTGAGGGCGTCGGGGAAGAGGTCCTCGGGGGTGAAGACCCCCTCGGGCTCAACGATGATCGCCTCGATCGGGCGGCCCGTGGCCTCCTGCTGGCTCAAGGCTTCGAGGCCGTGGCGCGCCATCGTGCGCTCGACCAGGCGCCACTCGTAGTCCGACAGCCCGAAGGGGTGCTGGACCTCCTCAGGGGCCTCGGCGGCGCCCTGCGCGGACAGCTCGCCCCAGACCCCCGCGCAGACGAGCCACGCCCCGATGGTCAGCGCCCGCCGCGCCCCCTCGCCCCAGCCGGCCGCGCCCGGGCGCGCCCGCCCTGTCGTCTTCTCCATGCGCCTCCAGGTGTCCCTCATCGGGTCGTTGAGCACGGGAGGCATTGTAGCCCCACAGGCCCTCGCGCTGCCAGCAACAGGTTGGCGCGGGCGATCGGCCATGAGCGCATATATAGAACGTCGAGTCACCTTGACGTTTTATTGACTTATACATTGTTTATGTGACCCCTCCTTGGATCGAATATGCTTGCCGCTGCTGCAAAACAGGTCCATGATGGCCCCGTTTGCGCCACCCCCGTTTCATCACACAAGAAATTCAGGGGGTTGTAGCGCGGCTCAACCACGACGTGGGCGTGTGGTGTCTCTGCCTTGGGTTCTTTGTCCAGGCAGACCCGCCACCCCAGATTCGGGTGCCTCGTCAACTCTGGGTACCGCCGAGGCGGTGACCTGGTGACAATCAGGAGAAAGATCTCATGCTGACGACCATCAAGAAGAACATTGCTCTGTTTGCGGCGGCTGGCATGCTGGTGAGTGTCGCCGGTCTGTCCGCCTGCGATGGCGCTGCCAAGACCGACGCGCCTGTGGAGGGCGGTGAGGCCGAGGCCAAGCCCGAGGGCGGTGGCGGCTCGCAGCCGGCCGTTGAGGAGAAGAAGGAGGAGGCTCCCCCCGCCGAGGAGAAGAAGGAGGAGGCTCCTCCCGCCGAGGAGAAGAAGGAGGAGGCTCCCGCTGGTGAGGCTCCCGCTGGCGACGCCCCCGCTGGCGACGCCCCCGCTGCCCCCGCGGGCGAGTAATCCTCATCCACCCACCCGGCCACGTCTGGCGACAGACGTGGCCAGGAAGAAGACCCCCTGCCCTCATGGGCAGGGGGTCTTCTTCTTGGGGAGCTCTCCATCCGCGGCAGCTTGCCAAGGTCGGCGGCCCACCTCTGAAGGCAGGGATCCTCGTTGTGGCGTTGTGGCCTTGGCGCGCGGGTGGGCCTCAGGCTGGCCGAGGCAAGCCGAAGCGTTCCCAGGGGACGTCCTGGAGGGTCGGGACGGCGGTGGTGGCGCCGAAGCTGGTGCAGACCGAGGCGCCGGCGAAGTTCGCCACCGAGAGCGCCGAGCGCCACTGGGCCTCGTCGAGCTCCCGGAGGCCCTGGCGCCAGCCTCCTGGCCCTCTGCCGCAAGGCTCAAGCAGGATCGACAGCGCGCGCAGCGCGCCGGCGAGGAAGGCGTCGCCAGCGCCGGTGGTGTCGAGCACCTCGACGTCCGGGGCGGCGACGTGGATCTCGTGCTGGGCAGTGATGACGGTCGCGCCGCCGCCCCCGAGGGTCATCAGGAGCGCCGAGACCTGCCGGGGGGCCAGGTGCCGGTCGAAGATCTCCCGGCCCGTGCCGCCCTGGCCGAAGAGGAAAGTGGTCTCGTCCTCGTTGACCTTGAGCATGTCGACGAGCTGGAGCATGTGGAGGATGCTCTCGCGCACGGCGTCGGGGTCGGGCCAGTGGTGGAGGCGGATGTTGGCGTCGAGGCTGACGAGGCGCCCGGCCTCGGCGGCCTCCGACAAGACCAGCAGGTTGGCCTCGCGGGGGCCGGGCAGGGTCATCAGGTTCGTGCCCGAGTGGACGATGGCGCTCTTGCGGACCACGTCCAGATCGACGTCCGCGGCGGTGATGGTCGAGTCGGCGCTGGGGTGGCGGTAGAAGGTGAAGCTGCGCTCGCCCTTCTCGTCGATCTCGATAAAGACGATCCCCGTGCGCGCCTCCAGGGTGTGGGTCACGCCGGTGACGTCCACCCCCGCGCCCTGGAGCTTCTCTCGGAGGTAGTAGCCGAACTCGTCGTCGCCGCAGCGCCCCATGAAGGCCGAGCGGCCGCCCAGCATCGCCACGCCGTAGGCCAGGTTGGCCGGCGCGCCGCCGAGGCAGCGGGTGTAATGATCGATCTCCCGCAACCTCGCGCCCATGCGCGAGGGCAGAAAATCCACCAGCGCCTCCCCGAAGGAGAGCACGTCGAAGGCGGCCTCTTGACTCATCCCAGCACCATCTTGAGGAACTCCTGGGAGCGCAGCTCCTTGCCCACCGCCGAGCTTACCATACTCTGGAGCTTCGGGCGCATCTTGCGCAGCACCTCGATCGAGGGCAGGTCCTCGGCGTAGCCCCCGTAGAGCCTGTCCATGACCACCAGCTCGCCGCGGTCCGTTTCGAAGCTCCGCTCCCCCTGCTCCAGGCAGCCCGCGCACACGGCGCCCTGCCCCTCGGCCATCAGGCGCCAGCCGGGGGCCTCGGTCACCGGCGCCTGGCACCGGAAGCAGCGCTCCAGCGAGGGGGCAAAGCCCGCCAGCGCCAGCGCCCTCAGCGTCAGCGTGGTCAGATCGGCCTCCAGGCGCGCCCGCTCGTCCTCGGCCCCGTCCGACTGCCTGTAATGAGCCGCCAGCGCCGCGAAGATCATCTCCCCGCCCTCGCCCTCGCGCAGGAGCTCCCGGACGAGCTCCGTGGCGTAGGCCGCGGCGCTGATCTTCTCAAAAGAGGCCTCGATGCCTGGGAAGTCCTCCTCGACCCTGGCCTCGACCAGCCACGCCATCTTGTCGCTGCCCCGGTCGGTGAGGGTGAAGCGGCTGATCCGGAAGCTCTCCAGCGTGCCAGCGAAGCGCCGCTTGGAGGCCCTGCCGCCCTTGGCCATCGCGCTGCGCTTGCCCAGCCCCTCGATCAGCAAGGTCAGGATGCAGTCCCGCTCTCCAAAGTCCACGGCCCTCAAGACCATTGCGCGCGCTTGAATCTGTTCCCTCGACATGATCCCTTGACCCCCTTTGCCTGGCTTGCGTTGTCTCCAGGGCGCCCTTGTCGGGTGCGAGGGCGCCTGGGGCGACGGCTTGATCTGAATGATACCAAAACTTTTGTTCAGTGTCACGCAGAAGATCAAGGCGGCCGCCCGATCGGGGACCTTGATCGGGTGGTGGGTCGCGGGGTGGCGTCAGATGCCCAGCAGGACGGAGGCGGAGGCGAAGTAGACGAGGACGCCCAGGACGTCGACGGCGGTGGTGACGAAGGGGCCGGTGGCGACGGCGGGGTCGATGGAGAGGCGCTGGAAGAGCATGGGGACGGAGGAGCCGACGACGGCGGCGATGACCATCGCGGCGCAGAGCGAGACGGTGATCGTCAAGCCGAAGGAGAGCGGGTCGCCGAAGCGCAGGTTCTCGGCGTCGAGGTGGGCGACCAGGGCGCCGACGCCGCCGAGCAGGATGCCGTAGAAGGCGCCGCAGGCCAGGCCCACGAGGAGCTCCCGGGAGACGACGCGCAGGAGCTGGTCGGCCTGGAGCTGGCCCAGGGCGAGGCCGCGGGTGACGATGGTGAGCGACTGGGTGCCGATGTTGCCGCCCATGCCGATGATGACGGGGATGAAGGCGGCCATCAGGGCCACCTTGGCCAGCTGCTCTTCGAAGCCGTGGATGATGAAGGAGGCGCCGATGCCGCCGATCCAGGAGGCGAAGAGCCAGGGCAGGCGGCTGCGGATGGACTGGAGGACGCCGGAGGCGTCCAGCGCGATGGGGGCGTCGCCGGCGCCGGCCATGCGGAACATGTCCTCGGTGGCCTCCTCGCGGATGACGTCGATGACGTCGTCGACGGTGCCGATGCCGACGAGGCGGTTGGAGTCGTCGACGACGGGCAGGGCCAGGAGGTTGTAGCGGGCCACGAGCCACGAGACGGCCTCGCGGTCGTCGGAGGTCTTGACCCGCACGACGTCGGGTTCCATGATCTCGGCCAGGGGTCGATCGGGCGGGGAGATGACGAGCTGGCGCAGGCTCACGACGCCGACGAGGTGGTCGTGATCGTTGGTGACGTAGAGGTAGAAGGCCATCTCCAGGTCGGAGCCCTGGGTTTGCAGGAACTCGATGGCCTCTGCGACGGTGACGGACTCGCCGAGGGAGAAGAAGTCGGGCGACATGATGCCGCCGGCGGACTCGGGGTCAAAGCGCAGCAGCAGCTCGGCCTCGTGCATGTCCTCGCGGCGCATCAGGCCCAGCAGGCGCTCCTTGCGCTCGTCGTCGAGGAGGGCGAGGACATCGACGGCGTCGTCGCTGACCATCTCTTCGAGCAAGCGGGCGAGCTCGTCGTCGCTGAGCTGCTCGAGGATGGAGGGCAGGACGTCGTGCTCGATCTCGGTGAGGACCTCGGCGCGCGAGGCGATGTCCTCGATCTGACGCAGGATCTTGGCGCGGTGGGGCTCAGGCAGGAAGCGGATGAGGCGGGCCAGGTCGGCCGGCCGGGTGCCGTTGAGGATCTTGCGCAGAGACTTCTGAGCGCCGCGCCGTTCGAGCTTGACGACGGTATCGACCAGGACCTTGACGGGCTGGTGGCTCATGGGCGCTCCAAGCTCGGAGCCCGTGCAGGCCAGCGCCGATCAGGCCGTGCAGGAAGGCGTTGAGGAGAGCCCCTGCGATCTGCGCGAGGGGTCAGTCGAGCGTCTGCTTGGCGGCCTTCTTGGGGCGAGAGAGGTCGAGCGTGGCCGCGCCGGCGAGGTTGCTGGTCTGGCCCTTGACGATCCAGGGGGCCGAGGTGTCCCCGTCGGCCTTGAGGTTCCAGCTGGCCTTGGTCGGCGGCGCGTTGTTGAGCGAGAGGTTGGGGCCGGCGCCGGTGCCGTTGGCCAGGACGCTGACGGTCAAGGCGAGGCCAAGCAGCAGCAGCAGGGTGCCGATGACGTAGGTCGGTCGAGCCGAGCCGACCACTTCGACGACGCGGTCGAAGTTGGGCATCTTCAGAAGCCGCGCCTTGGGCAGGGCCTCGACCAGGCTCGGCGCGGGCATCGAGGCCAGGCTGGGGATCTCAGGGACAGGAATCGAGGCGACGCGGCTCATCGGAGAGCGGTGGGACCGTCCCGTCTGGGCCTCATAGGACTCGATGACCGCCTCGCCGGCCAGACCGAGCTCTCGAGCGATGTTGCGCAAGAAGCCGCGAACAAAAACCTCTGCGGGGAGCTCATCGAAGGCATCGTTCTCGAGATGCCCGAGGCTCACGAGGGGGATGCGGGTGACGGTCGATAGATCCTGCAGGGTGTAACCGCGCGTCTCGCGAGCGCGTCTCAATATCGTGCCAGGTGTCTCCATCAATGCCTCTCAGGGTCCATTTCCGCCAGGCGGCCAACTCATCATCCATGAGCGCTCGCGGTTGCAGTCGCGGGCGTGTCAGGCGGCCTTGGCGGTCCTCCTTTCGTTCGGCGTTCACGCCAGCTCTGGGCGCAAAGGCGTCGCACCGGACAAGGCGCGAGGCCACCCTCTTTAAACATTTCCAGATGGCGAAGTCAAGCGTCGAATCGGAGCGGGCGGGGGCGTCCAGATCGTCGTCGGGGCGGTCGGCAGGGCTCAGGGGTAGACTTCGAGGTAGGAGCGGCAGCGATCGCCGAGGGTGGTCTCGGCGCTGAGCTCGTAGCAGCGCTGGTAGTAGAGGCGGGCGTCGGGATCTTCGCGCTGGCGCAGGATCTGGGCGAGGTTGAAGTGGGGCTCGGCGAAGTTGGGGCAGCGCTTGATGGCGTGGACGAAGTTGCGCTGGGCGCTGGCGGCGTTGGTCATCTTGGTCTGGACCTGGCCGAGGTTGTTGTAGGCCAGGCACAGCTCGGGCTTGAGGAAGATGGCCATCTCGAGCATCTCCTCGGCCCGGCGGCTCTGGCCGGCCATGAAGTAGGACCAGCCGAGGTTGTTGTAGGCCAGCTCCGGGGTGTTGTACATCGGCTTGTTGATCAGCTCCTCGTAGATCTCGATGGCCTCCTCCCAGCGATCCGAGGCCATCAGCGCCGTGCCGAGGTTGTTGAGGCAGATGTAGAAGTCGGGTCGCGCGGCGGTGGCCTGGCGGTAGTACTGGACGGCGCGGGTGTAATCGCGCCGCCCCATATAGATGAAGCCGAGCAGGTGGAGGGCGTCGGCATTGCCGGGATCGGCCTCGACGGCCAGGAGCAGCTCGCGCAGGGCCTGGGGGATCATCTGCTCGGCGAAGAAGTTGGCCCCCATCTGGTAATGATATTGGGTCTGCCTGGTCTTCTCGGCCTGCTTGCCGGCGGCGCACCCGCAGGTCAGCGCGACCGCCAGGGCGATCGCGACCAGTGCGGGCCACAGCATCCTTGCTGAAGATCGCGACATGTCCATCTCCGTACTGCGCTCAAGGGCGGACACCCTGTCCGTGGACATGATGAAGGCAGGCGGCGGGATCGCAAGAAAAAGCAGGCGGGTGGGCCGGCGGCGTCGTTCTTGGGGTGGTCGTTGGCGCGTGCTACAGTGCGCCCGGAGTCGATCCCGATGGAGAAGAGCGCATGGCAGGGGAGAGCCCGGGTCCGCGGCCGCTGGTGTCGTTCATCGTCCCGCTGCTCGACGAGGCGGAGACCCTCAGAGAGCTGCGCGACAGGATCGGGGCGCAGATGCAGGCGCTGGCGATCGATCGCTATGAGATCGTCTTCGTCAACGACGGCAGCAAGGACGGCTCGGCCGAGATCCTCGACGCGATGCAGGCCGAGGATGCGCGCGTGGGGGTGGTGCACTTCCGGCGCAACTTCGGCAAGGCGGCGGCCATCGACGCGGGCTTCTGCCACAGCCGCGGCGAGGTGGTCTTCACCATGGACGCCGACCTGCAGGACGACCCCGACGAGATCGGGGGTTTTCTGGCGAAGCTGGATGAGGGCTTCGATCTGGTCAACGGCTGGAAGCGGGTGCGGCACGATCCGCTCTCGAAGACCGTGCCCTCCAGGCTCTTCAACCTGACCCTCTCGGCCATCTCGGGGCTGTCGCTGCACGACTTCAACTGCGGCTTCAAGGCCTACCGCAGAGAGGCGGCGCTGGCCATCGACGTCTACGGCGATCTGCACCGCTACATCCCGATCCTGGTGCACTGGAGGGGGTTTCGGGTCGCGGAGCTGCCCGTGCGCCACCACCCGAGGCGCTTCGGGACTTCGAAGTACGGCATCGAGCGCATCCTGCGGGGCTTCTTTGACTGCCTGACGATCGTCCTGTTGACCCGCTACGAGAGCCGCCCGCTGCACCTCTTCGGCAGCGCGGGGGCGGTGCTGGGCTCCTTCGGCGTGGCGATCCTGGGCTACCTGACGGCGCTGTGGTTCATGGGCAGCAGCATCGGGCAGCGGCCGCTCTTGATCCTGGGCGTCCTGCTCGTGCTCGTCGGCGTGCAGCTTGTCAGCGCTGGCCTCGTGGCCGAGATGCTCACGCGGCAGAACCAGCAGATGCGCAAGGACTACGCGATACGGGAGATCCGCGCGCCCGGAGCGGCGGTCGAGGCGACGCCGGTGCTCCTGCCGCCGAGCGTGCGTCAGCGGATGCTGGAGCGTCTGGAGGGCAGGGAGGCGCAGGAGGTCGGGGTGGCGGTGGTGTCGCCCGGGTCCGCGAGCTAGAGCGCTGATGGGTTTGAGGGACCGACGACCGACGGGAGTCAAACCCATCGGCACTCTAGCGGGCGGTGATGGCGATGATGAGGATGCCCTTGTTGTAGGGCAAGCCGGCCTGGAAGAAGGTCGAGCCGCGCGAGACGCGCACGTCGGACTTGAACTTGTCGCCGACGGAGAGGCCGAGCTTGAGGAGGTCGCCGGTGGTCCCCTTGAAGGCGACCTCGAAGGCGGTCCCGTCGGGCAGGGCGAACTTCTGGGTTTTCTGGAGGGCCAGGGCGGCCTTCTCGTCGCTGAGCTCCTTGAAGGTGCCGTAGCCCTCGAAGGCCTTGACCAGGGTGGCCTGGAGGTCGGCGAGCTCGGGGTCGGCCGCTCCGGCCTCCGGAGAGGCGAGGATGGCGCGGACGCCGATCTCGACCTTGTCCTGGGCCGCCGCGGTGGCGGGCGAGAGCATGCCGAGGGCGAAGCAGGCGACGAGCAGGGCCATCCAAGGGGCCGCCAGCCGGTGCAGGGTCGAGGTGTTGGGCGTCATCATCACATCATCATCCATTCGTCCCGGCGGGATCAAAGACCTCGCCGGGGTCTGCTGAAGGGCAGCAGGTCTAGAGCGGCTCTTCCACGATCTCTATTCCGTCGTCGCTGTCGTCCTCGGCCTGGGCTTCGTCGCTTCCTGCGGGCTGGTTGGGGACCAGCCAGATGACCTTGGTGTCGCTGCCCTGGCCCTTGATGGAGTTGACCAGGACGGTCGACTCGGGGTCGGCCTTGTCGACCGAGTCGACGTAGATGATGTGTCGCTCGACCTGGACGATGGGCACTCCCTCGTTCGGGTCGGGGGCGCCGCCGATGTCCATGAAGGAGAGGACGAGGGCGACGGCGGCGGCGGTGGCGGCGGCGGTGATCCAGGCGCTCTTGTGCTCGACGAAGAGCTCCCGGAGCCATGCGCCGAGGCGGTCGAGGGGGCCAGGCTGGGCGGCGACCTTGCGGGCCATCGCCGTCTCCTCCTCCTCCTGGATCCGGGCCTGGATCTGGCTCCAGAAGCCCTCGAAGGAGACGGAGGCCATCTCCAGGTCTGCGGTCTCTCGCAGCAGCTCGTTGGCCTCGTCCATGGCCCCGAGGAGTTCGAGGGCCTCGACATCGCGCTCAAGAAGCGCCTCGACCTCGGCGGCCTCCTCGGGCGAGACCTCCTGGTCGTGGTAGCGCTCAAGGAGCTTGTAGAGTTCGGGTGTCATGGCTGCGCCTCTTCGTTGGCGAGCTTGTGCGCGGGTGGCGGCGACAGGAAGAAGTCCGCCGTGCGCAGTGGGTTCATGGTGCCGAGGTGAGGGTGTGGAGGCCCTGCACATCGGCTCGTGGCGTGTTGGACGGGGGGGGTGGGGCGATATTCATCGCGGCCTCCCGTGGGCGGGAAAAAAGCGCGGGCGGCGTGCTGGGCGGCTTCAGTCATCGGCGTCGGGGTTTTCGACGTAGCCAGCCAGGGCGTGCTGCATGTTCTTGCGGGCGTGGTGCAGGCGGCTCATGACGGTGCCCTTGCTGATCTCGAGGACCTCGGCCATCTCCTCGTAGCTCATGCCCTCGACCTCGCGCAGCATCAGGATGGTGCGGTGGTTGGGGCTGAGGGTGTCGAGGGCGGCCTGCATTTTCTCGACAAGCTCCTTGCGCATGAGCGCCTTGGCGGGGTTGGTGCCGAGGATGGAGGGCAGGATGCTGGCCTCCGAGAAGGTCTCCTCGTCCTTGCGGCGGATCTTGTCGTCGTAGTCGACGCTCTTGAATCGGCGAGACTTGCGCAGGTGGTCGATGCCGAGGTTGACCACGATGCGGTAGAGCCAGGTGTAGAAGCTCGAAGAGCCCTGGAAGCCGCTGAGGTTGCGGTAGGCCTTGATGAAGGCCTCCTGGCTCAGGTCCATGGCGTCGTCAGGGTTGCGTACCATGCTGAAGGCGACGGAGTAGACCTTCTTCTGGTAGCGCTGGACGAGCTTCCCGAAGGCGCTCTGGTCGCCGTTCTGAGCGAGAATGACGAGATTGTTGTCGGTCTCCTCAGCCACGCTTCCCGCTGCCCTCCGAGGGTGTTCCGCCTTTCCGGGCGGCTCTGGTGAGGCCGGAGTGTATGTGCATCAGCGCGGTGGGTTCAAGCGTCGATCGGGTCGTGGGCAAGAAAAGCAGCGGATTCAGGGGTCAAAGGACATCAGCACGACCGTGATGTTGTCCGGGGCGCCGAGATCGAGGGCGGCCTCGACGAGCGTGCGGCAGATCTCGTCGTCGCGCTCATCGGCGTTGAGCAGGGTGTTGATGGTCTTGTAGGGGACGACGCCGTGGAGGCCGTCGCTGCACAGGAGGTATCGGTCGCCTGGGCGGGCGAGGGTGCGAAAGATGTCGGGCCTGTCGGTGGCGCCGGGGCTGATGGCGCGGGTGAGGAGGTGGCTCAGGCGCCGGTTGTCTTCGAGGCGGTCGTCGCTCAGGACGCCGGCCCGGATCAGCTCGGCCAGGACGTTGTGGTCTTCGGTCAGGCAGCGCAGCTCGCCCTGTCGCAGCCTGTACATGCGGCTGTCGCCCAGGTGGGCGATCGTCAGCTCCCCGACCTCGTCGAGGGCCGCGCAGACGAGCGTCGTGCCCATGTTGGCCAGCTCCGGGCGCAACAGCGCCTCGGTGTTGATGGCCTCGAAGGCGGCCTCGAAGGCGGCTCTGAGCGCCCGCTCAGGCGCCGTGCGGTTGTGTTCGGCGGCGAGGAGCTCCGAGGCGGCCTCACAGGCGAGCCTGGAGGCCGTCGCGCCGCCGTCGTGGCCGCCCATGCCGTCGGCCACGATGGCGAAGCGTCCGGCGGGGTCGGCGAAGAAGGCGTCCTGGTTGTCGACTCTGACCAGCCCTCTGTGGGTCAACCCGGCGATCTGGGGCGCGCGAGGCACCTCCATGGGCAGGACAGCGGCGATCTCCATCGTGTTCATCTCAAGACCCCCGCACCACAGGTGCTCGTCGCCGCCCCAGCCCAGTCCGAGCGGCGCGGCGGACCCTTGCGGATCTCGTGCCAGAGGCCGAGGCGTCGGAGCCAACCCCCGCGCAGACGGCGTCGAGGCGCTGCGTCGGGGCGGCGAGTGCGGGCGTTGGGGGCCGGATGGCTGGCTACTGGCGCCGTCGAGGGTGTGCGACCCTGTCACAGTGGCGTGGGTGGGCCGTGGGGTCATGGCCTCAGGGTCGTTTTCGGTCTTCTTGGGCATGGGCCTTGTCGGGTGGTCTGATCGCGCTGTCGGCGCGAGAGGAGGGCCATGCCAGGGCAAGGGGTGGTGAGGGCAAGAATATGGGCCGCGTCGGCTCGGAGCCTGTCCGGCAAGGGCTCCTGTCGCCCTGCGGCCTCGCCTGGCTCGGTCTCTCCTTGTCGGATGGGTCTCAGTCGGCGGGGTCAAAGCCCTGGTCGGGGGGCAGGTCGAGCTTGTTGGTGTCCAGGCCGGTCCACCAGAGGATGTCGAGGCTGACGGTGACGATGGTGGATCGGAAGATCTGCCCGGGGAGGAGCTGGAGTTGGACGTTGGGGGTGAAGCTCAGGCCGCCGGAGCCGCCTTCGTAGAAGGGGAACCAGTCGTAGGAGAGCCCGAGGGCGAAGTAGCCGCCGCCGGTGCCGTCGAGGGTGCCGGGGTCGGCGGCGGGGTCGGTCAGGCTCAGGCCGCCGGCGCCGATGCCGAGGTGGACGGCGAGGTGTCCGAAGGGGACGATCTGGGTGTCGAGCAGGAGGCCGCCGAAGCCGGTGTCGAAGCCGGCGTCGTTGGCGGCGCTGCCCCCGCCGAACTGGAGGCCGAAGCCGAGCCAGGGGGTGACCATCTGTCCGATGCGGCCCTGGCCGGCGCTGCCGGTCAGGGCGCCGGTGTCCTCGGCCTCATCGCGGAAGTTGGAGTTGACGGCCAGGCCGAAGCCGCCGCCGAGGAAGTAGCCCTGGCGGGCGGCGGGCGGCTCAAGCAGCGCCTCTTCGGGGTCGTCCTGTGCGGCCAGCGGGCCGGCCAGGGTCAGGAGCGCGGCCGTCGAGAGCCACGCCCCAAGAAGCCATTCGGAAACTGAAGGCCGTCGTTGTGGGGGTCGAAAGAGGCCATCTGCGGCTCGGACTCGGTCGGACGGGGCGCTGCCCCTGTCCTTCCTCGTCCAATCCACATCTGACCCCTTTCGCCCTCCCACAACTCGGCCTTTGATTTCCAAATGGCTTCCAGGCAGCGGGAGTCGTCTCATGATTCATCCATCCAGCAGGAGGGGGAAGGGGCGGGGTTCGAGGCCTCGCCGGGGCTACTATTACAGATGCTCCCGGGTCAGGGAAGGGTCTGCGCCGAGGTCTGCTGTCGGGAGGATGTTCGTCGGGATGTCGTGTGTCAGGGATCTGGTGGGTGAGGCTTGCGAGCGTCGGATCGAGATGCTAAGAAGGCGCCATGATCGTCAATGCCTGTAAGAGGGCTGATCTTCTATATGTGGAGATTGTCTTGTGAAGTTGGCTGCGGTGGGCCATCAGGTCGCCGTCGCCCCAAACCTGAGGAGGAGTGATGAGAAGGAATGTGTGGTTGTTGTTGTCCCTCGGGGCGCTGCTGGCCATGTCGGCCTGCGGCGACGAAGGGCAGAAGTGCGGCGAGGGGACGGTGGCCGACGGGGACGAGTGTGTCCCTGAGGGCGAGGGGGTCCAGTGCGGCCCGGGCACCGTGGAGCAGGGGGGCGAGTGTGTCCCTGAGGACGATGGCGAGGAGGTCGAGTGCGGCGAGGGCACGACGCTGACCGGAGGCGAGTGCTTGCCGGACATCGAGTGCGGCGAGGGGACGGAGCTGGTCGGCAAGGACTGCGTGCCGGTGGCGGTGGTCGAGTGCGGCGAGGGGACGGAGCTGGTCGATGGCCAGTGCGTCTCGACGATCGAGGAGATCGAGTGCGGCGCCGGGACGATCTTGATCGACGGGGTCTGTGATTTGATCGATCCCTTCGATGGGATTGAGAAGGAGGCCGACGAGCCCAACGATCCCTTCTTCTTTGGTGAGGACGCCAACGTCGACGTGATTACGCTGGGCCAGCCGGGCGAG
>SXGS01520322.1_pt1 | contig 16406 bp, 12 predicted proteins | sample 3174681 | NCBI WGS metagenome assembly SXGS01 (sample SAMN11356861, study PRJNA531348) | freshwater metagenome | isolation source: freshwater sample F1-80 | place: China: Fuxian Lake, Yuxi | collected 2017-12-25 | reverse complement strand
AGCCCCGAGAAATGAACACGATCATTCGGATCCCCGACCTTTCCGGGTAAACCGCGTCCGCGAAAAGGTCAGTCAACCGTCTGTCACCTACTTGACCTTCTGCTTTTTGTTCTCATAGTCGTGGTAGTAGCCGACTTCGACGTTCTCCAGAACTCCCAGTGCATCATCGGTCAGCACGGCACAGGAAAAATAAAGCGTCAGCAGATAGGACGCCACGCCCAGACTGTCCAGCCCCATCAGCCGAGCTGACAGACTGGGCATGATCTCACCCGGAATTCCCGATTGATGAAGCCCCACCACCCCCTGGTCCGATTCACCCACGCGCAGAAGCAGAATCCGCGTCGTCCCGTACCACTGATTCGACTGATACCGACTCTTGACCTCCAGCTTGTCACACGGAAGCAGATGGACCCCACGCCATGTGATCACAGGCGTCCCGAACAGACTCTGTGTTACCGGCGGCACCCCACGCCATGTGCATTCCCGCTCAAATGCCGCGATCGCCTTTGGATGGGCCAGAAAGAAGGCCGGCTTCTTCCACACCAGTGCCAGCAGTTCATCCAGATCATCCGGAGTCGGGGCGCCATAACGTGTGCTGATCCGCATCGACGGATCCACCGAATGGATCAGACCAAACTTCGAACTGTTGATCAGCTCCCATTCCTGACGCTCCTTGATCCCCTCGATCGTCAGACGCATCTGCTCCTCAAGCTGATCATACGGACCGTTGTACAGATCTGATACCCGTGTATGCACCCGCACCACCGTCTGAACGGAAGACAATGAATACTCCCGGGGCGTCGCGCTGTAATCCACAAATGTCTCCGGGATCTCCACGTTCTCCGCGAATCCCGAGACCAGATCGATATTCCGCTCACCGTAACGGTTCACGGTTGACTGCAACTCCTGATGCTGATCGATCGCCCGCTGAAACTCCGCACGCAGATTCGACAGCTCCGACAACACCAGATCCAGATCATCCCGCGACAGTGTCAGCAGAATGCACGGCGTGATTGTTCGTACCGTCACGTCCGAGGGACGGTCAAGCACCAGATCCGTCTCCCCAAAGTACTCACCGTCCGTCAGCAGCGCAATCCGCAGATTGCTCCCGTGAATCCCCTGGCTCAGAACCTCGACCTGTCCCTGAGCAATTATGAAAAACTTGCTCCGGTCTTCACCTTCTGAGATCACACGACTGCCCAGAGCCACCTCCTCCGTCCGGAATCGGTTCGCCATCCGCGACACGATCGCATCGGGAAGTCCCGAAAACATCGGCACGCTCCGCAACGATTCCGGCGCAAACGTCGCGCCGCCGGCAGACAGCTCTATATCAATCCGCTGCGCCTTCGGAAGCTCGATCTTCGTACGATTCACCCGATATGTCCCACCGTCCACCTGAACCCACGGCAGCATGTTCAGAAGCCAGCGCGGAGTAATCGACATCATCTTCGGTGATGTCTTCGTTGTGCTCGCCAGATTGCGAGCCACCGTCGTCGTCACACTCCGCTGCAGCAGGTTATCCGTCATAGTGCTGAACGCCCTTTCTGAAGGTCAGTCCGACAAGGCCACTGTTAATGTCCCTGGCTTCCTCACTCCGTGGTCCACCGCAAACCAATGCAGCGACAAATCCTCGATCAATCATCCCCGGAGTCGAACGGGTAAGGTGACAATTCGGGCCGATGCGCCATTCCGGTAGGCGTTCGGTAAGGCTCAAACAGTGCCGTTGACAGGTACCGTTCGCCGGCATCCGGAAGGACCGTCACGATCGTTTTTCCGGAGAATTGTGCCTGCCCGGCGATTTCCAGGGTCGCAGCCATGGCTGCACCGCAACTGATTCCACAGGAAATACCCTCTTCAATCATCAGCCGGCGGGCCGTTGTAATTGCCATGTCGTCAGTCACCGCCACGACCGAATCGATGAGAGTGCGGTCGAGGACGCCGGGGATGAACCCGGCACCAATCCCCTGGATCCGGTGCTTCCCCGGCGAACCTCCGGAAAGCACAGGGCTGTCGGATGGTTCGACGGCGACGATATGAACTGATCGCCGCTTCTCTCGCTTCAGGTACTGACCAACGCCGGTTATGGTCCCTCCAGTTCCAACACCGCAGACAAGGACGTCGACGTTTCCGCCTGTATCATTCCAGATTTCCGGAGCAGTCGTCGTGAAATGAATCCTGGGATTGGCTGGATTGTCGAACTGCTGCGGCATAAACCACCCGGGTTCGGCGGCCATTTCCGAAGCGCGGCGGATCGCACCACTCATGCCGTCATTCCCGGGGGTGAGCACCAGTTGTGCGCCAAATGCGCGGAGCAGCGTCCGGCGCTCAAGGGACATCGTATCCGGCATGACCAGTGTCAGGCGATAGCCCCGCGCAGCACAGGCAAAGGCAAGCGCTATTCCAGTATTCCCGCTGGTAGCCTCAACAACCTGAATTCCCGTCCGCAGCCTGCCGGACATCTCAGCGTCCAGAATCATCGCCGCACCGATTCGGCACTTGACACTGTATGCCGGGTTTCTGCCTTCGATTTTTGCAAGGACAGTGGCGTTCAACCCCCTGGCCATCCGCCCGATTCGCACAAGCGGAGTACGTCCAGTCGTCTGCAGATTGTCACTGAAAACTGGCATCAGACTTGCATCTCCCGGTTGTTGTGGCCAGGCACCGGCGGCTCCCACCGCAGCACCACAGCCCCGTTCGCAGACTTCGTGAGCCCCCGCAAGGGCATCATCGGGCGATTCCATCAGCGTCAAACATGCCATCAAACAGAACTGAGGACAGGTATCGCTCGCCGGAATCAGGCAGGACGACCACGATTGTCCGGCCGACATTCTCCGGCCGCTTCGCAATTCGAACCGCCGCCGCTGCCGCAGCCCCACAGGAAATCCCAGCGAGAATACCCTCTTCAATGGCCAGTCGGCGCGCGAAGTGCACCGCCTCTTCATTGGTTACCTGCTCAACACTGTCGATGACAGAAAGGTCCAGCACAGCCGGAATGAAACCCGCTCCAATGCCCTGAATTCTGTGCGGAGCAGGCCTCAACGGTTCACCCGCCCGGTGCTGAGTCAGGACCGGACTGGCTGATGGCTCCACCGCCACCGACAGGATCGGCTTTCCCCTGACGCCTTTGATGTATCGCGAGACACCGGTGATCGTCCCGCCGGTCCCCACGCCCGAGACAAAAATGTCGATCAGGCCATCGGTGTCTTCCCAGATTTCCGGTCCCGTGGTTTGCTCATGAATCGCGGGATTTGCAGGGTTCCGGAACTGCTGCAGAAGCACGAATCGACCCGGGTCTGATGCGGCAATCTCTTCCGCACGAGCGACTGCTCCGCTCATCCCGCGCGCGCCCTCGGTCAGTACCAGCTTCGCACCATAAGCGACAAGCAGCTTTCGACGCTCGATACTCATCGTGTCAGGCATCGTCAGCGTCAATGGAATTCTCCGGGCAGCCGCGACAAACGCGAGCGCAATCCCGGTGTTTCCACTCGTCGGCTCGACCAGCTCTCGCCCCGCTCCCAGCAGCCCCCGCCGCTCAGCATCCCAGATCATCGCAGCCCCAATCCGACATTTCACAGAGTATGCCGGATTGCGGCCCTCGATCTTCGCCAGAACCGTCGCCGACGCACCATCTGTGATTCGATTGAGCTGTACGAGTGGCGTGCGCCCGATGGACAGCGAGTTGTCAGTATACCAGCGAGGCATTGTCATAAACTCCCTCAGTCAGCCGCACGCGGCCGAACGTAATACCAGCGAAGAAATCCGCTGCACAAGTATTCGAATCAGGAAGCCGCCACGATTCTGACGCGAATCCCGATGCTGCCTGACCGCAGCGTGAGATCAATGCACCGGCCCGCAGGGTTGAACCGTGAAATCATCCGCTGCCTGACGCGCTGATCCTCCGAGACGGAATCCGAAGTGGGCGGATTGTTCGGCCGACATTCTCATGAGTTGGTGCAACTGATCTTCTGGCTGGTCCTTACGTTGCAAAAAAAAAGGCCAATGCAAACCCGCAGCGGGATACATTGGCCTCCGGTTGTTCCGGTCAGCTCTGATATTGATACTCAGCCGGGCGAACATTAATTCGGTCGCTGTCCGATTGTCAAGTGACTGGGTCAATCCCGCACCATGCCGATCCACATTTCCTGGCCGCTGAGTTGCATTGCCCCGGTCCCGGCTCGAAAACCCAGCAGTTCCGAAAACAATTCTGTCAGCTGAACATCGAGACCAGACATCTTCTTTCCGCAGTGGCGGTCACAATGCCCCCCGTGGCCTGGCGAAAACGAAGCGATCGCCGTGACCGGACCCTGGATTCCCGCCTGAGTGGCCCTGGCACGACCTGCGTGAGTCGCGCATTCGTGGCGACATTCCGGACGAGTAACGACAACCTTTGAGACCACCTTCCGCAGCCCGTTTGCCTTTGTCGACAGAATCAAGTAGAATTATGAGATGCAAATTACCGCCTACATCCGTGATGATCTCTCGGCCCGACTGAGATCGGGGCAGGAGCTTCCCGCGCCATTGACGATCGATGCGCTGTCCGAGCATTATCAAGTCAGCTTCTCGCCAGTGCGGACGGCGATCGCTGAACTGATCGATGAGGGCCTGGTGGTGAAGGGGCCGAATCGTCGGTTGATCGTGGTGCCACAGGCCCGGAGTCGTACTCGGGAACCGGTCAAGCCTCCGCAGTTACCGCCCGACCACTTCGCGATCATCTCCAGCGACCTGGTTGAGCTTTCGCTTCAGGGAGAAGCGGTCTTTCTGCGTGAAGAGGCCACTGCCGAGAAGTACGGAATCAGCCGCTCGGCGATTCGCAGCATCCTGCAGCGACTGGCGGGGGAAGGAGTACTCGATCACGTCCCGCGTCGCGGCTGGCGGCTGCGGCCTTTTCGCCAGAACGACCTGCAGGCGTTTATTGAGATCCGTGAAGTGCTGGAGCTGAAAGCCCTGGACCTGGCCCGGCCAGTACTCGTCGCTGCTGACCTGCATCGTATGCTCGACGCGAACCACCTGCCGACTTCTGCCGACGATGTCCCGCGGATTGATGAGACCCTGCACGACTACTTCATCGCCGGAGCCGGTAACGGCTACATCCGCGATTTCTTCAACCGTCAGGGACGGTATTACCGGCTGCTGTTCGAATGGGAAGATCATGCACCCGAGGTCGCGCTGGAAACCATCCGCCAGCATCGCGAGATCCTGAACGCGCTCCTGCAGAAGAACTGGGCAGATGCGAAGACAGCACTGTCTCACCATATTCTCAATAACCACCCGATTCTGGGGAAACGCTGAGCGGAGAGGGGGAGACTGACCATGAGAGTACCTGTGATGTCCGCTGAACCAGATGTGACTCGAGCCTGCAGGCAGCCGATGTGGCGTGCCGCCTGCCTCCGGATCGTCTTCTTTCTCCCCCTCGCCGTCTCTCTGCTTTGCCCCCTCGTTCTGCCTGCTGCATCAGCGAACGACCAGGTCGACTACGTGAAGCAGGTCAAGCCGCTTTTGCGGGAACGCTGTTACGCGTGTCATGGCGCGTTGAAGCAGGAGGGCAGCCTGCGACTGGATACGGCGGCGCTGGCGATCAGGGGCGGGGATTCCGGAGCGGCGATTCAGCCGGGTGATGCGGCGGCGAGTGTGTTGCTGAAACGCGTTACTGCCACGGACGAAGCCGAGCGCATGCCTCCTCAGCTGGAAGGTGAGTCACTCACCGAGGCGCAGATCGAGCTCTTGAAACGCTGGATCGCAGCCGGGGCGAAGGGGCCAGTGGATGAGCAGCCAGAAGCCGATCCGCAAAAGCACTGGGCTTTTCAGCCGATCACACGGCCCGCCGTGCCGCAGACCGGAAGCGGATGGGTTCGCAATCCTGTCGACGCGTTCCTGCAGCAGCGGCATCAGCAACACGGGATCTCACCGCAGCCGGAGGCCGATCGCATCGTCCTGCTGCGCCGGCTGCATCTCGACCTGATCGGCATTCCACCGACACTTGAAGAGATCGCGTCGTGTGAACACGATCCGGCCCCGCAGTGGTACGAACAGGCGGTCGCACGTCTGCTCGATGATCCGCGGCACGGAGAACGCTGGGCACGGCACTGGATGGACATCTGGCGATACAGCGACTGGTGGGGACTGGGGGACCAGCTGCGGAACAGTCAGAAGCACATCTGGCATTGGCGCGACTGGATTGTCGAATCGCTGAACGATGATACGCCGTACGACGAGATGGTTCGGCTGATGCTGGCAGCGGACGAACGATACCCGAATGACCTGAGCAGGCTGCGAGCATCCGGCTACCTCGCGAGGAACTATTGGCTGTTCAACCGTCCGCAGTGGATGGAGGAAACGGTCGAGCATGTCAGCAAGGGCTTTCTCGGCCTGACAATGAATTGTTCGCGCTGTCATGACCATAAGTACGACCCGTTTGCGCAGACCGATTATTACCGCCTGCGCGCGTTCTTTGAACCGTATCATGTACGACTGGACGTCGCGCCGGGTGCAGCCGATCTGGCACAGGACGGCATCCCGCGCGCGTTCGACGGACTTCTCGAAGAACCGACCTATCTCTACATCCGTGGCGACGAACGGAATCCCGACAAATCGAGTGTCATCGCACCTGGAGTCCCCGCAATTCTGGCGTTTGACGAACTCAGGATCGCACCAGTCTCGCTGCCTGTCGAAGCGTGGCAGCCGGAGCGCAGGCCGTGGGTGCTCGATGCGTACATCGCCGCTGCGAAGAATCGCGTGACCGCCGCCGAGTCGGAACTGATGAAGTCACAGGAGAAAGTGCTGGCTGCCATTCAGGTGGAAGAGAAAGCCAGGAAAGAGAAAGAGGACAAGGAGGTGGCCGAAAAGGCCGTCACCGAAGCTCGGGGAGAACAGACGATTGCCGAAGCCGCTTTGGCCGTGGCGCAAGCCGAACTGGAGAGTGTTGAACGACGCGCTCAGGCCCAGCGGGCGGAATGGAACGGGGAAGAATCGACTCGTCAGGAGAAAGGCGCTGCTGCAGTTCGCGGCGAACGACTCGTGACCGTGGCCCAGGCACGTCACAGGCTCGCTTCTGCCGAACAGATTTTGCAGCGCGCCGCAGCCGATACGAAGGAAGCCGCGGAGAAGACCCTGAAGGAAGCACGCGATGCTTTGGAGACAGCCATTCAGGCGTCAGAAGCCGAGATCCAGCCCACCGATTCCTGGGCGAAGTTCACTGGCGCTTTGTGGACTCCGACGCGGTTTTTCAACTCGACCAGGGATGACCCGGAGGTCGGGTTCCCTCCACAGAGTTCGGGACGCCGAACGGCTCTGGCAAACTGGATCACGGACCGGAGAAATCCGCTCACCGCACGTGTGGCGGTCAATCATATCTGGACGCGCCACATGGGTCAGCCGCTCGTTCCGACCGTGTTTGATTTCGGTCGCAAAGGGACTCCGCCCGCGCATCCCGAGCTGCTCGACTGGCTGGCCAGCGAACTGATCGACAGCGGCTGGAGCATGAAGCACGTGCATCGGCTGATTGTGAATTCGGCGGTGTATCGGATGAGTTCGTCTCTGGCCGCAAACGAATTCGCAGCGGAGCAGGACCCTGAAAACCAGCTCTGGTGGCGTCGCGTGCCGACACGCATGGAATCACAACTCGTCCGCGACTCGTTGCTGGCTCTGGCCGGGACGCTCGACCCGACGGTCGGCGGTCCCCCGGTCCCATCCGGCCAGCAGGAGACGTCAACACGACGCAGCCTCTACTTCTTCCATTCGAACAACGAACGCAACCTGTTCCTGACGACGTTCGACGAGGCGCTCGTCAAGGATTGTTACCGCCGCGAACAGAGCATCGTCCCGCAACAGGCCCTCGCCCTCTCGAACAGCCAGCTTGCGCTCGATGCCGCCGAGAAAATCGCCCTGCGACTCTCCGAGAATCAGCCCGATGACGCGCCGTTCATTAACACCGCATTCCGATTCGTCACAGGGATCAATCCGAATCAGGATGAGATGGCAGCAAGCGCAGCCGCTCTGGAAGCGTGGAAAACGCTCCCTGGTGGAAATGACAAATCAGCCAGGGCGAACCTCGTCTGGACGCTGATTAACCACAACGACTTCGTGACCTTACGTTAGATCCTTACCTCCAAAGAATGGCCCGTCCCATGACTCTGCCAATCTCCCCCTCTCCGCATCTCCCTCGCTCCCCGTCCCGAGACCGCCGCGCGTTTCTCGCCGACGTGGGCATGGGTTTTACCGGCCTCGCCCTCTCGGCCATGCTGCAGCGAGATGGTGTCGGAAGTGATGGACACTGGACTCCGCCCAACGGCCAGCCGCATTCTGCACCGCAGGCGAAGAGCGTGATCTGGCTGTTCATGAACGGCGGTATCAGCCACATGGAGAGCTTTGACCCGAAGCCGATGCTCACCCGATATGGTGGAAAGACCATCGCGGAAACTCCTTTTGCAGATACCCAGGATCCCGCGAAACTGGCGCTGGAGCGACTGGTCGTGCCGGACGCGAACGGCAATCAGCGGAATACGCTCTATCCGTTGCAGATCGGGTTTCGCAGACACGGTCAAAGCGGCATCGAGATCAGCGACTGGTTTCCGCAGATCGCCAGGCAAGTCGACAAGCTGGCAATCGTTCGCTCCATGTGGACGACCGACAGCAATCATGGAGCCCAGACTCAGTTCCATTCGGGCCGTCACCAGAACGACGGAGACTTCCCGAACCTGGGGGCGTGGGTGCATTATGGGCTCGGTTCGCTCAACGACAATCTGCCTCAATACATCTCCATCGGCAATCGCGAGTACTGGAACAAGCGTGACGGTCACTATCTTGGTCCCGCGCACGATGCCGTCCCGCTGCGGGTCGATCCCGGCAACCCGCTTGACTTCAGCCGCCCCGCGCGGCCGTTCTCTGCCGAGTCGCAGGCGATCGGAAAGGACCTGATCGGTCGCCTCAATGCGCTGCGTGGTGTCGAGTATCCCGACGACCCGGCGATGGCGGCCCGCATCGCCTCGTATGAACTCGCCTTCCGCATGCAGCAATCGATTCCGGAAGCGGTCGACTTCTCAGGAGAGACCGCCGAAACCCAGGCGCTCTACGGGCTTGACCAGCCGCACGCCCGCGACTTCGGCATGCAGTTACTCGCAGCCCGGCGGCTCGTGGAGCGGGGTGTCCGTTTCATCCAGATTCAGCATGGCGCGGGGGGCGCGGGATCGTGGGACGCGCATGGCGGTCTCAAAACCAATCATGCGAAAAACTCGCTGGCTGTCGATCAGCCGGTCGGCGGCCTGCTGGAGGATCTGGACCGACGCGGTCTGCTGAACGAGACACTGGTCATATTCGCCAGCGAATTCGGTCGCACACCCGGTTCGCAGGGTTCGGATGGACGCGACCATCACATCTTCGGCTTCACCGTGTGGATGGCTGGAGGCGGCCTGAAGCGCGGCGTGGTCCATGGTGCAACCGACGAAATCGGCTTCCACGCCGTCGAAGATCGCCACTACGTCACCGACATCCACGCCACAATCCTGAAGCAGCTCGGCCTCGATTCCCGCAAGCTTGAAATCCCCGGCCACAAACGCCTCGACATCGATCACGGCAGGCCAATCGATGAAATCATCGCATGAATTCAGGCACACAGCCTGAAACTCCATGTCCCTGCCCTGCCCTGCCCTGCCCGATGTCAGACTTCTCAGGATCAATACGAAGATGCGGTATATTCTTTCCTCTCAATTCGCCGCCGCAGGCCTCGCGATCTGGGCCATGATCAGTTCGCTGCCGATCGTTTCTGCAGACGATCTGACCGATGCCGAACGTCAGTCGATTGTCGCTGAACTGCAGCCATTGCAGGAGGGGCTCAGTGCCCTGCGGAATTCGCCACAGGTCTCGCAGGATCGCTGGGCCGACGCGCAGATCTTCGTCAAAGGCGTCATCTGGGCGCTCGACTTCGGCCCGGTCAACGATGCGAAGGCCCGCGAACTCGTCCGAAAGGGACTCCGTCGAGCGCGCGAACGCACCGAGTTACTCGCCGCCGGGAAGCAGCCGTGGACGATGAAACGAGGACGGACGATTCGCGGTTTTGTCTCGGAGGTCGATGGCTCGGTGCAGCCTTACGGTCTCGTGGTGCCCGCGGGCTATGATCCCGCCAGGCCGACGCGCCTCGATGTTGTGCTGCACGGCAGCCGCAGTGCCACGGGTCTGGGTGAATTGCAGTTCCTGGAGTCCCATGACACGGGCGATACCGGCGACGCTGAGCCGAGTGATGTCAACTTCATCGAAGTGCATCCCATGGGGCGGCTGGGGGAGAATGCGTATCGCTTTGAGGGTGAAACCGATGTGGATGAAGCCATCGAAGCTGTCTGTCGCGATTATCAGATCGATCGTTCGCGAATTGTGCTGCGAGGAAGTTCGCTGGGCGGAGTCGGTGCATGGCAGCTCGGCCTGAAACGGCCCGATCGTTTCGTCGCCATCGGACCAGCGGCCGGGCCGGTGGATACTTATGAATTCGCCAATTCACCCTGGAAGCATTTTGTGCGGCTTGAGCCGCTGACTGAGTGGCAGAAAACCACACTGCATCTGGTGGATGCCATTGATTACGCCGCGAATGCTCACATGGTACCGGTTGTCGCTGCGATGGGAGACCAGGACCCGTACTACTCGTCGCACCTGCTCATCGCAGAAGCCTTCGCAAAGGAAGGCGTGCCGTTTGTCGGTCTGGTCGATCGTGGCGCCGGCCACAGTATCACGCCACAGGTGCACAAAGAGCAACTGCGACTGCTCGGAGAACATGCTGCGAAGGGTATCGATCCGTTTCCGAAACAGGTCCGCTTCGTCACCTGGACGCTCAAGTTCAGTCGCTGTCACTGGCTGGAAGTGCTGGGGCTGGAGGCCCATTACCAGCGTGCCGATCTCGAAGCCAGGGTCGACGCAGACGGAACGATCCGTCTGCCGGAGCCGCGCAACGTCACTCGCTTTGCGCTGCATCCACCAGCCGTGTCCGCGACGGGCGGTGAGGTGACCGTCGGCCAGACAAAGCTCTCTCTGCCACTGCAGCCGCAGAGCCATCTGCAGTCGGTCGTGATTGAAAAGTGCAACGGCACGTGGAGCTGTCGAGGACTGCTCAGCGACACCAGGCTCACCGGCAAACGTCCTGGCCTGCAGGGACCACTGGACGACGCGTTCGCTCGACCGTTTCTGTGTGTGCGTGGCACCGGCCAGGCGTGGAACCCCGAAGTGACAGCCTGGGCTGATGCGAACCTCAGGCGATTTTCGTATGAATGGCGGCGTCATTACCGAGGTGACTTGCCGGTCAGGAACGACACCGACCTGACTGAGGATGACATTCACCGTTCCAATTTGATTCTCTTTGGAGACCCCGGCAGCAACCGCTGGATCAGCCAGATCCTGCCGCATCTTCCGATCACATGGACCCGCGACACACTGCAGGTGGGCGCCGCGCGTCACTCGGCGGCCGACCACGGCGTACAGTTGATCCATCCGAATCCCCTGCCCGGAGCCGACGGCCGCTACGTGGTGTTGAACAGCGGACACACCTGGCACGACGCTGAGTTGCGATTCAGTTACATGGTCTTTCCCCGACTTGGTGACTGGGCGGTCTTCCGCGTTGGCCACAACTCTCCGGACTCCGCCGCCACTCAGGTCGCGGAGACGGTACTGACGTCCGGATTCTTCGACGAGCACTGGCAGCTTTCGGCGGGCGAATCGCGTTGATGACTTCACTCCAGGCGGAAACGGCGACCGATCGTTTTGTGGTGGGTTCAGCGGTGCTGCCGCAGTTCTCGGGCGGTCTCGACGGTAGCAGTCGGCGGAGAAATCCGCGACCATCTGCCGAGCGTTGGTGCCGTGTCACGAAGGCAACTCCACAAACCACCAGAATCGAGCGACTCCATGAAACGCATGCTGACGTTTTCCGTCCTGTTCGCCGCTTGTGCTCTGGCAGGGATCGGATCACAGCCGAATGGTCGGGCACAGGAGCCGCAGCAGGGAATTGCAGTCCGTGTCAACCGCCCGGTGCATCCGATCCTGATTCGCAATCCGCACGGCCCGGTGCTGCGTGTCACGATCGACGTCAGTCCGGGGCAGTCGACGCGATTGACATCGATGGAGTTCCGGCTGGATGGCACCGATGACCTGAACGACATTGACGCCCTGGAACTGTTCGGGACGGGCGATCAGGAGTCCTTTTCCGCAGCAGTTCCAGTCGGAGCGTCCGTCACGCCGGCGGAATCGATCACGCTGCCGGTGGATCGGTCCCTGGCGGAGGGGCGCAACGTCTTCTGGCTGTCGTGTCGGCTGAAGGACGCTGCCCGTCTGGATCATCAGGTCGCGGCGGCCTGTACATCGATCACGACCTCCGTCGGCAGCGTGGTGCCGCGAGAGGACCATGCGAACGCGAGGCAGCGCACAGGCATTGCTCTGCGAAAGCACCAGGAAGACGGAGTGCATACCTGGCGGATCCCCGCTCTGACGACATCCTCGAACGGCACCCTGCTGGCAGTCTACGACATGCGGCGCCGCGCCGGACGTGACCTGCAGGAGAACATTGACATCGGCCTCAGTCGCAGCACGGATGGAGGCCGGACCTGGGAGGCACCTCGAGTCATCATGGACATGGGCACCTTTGGCGGGCTGCCTGAAGAGCAGAATGGCTGCAGTGATCCCGGCATCATCGTCGATCAGCAGACGGGCGAGATCTTCTGCTTTGCGTTGTGGATGAACGGCAAACCGGGGCATCACCAGTGGGTTGAAGATGGATCGGAACCCGGCTTCGAGATCGGCAGGACCGCACAATTCATGATGGTGCGATCGGCCGACGACGGCCTCACCTGGTCGCCGCCCGAGAACCTGACGCGTCAGCTGAAACAGGAATCCTGGTGGCTGTTTGCGCCCGCTCCGCAAGCCGGAATCTGCCTGCCCGACGGCACGCTTGTGATGCCCGTGCAGGGCCGTACGGGTCGCGAGTCACTGGCCACTTTCGCGACGATCATGACCAGCCGTGATCACGGTCGGAGCTGGTCAGTCGGCCAGCCAGGCTGCACCGGCGGGAACGAGTGCCAGGCGGCGCTGCTGGGTGATGATTCCATCATGCTCAATATCCGCAATGACCACGAACGATTCCGAGCGGTTGCCGTGACGAAGGACCTGGGTCAGACGTGGCAGGCTCACCCCACCAGTCGCAACACGCTGATCGAACCGAACTGCAACGGAAGTCTGCTGCGATTCGACTACGACCGCGACGGTCGGCAGCAGCACGTGCTGCTGTTTGCCAACCCGCATACGCAGCAGGGTCGCACGCATCACACCGTTCAGGTCAGCTTCGACGACGGGCTGACGTGGCCGGACTCGCATCACTGGCTGCTCGATGAAGGCCGAGGCGCCGGTTATCCGAGTCTGACCCGCATCGACCGTGATCATGTCGGAATCGTGTATGAAGGCAGCCAGGCACATCTTGTCTTCGAGAAGCTGCCGATCATCGATCTGCTCGAGCCGACTCGCCGTCACGCCGCCCCCGAGATCTGGCAGCGTGACGTGTCGAAAGAAGGCGCTCAGTATCTGGAGCAGCGCCGTCAGTCGCCACCCTTCGGGGATCAGGAGTTCGATCTGGCGGGCCTGCGGGCGGGCATGGGGACAAGACAAGAGCCGACTGTTCCGGGAGTTCAGCTCACCCGGGTCAAGGTGGGTGATGTTCCCTGTGAATGGGTCATGACACCCGAGGCTGACCCGGATGTCCGCCTGCTGTACCTGCACGGTGGTGGCTGGGTTTCGGGGTCCGGTGGCAGCTATCTGCCTCTGGCGGCGGAGATCTCACTCGCGGCGAAATGCGCAGTCCTGCTCCCGGACTATCGACTGGCGCCCGAGCATCCATTTCCCGCAGGCCTTGACGACTGTGTGGCCGCGCATGACTGGATCGTCGCCAATGGGCCATCTGGTCCGGGAACTGCCAGAGTCACGTTCATTGCCGGAGACTCCGCTGGAGGAAATCTGACGCTGGCCACCCTGCTGGCGCTCAGGGAACGCCAGCGCACGCTTCCGGCAGGCGCCATTGCGATCTCACCGGCAACGGACTTCACCCTGTCGAGCCAGTCCCTGAAGTCAGTCAGCGACCCGATCATCAGTGCGCGGACGATGCCGGAGTTTCGGGACCGCTACCTTGTGGCCACCGACCCTCGCCATCCACTCGCATCTCCGCTGTTTGGCGACTTTCGCGGTCTGCCACCCATCCTGATTCAGACCGGCGAGCACGAGATGCTTCGGGACGACAGTATTCGCGTCGCCAAAAAGGCGCGTGCCGACGGTGTTCCAGTCACTCTCGAAATCTGGCCAGGCATGGTGCACGTCTTCCAGATCCGAGGACTTCCGGAATCCCGTGAAGCAGTCAGACGCATCGCGGATTTCGTGAACTGAGCCGAACTCCGGTCTCTGGATCAATCGTCATTTCCAGAATGAATCTCTCATGATTAATGTGGTGCAGCGTGTTGCTTCAAGCCAACTGAAGTTCCGGGCGAACAACTCTTCGCCTGGTCGAGGACAATGAAGCCGTTCTCAAACTGCTGGTCCGCTCCCAGATCGATGCCAACGGATAGACCGACGAGCAGTACCTGCACGTCGAGCTGATCGACGTCGAGCATCCCGAGTGTAAGAACCCCTGACAAAACCTGCGTGAGCCGCTTCCGCAACATCGGACAAACATCTCCATTGGCCAGTCGCCGTTCTGGATTGAGGCGTTTGCCAACACTCGTGACAAGAGAATCAGATTGTCATTGGTTCTCGATAGCCCCCCGGCTGCAAGACGACTCGATACTCTGCAACAAGCCAGCGGGGAGATTGAGAGTTCAGTCGGACAGCCGCTTGACGGGACAAATGACCCAGATAAGAATCAGGGGCGAATTTATCCCCGAAATCCAGATGCGGACCGAACCGTTCGAGAAGGATGCGCCAACCAGCACAAGTGGCTGTTGGGGAAGATCGAGTTGTTCCGTAAGGGCTCTGAAACGATAGTCAGGACCCTGGATGCCGAGGATGAAACAGCCCAGGTGGCGGTTTCTGAAAACTGAGAACGGCCAGGGATGGCTCAGGCTGACGAGGGAATAAGCAATGCCCCGCAAGAAATCCAACACTAACGACCCGATCGACCAGTCGGTGACCCTGGCTGAATGCGCTGTCAGGGCCCTCGTTGCCGCCGAGCAACTGGGCGTCAAACAGAAGCCCGTCCAGGACTTCCCTCTCGACGCAGCCGAGCGTGCCATTGCCGCCGACCTGCCCGGCCTCTCAGCCACGTTGAAGAGGAAACTCAAGGCCAGGACCGGCACCTTCACCGTGGACGACACCGCCAGCATCGTGCTGGCCCTGGCTGGATCTCTCCTCGAAGACAAGCAGCTACAACGGATCAAGCTGCTCTTCGGCGGCAGAAAGCTGATGGATTGTCTGCAGGCCAGCGTGGTCCCGGCCGCTCCAGGGAAGGTCACGGGCAGGAAGTCCAGACCGCCTGACACGGTTTACCAGTTCAAGATCACGCTGCTCGGTGCCAGGCCAGCAATTTGGCGGCGAATCCAGGTGCCGGAATGCACCCTCGACGGGCTGCACGAGCACATCCAGACGGCAATGGGGTGGACCAACAGCCATCTCCACCAATTCGAGATCAAGGGCAAGCGATATGGTGATCCTGAACTCCTTGATGACGGTCTCAAAGATCTCGAGTGCTTCGATTCGACGAAAACCCACCTCCGTCAAATCCTGCCCAGGACCGGCAAGCGCTTCGCCTTCAAGTACGAGTACGATTTCGGTGATGGTTGGGAACACGAGGTTCTGTTCGAGGGCAGTCCGCCCGTTGATCCCATGGCTGCGTATCCCTTGTGCCTGGAAGGTGAACGAGCCTGCCCGCCGGAAGATTGCGGCGGCGTGTGGGGCTACGGCAATTTCCTCGAAGCCATCCGCAATCCGGAACACGAAGAACACGAGAGCATGATCAAGTGGATTGGCGGGCGGTTTGACCCGGAAGATTTCGATGCGAAGCGGGTGACGAAGGAGATGAAGATGGGATTGCCGGACGGGAGAAACAAGAGGTAGCCATACCAAAACGCAAACCCACTGCTGGCAGAGCTGGGAATCAAGCCGTCGAGGGAATCGCCGGTCTTGTGGATGCGTTCTGCAAAGAGCAACTGAACGACGAGTACGCTGATCTTTGCCGCAGGCTCACTGAGAACCCCTGACGAAACCTCCGTGGCCGTCTGCCGAAGGCGATCGATGAAGGATTCAGGCCGGATCAGATCCCGGTGGTGGGAACAGCACGTTCGTCGCCTGCGATTTCAGCAGGCAGAACGCCTGCACGGATACTGGACGGATGTATCCTTCCAGCGTCTCCTTCCCGTGATTGTTTCCTTCAAATAATTTCTCTCTCCTGCGTTTCCTTCTGGGTT
>SXGS01437423.1_pt1 | contig 16407 bp, 9 predicted proteins | sample 3174681 | NCBI WGS metagenome assembly SXGS01 (sample SAMN11356861, study PRJNA531348) | freshwater metagenome | isolation source: freshwater sample F1-80 | place: China: Fuxian Lake, Yuxi | collected 2017-12-25 | reverse complement strand
GCGAATTTCGTGGCTCATGTTGGCGAGGAACGGGCCTTTGAGCTGGTTAGCCCGATCTGCTACCTGACGAGCCGCCTGTAACTCGCGGGTGCGCAATGCAACCAGGTCTTCAAGGCCCGCCTGCTGGGCCTGCAAGGCGTCCAGAAGAGCATTATAGGAATGGGCAAAGCGACCGAGTTCATCATCTCGCTGCACCGGCAGCCGCAAGGCCAGATCATCACTGCAGGCGGTGTACTCCAGCGCATCGGCGAAGCTGGTCAGCGGTCTTGCCAACTGACGGCGCAACACCAGCAAGAGCGCCAGACTCAGACCGACCAAGCCAATCAATGCGAAAGGTACCTGCTCCAGCACCAGACTCAGTGCACGTGCGCGAAGCTGCGCCTGAGGATAAGTAGCGACAAGGTACCAGTCTGGCTGAGCCAGATGCGCCACCACCGCAGGCATATCCCCAAGACGGGTAATCTGGGGAAAACCAGCGGATCGGTCCAGCTGACTTAGCATTGCCTGAGTATCTGCCAAGGCCCGATTATCCAGAGCATGATTCGACAGGTCTGCAAGCAGCTGGCCATGAGCATCAAGCAGCATGCCTGCATGCCCGTCGAGCAGTTCAGCCATCCGCGCCAGACGCTCATCAACAGAAAGCTCATAACCTGCCAGCATGACGGGCTTGCCAGCCGTGTCGCGCGATACCACTAGAATGCTGAGCAGCTGTCGATCAATAGTGGGTTCGTGTACGGGGCCGTGCCACAAAACCTCTGGACCAGAGGTGCCCAGCTCAGCAAATAGCCGGCTCAACGCCTCTGCACGGGCCTTGGTAAAATCAGCCGGTGCATCCGGGGTGGTGGAAAAGGCGGCTCCGGCGTTCGGAAAGAAATAGAACGTATCAACGATCATGCCCTGGCCGGCGGCGCCAAAGGCTTCAGCCGCAGCCGCTGAGCGGGCCAACAGAGTTACTTGCGCATCTGCGCTGGCGGATTGAGGGCCCTGTGCGTTGAGCACCCAACGCATGGTGCTACGCTGGGCAATCTGGCTGCCAAATTCAGCTGCGGCGCCAGTATCCCAAAGCATCATCAGTCGCCGGGCACCCTCTTCAGCCTCAGCAAACTGGTCATTGTCGACCCGCGCGAGCAATGCCACGCGCTGTCGCAGATCCTGCATCGCCTCGGTTTCAAGCTGTCGGTAGGTTCGCCAGGCCCCCAAGGCAGTCGCCAGGCACCAGCTGATCGCCAGCACCAGCGCCAGAACGATGGTTATGCGCAGCGCCAGGGACTGGCGCCAGCGTCGAATCACTGCACGCCCACCTGCGCAGGCGGTGCCGTGGCATGCACGGCAGCAATGTTGAGCTTGTTGCCGATGTCCTTAATGGCCTGCGCTGCCGCCTCATGGCTGCTCAGCCCGACCACAAAGAGCTTCTGATAGGTGCGGCCATTCTGAGACAAGGCCACCTGCAGCTGCGTCTTGTAACCCATGGTGAGCAACTGCAGCTGCAACCGTTTGATGCGGGTTTCATCGTTGTAAACCCCCACCAGAACAGCGTTCTGCCCCTGCGCGTCACTCACCACCGGGTTGACCGGTACAGGAGCCCAGCACAAGGCAATGTTTTGCGGTGGAGTGATGCCGGCCAGACTACGATCGATTTTTGAACCATCGGTGGCCACGGCGACCGATTCAGCAGCCGCTGCACTGGCTATTGAGTTCAACTCAGTCGAGATAGCTTGCAAGCGTTCATTATTGGCATTGAGCTGAGTTTGCAACTGATCCGCCGCCTGATAGTTAGCCAGCAGCGTCTGCTCGCCCTGCTGCCGGTAAGTCAGGGTCAGTGAGGTCAGGTTTTCACTGGCCATGAGTTCGCGCTGTGCGGGGAAATCATCCGCCGTGAAGGTGTGCTGGCCACCGGCAAAGGTCTGCAGGAAATCGACGAATGCGCGGTCACCGCTCCAGTTCTTGGTCAGCGTGTAACTGGCAAAACTGATGTTCAAAGATACGTTGGTGCACAGACCCGGGGCCCAGGCAAAAGTCGCGCTGCTGGGGAAATTGTAGTTGTTGAGCGTAGTAGCGCCGCTGTTGCACTGCAGCGTCAGGCTGGTCATGTTGGGACGCAGGCGAGCCCACTCATTCACCTGCGTGGGCGATGCCGACAGCGTCACCACGGAGGACGTCGCCTGCAGTTTGGCGATGTTTTGCTGCAATTCCGTCTGCTGCGCCTGCAGGGTCTTCTGCTCGGTTTCCAGCTGCTGCTTGCTTTGTTGCTGCTTGGCCTGTTGCGCCTGACTCTGGCGCTGCGCACTGGCCAGATCATTCTGCGCATACTGCATACGGCTGATATAGGCAAAGAACGCGCCGGTCAGCGGAATCTTCGTTCCCAGCGCTTCGCGGCCACTCACTGTAGTGGTGCCACGCTGCACGAAGGTGTTCACCGGACCTTTGAGGAAAGCGGTCAGCTGGCCCTTGTCGCCATACAGCAACTGATTGATCAGCACGGAATCCTGCACGCCTTCAATGGCGCTCAGGACCTGACTATCCCAATCACTTTGCAGCTGACAGGCCGCGATCTCGCCGGCGTAAGCCACGCTGAAATCCAGTGAACCGGTTATCAGCGCCATGACCACGTCATCGCGCGGGTCGCGGGTCGTGAAGCTCTGTACCAGACTGTTGCGCAGATCGTTGGCGGCCCACAAGGGTGCCGCCTTGATCGAAGGATCACTGCCGAAGCCCCAGGTATCCTGGGCAACCTTGAATGCTTGTGCGTCACTCTTTTGCAGATCTGCTACCACTGCCTTGATGGTGCCCTGGAACTGCTCCAGCAACCCTGCCTGGGTCAGATCAGCACGCACCTGCTGGCTGGCCGAGGACACCGAAGTGCCGGCCGCGACACTCTTGAGTACGTCTCCGCCAAGAGCATTGGTGATATGCAAACTGCCAGTGCCACTATGCAGATCATTGTTATTGGCCAGTTGCAGCAAACGATCCATTTCGACCAGTCGAGCCACCCACGGATCACGCCTGTCGACCGGAATCTGCGCGAAACGTTTGGCGGCGCGACTCAGCAGCTTGATGTAAGGATCGTTCGCGGTACCGACCACAGCAAGCGTTTCGTTCCAGTCGGCACGGCTGTCCAGATGGCTGCGAGAGGCCTGCAAAAACTGCTGGATGAACTGATACCAGGCATCCTGAGTGTCGCTGTCGTACTGGGTCAGGAACTTGGCCCGCTGGGTCTTCCAGAGCGCCTGATCGCGACTGGCCTTTCCTATTTCATCGATAAAGCCAAGGATCGCGTCGTTACCGGCAAGGGTGTAGGCACCATCGAGCTGGATATCCGGTATATCCGGGTGTGGCCAGTAATCAGACAAGCGAAGGGGTGGCAAACCACCTTGCAAATCAGCCCAGGCAGTCAGCCAGGTCAGCGGCTGATTCTCCAGCCCCAGACTGTCGAGCAGGACCAACAAACTGCTGCGCTGATTCTGCAGCAATGCACTATCTGTCTGCCACTTGAAGTACGCCAGCAGGCTCGGGCCAATAGCAAACAGCTCAGAGGCAGAAAGCGATGCGCCTGCGGAGGCGCCGTAAGCCCGATACAGCCCAGCCAAACCGTGGCTGGGTAACGGCAACTGATCCATCGGCTGATCATTCAGACGGGCATCCAGCAGGTTAATGCTGCGCACAAGGAATTCGGTATAGGCCGCGATTATGCGGGAGTCGCCGCTGGCAACGGCATTGCGCAGGTTTGGCGACATAACCATATCAAAGACTGGCTGGCGCACTTCTGTGCTGAACAAATCGACAAAGTCGGCGCGCAAATGGGCCTGGACTTGCTCAATGCGGCGGGCGAACGGCAGCAGATCCTTTAAGCCCCCCTGATGCTGGGCAGTGAAATCCTGCTGCGCTTGCCGGAAACGCTGCAAAGCCGCCAAGTCTGTATCGAAGCCGCCGGAAAAATCGCTGGCGGGCGGCTGCTCCTGCAGCGAAAGCGTCAGTACTTCCCGGGTGTAGGGGTAGGCATACAACAATAATGCTGCAGTACCGGCACACAGCCCCAACCAGGCGATCACCGCCAGATGAGCAAGCAAGCGCCGCCAGTGGCGCCAGTTGTCTATCGGCTTATAGGCATAGCGTTGCTGCGGCAGCAGGTGACTGAGCAGGTCCCGACTAAACAGACCCTGACGCAGGCGATCCTTGCCCTGCACTTCGCCCGTCAGGAACAGCCCACGTAACAGGGGTGGCTCACTGTAAGGACTGACATCAAAGGCGGGCAACAAAACCTTTTCCAACCGTTGACGCAACTCTGCCACGCGCTCGGGCAAGCTGAACGCAGACGGGCTGGGCAAACCGCGCAAGCCAAGTTCGATACGCAGTTCGAAAAGACGCTTGCTCAGCCCGCTGAACATCTCGTCAAGAAATGCATTGGCGCCAGCTCCACCTTCGCTGCTGAGCAGCCCGAAAGGTTGTTCGCGCTGTTCATCGGTGAGCTCCTGGCTCCACTCGGCAAGGCCGGGCAAAGCTTCCGCTCCGGTAACGATCAAATAGACCGGCAACCGCGCACCAAACACTTTCACCAGCTCATCCAGACGCACACGCAGACGCTGGCCCTGATCTGCCAGTTGTTCATCAGACTCATTGAGCAATTGCTGGCTATTGAGCACCAGCAACAGGCCGTTCAATGGTTCGCGACGACGCGAGCGCAGTAACCAGTAGAGCAGGCGCTTCCATTCATAACTGCTTTCACCCGTGCCCTCGATCAGGCGACCCGCAGGATCCAGAACCACGCTGTTTTCCAGGAACCACCAGTCGAGTGTTTCAGTCGGTGCCACATTGGCGCGCTGATTGACCGGGCGCAGCGCTGACAGCAGTCCACTGCGCGTCAACAAGGTGCTTTTGCCCGCAGCGGTTTGCCCCAACATCATGAACCAAGGCAGCACATAGAGCGGTGCACCGAGGCGACCCAGGCGTGATTGATTGAGCAAACGAATCCCGGCATTCCAGGCCTCGTCTACTTGCGGAGATTCCTCACGACGCTTCTGTGGCAATTCACGCTGCATGCGCAACCGCAGGCGCCAGGCATCGGCCTGCAGATAGATCCAGCGCACCAGCACTACCGAGAGGATCACACCGATAAAAATCAACGGCGCATACCACACCGGCCAGTGCATATAGAGCGTCAGGCCCCAGACAATCAGGGCCAGGGCCAACAGAATTCCGATCCAGAGCAGCAGCATGCCGGCTTTCTTCAGCATCAGCGAACCCTCAGGATGTCAGCGACCTGCTGACCCAGGGCAAAGTCCAATGCCAGATACAGACCGCACAAGGCCAGCAGCGGAATGATCACCAGCAACACCAGGGAAAGTCCCGGCAAACCGCGGCGCAAGTGCAGTGCACGCTGTGGCAAATCAAACTCAGGCTGAGGAAACAACTGACTGAGCGCATCCAGAGGCGGCATATGGTTGTCGAGCACAACACGCTCCAGCAGTTGCCGCCGATAATTCACCAGCTCGCCGCCGGGGCGGGTTGCATAGCGCCCCTGAAAACCTGCAAGCAAAACCATGCCAAAGACTTCACGGGCCCCTTGGCCCGACTCTGGCAACGCCTCCAGGCGCTGATAGAACTCGACCCCGGCGCGACTGGTGGAAAAATAATGTCGTTGCATTGGTGCACGCCGCCACGCTTCGGCCCCCGGCCAATTGCGCGACATAGCGGTTTCATCAACCCAGGCGACCATGGCAAAAAGGGCCTCGCGGATTTCTGCTTCGGCAAACTGGTGCTCGCGGGCTCGATTGCCGGCCTGATCGAGCAACGCGATCAATTCGGCCGAGAGACGTTCCTGCGTCTGAACGGGATCCGCAAAGCCGGCTTTGGCGGCATCGAAGACGCTCATCCAGCAGTCCACCAGGCGAGTTACCATCATGCGCGTACCACGACCAGTTCAATCATCAGGTTATCCGGCGTGTCCGGCAGGAAGAACGCCGCCTGACGATCACGCTGCAAGGCTTCCCAGGCATCACTCAGGGTTTCCAGACGGAAGTAGAGAGCATCGGAGACCCGCGGCAGGCCTTGCGGTGGTACCTGCAGGTAGATCAGCTCGACACCTGGCAAAGCCCGGTTGATCAGGCGTGAAATGGCTTCTTCGGAGCCCAACTTGCCATCGCGCGGCAGACTTTCGACCAGCACATCCGTATCGCCGCCATTACGCGCGACCAGATAGTAACGATGACGAGGCCCGAAGAAGGCTTCCGGCAGCTCGCCACGGAAGATGCCGTCCTGCAACTGCAAACGCACCAGCAACTCGGAACCAACACTGATCTCATTGAGTTGCTGACCGATCAGCTGAGCCAACGCGATGATCGACTGCCCGGCATCCTCATGCCGGTAAGCGGGAACCAGCGAGTGCCCGTCGGGTGTTTCTCCGAGCATGTCACAGCGCTCGGAAAACAGACTCAGCTCGCCTACCAGCTGGCGCAACACGCCATACAAAAGCCATGGTGAGACTTGGGGAGTTTCCAGCAGATGGGTCAGTTGCGGGGCGTAGCGGTTGAGCATGCTCAACGCCATCATGTAGTTGACCTGACTGGCATCCACGTCGCCGCGGCGCGCGTCAGAGGGCTGTTTGAACACCGACAGCTGTCGCGCACGTCCGACCAGTTCATCGCGGATTTCGCGCAGCGTCTGCATCAGCATAGGTGAAGCCGCTAGGTTGACGCACGCCGGCACATAGCGCGGCGCCGAGCGGATGCGGTCGCCGTCCAGCTCAAGGCGGGCAATCGGCAGCAGTTCGTAGGTACTCAGATGCTCCAGCTCTTCTTCCCAGAACAGGCGCAGCACATAGGACATTGGTCTGACGCGGGCCTCCGGCGCATCACCCAGCTGATCCGCGACCAGCTCGGGATCCGCCGCCACCACAAAGCGCGCATCGGCACTGCGGCCATCAGACAGCTTTTCGAAAACCTGCACATTGGTCTCACCGGGCATCAGCCGGCGCAGCCCCAGATAAAGCGTTTGCCCGCTGGCGGAAAACCTGGACGGATCAAGGCTACGACTTTCCAGCACGGCATTGCCCGGGTATTCCGCCAGCGTGCCATCGGCAAAGCGGACAGACAGCTGATCCAGCAGACACTGCCGCGCCACAAGCGCAGCATCATTCAGCTTGAGCGAGATCAGCCCCCACGGATAGGGGTGCGTCAGTTCGGTGATACGCGACAGGCGTTGCTCTTTGCAGGCATCGTTGAGCTGAAAGTGCTGCGGCTGCAGAAACAGCCCCTGATGCCAGTACAGCGGTTGATTGATATTCATAGGGCGGGTACTTGCCAAAAAATACTGAAATGGGGTCGGCCAAACCGGCACATGATCGAAGCGCTCATGGCTTGGCTCCGGGCAAGGGCACTTCGCCCGCTTTGGGCGCTTCGGTCGGCTCTGTCGCCTTGATGTCCGGCCCGGTGCTCAGGGCGTCAGGACCCAGCGCCAGATTGATGACCAGCGGCTGTGGCTCGGCGGTCCATGTCTTGCTGAAGAAGCCGGTCGAGGTGACATTCACGCCAATCTGATAAAGCTTGGCACTGCGCAATGGGTCCAGGTGCGCATAACCGACCGCAACGCCGACCATCTTGGCACCCTCCAGACGCGGCAGGCTGATGCTTTTGACCTCGCCCGGGTCAACGAAAATACGGTTGATGCCGATCATACCGGCAGGCGGGGTGGTCATCAGCAGCAGACTGCTCAACTGCTGGGAGCTGCTGGTGTAGGTACTGAAGGCATTGGCCGAGTCAAACTGCGCCACCACCAGCAGCAGGTTATGCGCCTGTCCGTTGTACTGGTTCAAACCGGGATCGGCGGTCAGGTTGAGCTGGATGCCATTTTCCGCATAGGACCAGTTCATGTTGCTCAGCGCGGTCTGCTCTGGCGTCGGGCCGGAGCTGCCGCAGCCCAGCAGGCCGGCACACATGAGTACGACAACCAGCCATTGCCTGATCATTCGAGCACCAGTACCGCAGTCTGGCTGGGTACCGACACCATTCCGATGGTGTTGGCGGGGGAGCCGTTATGCTCGGTCTGGCAGGTCACGCGCACGGCGGGCAGGCCACCGACCATGACCACCGCACTGCCGTCGATGAACGCCATTTCGCCCATGACCTTGGCACTGACGACACCGCCGCCGGCTGAACCGGCGGTATCGCCTTCGCTGAGCAGGATCTTGCTCATCATGTTCAGTGCTGGCATGGCATCGACCAGAACTTCAGGAACCAGTCCTTCCGGATCGGTCATGTCGGTTGAGGCAATGTTCGGGTAAGGCACCGGAATAGGGCTGGGCGCGGCCGGGGTCTGGCAGATATCCGGTACCGTGGCCATGGCGGTCGCGCCGCCATTGTTGAGCATGAACATGTGAACCCCCTACCCCAATTTTATTCTTTCGGCGTCTAGCGCGACCGTTACATCGGCGAACAGATCCAGTGTCTCGCCGCTGATGCTCCAGTCCCGCGCTACCCGCTGGCGCACGGAACCGGCCTCTAGCTCTTCATGCCCTTCCACCTTGCGCCAGCTATCAGCGTATTCGGCACTGTGGAAAGTGGCCTGTTCGCTGACGCGATGGGCCTGCATATTGTGTTCAATCCAATGGCTGTCTGCCCGCTCACCGGTCAGCGTGAGTGTCCCCACATTCACACTGGCCTCGGCCATCTGCACCACGCTGGTTTCAGCCTGAACTGCGAGCGTCGGGCCAGCATCAAGCAGAAGTCCGTCACGTGTTTCAATACTTAGTGCGCCGCTGGGCAGATGCAAACGTAGGTCGCCAGCAACGCGCAATTCTGCGGCCTGCGGCTGACTGCGTTCAAGCACGCTGAGAATATAGCCTTCCTCGCCGTCCAGCGACACTAAAACACGGTCGCCCAGTGCCGGCTGTAGCAGGCAGCCCAGCGCCGGCTTCAGCCAATAACGGTGGCCGTCGGAGCTGACCACGCCAAAACGCTCGGCCTCGACCGCGTTAATGCGGGCATGGCGCAGGGTGGCGGGGCGGTCAATCAAGTGCAGTGCTTCATTCATGATGATGTCTCCTAGTGGGCAGGCTGCCAGCTTTGGGCTGCCAGACGCTCGGGATCAGGGGCGCAGATGGCGCTGCGCTTGGCATCACGCCAGTCGCAATCGGTCAGGTCTGCGCCATGTAAATCGCTGCCGGTCAGGTCGGCGCCGGCGAATGACGCCTTAGCCGCCAGCATTGACTGGCATTGGCAATAGCTGAGGGTGGCGTTATTGAACTGTGCGGAGGTGAAGTCGGCGCCACTGAGCACCGCCATGGTCAGCAAAGCCTGGGTAAAGTTGGCCTGTGGCAGGCTGGCCTGACTAAAGATGGCCTTTTCCAGCATCGCACCGGTAAAGTTCAGTGCGCTGCCACGGCACTTGAAAAACGAAGTGGACTGCGTGCTGGCCGCACTGAAATCCGCACCCTCCAACGCAGACTGGTCAAACGCACACTGCTCCAGCCGGGCGCCGGTAAAGCGCGCCTGACTGAAGGTGCAAGCAATCAGGCGAACCTGACGCCATTGCGCCTGACTGGCATCCAGATCGCTGAAAACGCACTTGTCCCACTGGCATTTTTGCATCGTCAAACCGGTCATCAGCGGTGCAGTCAATTGGCTGTCACCAATCGACAAGCTGCTCAATTGAGCCTGGGTGAAATCCATCCCCGTGCCCTTGCAACGCAATACGCGGCCACCGGTCAGATTGACTCCTTTGAGGTTCAGCCTGTCCAGCGAACAGTCGCTCAGGTTCAGGTTGCGTACCTGGCAGCTGGATAAATCCGCACCGTCGAGTTGGCATTGCTGCCAGGTGCTGCCATCGAGTTTTGCGCCACTGAAATTCGCGCCACGAGCATCCACGCGCTCAAAGCGCGCATGGTTCAAGTCCACGCCAGAATAATCACCATTGACGAGCACGGCATCGCGAACCGGCAGGCGCTTGGCCAGCAAGGCTTGCAGCGCTTCGGTGCTTAGCGGTTGGGTGTTCAGGTCCAGATCAGCCATGGGCCAGATCCTCATTCAGGCGGCAGCGGGTCATCAGCGCATCATCCAGACGCACCGCATTGCCATGGGCGCCCTCACTGTTCAGTCCATGCAGATTGCTGCCACGCAAGTCGGCATTGCTCAGGCTGACCTTGCGCAGCCGCGCTTCAAGGAAATTCGCGCCCTGCCAGCTGGAATAGCTCAGGTTGCTGCCGGTGAAGTCCGCACTTGCAGCATTGGCGTGGTAGCCATCGGCATGGCTGAGGTCGCAACGCGAGAACAGCGCCTTGCTCAGATTGGAGCCGCGCAGACTGGCATTCTCCAGCCCGGCATATTGCAGGCTGGCGCGGGTCAGGTTGGCATTATTCAGGTTCAGCGCCGGCAGCCGGCAACCTTGATCGATACGCCAGTTTTGCAGGTTGGCTTCGCTCAGGTTCACGGCCCGGCCGGTCACTTGCGACCAGGACGCTGCCGGCAGTGCGGCCCGGCTCAGGTCGGCATTATCCAGCAGGCAGGCGTGGAACTGTGCTTTGGCCAGATTGGCGTCCTGCAGATTCACTCCGCTCAAGTCGCACTGCCGCCAGCGGGCGCCAGCCAAGTCAGCCTGCGGCAGTTTCGCGCCGACAAACGAGCTGTCGACAAACTGCGCGCGCGGAGCCAGAACCTGGGTCAGATCAGCCGCATCGAACGGGCTTTTCTCCACATGCACGGCATTCAGGCTGGCCTTGTCCAGTTTGGCCTGGGTGAAGGTGCAGTCCTTGAAAGTGCTGCTATCCAACAACGCTTGCTGCAAGTCGGCCTGGGTAAAATCGCAGTTGCTGAAGCGTCCACGACTGAACAGCCCGTTGGCCAGCTTGGCCTCCTTGAACTGGCAGTTCTCGAAGGTGCAGTTCTGCAACACGCCGCCACTCAGATCAATGCTGCTCAGATCGAGGTCGATAAAACGCTCGCCGTCGAGCTTTTCTTCGGCCTTGTGGCTGGCTTCGAGAAGTTCACGGGTCCAGACGATGCGCGGCTTGGGCGTGGGCAGGGCAGACAACTCGGGCAGTTTGGGACGATTGGCGGCGATAGCGGCCTTTACAGCTGAAGTCTTACTCTCGATCTCAGCTTGAGTGGCCTTCATTTTGGCCATGCCCGCTTCGACTTGCGCGCGCAGTTCAGCCTTTTTAGCGGCCGGCAAGTCTGACTTATCGATAGCAGTACAGGGGTCATAGCTGGCCAGGCTAAGGCTATTGGCGTGAGCCTTGGCACTCGCCAGCAATGCTTGAGGGTCTTGCCCTGCGCGCCGCGCCATCTCATCAAACTGCTTTTCCGCTTGAGCCTTGGCAGCATTGATGCGGGCTTCCAGCTCAGCTCTATGCTTGGCAGGGTCAAAGGCCGGTCGTTCGGCAGGCAAATTCTTGGCAATCTCGGCCAAGTTGGGTGCCTGAACCAGCTTCAGCAATGAAGGATCAATGGTGACGCCATTCTTGGCCGCCATCTCCTGCGCCTGCGCATAAACCTTGGCCTGCTTTTCAGCAAAGCTGGCATAGCGCGCATCCATTGCTACCTGCATCTTGGCCAACGACTCGGCCTTTATCTTTTCAACATCAAGAGGCGGAGGCAGGTCTACTAACGGATCTTCGACAGCCCGGGCGAGCGGTTGTGGCCAAAGCTCTGCAACCCATTGTTCACGGCTTTTTACAGGCTCACCAGCATGCTCGATGCCAACAGCCAGCACTGCAAGGTCTTCACCATCGATATCGGTTACCCGCAAGGTAGTGCGGTAGAGCAACAACATCCGCTCCACATCCGGGAACAACCAGACAGTATCCAGCTCCAGAGTCGCCTCTTCGATCGGCTCAATGGCCAGCTGGTCTTTTGGCAAGGCTGGCGCCTGGGCCAACGCACGGCGCTGCACAAACAAGCGCGGGCGCAACCCCGGTAAGCGACCACTGACTTCAGCCTGCTGTGGGTGCATGCCGGCCACGCTCCAGGCTTCATTACCTATCCAGTAGCCTTGCGTGCATTGATCCTGCGCGACCTCATCGAACCAGCGTGGGTCAGTATCCAGCGGTAGGAATGGCGCACGCTGCTTTTTCCATTGCTCGTCACAGGTGCCAAGAAACGCCATGCGCTCGGTCGCTTGCGCCGGCAGCGGCAACAGGCTGGCCGGGGTCAATTTTTCGCCGGGGGCACGCAGCGGTGTGCGGGTATCCTCGATCTGCGGCAATGGCAAACCCTCAGCTTTTTCCAAGTCTGCGGTATAGCCAATACCCTCAGGGTTGTCCGGGTAAGTCTTGGCCCCGTAGGCATGCTGCCAATCCAGCGGCACAACGTTCAGCACACCGACCTGCTCGATAGCCCAGCCGCTTAAACCTTTGCGCCATTGGCGGGGCGGAAACACATGCAAGGTTTTGCTCTGCGGACCGAGACTTGCGCGGACCGCCATGCCTTGCTGCTGGCTGTCGCTCAAAGGATACGCGCTGCCGTGCACGGCAAATCCACCGCGGCTTTTTTGCAAACCATGATCATAGGATTGCTTGGCAAAACGCTCAGCCAGCCATTTCTGTGCTTCAACAGCCGGCAAGGTGAGTGCATCTGCGCCGCACAGCAGCCCAACCGTTACCACCAGACATGCGCCTTGAGCGTCACACTGGCGGGTTGTCGACAGCAGGCTGGCGTTGGCATAGTTAAGTTGCATGGACAAACCTTTTAGTGATCCGAGTAATCAACCACCTTCAGAATACGCGTTGCGCCGAGCCCGCAACCTAAGGCAAACACCTGATTATGTGGGCCGACAGGCACAACGCATGCGTGTTACATATACATAGCAAGCGCCTGAGGCGACATGGGTCGAACTGCTTCTTCAGTCGCCTGCTCAAGCGCTTTAGCGACGGCCAGTTGAGCTTGTATTTCAATATCTGCAGCCAGCTGTGCAATTTTTGCCTCTGCTGCCGCCAAGCCAGGAGCCAAGTTCGGCGGTACGGGCACATATGGCGCACCGCCGAAGGTAGCAAAACTGGCGTTCAGTTCGCCGATTGTGGCTTCAGGTGCATCCATCGCGGCTATGACATTCAGGTCCGTGATATCTGCCTTGCCGGTTACCACCAAGTCGGTGGCCACATTTAAAGAGCCATTGATAGAGACATTTCCATCAAGAATGATGGGTATCGCCGAGCTCAAGGTTATGCCTGCCTGCGTCACGTTTATGGAGTTCCCCCCGACCTGCAGCATGATGCCAATTGCCGCCTGAATATTAGCCAATCCAGCCTGCAGGGTATGAACCTCAGCGGTGAGTGAGGTGACCGCTGTTCTCAAGTCGTGTGTGAGGTGTTCTACCTCCTTGTCAACCGATAACTCCTTGTGCCCGTTATGCCACTCTTTTTCCGCACCAAATTTGAAGTTAGTAGTTAGCGGGCAGATGTTCAGTTCATTGATCATTGCGTGGGCATTGGCTTCTTGCTTCAAAAACCCCGCATTTACCTCAAACTGCTCTACCGCTGTATTCAACTCTACGGTTACTGTCCGGGCGTTGTTCCAGCTGACCTTCGCCCCAAAGTTTGCCCATGCCGGACCGCCCCAATGCGAGTCGACCAGTTCCTTGGTTGGCAGCAGGGCTGTTATCTGCTCCTGACGTTCCTTTTCCTTCTCCAGCTTCTCGGATTCCTCATCTAGTTCTTCCGACTTCTTCTCGAGCTTCTCGGTCTTTTCCTTGGCCTCTTTTAGCTTCTCATCCGCCTTCTCCTTGGCCGTCTTGTTGGCTTCGGTCGGGTGCTCCTTGTAAGCGCTATCCGCCTCATCCGCTTCCTTCTGTGCAGCCGTTTGCTCTGTCTTGGCGGCACTGAGCTCTTTGGCGGTGTCTGCCTTTTCCTTTTTATTGGTCTCGACAGCCTTGCCCAACGAGTCATCAGGAGTCTGATAGGGGGCCGAACTGGCGTTGGATGCGCTGCTGGGAGCCGGTGACGGACCCGTGGCACTAAATTTATAGAAGCTGCCAACCTGCTGTTCATGCGTGCTGGATGCAAGCTGCATGTGGTTATCCGTGCGAAGATGCGCTCCAGAAACATCTCCATTGCCCAGCGTAAACTCTGTATTTCCCGCAGGTGCGCCCATTTTCATCAGTGCACCGGACGGGTTGTCTTCCATGGCCAGGTAATGCCCGCCCGGCGTCGATAGCCCGCTCTGGGTAGCATTTTTCTCGTTGACCATATTGGGGTTTTCCGAGTTCGGCACGCTGCCAGTGATCACCGGGCGGTCCGGGTCACCCCCGATGAAGGAGACCAGCACCTCGGTGCCTTTGAGCAAGGGGAAATGCATGCCGTGGCTGGCACCGCTGGACATGCTGGCCATGCGCAACCAGGCCGAACCGCGGGTGGCGCCTTTATCGCTGCGGATAAACGGGAAGATCACCTTGTAGCAGCCGTTCTGATTGAGCAGAGGCTGTCCGGCATCGTCGCCATCGACCACTGCACTGAGCAGGCCCTGCACCCGGGGTTTGCGGGTCAGGCGCTGTGGGCGGAACTGCACGTCGCCGGGGATGGCGATAAAACGGGTGTTGGTGTCGCCGGCGGTGCCGGCCTGATCCTGACCAAGGCCTGGCAGCGGCTGGCTGCCATCGTGTTGCACCTGAATGATCAGATACTGGGTATTGAGGGGCAGCCGCAGGTGGCCTATCAAGCGCATCGGATAGCCGGCACGCAGGCCCACCGCACGACCATTGCCGTGAAACTCACGATGCCGGCAACCAACTTCTTCAGCGCGCAGATTGGCCAGCGTCTGGCCCTCCTGATTGGAGCCGAAGTGCTCGCCATACAACCATTGCTCACCGCTGAAGCCTGCGGCGCTTTCCACCGACTCGCTCTGTTCGGCGCTGGCATTCAGCGCCAGGCTGCCACGGGCAATCGATGCGCTGTCAAACAACTCAAGGCTCGCATTGGAGGCCGAAAAGTCCTGCACGACCACCTGCTTGGGCTGGCTGGCCAGACGGCGATTAAAGGTGCGCGTCAGGGCGATACCGCTGCCGGCATCCAGTGCGGTATCCAGCGGGCGGTAATTGAGCAGGGTTTCACTTTGTGGCTGGTAACGCTGGTCGCCGCAGAAGACGATGGCCTCGTGGTCATCCTGCTGCTCGAAGAAGTAATAGACGCCGTAGTACTCCAGCAGACGCGAGAGGAAGGCGAAACTGCTTTCCTCAAACTGGCAGGTAAAGCTGGACTCTTTCAGGGCCAGATCATCGGCGGCCAGACGGATATCGAAGTCATAGCTGTCAGCCTCGCCACCACTGGTGCCGGGGCCTTCCGACTGCAGACCAGCTTCACTGAGCGTACCGCGGATCAAATCTGGCAGATTCTTGTCCAGCCAGATTTCGGAGAAACGCGACTGGCGCAGCAAAGCCATGCGCGGTTCAAGCACAACATTGAAATAGAAGTACTGGCCGTCGCTGTCGAGCAGTTCGGCCTCGGTAACCACCCCGTGATACGGCTGGGCGTTGCCCTTGGCATCGGTCAGCTTGAGCGTGGCCGGCTGGCCCAGCATGGCTTCATCATCGAGCAGCGGATTGAGCGAGGCCAGCTTGATCTCGAAGCGGTAGGGCTTCGAGATAGCTTCTTCACCGCGCCACTCGACCACCAGCAGGGGCTCAAGAGGTGTGGCGGAGCTGCTGAAACTGCAGAGTGGCTTATCTAGCAGGGACATCGTTCAATCCTCATCACTTAGTGCATCTGACGTCGGTAATCGACCGCATCGTGTTGCGTAGCGTGGCCTGATCGGAGGGGTTGCGCCTTGCGCTTGCCCATCCGCGAAATGCCCGCTGCGGTGCTTACCTAACCTGTACCCACTGTAGGGCGCCCCGTCCGGCAGCGCCCTCGGGTCAACACCTGAATTACTCCGCCGCCACCGAGGTGATCAGCCACTCGCCGGCCTCGTCCACATCCACATGCAGCTCGGCCAGCGGACGCTGGTCGGCCACGGCGCCGAGCAGGACATCCGATAGCCGCGGAGTCAGGCTCTTGCGCAGGATGGTGTCGATATTGCGGGCGCCGGTTTCCACTTCGGTACAACGGGCAGCGATCACGCTTGATACCTGATCGGCAAAGGTCAGCTGCACGCGGGCCGAAGCCAGCAGACGATCGCTCAGGCGGCGCAGCTTAAGTGTGACGATGCCGGCCAGACGGTCCGCCGGCAGGGTGAAGTAAGGCACGATGGTCATGCGCGCCAACAACGCCGGCTTGAAGTGGCGCGACAGTACCGGGCGAATCTTCTCCACCAGCACGTCCGGGTCGGGACGGCCGTTTTCGCACAAGGCAGTAATTTCGTCGGTTGCCAGGTTGCTGGTGAGGAAAACCACGGTGTTGGAGAAGTTGATCTGGCGGCCTTCGCCGTCGGATAGCGTTCCCTTGTCGAAGACTTGATAGAAGATATTCACCACATCCAGATGGGCCTTTTC
>SXGS01222651.1_pt1 | contig 16410 bp, 13 predicted proteins | sample 3174681 | NCBI WGS metagenome assembly SXGS01 (sample SAMN11356861, study PRJNA531348) | freshwater metagenome | isolation source: freshwater sample F1-80 | place: China: Fuxian Lake, Yuxi | collected 2017-12-25 | reverse complement strand
TCCTTAAAGTGAACTTGGAACCTAAGGAGGCCGTCGACGCGGGCGCGGGATGGCGGTTCGCGGGTGGAGATCCAACTTATAACACTTCCGCCAGCACGCTGGCTCAGGTGCTGACATTTGGCTATTCATTGGAGTTCAAACCACTCGATGGTTTCGTGACCCCTCCAAACAGGCAAGTGCAGGTGGCCAATGGCGTCACCACTCTCGTCGAAGCGGTCTATGAGCGGAAATTGGGGGCGAATCAGCCAAGCCTGGCCTTCAACCGGACGGAAGGCCTTCGATTGAGAGGTGAATCCGGAACGCGTTACCGAATAGAATCGACAGTCAATCTGTCCGCGGCGGCGTGGTCGACTTTAACTACCGTGGTGCTCGCTGGAGAAAGCATGATTGTCGTGCCATTACCGGTGCCTCCTGCCGGATCTCGATTCTACAGAGCCGTGGTCGTTCCATAGAATCACCGCCGCCACTGAAGCTCCATGCATCCGTCACCGCGAACGCCCTGTCATCAAGGCTCTGTTGGGATCGCATTTAAGGTGTAGTAGGCCACGGGATGCAGCAGCGATTCTCCATTCGAAGACTTCACCCCCGGCAAGCGGAGCTCATGCACATGGCCTACCACGAGTCGGTCCACGCTCAGCCGCACCGATCGCTTGTCGGCGCCGACTCGCGCCGATGTGATTTTCGGATGCGTGGCATCCACCTCGGGGCTCCCGTAATCGGATCGATAAATATAGGTGTAAGTGTCCATCCGGTAAGACTCAACCGAGGCCCCCGTCGTCGCGTCAATTTCCTGCGTGAACGTCAGGTCGAACCCGTCCTTGTTCACTCGCATTTCGTGGACTTCAAACGGAGCGCGTCCGGTCCAAACCAGGCGTTGCAGCGCGAACGGCTTGCCTCCGCGGGCCCCCCAGCCTCGATCGGTTCCACCAACAAAAAGCGAGTGATCCTCCCCAAACTGGAGACTCAAGTTCCCCGAGGCAAATCCTTGCTTGAACGGAAAACAAGCACCTTGATGCCGGCCGTTCACGGTCTCCAAAAAAACCCTCATGACCGTGCTGTGGGTTTGATCGCCGACGAATAATTGCTTCGGGAACGGACCAAACTTGCCTTCGCTCAGGTCGCAGGCAATGCCGCTTGCCGACTGGCCCATCCGATTGTACGGAAACAGGATCGCCGGAGGAATGAGCTCAGGAATGCGCTTCGTTTCCACTTCCATCCTGCTCTGGGTTTTCGGATCAACAGGCCTCTTCCCCATCCCCGGCGCCAATTCATACCAACGATTCCCGTTTGGATTCCCAAGAAACGCTCCTGGCTGGAGAACCTTCAGCGAACACGTTCCGTTCCAGGGCCCCTGGTTGTCCGTATAAAACAGGGTCCCAAACGAGTCCATCCCTATGCCGCCAGGAGATCGAATGCCGCTGCACACGGGAACCGCGTTCCCGTCGGGACCAATCCGCAAGGCCCATCCTCGAAACTCGGTTTCGCTCGTGAAGGAACCCGTCAAACAAAGGACCACCCAAAGGTGTCCTTGGCGGTCGAACTTCGAACCAAAGGCGTATTCATGATAATCTCCCGTGATGCCCCAACCGTCGGAGAAAGTCTCGAACACATCCGCCCGCCCGTCCCCGTCCAGATCCTTAATCCGCGTGACTTCCCCCCGTTGCGTGGCATACAAAAATCCATCTCGCCATGCCAGCCCTAAAACCTCATGCAATCCGGAGGCGAACAACCTGTAGCGGGCGGGAACTGGCGGATCTTCCATGGCCCCATCGAGCACATAAATTTCTCCCAAACGAGTCGACACCGCCAGCTTGCGGTCCGGCAGCGGTTCTATGGCGCCGGCTTCGAGTGTGATTCCAGCCGGGATGGGGAGCGTGACAATCCTATAATAGTCCGACTCGCGATCCACGAGATCCGCGGAGTGCAGCGTCGCTTGAAACACGATCCCCAACAAGCCAGCCACCAGGGCGTGGACGATGTACGGTGCCCGGTTGTGGTTCGGATGAGCCCCTTTCGCGGCGCGGTTCGCGAGCGGCCTCCAGTTCACCATGTGATTTCCTCCTCAATCCGGCTCAGGCCGTCTTTCCATTCCACTGGAACCAGCAGTTCCTGTTTGCCCGCGCTGGATCTGACAACAGGAGCGCGAGTTCCGGCGCTCGTGAAACGAATGTTCCATCGCGCATCAATCGACCAGCCCTGCCCTTGCTTCGTGATTCGATCACCGCGGGCGGCGCGAAACCAAAGCCCTTCAAGCGGCTGGGCGGACTTCAAAGTCAAATACCTCATAAAATGTGGATCCACTTCCCCTAATTTGGGAAGAGGCTGATCCTCCACCTGGACTGGGCCGATTGAATATCGGAAGGTGGGCCTCCGACGCGCATCCAACGAATAGCCCAAAAAACGCTGGCCAGCCTTTGCGCCCGAGACCACGGGCCACTCCGGCATTTCCTTGCCCAATACCGCGAAGGAACTCCCCTCGGGAAGCCGCAGCACGTCGTCACCCAGTGGGGGTTCGAATCCAACCCCGCGATCGGTTCGGTGCCTTGCCGCGTCAATAAACGCGCCTCGCCAGAGAAGCGCGAGTCGAAGCTCATTCGCGTCAAACGCCGCATGCGCCTTTTCTGGATACCCGACCGCGATGGCTCGGGAGCCCGCTCCGGCGATGAAATTACGGTAAATCATGGGCTCTTCACCCGGAATCAATTCCTGCTGCCCCTGAATCAATCCTTCGGGAACTTCCGCTGCCGCGCCCTTCGACAAAAAGGCCCAAATCGCGTTGATCTGCCTCGGGCCGTCACCGTCCAGCAATTCGCGATTCACCGACCTGCCATCCGGCCAAAAACTGGGCATCCGCGTCCCGGGCCGAAGCGAGGCGGGATCCACAAGGTACTTCTCAAACCAGGACTTCTTCAGACGTTTGGTCATCTGAGTCAAATCCATCGCGGGTATCCCAAGGGATTTGTGTTTTCCAAAAACGTGGCAGGCGATGCATGTCAAACCGTCACGTCCCACAAGTTTTCGTCCCCATTTGGCATCCTTCGAAGCCACTCTTTCGAATTCCTCCGTGTTGGCGCCTGAATCCGCCGCCTCAATCTCGTCGGCCACCCGCCCCATCGTCTCACGGCCAAACTGTGGCATGCGAGTCGCCATGTAGGGCCGGACCGTGCCCCGATCGTAAAGCACTTCTCGCAGCCACGCCCCCCGAAGCTTGGCGCCCACCTTGGTCAAGTGTGGAGGCATGCGCCCTTCATCACCCAAATCCGCTCCACCCACGACGGAGAAATAATCGGATCGCCTCGGTTCTGGGCCGCCGATCCCATCCCTTGAGTGGCAGGCGTGGCAGTTCAAGGTTGCCAGGCGATGAGCGACTCGTGATTTCGCCTCCACGAGCACGTCCTTCGACCGCATCGCTGCCAGCGCGTCCGAGAGAACCGCTCGCTGGGAATCGGACAGTCGGAAGTCCGGTGTCCGAGAGAGGCTCGTACGCTTCACGCATCCCCCGGCCGCCGATCCGATCAACTGTTGAAGCGGCTTGGCGCCCCCACCGGCCAAGACAATGGCATCCGCGGGATTCTTGGCGCCGACCGAATGGCAAGCGTTGCACCGCAGCTCCAAAAACTTGCGGCGGCCGACTGAGACTTTTGCTAAATCGATCGAGAAAGCCCGTGATCCGACCGGGCGCATCGGCCTGCCCACGTGCGACAAGGCCGATGCTGGAATTTCTCGACGGGAGAAACCAGGGCCTTCCCAAGCCACGGCCAAATCCGCGCCGCCCCCGTTGTTGAAGTAATTGAGAAGAATCGGATGATCTCCCTTGGACAGCGTCACGGAACCTCCGATTTCTTGGGGTCCATGATCTCCCCAATTGTCCACCACCAACTTGCCGCCAATGTAAAGGCGGGAACCATCGTCCGATCTCACGTGAAAAGTGTGCCTGCCTTCGGTCTCCACCGTGACCGTTCCCGAGAACGCGAAACCGAAGCCAGAAGAGCGGCGGGCGTTCTTGATTTCAAAACCCTGGATGTCTCCCGAAACCTTCGGAGCGAATCGATCGAAATCGGTGTTGGAGCCCGTCATTGCTTCCTCGAAATACTGGTAGCGCAGACCGGGCAATCTCATCGGAGGCGGCTCATCCGGTCTGGGTTTGGCCTGGTCCCGGGCCAGATACATAGCGATGGAGGAAGCTTCCCCTTCGCTGAGATTCATCGAAGGCATCCGGGCCGACGGCCGAAATTCTTGGGGGTTCAGAAGGAACCGAGTGAGAGCGCCAACCGAGGTTTTTGACCCCATCGGTGATAGTGGGACTGAATTTGTCTCGAACCACGCATCGCCGGCCGCCAGTCCCGTGGAGTTCTCATTGGCGCCCGCTGGCGAGGGAGAGAAAGTGGCTGCGGGCTCCGACGGCGCATGACAAGCCACGCAGCCAACCTGATGATACAACCTCTTGCCGACTTCAATTTTGTGCGGATCGACGCTCGTCTCAGGATCCGTTTCCACGCCTTGGGCCCAGACCAAAAAATGGGTGAGCGCTTCCGCGGTCGCGGCCCGCTCCGAGGCCGGCAAGGTTCCGAGAATATCCGGCATCGTGGTCCCTGGCTTCACCCGGTGGGGGTCGTCCACGAAATCTCGAATAAAGTTCGGCGTGAGCCTCATCCCGCGATTGCCGAGAACAGGCGACAACCGCGTGGTCAACCGTTCTCGGGCGCCCGAAGGGGGTTCGTGGCAAGCCGCGCAATTCAACTCAGACACCAGTAGAAACCCGTGATCGATCCGGGAGCCGGACTCCACGGAGGGGCTCACCACAGGCTCGGCGAGCAATGGGAGTCCGGTGACGAAAACGGCGATGAAGACCGACCAAAGCGTGATCCGGCCCGTCTTCGCCGAATGGTTTCGAAACCGTTCAACCAATGGGTCACGGCGCTCCGTGCCGAATACCTTTAATCGCCGCTTCTCGGCCTGTCGCGTGCCTCGTTGGATCTGGTTAGCCATGGCCGTGTCCCATGATGAGGAGCCAATTCTCAGCTGCGAAGGATCAACCGTCAACCCATGGTTTTTCAGATGAGGATAATCCGCACGAACGCTGTTTTGGGCTCGATCAATTGCCTCGCCATGAAATCGGGAATGGGCCAGACTACCCGCCATGAAACCGCTCATCGACGTCATTGCCCGCGAACTCGAGCGCCCCAGGAATTTGACTCCTCAAATCCTGAAACATCTGGCTGGCGCCCACGGGGTGGGTCGTGACGAAGTCTCCCGGTTCCTGGAGAACGACGTTCCGAAGCTGGAGGATTACGAAATCGATTTGCTGTTTTCCCCGCTTTTCACTCCATCCCTTCGCGAGCAAGTGCCATTCGCGGAATTGCTCGGCGCGACGGCGGTCCCTCCGGCGCAGTGGGGTGAGATTGAGGACCAACTGCTTCAGATGCCGGCGCGGGGATGTCTGATCACGGAGGATGGACTGGAACATCGAATGCCGCTGCGCACGGTCACCATTGAACGTTTTGTGCATCGACTGCGGCTGGAGGCGGTTATTCCAGAGCGGCTCTTCAAAATCATCACGAGCCTGCCTGAGACGGCAGACCGGCCATTGCTTAAGGCAATTGCGCGCCGGGCCATCTGGGAACTGCCCTCCCGCCGCGAAATCCTGGAACGGTTCCTGACACGCACTGGATGCGGCGACGGTGGCTCGCCAAACACCACGGTTGAACTGCTGAAACTCATCGAACTCTACCAACCGCCGACCCTCCAAGCCCTCCTGGAACGGATCCCGCGACTGATTGAAGTGGCGCGCAACGAGCGCACCACGGCGGCTAATCCAAAACCGTTCTTTAGCCAGCGCATTCATGAAATGCACGGCGGCGGACGAGACCAACGACACGCCACGGAAGCCCCTGTCACGGCCAAGGACAACGAAATCCTGTTCCTCCGGAACTTGGGTTCCTGGCTCGCCTAAATTACCGGCCGCCGCCGATTGCGGCCCGGGCCTGAAACGGGCGCGCTCCCCTCAGGCGCGAACGCCGTGTTTCAACCGGCTTTGCAATCCGCTGAACCGGCGTTCGGTGCGATCGTTTCGGACCGCCATCCCAAGCGCCTTCCTCTGGCCTATGAGCACCACTAGATTCCGCCCTCGAGTGATGCCGGTATAGATCAAATTCCGTTGCAACAACAAATACTGCTGCATAGCGATCGGCATCACCACGGCTTTAAATTCGGACCCTTGGGATTTGTGCACCGTAATCGCGTAAGCCAGTTGGATTTCATCCAGCTCGCCGAATTCGTAATCCACTTCTCGGTTATCGAACCGCGCCCTTAGAATTCGATCGTCCAGCTCGATCGCGACGATCTGGCCAATGTCTCCGTTGAACACATCCTTGTCATAGTTGTTTTCCGTTTGGATCACCTTGTCGCCCTCTCGAAAAAGCCACCCGAATTTTTCCACCTGCCGTTTGCCGTGATCGAACGGATTCAATTCGCTTTGAAGCCGCAAATTGAGCTCTCGAATCCCCAGGGACCCTCGATTCATCGGGCAAAGCACCTGAACATCCCGGACAGGATCGAATTGGAATCGGGCCGGGATTCGGTTCTTGATGACTTCCACCAAAGTATCCCCAATCAGTTCCGGCGTCTCGCGGTCGATGAAGTAAAAATCTGAGACAGCCGCTGGCGATTGAGATTCCGGCTGGGGTGGCACCCCTTGATTCACTTCATGCGCCACCGTGATGATCCGGCTCCCGGCCGCCTGTCGAAAGACTTCGGTCAATTTCGCGACCGGCACGACGCCGCTATCGATCAAGTCCCTCAGCACACTGCCAGGTCCAACCGATGGGAGCTGGTCCATGTCACCCACGAGGACGAGGTTCGCGGAGGCCGGCAGAGCTCGAAGCAGGCTGTGCATGAGGACCACGTCAACCATCGAAGTCTCGTCCACCACCAGCAGGTCGCACTCCAAAGGATTATGCTCGTTCCTGAAGAAAGAGGACCGTCCCGGCTGCACCTCCAGCAAACGATGAATCGTGCGCGCCTCCATGCCCGTCGTTTCCGAAAGGCGCTTTGCCGCGCGCCCCGTCGGAGCACACAAGAGGCACCGCACCTTCTTGGCGCGAAGAATGGAGAGAACCGCGTTGACCAGAGTTGTTTTTCCAACTCCCGGCCCACCCGTGACAATCAGCATCCTCTGCGTCAGAGCTTGCTTCAACGCGATCCTCTGGCTCGCGGCGAGCTGCTTTCCAGATTTCTGCTCATGCCAGGCCACCGCCCTCTCGAAATCGATCGAAGGATACATCGCGCATCCTTTGACCAAACTCCCGACCCGCGCCGCGACCCCTTCTTCCGCCCATTGAATCCGCGGCAGAAAGATCAGCTCATCACCCTCCAACACATCGCGCTTCACATCCCCCCGGGTCAGGGACTGCTCAAGCGCCCGGTCGACGATCGGAGCCGGCACGTCCAACAATGCCAAAGCGGATTGCTTGAGTAAGTCCGGCGGCAAAGCGCAGTGCCCCTCCCCAGTGGCCTCCAGAAGCACGTGCTCCAATCCCGCAACCGCCCTCATTAGGGAATCGAATGGGAGTCCCAACTGCCGCGCGATGATGTCCGCCGACACAAACCCGATGCCTGGGATGTCTCGAGCGAGGCCATAAGGATTGGCCCGAACCGTCTGAATCGCCTGCTCGCCATAGGTTTTGAAGATCCGCACCGCGCGGCTGGTGCTCACCCCGTGCGAGTGCAGGAACACCATGATTTCGCGGATGACTTTCTGTTCTTCCCAGGCCTGCTTGATTTTCTTCCGGCGCACGGGACCGATCCCATCGATGTCCTCGAGCTTGGCGGAACTCGTTTCGATGATGTCGAAGATGCGATCGCCGAAGTGGGTCACCATCTTTTTGGCATAAACGGGGCCGATCCCCTTCACCATGCCGCTGCCGAGAAACTTTTCGATCCCTTGAATCGTGGTTGGAGGAGTGCTGGTGAGTTTCTCTGCCTTAAACTGCTTTCCAAACTCGCGGTCATGCACCCAAACCCCCTCGGCAGTCAACCATTCGCCCGGGTTGGCCGAAGGCACTGCGCCCACCACCGTGACCAACTCGCGATGTCCCTTCGCTTGGACCCGAAGTACCGCATAACCATTCTCCTCATTGAAAAACGTGACGCGCTCGATGATCCCCGACAACGCCTCCAAAATAGGATCTGGCCTGGGCCTGGAGCCCGTTCCCCTTCGGCTTTGATTCAACTGGTCCATGAGTGGTGCCGACCCGCGGCCGTCGCCGCCACGGCACTCTCGCTGGGCGGCGCTCACATCTTTCCACTCGCGTGGATCCAGCGCAATGCGGCATTGTGAGTCCGTTCATGAGCATTCCATACGAGGAAATCGTGGAGGGAGAAACGATGCTCCGTTTTCCACCGCCTGAATCCCACGAACGCGTGTGCTTGAAGCTCCACACCCTCGTCGGCGAAGCGCTGGCCCACGGATCCACGTCGAGGCTGCTTCGTCCTCGAACCCTCGTTTCGTTCAGCGCGGGCAGCCTCCTCCGCCCAGACCTCACCGTGATTGCCACGGCCACCGGCAGGCCGTTTCTCGTCGCGGAAATCATCCACTCCCAAGACCACCGCGTGGATACCGTGGTCAAAAAGGAACTCTACGAACGTTTCCAAATCCCCCGACTTTGGATCCTCGACTCCCGTTACGACAACGCCGAATTATACCACGGGAGCCCAATCGGACTCGTGCTCAAAGCCATGCTCGCGGGCAAGGAAATCCTGAAGGAACCGCTCTTGGGAAAATTCGCGGTCAGCATCTCGGACTTGTTTCAAACTCACTGATTCTTGATCTTTCCTGACAGCCTCACCCCCTGCTCTTTTCAGACATGTCGAAGCCATTCACCCTCACCCGCAGTCCTTCGTTGAAGACCGTCGAGGACTTCAGGCGTCACGTCGATTCCTTGGGCATCGAATTGCCGTGCGAGGATTCACCCAGCGCCGGATCGGCGTCCCCCCTCGCCCAGCCGGTGCCAAACTGCCTCATCAACCACAAGCGCATCGGGAATCGCGCTGCGATCCATCCGATGGAAGGCTGGGACGCCACCACTTCAGGCGGGCCCACGGAGGATGTTCGGAGGCGTTGGAGAAGGTTTGGTGAAAGCGGCGCCAAGCTGATTTACGGAGGCGAAGCCATGGCCGTTCGGCCCGATGGGCGGGCCAACCCCAATCAACTCATCATCTCGGAATCGAACCTGCCGGGGCTGAAAGAACTGCGAACGATCCTCGTCCATGCGCATGAAGAACGGCATGGCGACGCCCATGATCTCGTGGTGGGTTTTCAACTCACGCACTCTGGAAGATTCTGCAAGCCTTATGACAAAAAGAAGTTGGAACCTCGCGTCGCTTTCCGTCATCCGATTCTAGACCGCAAGTTCGGCGTCACCAGCGATGCGCAAATCTTTTCCGACGATGAAATCGACGCCTTGATCCGGGACTACGTGCTCGCGGCCGCTCTCGCGCGGGAGGCTGGCGCTGATTTTGTGGACATCAAACATTGTCATGGATACTTGCTTCACGAGTTTCTTGGAGCACACACCCGGCCGGGACGATATGGTGGGAGCTTCGAGAACCGCACCAGCATTTTGCGCAAAATCGTGATCGGCATCCGCGCGAGCGGCAATCCCATTGAAATTGGAGTGCGCCTGAGCGCGTTCGACTTTGTCCCCTTCAAGCCGGATCCATGCCGCGCCGAGCCCGGCAAACTCGGGCCGGGCGTGCCAGAAGACTTCTCGCACTGTCTGCCGTACCGATTTGGGTTTGGCGTTAATCCGGAGAATCCGTTGGAGATGTGCCTCGACGAACCCCGCCGCTTTGTTGCTTTGTGCGATGAACTCGGAATCAAACTGCTGAATTTGAGCGCCGGCTCTCCCTACTACAACCCCCACATTCAACGCCCCGCCGCGTATCCGCCGAGTGATGGCTACCAACCCGCGCACGATCCTTTGATAGATGTCGCCCGCCAAATCCAAGCGGTGCGCGAACTGAAGTCCGCGGCGCCTCCGGGATTGGTCTTGATTGGCACAGCCTACAGTTATCTTCAGGAATATCTCCCGCACGCCGCTCAGCACGCGCTGCGGCATGGCTGGGTGGATATGATCGGACTGGGCAGGATGACATTGAGTTATCCGGAACTCCTCTCGGACACCATCTCCGAAGCTCCCCTCAAAACGAAGCTGATTTGCCGCACATTCAGCGACTGCACAACGGCGCCGCGCAATGGACTCGCCAGCGGGTGTTATCCACTGGATAAATATTATTCGGCGAAACCCGAGTTCCAACAGCTCAAACAGGCCAAACGCGGGCTTGGTTAATGAAAGGTCCTGGGTGCGGCACAAACAACCGGGCGCCTCCGGGCGTTCCCGGACATCCCAAACAGCCTCAGGCCGCAGGGTTTCTGGCGCATTTGCGAATAAGAAAGGCGTGTTCGTTTCCCGAAAAACAGCTCCTCTCCCCTTCGGTTGGGCGAGGCACCTGGTTTCAGGGAGGATGTGAGGGAAATGGAAAGCGATTTGTTGGCATCGAATCCGCCTCCTTTCTGAGGTCTGAGCTTGCAGCGCCAAACCTTCGGCGGATAAGATTTGCGAACCTAGGCAAAGCCTGAACCGACACCACGACACAACACTCGAGATGCCCGAACCACGCTTCCAAAACCAACCCTTTTTCTCGGGTCAAATCATCGCGATCATCGCTTTGAGCTCGGTTCTTGGCTTCACGTTTAATGCCTCGAATCCTCTCGGCATCCGTTTCGACGTGAAAGAGCAAAAACCTCAGGCGAACCAAGGGCACGGCAGCGCGATCTCCGGGGCGTCAAGCCCGTCCACGAATCCGCCTCTGCCATCCGCCACGGCGCCGGCAACGATGCTGGCAAAAGTTTCCAACCCTCACAGCCCTCAGAACTCTCAGGATCCGCCCGCTTCGCCGCACGCTCCACTCCAGCACGCCCTCGCAAAAGCCCCGCTCTCCCCAACGATCCCGCAACCCGCCACCAATTTTTCGGCTCAAGTTCATGCATCCTCCAGTTATAAAACTCCAACCCCCATCTCCTGGGCACAGGTCAAACCGATCCTCCAAGCCGAAGCATTAGTCCTCGTCGATGCGCGGGCCAAGGGAGCCTACGACGCTGGCCACATCCCGGGCGCCGTGTCTCTCCCCGAGAGCAGCCCCCCAGAAGCTCTCATGGCATTCCAGAAACAGCATGGAGCCAATGCCCACGTAGTTATTTATTGCTCGAGCGTCAGTTGCTCGCTGTCCTCCAAGCTCGCTCATAAACTGGCCAAGGACTACGAGTTCACCAACGTTCAGTACATGACCGGAGGATACATGGAATGGCAGCGTGAGAATGTCCTGGCGGCGGGGCCGCCCAACCCTAGCCTCACCCCACAAACGCAGCCCCTCCCCACGGTAGGTCCGGGCTCCGCGACGATTAACGACTACCCGTCTCCGCCCGAACCCATCCCATGACCAATACGGGCCAGGAAAGCCGAACCATCACCCTGTTGAGGTGGGGACTCGGCCTGCTTCTGCTTTGGGCCGCGGTCTCAAAAATCGCCAATTTGACCGCGTTCCTAGGCTCGCTCAACGCCTACGAACTGCCGCTCCCCACCGCCAGCTTGAAGATTATCGCGGTAGTCCTACCATGGGTCGAGCTTTTATGCGGCCTCTTGCTCATCGGAAGGGTCTGGCCCGAGACGTCCTTCGCGCTCGCCGGAGTTTTGTTCGCGGTCTTCCTCGTCGCGACTGGCCAGGCCTCGGCGCGAGGTCTCAAAATCGCCTGCGGTTGCTTCGATCTCAGCATCTTCGGCATTGATAAAGAGCACTCCAAGTTCGTCCAATTCATCGAAAGTCCAGGATTCGCGTTCTTCCGAAACATCGCGCTTTTGGGCATCGCGATCTTTCTGGCGAAAAGTTCGCGTCACGGGAACGACCACGAAAAGGCGAAGCCCAAGGCCTGGAAGAAAGGGGCCTCGCCTCCGGATCGCGCAGAGCCTCGCCTCCCACCCCGCGGAGCCTCGAAGAAATGGCGCAAGGCCTGATTGATGATGAGGCCCCGACCGACAGCGATCACGCTCGCCTTTGCCTTTCTTTCCGGCGTGCCAGGGCTTGGTTTTCAAGTGCTCTGGGCAAAAGTGTTTTCGATAGCCCTTGGACGCGAATACCCTTCGGTCATCAGCGCAAGCAGCGCGTTTTTGGGAGGGATGGCCTTAGGCGCCTGGTTGATGCGATTCAGACGGCGCTTGCAGGTTGACCCTTTCCGGCTGTTCGTGGCATTGGAAGCCTTGTCCGCGGCCTGGATCCTCCTCCTCGCCGTGATGTCGCCAGCCCTGCAAGAGCATTTCCCCCGGTGGATCGGACTGTTCCCGTCCCCTGCCAGGCATTGGTTTGTGGCTTTCATAACGCCGTTTGTGCTGATGTTGCCGGTCGCTGTGGGACAGGGCATGAGCATTCTCCTCCTCCGCGAAGGGGCTCTCCCTCCCGATCCCAGCCAGCAGCCTATCTCAGGCCTCTATGCCTCCAATACGGCGGGAGCTCTCGTGGGCCTGCTTGTGGCGACATTCTGGCTGCTTCCCGGTTTCGGCGCCCGCGCCACCGCCCAAACCCTTGCCGCAGTGGGCGCCTTCACAGCACTCATAGCCTGGATTGCCTGCTCCTCGCGATCCTCTTCCAAAGCTGGATCCTCAGCCAGGTCCCCTGCCCCCCGACACCTTAGTCTAGACGCCCAAGGCCGCCATGCCTGGCAATCGCTTTTCTTGAGCGGCTTGCTCGGCGTCGGTTATCAAATGCTCGTCGTGCGCGGGTTGTCCCGAATCCTCGAGAATACTGTGTTCACGTTCGCCATCGCGCTGGCAGTTTATCTGGGGTTTAGCGCTCTGGGCGCGGCTTGGCATCAAGCCTCCAAAGTCAAAACGAACCCAGATCGCCACCTAATGCGAGCTCTCGCCATGTTGATGGGTTGCGCCTTCTACGGAATCGCCGCCATGACCTTTGCCGAGTCTGCCTACAAGTCGCTGAGAACGAGCCTTGGGGATTCCATGCTTGGAGTCGCGGCCGCCGAATGTTTGATCGTGTCGATGGTCTCCGCACCCGTGTGCTTTTGGATGGGCAACGTTTTCTGCGGGTTGTGGAACCGCCACGCGCAATCCTCCACAAGGGACAATTCACATCCGAGCCTGTACGCCGCGAATCTTCTCGGGGCGGCTATTGGCCCCCCATTCATGGGGCTGATCCTCCTGGATCTGACGGGAGTCAAACTCGCCCTGATCGCCGTCTCGACAGCTTATCTCTTCCTGGCGCCTGCCATTCGTGAATGGGGATGGAAGGCCGGCCTGATTCTCGCAACCACGCTTCTTGCGACGTTTCTTCCGTTCGAGCGGCAGGAGGGCGAGGACACAGTCTTGGCGAGCATCGAAGGCGCCGCAGTCCACGCCTCCGTGATCCAGTCCCCCAACGGACAACGCACTTTGCGAGTCAACCATCGGTTTCAAATGGGTGGCACCGGCGCCGTCAGCGCCCAAACGCGCCAGGCACACATTCCCTTGTTGCTGCATCCAAAGCCCAGAAACACCCTGTTCCTTGGGATGGGCACGGGAATCACATTCGCGGCCGCCGCGGCGCATCCGAACCTCTCCGGAGACGGCGTGGAACTGCTGCCTGAAGTGGCGGAGTTGCGATCCTATTTCGAACCTTACAGCGCCCTCCCCCGATCTCCTGATTTTCGAGTGTTCATCAGCGACGCGCGCCGATTCGTGCTCACCATCAATACCCGCTACGACGTGGTCGTCTCCGACTTGTTCCATCCCGCCCTGGAGGGCAGCGGAGCCCTTTACACCTTGGAGCACTTTCAGGCGATCAAACGCCTGCTGTCCCCGGAAGGCCTGTTCTGCCAGTGGATCCCCATGCATCAGGTGGACAGGCCAACGTTCAATTGCATCGCACGCACTTTTCTGCGGGTCTTCCCCGAAGCGCAGGCGGTGATGCTGCGATTTGCGTTGGATGCCCCTGTCGTGGGACTCGTGGGGGGCAAGTTTCCGGAGCTCTTCGATGGCTGGGTCGAGTCCAGGCTCTCCCACCCTCCTTTGGCCAAAGAACTCAAAACTCTCGCCTTGGCCGACACGGTTCGTCTCCAGGGTTGTTATTTGGCGGACACCGCCACCCTGGAAAATTGGACGCACGGGTCTCCCGTGAATACGGATGACAACCAGTGGGTCGCCTTCAATGCCCCGGCGTTCTCCTACCAGCAAACAGCGACGTCCTACGGCCGCTTCATGGAACTTCTCCTCTCAGCCCCCGAGCCGAGTCCCGCCATCAGTTCCTCGTCGGCGCGGAACTTCATCCGGGCCAGAAATGTTTATCTCAAGGGGATGGTGCTGGAATCCGAGAGAAAAGTACCCGAAGCGCTCCGAGCCTACGTCGAATCCGCCCGAATCAGCCGCGATTTCAGCTTGGGTTACGCTCAATGCCTGAGCTTGGTCCCGCTCCTGTCGAGATCGCAGCCCCGGCTGACGCGTGAGATTCTAACAGCGCTCATGGAAGCCCGGCCGGAGCAAACCATCGCGAGGGATTTGCTTCAAAGGTTGGAGACACCGCAGCCGTAACGATCTATGAGGGAGCCATTGATTCGAGCCACAATCCCCATCTCTGGTGTGGATCGGCATTCGGCATCGCCACCGTTCCACCGAGGCATGGATCGTCAGCCATGCTCTTTCCAAAATCCAGCTTCAGGGTGTTGATCCTTAAAACGGCAGTTGCCCAAGGCGAATCTTCGCATGATCCTGGCGATAAAGTCTTTCCAAATCATTCATTAGACACATGAAGGATATGCCTCGCTCTTCGTCAAATCTTTCTCATCAAGGTTTTTGCAATTCTCCACGATGTTCAGGTGCCGTTTTAAGGTTGATTGATTTTTGTTCGATTCGTGGCGAAATTCTCTGGAAAGCGCAACCAACCGGCCCGTCCTCAATCCAAAATGGGACTGCTCACTCAGCCTGTTGCCTGCTTCGCTCAGATTGATCCCACTGCGATTCACCGCCAATCACTCACCACGTATGCCGGCTAAAGAAGAACGACTCAAGGAGCACATCGAGTACCATAAGGATGGCAGCCTCTGGGCCAGGGGACAAACTCTCGGCGGAGTGCCGACGGGGCATTGGGAGTGGTTTAGATTGGACGGCACAAAAATGCGCTCCGGGAATTTCGAAAAGGGCGAGCAAGTCGGCGAGTGGACCACTTACGACAAAAAGGGAGATGTCTATAAGGTGACCAAGATCAAACCGAAAGCGAAGAAAGCAGGCTGAATATCAAGAGCAAGTCGGTCACTCCACCACAGGAATTTTCCTTGATTGGACAGGCACCGCCGAGCGGGGCGATAGCAATAAGAGGCCGTCCTTTCCCATCGGCACTTCACTTTTCCCCGCGACGCTGGAAAAACATCACGGCGATTGTTCCGAGGATCGAAGCGGCGACAATCAACGTGGACAGCGCATTGATATCCGGCGTGATGCCGCGCTTGACGGAGGAATAGATCAGGATGGGCAACGTGGTGGCCCCCGGGCCGGCGGCAAAGAAACTCACCACAAAATCATCAATGCTCATCGTGAAGGCCAGTGCCGCGCCGGCGAAGACTCCCGGCATCATCAACGGCAATGTGATATGGCGGAATGTTCTCCATGTGTCCGCCCCAAGATCGTGCGCCGCTTCTTCCATCGCCGGATCCATCCCCTCCAGTCGGGAGCGGACGATGATCCCAATGAAGGGAGTTTGAAAGGTGATGTGCGCAATGATCATGGTGGGAAGGCCGAGCTCGAAAAGGCCAAGCCAATGCCGGAGCGTGGCAAAGCACATCAACATCGCCACGGCGGCCACGATGTCAGGGATGACAACCGGAACATACATAAGCCATGAAAAAAGTTTCTTTCCCGGAAACGAATACCGACTCAATCCGTAGCCGAGCAGTGAGCCCAGCACGGTTGAAACGGCGGTGCTAGCAAACGCGAGAAGCAGAGTATTGTGGATGGCGGAGAGTTTTTCAGGGCTCTGGAAAAGAGTGACATACCATTCGATCGTGAACCCTTGCCAGGGCCCGCCGCGCTTGGCGGAATTGAAGGAGTGCAGGATGACCACCGCTATCGGGGCGTAGAGGAACAGAAAAAGCGCCCCGGCGCTGAGCCAGAGAGGCCAGGAGAGGCGTTTCACAAAACGGCCCGCCTCCCTTCCTCGCCCGCCGTGCGAGCGAACAGCCACAAGCCGATCATCACGATCCCCATCGCCAGGCACGCGATGGCGGAGCCAAATGGCCAGTCACGGCTGAAACCGAATTGCTGCTGAATCGCGTTCCCAATCAAAACGGTTTTGGCGCCGCCCATGAGATCTGGAATG
>SXGS01571118.1_pt1 | contig 16415 bp, 12 predicted proteins | sample 3174681 | NCBI WGS metagenome assembly SXGS01 (sample SAMN11356861, study PRJNA531348) | freshwater metagenome | isolation source: freshwater sample F1-80 | place: China: Fuxian Lake, Yuxi | collected 2017-12-25 | reverse complement strand
GCTCCACTCGCCCCGGTCGACCTTGGCGACCTTGCCGCCGGAGACGGCGTCGGCGGGTTCTGCCCGCGGCCTGTAGGCCGGGTTCTTCCTGTAGACGACCTTGGCGCCTTGGACCCATTCATTGGTGACCATGATGAAGGGGCCGGAGCCGGTCGGATCGGTGATCGCCTGATCGGCCGGCAGCGCCGCTTCCTTGGCGCGAGTGACGAACAGCGGGTTCTCGGGGTTGCCAAGCATTGCCTGAACCGGCCCGAAGGGTTGCGTCAGTCGGAGCTCGAAGCTCTGCGGCCCGGTCGAGAGGACCTCCTTGGCGAAGGACATCAGGGTCTTGCCAGTGGGGATGCGCTGGGCCCAGCGCTTGATCGTCGCGACCACGTCGTCGGCCGTGACCGGCGAGCCGTCATGGAAACTGAGGCCGTCGCGGAGCTTGAATTTCCAGGTCAGACCATCGGCGCTGCGCTCGTAGCTCTCAACCATCTGCGGCACATAGTCGAGCTTGCTGTTCGGCGCGAACAGCACGTCATAGACCATGTAGCCGTGGTTCGAGGTGATGTTGTTGGTGGTCCAGACCGTGTCCAGGACCTTCAGGTCCGCCTGCGGCACGATGCGGAGCGTGGATTGGGCCAGCGCGTCGCTCGCGCTGACACCAAGGATGGCGATGCCGATGCCGCCCAACCAGCGGCGCCAATTTGTCCGATGCATGCGCGTGTCCTCCTGTGGCTTGTTTTCGAGGGCTCGAAGGCGACGCAGACGAGGTGCCGCCCCGGCGGCTGCTTCTGTAGTCAATCACCAGCAAGCGGGGTAACTGCCTGTGCTTGGTATTACATGCAAAATGTGGATGGTCAATGAGCCGGCAGCTCAGCGGATATGTACCGACTCAGCAAAATACCCAGAAAAACTCGATTTTCTCGTGCCAGATGGCACTTGTTGTTCTCATGAAAGTCGGATCGACAATAAATTGGTATGACAGGTATTGTGGCCGCCTCGACCGTGCCGAGGATGACGGGTGGCGAGCGTTGACCGGAACTCCGGCTCATCGAGAGCCTGCCCTCAGGCAGAGGCGCGGCTTCATGCGGGACTATGTTGAAAGGCTGATCGGCCGGGACGAGATGCACGTGGTCGAGCGCGAGGTCGATCCGCGGCATGAACTCGCCGCAGTGATCAAGGCCTCCCGGGCGGGGGACGACCTGCCGATCCTGTTCCGCCGCGTCTGCGGCTCCGCGATACCGGTGGTCAGTAACCTCTATGGCAGCCGTCGGCGGACACGCGAGATGGTCGATGCGGCCGATGGCAGCTTCCCGCGGCGCTGGCTCGATCTCTGCGCCGGCGCGCAGCCGGGATCGGAGAGCTTCCTGAGGCGCGTGCCGATGGCGGCCGATCTCCGCGACTCAAAGATGTCGCCGCCGCCGCAGGTCACCTACTAGGAGAAGGATGCAGGCCCGTACTTCACCGCCGCGATCCATCTCGCGAAGGACCCGCGTAGCGTGGGAGGGCAGGGTGGGGCCGAGCGTAGCGAGGTCTTGCGGTGGCTTGGGCGAGATGTCCGACCTCGCTTCTTTTGCTCCCACTTCATCGCTCACCTGGCTTTGCTGGGAGGGGCACGATGCGGCCAGCCTCGCTCAAGGCAGGTCGACAACCTCGATCCAGTTCGGTCCCTGGCCCATCGCCTGCCGGTTCACCGGCTTGAGCTTTCCGGACGATCCGTCGATCCGGTAGCTCTGCAGGTGATGGGACTGGAGGCCGACCGCATAGAGGAAGCGTCCGCGCGGACAGATATTGAAGCCGCGCGGGTGGTCCTCGGTCGGCCAATGGCCGATCAGATCGAGTAGACCCGTCGCGGGATCGACGGCGAAGCCGGCGATGGTGTTCGACGTCCTGACCGTGCCGTAGAGGAAGCGTCCGTCCGGCGTCAGGTGGATGTCGGCGGCGGCCGGGTTCCCGTCGAGGCCCGGCGGCCTCGCATCCACGGTCTGCTTGAGGGAAAGCGTGCCCGAGACCGCATCGATCGCGTAGACGCCGGCCGAGCCGTCGGTTTCGTTCAGGAGATAGAGGAAGGCGTTGTTGGGGTGGAAGGCGGCGTGGCGAGGTCCGGCACCGTCCGTGACGGCAATGGCAAGGGGATCGTTGGGCGAGACCATGCCGGTGGCCGCATCGAAGCGCAGCTGCACGACCGCGTTGCCATCGCGGCAGGGCACGTAGACGAAGCGGTTCGAAGGATCGGTCACGACGCAATGCGCGTTTGGCGGCGTAGCGAAGACCTGTACCGGCCGCTCCTGGACCCAGCCATGCGGACCGATCGGGTTGACGGCCATCTTGTTGCCCGCGAACGACGCGCCGAGGAGAAACCGGCCGCCGCGGTCGGTCGCGATATAGGCGAAGTTATCGGGGAGCTTCGTCGTCGCGATGAACGAGAGACGCCCGGTATCCTGATCGATGCGGAAGCTCGAGACCGAGTAGGGCTCGGAACGGAGCCCGACATAGAGGTAGCGGCGGTCGGGGCTGACCGCCATCGGCATGGCGACGCCGGTGACCGGCACCCTCTCCAGAAGCGAGAGGTCGCCGCTCTCCGGATTCATCGCCATCACATGGACCTCGCGGCCATCGGCGTGAGAGACATAGAGGATCGTCTTGGGAGCCATGTCGGATCTCGTGGGATGAGCAGTCGGCGGAGAGACAAGCCTAGCAGGGGAGTTTCCCGATCGTCACGCTTTCCCCGTTTCGGCGGAAAGGGGCGCGGTTGCCGGGGCCGCGCCGCGGCTGTTCTGCTTTCCTCTACCGCCAGGGGAGGGGACTTTGGACGAGTAAGAGCCCAGCTTCTCGCCGGCGACCAGGCTCGTTGAGATGATCGCCAAGAAGAAGCTGTCGCCGGTCGAGCTGATGGACACCGTCCTCGAGCGGGCCGAGGCGCTGAACCCGCGCCTCAGCGCCATCTGCACCTGGACCGCCGACCAGGCCCGCGACGCTACGCCTGGTGCGCGAGCTGATGCGCCGCGTCTTCGCGGTCGTAGGCGCGGTCGTTTAAGGCCATCTGGTGGTGCAAGGACCGCTCGCGGCCTAAGGGATCACGTAGAGCGGGCTCGACCAGGCTTGGTGGCCGTCCTCGAGCGTCACCCTGACATAGAGCGGATTGTCCTTTCCCGGCTCGATCTCGACATCGAGATCGAAGGCGAAGGCGCAATGCGGGTTCTCCTCCGGCAGGCGATAGGCGCGAAGGCGCCGCCCGAGGCCGCCGGCCTCGACCACAATATCCTCGTAGCCGATCTCGGCGATGCGCCAGGTCGCCTGTGCCGGCTTGGTGGATACCTCGATCTCGCCCTCGGCCGGGTCGTCAAGCCAGAGCTCCATGCCCGAGAGATTGCCGGTCGTCAGAGAGGTCCAGCTGAGGCGCCCGCCGCCGTCGAGATCGAGCGTCCGCTCGGGATTGAGGAAATTGACGGGGATCGCCTTCCGGACGCGATTGCCGGAAACGCGCGCCTCGCCGTCCCAGATAACCTGGCGGCCGCGACCTCGATACTCGGCACCTTCCCAGATCACCCTGAGCCGCCGCGAGGGTTCCGAGACGGCGTAGGGACGGCGGGTGGCGAGGAGCGTCGTGCCGCGCAGCACGTCGATGCGCTCGATCGGCACGGGCGCCAAGACGTCGACCGCGAGGCGCACCGGCCCTTTGGCACGGACGATGTCGCCCATCGTCGCGGTCCTCGTCTTCTGCGTGCTCGCAGGCCCCAACGACGGATCGTCGTCGAACAGCTCGGCATCGCCCGAGAACGTCGCCTGGACGTCGAGATGCAGGCGCGTGCCGGTGGTGCCGTAGTGGTGCCGGCGCCTCAGCGCCTCGAAGACGTTGTCGCGGGTCAGTTTCGGCAGCTTGAGGCAGGTGAGGCCGCCGGTCGCGCCGAACAGCGAGGCGCCGGGCGAGGCGAGTCCGGGGCGACCCTTGTGGTCGTCGCTGTTGCAGACGACGCCGACCCGGTACTTGAGCCGGAAGGCGTCGTGCAGAAGCCACTCGAAGGTGCCCCAGGTCGAGTGGATCTCGACCGAGCGCTCGATGCGCCCGTCATGGCCGACCGAGATGTCGGCGTAGCGGCCGCCGACATGGGCAAAGGTGACGGCCTCCTGGTCGCCGAGCGCGCTGAACAGGTCGGTCGCGGTATGGGCGGCGGTGTTGCCGTCGCGGCCGTCCATGACCAGCGCGTGGCTGGAGCGATGGATGACCCGGCCCTCGTGGCGGAAGAAGACGTTGCGGTCGCCGCCGACGCCGGTGTTCCCCGACCATTCGTAGCCGGGCATGGTGACGAAGCGGCCGGGTTGATGGAATTCCTTGGTCAGTCGGTTGAGCTCGTCCCAGAACGCCTCGGTGATCTGGAAGTCGTTGCCCTGGTGCCCGACGATATCGAGCAGCGCCTGGTCGCGGGCGAAGGCGAAGTAGTCATGCGCCGAACCGCTGCCGACGGTCTCTCCGCTCTGACCGTGGAAGTCCGACCAGTATGTGGCGACGTCGCCGGCGGCGATCCGGAGCGGGTTGCTGCGAAAGGCCTCCTGCCCGCGGGCATCCTTGAAGCCGATCACCAGGTCGCCCGGCGTCGTCGTCGCGAGATCGTCGAGGAGCAGCGTGCCGTCCTCGGCGCCGATGGTGACGCGCTCGGGCAAGCTCTTGACCGGCAGGGTCGAGGTCAGCGTGAAGGTGCCCTCGCCAGAGGCCTGCGGATTGCCCCAGCGGTCGAGCTTGGCGATCGCGAGCCGGAAGGCCTCGCCGGGCCGCCTCAGCGTCGGCATGATCGCGCGCCATTCGGAGACCGGACCGGGAATGAGGTCGATCGCAGGAGAGTCCGGCAGCTCGGTGAAGTCGTATGTCGCAAAGGCGTCGACGTAGACCTTGAACGGGAAATAGACCTCGGCGTTGGTCTGCAGGCGGATGCCGCGGCTGCCCTTGCGGCGGTCGCCGAAGCGGATCGTAAGTTTCTCGCCGGCGCGGAGGAAGCCGCCGATCAGCCGGACATAGAGCGTATGCACCCAGGGGCGGATGTTGATGCGGTCGAACAGCAGATGCAGCCCGGCGCCGTTGCTCGCCTCGGCCGTCGTGTAGTTGAGGCCGGCCGGATCGGTGAACTGCGGCTTCCCCATGTCGGTGGTCGTGCGGAACGAGATCTTGATCCCGCCGCTGTCGTCGATGCCGAAGGGGCCGGCGGTGTAGACGAGCGTGAACGAGCCGTTGGAGCCGGCCTCGAAGGCGCCGGTCGGCTCGAGCACGGCCGAGCCCATCTGGTCGGCGAGATATGTGGAATGCGGCATCGGACCCGCCCTAGAGGAACTGCGCCATCTTGGCGCCGCGGATCGGAACGTCCATCAGATCCTCGCCCCAGATGATGGTGCCGGGGTAGATCGCCATCATCTCGCGCAGGATCTCCTCGCGGATGCCGGGCTGGTCGATCTGCTCCAGCATGTGCGAGAGCACGAGCGTCGGCACGCCGGCCTGGCGCGCGACCTCGGCGACGTCGAGATGACTTCCGGCGCAGGCGCGATAGACCTCGGACGGTTCGGTGCCCGAGCGGAAATGCGTCATGTGGATCAGCACGTCGGTGCCGCGAGCGAGCTCGATGATGTCGCGGCAGATTCCGCCGCTGTCGCCCGAATAGCAGATCGAGCCTTCGCTCGATTCCAGCCGGTAGCCGAAGCAGGTGAGCTGCGGCTGCATATGGGAAGCATTGGCGACGGTGACCCGCCACCTGTCGCCGTCGACCGTGTCGCCGGCCTTGAGCTCTCTCACGGTCGGCTCCGGCCATTTGCGCGGCGGCTTGCCGCCGCGGGCGACCAGCATGTCGATGCTGCCGGGATGCTCGATGCGGGCGTTGATGTCCGGCGCGAAGGCGCCATCGCGCGAGAACAAGAGGTTCGTCATCCGCTGGATCGGCGGCGGTCCATAGACCTTGAGGTCGGGGATGCGGTCGGCGCCCATGTCCCAGCGCTGCAGCACCATGCGCGGATAGTCGAGGCAATGATCGGAATGCAGGTGGCTGAAGAAGACATGGGTGACGTCGGTCGAGCTATGGCCGGACTCGATCAGCCGCTGATGGGCGCCGGCCCCGTGGTCCATGACGATCGTGTCGCCGCCGACCTCGAGCAGGTAGCCCGAGCTGGCGCGCTTGACCGAGGGGGACGGCGTACCGGTGCCGAGAAGGGTGAGCTTCATGCGCGCTCCGGGATCATCGGCAGCACGACCCGCGAGGGGTAGCGCGGATCGTGGAAGACGGTCTGGCGCGCGACCCGAAGCTCGGGATCGGACCAGAAGTCGCGGCCGGTATTGTGGTTGCGGTCGAAGTTCGGGAAGTCGGAGCTGGCGATATCGAGCCGGATGCGCGAGCCCTTCCTGAAGCGGATGCCGACCTGCATCATCGGGATCACGTATTCCTCAGGCGTGCCGGCATCGAGCGGCACCTGCTTGTCGAAGCCCTTGCGGAAGCGCGCCCGCATGATGCCGTAGCAGAGGTTTTGGGCGAGGCCGTCGGATCCCACCTCGATCAGCTTGGCGGCGAAGTCGGTATCCGGGCAATCGGACGCGGCCCAGAGGTGCACGACGACCGGGCCGATCACCAGCATGTCCCGTTCCAGCGGCGGCGTCTGGTAGACGAGGACGTCGCGACGGCGGCCGAGGATCGCCTGGTCGCAGGGCGCGGCCTGTGCGTCCAGGCCCATCAGGCTCATCACCGGATCGGCCGGGTCGTAGTCGTAGCGGTCGGGCTCCGATGCCTTGGTCTCCCGGCCGAGCGTGCCGTCGCCGGCCGGCGTATTGGCCTTGCCGCCGCTTCCGAGGAAGAAGTCGGTGAACCGGGTCCGCGCCAGTGGCCATTCCTTCTCGTGGCGCCAGGCATTGTCATTGAGCACAAACAGCTTGACCGGCGGTTCGCCTTCCAAGCCATTCTCGATGCCCTTGAGTTCGCGGTCGAAGAAGCGGGTCAGCTCGACCGGGTACGAGGCGTTGGCGCGTGAGCCGTAGTCCCGGGGCCCGAGCGTGCCGAGCCATTTGTCGGTCGAGTGGCCCCAGGGACCGACGACCAGGCGATGCCGGCCTCGCAGGCTCGCGGGACCGTTCTTCTCAATGCCGGCATAGTTATTGGTCGTTCCGCCGAGCCGGTCCCACCAGCCCGTGGTGCAGCTGACCGGCACCTGGACCTTCGGGTGGATCTTGTCGAAGGCCCAGTAGTCCTCATGCGCTTCGCGGAAGTGACGGTGCGTGGCCTCCGTCAGCGTCGAGAACACCTCCGTGGGAATCGTCTCCAGCGGCAGGCGCCAGATCCATTTGCCGCGATCGACCCGGGTCCAGGCATCGTCCGCCTCGGCCCGCGTGTGGGGACCGAACGGGTCGCCGGCACGCCTTCGCGCATTGGCCGCCATGGTGTGTATCCACTGCAGCCGGCGGCCCGTCTCGAGGATGCCGTAGTTCATCTCGGTGTGCTTCATCGCCATGCCGCTGGTGTACATCGCCTTCAGCGACGGCGGCTGCTCGCCCGCCAGCAGCCAGCAGAGCGAGGAGGGGTAGGAATTGCCCCAGGTGCCGACCTGGCCGGTCGACCCGTCGAGGGCTGCCGCCCACTCGACGGAATCGTAGCCGTCCGGCTTGTTCTGTTCGGCGCCCTTGTGGCCGAACATCCAATGGTAGTCGCCCTCGGACTCGTAGCGCCCGCGGATGTCCTGGACCGCGACGATGTAGCCACGGGCGGCGATCGCCTGCGCATCCTTGACGTAGAGGTCGCCCGCCTTGTCGTAGGGCGTGCGGCAGAGCAACACCGGATAGCGCCCGCCGCCCTCCGGCCGATAGACATCGGCACGGAGGATCGTGCCGTCGCGCAGCTTGCACGGCATGTTCTTGGTGACGCTGACGGCGCTAAGCCGGGTCGAGTCGTTCATGTCTGGGGCTACTTCTTCGAGATGTTCCAGTAGGCAAGGGTCGGCGCCTTGATCACGCCTTCGACTCGGTCGCTGCGCCAGGCGCTGACCGACTCGTACTGGCCGGCCGGGATCAGCGGCAGATATTCCCAAAGCCGCTTGTGGAAAGCTTCGAGCAGCTGCTTCCGCTCGGCCGGATCGGTCGCGTCGATCAGCTTGAGGCGAAGCTTCTCGCCCTCCTCGTCGCAGGGCCAGCCGGCGCCGTTGGTGCCGGCGCAGCTCAGGTCGACGTAGAAGTTTCCAATGGGATGGAACACGACGGCGCCCGGCGATCCGGCCGGGAACAGGTTCCAGCCGCCTTCGCCCGGCTTGTCCTTCTTGATCCAGCGCGCAATCACCGCGCCCCAGTCGAAGTTCATGACCTCGACGTTGAAGCCGATCGCCTTCATCTGCTCGACAGCCACAGGAAAGGTCGAGCGGCTGAGCGCCGTCTCGTTCGAGGCAAGCATGTAGACCTTCTCGCCCTTGTATCCCGACTCCTGAAGGAGCTGGCGTGCCTTCGCCATGTCCGGCGTGCGATAGGGCTCGGACCCGACCTCGGTGCCGAACGGCCCGCCGCAGGTGAAGAAGGCGTAGCATTCCTTGAAGCGCTCGCTGTCGCCGACGAAGGCCATCAGGTAGTCCTTCTGGTTCAGCGAGAGTGCCAGGGCCTGACGCGCCTTCACGTTGTTGAAGGGCGGGTAGAGCATATTCGGCCGGATCCAGGCCTGGCTGTCGAGCAGCACGGCGGTGTCGATCTTGACGTCCTTCATGCGCTTGAGCAGCGGAAACACGTCGGAGGAGGGTTGCTGCAGGAAGTCGACCTCGCCCCGGCTGAGCGCGTTGGCGGCGGTCGTGTTGTCAGGCAGCACGATCCACTCCATGCGGTCGACCTTGACGATCTTCGCACCGGCAAGGCCGCTGGTCGGCTCGGTCCTCGGCTTGTAGTCGGCGAACTTGTCGTAGACCGTCTTGGCGCCCGGCGCCCATTCCGCCTTGTTGAACTTCCACGGGCCCGACCCGATCGCCTCGGTCACCGGCGTGTTCGGATCGGTCATCGCCTCCTGTTCTCGCATGATGACCGGGAGCTGGCCGACGCCCGATCCCAGCGAGAACTCGACGAAGCCGAAGGTCTGCTTCAGCGTCAGCGCCAGGACGCGATCGTCCTTCGACTCGAACACCGCGCCCGAGGCCGCCATGCGGCGGCCCATCGCATCGCGCTTCATCCAGCGGTTGAGCGACGCGATGACGTCCTTTGTCGTCACGGTCGAGCCGTCGTGGAACTTGAGCTCCGATCGCAGCGTGAAGGTATAGGAGAGGCCGTCCGCGCCCTTGTTGTAGCTCTCGATCATCATCGGCTGCGGCTCGAACTTGTCGTTCCAGGCGAACAGCGACTCGAAGATCTGGATGCCGTGGATGCGGCTCAGGTTGACGGTGACCGCCACGGGATCGAGCACGCGGAGGTCGGCCTCCGGAACAACCTTGAGGACGGTCTGGGCGGAGGCGCCGCCGGCGATCAGGGTGGACCCCAAGAGCAGCACGGCGAGGTGACGATAGGTCATCGTTTCGGCTCCCTGTTGTCGTTGTGTCGTCGAGGCGCGGATCAGCCGCGCCAGGCGGTGAACAGCAGCGGATGGTCGGACGGCGGCACGAAGACGCGCTGCCAGGAGAGCGGCGCGTCGCGATAGGTACGGCCGCGGATGATCCAGACGAGGCCGGTCGTGCCCGGCGAGACCGACATCAGCCGGCAGGCACGGGGCGGCATCACCTGGACCGACACGGTCTGCTCGACCTTCAGCGTCGGCCGGTGGTAGCGCGCGGCGAGCAGGTCGCGGACGTGGCGCAGCTCGCTCTTGTCGAGCTTGGCAATCTCGCCGAAGTGACGGCCACTCAGCAGCACCTCGGAGACGATCTCGAACTCGCTGTTGATGCCGATGCGGCGAAGCACGCGGACATAGCTCGGCTCGTTGCCGAGGAAGCGCGCCCAGGGCCCCTGCTCGTCCAGCATGTCGACCGAGATCGCCTCGATCGTGATCGGCAGGACCGATTGCTCGTCCTCGGCGAGGAAGCGGAAGTGGCGGACCTGCTCGTCGCGGACATTGCCGATGGCGACGAAGGTGCCGCTGCCATGGCGCCGCACCAGCACGCCGTCGTCTCCGAGCTGCTGCAGCGCCTTCTGCACGGTGCCGACGCTGGCGCCATGGATGGCCGCAAGCTCGGTCTCGGCCGGCAGCTGGTCGCCGGGCTTCCATTCGCCCGCCTCGATCCGGGTCAGCAGGTTGTCGGCGAGGTCCCGATACTTGGGCGCGCCGCCCGGCCGCTTGGCCCGACGGGGAGAAGGCGCGCGCTGCTGCCGGATCTCCTGCCTCACTCCTCTATAGTAATTTTCGGCAATCCCTGGCCGCAAGGGCTGGTTTTCGTGCTGGAAAGAGAATTACTCTAGAGGAGTTTCGAGATCAGATCGTCTTGGTCTTCTTGTACTTTTCGGCCTTCCAGAGGTCTTCGGCGAGGATGCGGCGGAGGCGCTCGGTCGCCTCCCACATGTCGACGTAGCGATGATAGAGCGCGCTCAGGCCGAAGCGGATGCAGTCCGGGGGCCGGAACGAGGAGACCACGCCGGCATCGGCCAGCGCGCCGACCACCGCGGCGCCCGCCGCATGACGGAGTGCCACGAAGCCGCCGCGCCCGCGCGCATCGAGCGGGCTTCCGATCTCGACGATGTCCTTCGTCAGCAGGATCAGCAGGTCGCCGAGCGCGGCATGCTTGGCGAAGACCTGCGTCGGGTCGACCTCGGCCCAGATGTCGAAGGCGCCTTCCATGATCGCGTTGGCGATCACCGAGGGCGTGCCGACGACGAAGCGCGCCACGCCGGGGCCGGGCGCATAGTCGGTCGAGAAGGTGAAGGGGTTGGCGTGGCCCATCCAGCCGGCGAGCGCCGGCCTGACTGCGTCCTGATGGCGGCGCGCGATGAAGGCATAGGCCGGCGCGCCCGGCCCGCCGCAGAGATACTTGTAGCCTCAGCCGACCGCGAAATCGGCGCCGGCCGCATCGAGATCCGCCGGCACCGCGCCGGCGCCGTGGGAGAGATCCCAGACGGTCAGCGCGCCCTTGGCGTGAGCGGCGGCGGTCAGGTGCCTTATGTCGAGGCAGCGGGCGCTCCGATAGTCGACCTGGCTCAGATAGACGACGGCCGTCCGCTCGTCGATCGCCGCCTCGATCGAGGCGCCGTCGGCGACGAGATGAAGCTCGATATCCGGCCGCAGCGTCTTCAGCCCCTGCACGACATAGAGATCGGTCGGGAAGGTGCCGGCCTCAGAGACGACGCGCGGCCGGCCGGGGCGAAGCGAGAGGGCGGCGGCGAGCGTCTTGAACAGGTTGATCGAGGTGGTGTCGCCGACGACGACCTCGTCCGGCGACGCGCCGAGGATCGGCGCCAGCTTGGATCCCAGCCGACGCGGTGCGTCGAGCCAGTTGGACTCGCTCCAGCCGCGGCGCCTGAGGTTCCGCCACTCCTTTAGATGCGCCTCGATCCGCGCCGGCACGTCCACCGGCATCGCGCCGATCGAGTTGGCGTCGAAATAGAGCGTGCCGGGCTCGCCGGGGGTGAAGCGGTCGGCGAGGCTGCGTAGCGGGTCGCTTAGGTCCATCGCCTCGCAATCGGCCCGGGTCGTCATGCGCGGCCGAGCCCGGTCAGTGCCTCGCCGATCATCGCGTTCGACTGGCGCAGCACCATCGGCTTCCATTCCGTCGCCGACGGATAGAACAGTTCGCGCACCTCGGCCCTGATCTCGCGTCCGCGCTCGGAGTCCGGATCGCCATGCTGGAACAGCCAGTTCTCCTCGCAGAGGGGCCGCAGCAGGCTCGGCTTCGCACGCGTCCGCATCTCGACCAGGCAGCTGGTGACGCGGCTGTCCGCGAGCGTGTCCTGAGCGACATACATCAGGAGGCCGGGCACGTCGCTCTGGGCATGGCCGTGCTCGACCTGCACCGCCTCGATCGGCGTGCAATGCTCGAACCAGTCGCGGGACCGCGCGCCGGCCTTGCGGTCGTCGACGAACAGGTCGCAGAAGCCGAAGACGCCGCCGCCGGTGTGGTAGTCGATCAGGCAGATCTCGGCCGCAGGCGCGAGGAAGGTCCGGACGATCTCCCGGAAGATCCGGTTCGACCAGGTCGGCCCGTTGCCACCGAAGAAGGTGCCCTTTGGGTTGACGTATTGCCCGCCATGGATCGCCTTGGCGAGGAAGTCGCCGTTGGGATTGCCGTAATGCGCGCGGATCGCCGCCTCGGATCGGGCGACGATGTCCGCGGACCAGCTCTCCGGATTGATGTGCCGGCGGAGCGCCTCGTAGTCGGCATTGACCGGGTAGGGCTGGCCGTGATCGAGGAAATTCCGGTTGAGGTCGACATTGTCCTCGTTGACGCGGCGCTGCCAGGCGAAGCCGTGCGGGTTCACCGCATGGACGAAGATCACCGCGACACCCTCTGGAAGTTCGCGCGCATGGCCGCCGGCAAGCCAGCCGGTATGGCATCCCGATCCGCAGAAGCCCTCGATGCCGTGGGTGCCGCTGACCAACACCAGCAGCTTCCTTGCATCCGCCGGGCCCAGGCGGCCGACATCGGTCCAGAGCGCCTCGCCCTGCGGCCCCCGGAGCGGGTGAGCATAGGCGGAGACGGACGCGCCGCCGGCGCCTTCGAGGGCGGCCAGGAACTTCTCCCGTGCCTCGCCATAGGTATGGGCGAAGAAACGCATGCTGTTCATTCAGAAACGAACGGGGACCAGCGATGCCTGGTCCCCGTCTCCTTTAAGGTCGGTGAAGGTTCAGCGGACGCGGACGTAGCGCAGCGGGAAGAACGCGTCCGACGACTGCACCAGGTCGATGTTGTCCTTCGCGACCCAGACGATGACCTGCTGCATGATCGGCACGTAGGGCACGTCGTCGCGGACGAGCTTCAGTGCCTGGCCGATCATCCCGCGGCGCTTGGCCGGATCGAGCTCGACCTGGATCTGGTCGGTCAGCTTGTCCACCTCGGGGTTGGAGTAGCCGCCGACATTGAACAGGCCGCGCGGCGAGCCTGGTGCGCGCGACACCATCAGGTTGATCAGGTAGTTATGCGCGTCGCCGGTGGCGCCGCCCCAGCCGACGTAGAAGAGGCTGGTCTCGTAGGGCGGGTTGATCAGCTTGACGTAGGAGGAGAAGGGCTGCGTGCGCAGCTTCACCTTGATGTTGATCCGGGCCAGCATGGAGACGACGGCGGTGCAGATCTGCTCGTCGTTCATGAAGCGGTCGTTCGAGCAGTCCATGCCGGTCTCGAAGCCGTTCGGGAAACCCGCCTCGGCCATCAGCTTCTGCGCCGCTGCCAGATCGCCGGCCGGCTTGGTGTTGATCGCGGGATCGAAGCCTTCGACGCCCGGTCCGGCCATGATGTAGTTGACGACGCCGAAGCCGCGCATGACGACGTTATGGATCTGCTCGGCGTCGATCGCGATGCGGACAGCCTGGCGCACCCGCTTGTCCTTGAACGGGTTCTGGCCCTTGAGATTGCCGTCGATCAGCTCCGGCCGCGACATGTCCATGCCGAAGTACATTGTCCGCATCTCAGGTCCCCGATGGACCTTCAGGTTCGGGCGGGATGCGAGCTGCGGCACCGCCGAGACCGGGAAGCCGTAGATCATGTCGACCTCGCCCGAGACCAGCGCGGCGACACGGGTCGCCGGATTGGCCAGCGGGTTGAAGGTCGCCTGGTCGAGATTGTGCTCGACCTTGTCCCACCAGCCCGGGTTCTTCTCGAGGATCGCGGTCGAGTCGGCGATGCGCGACTTCAGCGTGAAGGGGCCGGTGCCGTTGGCGTTCGTGCTGGCGTAGGTGGCCTGCTGGCTCTGCAGGTTGGTCGCCTGGGAGACGTTGTTCTTCTCGGCCCAGGTCTTCGACATCTGCAGCCAGCCGAGGAACTCGAACGGCAAGATCGGGTTCGGCCCCTTGGTGATGAAGTCGACGGTGTGGTCGTCGATCTTCTTCACGTCGGCAACCGAGGCCAGCACGCCGGCCAGCGCCGAGCCTGGCCCGCGCGTGCGGCCGACCGTGAAGATCACGTCGTCGGCGGTGAACGGCGATCCGTCGTGGAACTTGACGTCCTTGCGGAGCGTGAAACGCCAGGTCTCGGGCCCGGTGCTGCTCCACGAGGTCGCGAGCGCGCCCTCGATCTTCATCTCGCGGTTTCGGCGGACCAGCGGCTCGTAGATGTTGGAGAGGAACGAGGTGGTCGGCGTCACGTTGCGGCTATGCGGGTCCATGGTGCCGGGATCGGAATCGGCGCCCCATTTGAAGTTTGCCGCGTCGGCCGGGACGCTCGCCATCAGCAGAGCGGCGGCCAAGGCCAGGCCATGCAGGTATCTCATAGTTTCCTCCCTCGGATGTCTGAAGCCCGTTTTCAGTAGTTTATCGATGGGTTGTCGCCGGGATAGATGACGCCGACAACCAACATGCCGCCGGGATCGGTGCATTCCAGCGAATGAAGCTGCTTCCTCGGCAGGAAGATCACGTCGCCGGCCTTCACCGGCGCCTTCATCGTCTCGGTCCACATGCAGCCGGCGCCGGTGAGCACGATAAGGGACTCCTCGTAGAGATGGCGATGCGGCGCCGCCTTCGACTTTGGGATGTCGCCGATGAACTGGGTGGCGACATCCGAACCGATGGTCTTGTCGACCAGCATCTGGAAGAAGCGGTCGCCCATGCTCTGCCGCGCCTCAGGATCGAGGCCGACGGTGCGCCTGGGCAGGCGCGCGTCGAAATCGGCGGACATCGCGTCGTGCCATTCGATCGCATCGGCGCGGGGGCAGGCGGCGGCGAAGACCTTGAGCGGCGCTTCGCCGTCGTTCTCCAGCCGGAAAGTCTCGCCCGGCCGGACATAGGCCCCGGTATTGGCATCGACCGGGAAGGGATGTCCGGCGATGACCACCCGGCCGCTCCCGTCCGAGACGAACAGGACGACGTGGCGCTCGCCGAAGCCCGCCACCGGCGAGATGCCTCGCGCACATTCCAGGTAGAACAAGGACTGGTGCAGCGCCCCGTCCTCGGCCCCGATGATCCGCCGGTGCCCGAGCACGCCCAGGCGCTCGAGCGTATCGGGCTCGATCGCGCAGACCGCGCAGCCGCCGTTCAGCCGCGCCTTGCCGTCTGGGGCCGCCGCCACCATCCCGATCGCGCGGTTGGCCGGGCTGTCCGGGTCGTCGAGATCGTAGGTGGCCGAGAGGTTGTTGTGGGAGCCGTCGCAGAAGGGTGGCGTCTTGGTGTGCTTGCAGGCGCAGAAGAGGACGTCCTCGGCCGCCGTCGCCTTGTAGGCGAGCGGGGTGAAGCCGGTTCCCTTGTGCGAGCCGTCGCAAAAGGGCTGGGTGCGGCTGCGCCCGCAGCTGCACCAGCTATAGGTCCGCCCCGCCACGAGCTCGACGTAGCAAGGCTTCCTGCGGGCAACGACGATGTCCGCATCCCTGGCCATGCGAGGCTCCCGGATCGCGCGGCCAGAAGCGACGGCGTCTCGACAGACGAATCTTGCATGGCGGCCAGCGCCTTGTAAAAGAAAGAAACCCGCCCCTCCCGACCGTCCCCCTCCTTATGATCTTGTCCTCATGACCGACTCCGCACGTCCCCGCCTTGCCGTCGACATCGGCGGCACCTTCACCGACGTGGTGCTCGAAGGCCCCTCCGGGCGGGTGACGACCAAGGTCCTGACCACACCCGCGGCGCCCGAGGAAGGCGTGGTCGAAGGCATCGAGGCGGTACTGAAGGCCTCGGGCGTCACCGCCCGCGCCATCGGCCTGTTCATCCACGGCACCACGCTCGCCACCAACGCGCTGATCGAGCGGAAGGGGGCGAAGACCGCCTTCGTCACCACGGCCGGGCTCCGCGATATCCTGGAGATGGGCTACGAGAAGCGCTTCGAGCAGTATGACGTCTATATGGACAAGCCCGAGCCGCTGGTGCCGCGTCCGCTGCGCTTCCCGGTGAAGGAGCGCATCTCCGCCCGCGGCCGGGTGCTGGCGCCGGTGGACGAGGCGGATCTGAGGCAGGCGGCCGAGGCCATTCGCGCGGCCGGGGTCCGGGCGGTCGCCATTGGCTTCATCCATGCCTATGCGCATGCCGACCACGAACACCGCGCGCGGGAGGTCTTGCAGGGGCTGCTGCCCTCGGAGGTGACCATCTGCCTCTCCAGCGAGGTCTGCCCGGAGATCCGCGAATACGAGCGCTTCTCCACCACCTGCGCCAATGCCTATGTGCGGCCGCTGATGGCGGGATACCTGACGCGGCTGAGGACGCGGCTGGACGCGATGGGCCTCAAGGCGCCGCTGTTCCTGATGATGTCCGGCGGCGGCCTCACCACCTTGGATCACGCGACGCGCTTTCCGATCCGGCTGGTGGAGTCGGGCCCGGCCGGCGGCGTCATCCTCGCCGGCCAGATCGCGCGCGAATGCGATTTGCCGGCGGCGCTCGCCTTCGAAG
>SXGS01056408.1_pt1 | contig 16422 bp, 16 predicted proteins | sample 3174681 | NCBI WGS metagenome assembly SXGS01 (sample SAMN11356861, study PRJNA531348) | freshwater metagenome | isolation source: freshwater sample F1-80 | place: China: Fuxian Lake, Yuxi | collected 2017-12-25 | reverse complement strand
TGAATTTGGCTGGCAGCCCGGAGCGCGGTTGTGTGCGAAGCACCAGCCGCAGCAGGTTTGGCGTGATAGCGAGCCTGAGATGCTGCTGCGACTGGCTTTCAGCACAGTCGCGCTCCACCGACAACTCGCGGATGCACCAGGAGTTTCTCCAACTGCCGACGAATCTGCGATGTAAAAAAGCGACGCAACGCTCTCTGCCGTGACTATGTTCAAGCCTTCCGGAGAAGAGCCCCGACCAATCCTTCGATCGTATGGGGGCTGGCCTCGATATCCGCCGTCACCCCCAACTTTTCCAAGGCTTTCGAGGTCTCCGGCCCAATTGACGCGTAACGGAGATTCGGCCATTTTTTTCTGAGTTGGGTCATGTCAAATCGCGCGTGAAAATTCTCCACGGTGGAACTGCTAGTGAATGTCACCCAATCGGCCCCACCTTCTTCAAACTTGGCCGCGGTGCCCGTCAGATCCTCAGTCTCGGGAATTGTCTTGTAGAATGCCACGTCATCCACGATGGCGCCAAGATCCTCAAGTTTGGAAGGGAGCTCGGGTGTGGCGACTTCCGCACGAACCAAAAGCATCCTGACGTTCTCGACGTCTTGATACCCCTTTAGCGCGTCCGCTATTTTGGATGCGACGTAGGCTTCTGGCATGAGGTCAACTTTCAAATGAAGTTCCCTCAACTTGGCGGCAGTGGCGGGTCCCACGGCCGCGATCCGCGCGCCACCAAAATCCCGAAGATCTTCGAATCCTTTGAAAAACGCCTCAAAGAAGCAACGGACCCCGTTGGGACTCGTAAAAACGATCCACTCGTAGGCGTTCAACCCGACCAGGGCCTCCACCATTGCCGCGGAGTTTGAGGGAGGCACGACCTTGATCGTGGGAATCTCCAAAACCTCCGCTCCCAGATCCAACAGTTGCTTCGACATTTGGCTGGACTGCTCCCGGGTTCGAGTGACCACCACGCGGCGCCCAAACAGAGGTCGATGCTCAAACCAGTTCAATTTGGAACGTTTGAGCACGACATCCCCTATCACAGCCACCGCGGGGGCTGTGAACGAGGCCTTTTCCACGGCATCCGCGATGGTGGCCAGCGTCCCTTCGACACTCCGCTGCTGGCCGGTCGTGCCCCAGCGCACAAGAGCAACGGGTGTTCCCGGAGGCATCCCCGAGCTCATAAGCTCCGCCGAGATGCTTCGAATCCGCTCCACGCCCATCAACATGATTTTGGTGCCGGGGATTCTCGCCAACGCATTCCAGTCGAGCGAAGTCTCCGGCTTTTCCGGATCCTCGTGACCCGTGAACACCGTGAAACTCGAGCAGCAATCACGATGGGTGACAGGAATGCCCGCATAATTCGGCGCCGCCGCGAAGGAGGAAACACCGGGAACCACCTCAAACCTAACCCCGGCCCGGGCCAGTTCCTCGGCCTCCTCACCCCCGCGGCCAAAAATGTACGGATCTCCCCCCTTTAATCGAACCACGAGCTTGCCACTCTTAGCTTTGCTCACCAACAGGCGGTTCAGTTCTTCCTGGGGCATCGCGTGATCCTTTGCCCGCTTGCCGCCGTAGATGACCTCGGCGTCGGCCCTGGCGAGGCGCAGCATCTCAGTATTGACCAGCGCGTCATAGACGAGCACGTCCGCCCGGCCGATCAACTCGGCCCCCCGCATCGTGAGCAACCCCGCATCCCCTGGGCCTGCCCCCACCAAATAGACTGTGCCGCTTTGTTTCACGCGGGTGTACCGAAGCACAGCCGCATTGACAGGGCAAGCAAACTCAAGGAACTCAGCCAGAGGAGGTGTCCGCAGAGGGTGGGCCGCATCAAAGCGCCCCAAATTCACCGCAAATTTCCACAGCCTCAGGAAGGCTGCCATAACATTCTCGAAAACATTCCTTCCCCTCTCCCGCCTCTGCTGCAAAGAAACGAACCTTATCTGAATGCGCGTCGGCTCGAAGACCATGCAGCCTCAAATACACTCTGGTCAAAAATAGCCAGCCGAGGCTTCGAGGGCTCGTCTTTTGAGTAGACGATATCCATATAATGGTTTGGTTATAAACAGGTTATAATCTCGGCGTCGGCGGATTAAGAATGCTTGGCATCAGGCTTGCTATAGGGTCGGCGCGCTTCTCGAAGATCCGTTCCGAATGCGTTGTAAACAGCCGGAAATAATCGATTCGAGAGCAGGCGGCAACGCCATTTAAACGAATTCTGAAAACGGAAACTAACATGCACAAAGCGAGCGTATCATGAAGAAGATCGAAGCCATTATAAAACCATTCAAGTTGGAAGAAGTGAAAGACGCCCTGAGCGAAATCGGAATCGAAGGGATGACGGTCACAGAAGTCAAAGGCTTCGGTCGTCAGAAAGGCCACACCGAAATCTATCGAGGCAGCGAGTACACGGTCGATTTCTTGCCCAAGATCAAAATCGAAATCGTGGTGGCCGATAAACAGCAGGAGCCGGCGGTTCTTGCCATTATGAAGTCGGCCAAAACAGGGAAGATCGGGGACGGTAAGGTGTTCGTTTCCACCGTCGAACAGGCGGTTCGCATTCGCACCGAGGAGCGAGGAGAGGCCGCAGTTTAGAGCAACCACAACTTCAACCTACCAAGACCCGATGAGAAATTTCCTTATAATCGCCGGACTCCTGTTCGCGACACTCCTCCCTCCCACAGTCGCTTCGGCTGCCGACACGCCAGCAAAAACACCCACCGTGGAAGATCGGATCGCCGACCTCGAGGCCTACATGAACAATGTGGCACGCCAGACGAACGCGCCCAGCAGCATCGCGGGGCCGGGCCCGGGACACAATGCCTGGCAGATGACTTCAACGGCTTTGGTTCTGTTCATGACGCTGCCCGGATTGGCCCTCTTCTATGGGGGCTTGGTCCGCAAGAAAAATGTTCTTTCCGTCATGGCGCAATGCCTTGGGATCGCGGGGATGGTCACCATTCTTTGGTGGGTCTGTGGCTACAGCCTATCCTTTGCCGCCGGATCCCCGTACCTTGGCAACTTGGACTTCGCTTTCTTTAAAGGCGTGTCCGGCACGGAAGTGGGACAAGGCAGCAACTGGATTTCCAACAACGTGTGGGCCATTTTCCAACTCACGTTCGCCATCATCACACCCGCGCTTATCGTTGGCGCCATCGCGGAACGCATGAAGTTTTCAGCAATCATGCTGTTCATCTTGATATGGATGTTCGCCGTGTACTTCCCGTTCGCGCACATGGTTTGGGCCGCCGATGGTTTGATGTGCGGGCCGTTGAATCCGTCGGCCGCGATCAAAGCCCTGGATTTCGCTGGTGGAACGGTGGTCCACATGACTTCAGGATGGTCGGCGCTGGTCCTCTGCTTGATCCTGGGACCCCGGATTGGCTTTGGAAAGCACCCCATGCCGCCCCATAGCATGGTGCTCTGTATGGTTGGCACCGGGATGCTTTGGGTGGGATGGTACGGGTTCAACGCCGGCAGCGCTTTGGCCGCCGACGGGATCGCCGCCCAAGCGTTCACCACCACAACCTTGGCCGCCGCGACAGCCGGCTTTGTTTGGGGCATGGCGGAGTATCTGATCAAAGGCAAGCCCAGCATCCTAGGCTTTTGCTCCGGAATCGTCGCGGGTCTGGTCGTCGTCACGCCGGCCTGCGGTTTCGTGACCACGAGCGGGGCGATGATCATTGGCGTGCTGGCCGGAATTGTTCCTTTCCTGGCCTGCTGGAAACTGAAGGCGCTCCTCGGTTACGACGACGCGCTCGATACATTCGGCGTGCACGGCGTCGGTGGCACCATGGGCGCCCTGCTCACTGGATTACTCGCGACCAAGGATGCCAACCCGATCGTCGAAGGCCTCGCGCAAGGGCTGCTCGGCGCTCAGCTAAAAGCCATCATGATCACTATTCTTTGGTCGGTCATCGCCACGGCTGTCATTGCGTTCATCGTCAAGGCCGTGATCGGATTGAAACCCACGGAGGATGTCGAAAGAGCCGGATTGGATTTATCTGAGCACGGCGAGGAAGGTTACCACGGTTGATCCGCATCGTGCGATCCGCTGGGAAGCCACGCTTCTTCCGGTTTGACGCATAGATCCTCCTCATTCGAAGCGCGCTTCGGGAAACCGGAGCGCGTTTTTTCATGAACAACTGGCCATGGGCGGCCGGTCGCTCAGGGTCCGTGCAGAAATAACTTCCGGTTTTGGCGGGAGCGAGGTTTGGCTAGATGCTAGGCTCGAGGAGCCCTCCTCGGCCGAGGCTTCGGAGGACAGGGGCGCACCGGCCCGCCGAAGCCTTGGCGAAGGCGGGTCCCTTTCACATTCCCGTTGCGCCAGACCTTCTTCCCGTTACCCTTCGACGTCGATGGATGCCACGCTACGAGTCAACGAAATCTACCTGAGTATCCAAGGTGAAAGCAGCTTTGCTGGGCTCCCGTGTGTTTTTGTCCGCCTCACCGGCTGCAATCTGCGCTGCTCCTACTGCGACACCGCTTATGCGTTTTTCGAGGGAGAACCTCTATCACACAGCCGCATAGTCGATCGCGTTTTGGATCTTTCCAAGGCCTTTTCCCCAAAGGAGGGGGAGTCCAGACTTCCGATTGTGGAGCTTACCGGCGGCGAACCTCTGCTCCAACCGGGTTCCTCCGAGCTCATGCGGCGCCTTTGCGACTTGGGATACACTGTGCTCGTCGAAACCAGCGGGGCTTGGGACATCTCTGCTTTGGACCCCAGAATCCGCAGAATCGTAGACCTCAAGTGTCCCAGTTCCGGCGAGTCGGGCCGCAATCTGTTGAAGAATCTGCAGGAACTGAAGACAACGGATGAACTCAAATTCGTGATTGCCACCGAAGAAGATTACAAGTGGGCCAAGGAACAGATTGGCGAACATCGGTTGGCGGGCCGATGTCCGCTGCTCTTTTCTTGGGCGTCGCCATTGCAAGCTCACCAGCAGCACTCGTCCCTCAAAAAAATCCCAGCCGGCCAAAAGCCGATTTCAAGGAAAGAGGTCGTCGACCAGATCCTCCGCGACTGCTTGCCGGTGCGTTTCCAGGTGCAACTCCACAAAGTTATTTGGCCTCCAGACCAAAGAGGCGTCTGAGATTTCTGCGATACATCGTTGCCGTTCATGATCAAACTCCCTCGCCCGCACCCGCAGTTGAAGCCCAAGTCGGCGGCGATTTTGGAGGAACTGAGGCATTTCGAATCACAAAACATTGTCCAGACCGATGCGGATGGCCGTTGGCCTATCGTGTGGCAGCGGGCCCAAGGAATGAAGGTGTGGGACGCGGACGGCGCTGAGTATCTGGATGCGACCGCCGCATTCGGGGTGGCTGCGGCGGGGCACGCGAACAAGAGCGTGGTGCGGGCGGGTCGGAAGCAGATGGGAATCTTGCTCCACGCAATGGGAGACGTGCATCCCCATGCCGGGAAAGCGGCGTTGGCACGGAGATTGAGTGAACTCACTTTCGGCGACCCCGGACTAAAAGGTGTTCCCACCGGAACTGGGAGAGGGAAGACCATTTTTTGCAATTCTGGCTTCGAGGCGGTTGAGGCGGCGCTGAAGACAGCGTGCCTCGCCACGGGCAAACCCGACGTCATTGCCTTTGAAGGAGCTTACCATGGTCTTGGCTACGGGTGCCTCAATGCGACTCATCGAACTTTCTTCAGAGCTCCCTTCGAATCCCAACTTCGTGGCTTTGCCCACTTCGTTCCGTTTCCCTCGACGGAGGATGGAGCCGCGCTTTCCTTGGAAAAAATCACCGGCCTCGCGAAGCGGCATCGAGTGGGCGCCTTATTGTTCGAGCCAATTCAAGGTCGTGGTGGAATCCGGCCGCCAGCGAAAGGCTTTCTTTCCGCGCTCAGGACCCTCTCGACAGAGCTAGGCCTCCTGCTCGTGGCGGATGAAGTCTATACCGGATTCGGCCGCACTGGCGATTGGTTCGCATGCCAGGGCGAAGGAATCAAGCCAGACATCTATTGTCTTGGGAAAGCCCTCACAGGAGGATTTCCGATGTCCGCCTGTGTTGGGCGCGCGGAATTGATGGACCACGCGTGGCCGCTTGCGTCTGGCGAAGCCATCCACACAAGCACATTCTTGGGTCATCCCGTTGGTTGCGCGATGGCGCTGCGGCAGATTGGCGAGATCGCCTCAAGAAATCTGCCGAAAAGAGCGCGTGACCTCGGGAATGCCGCCATCGCCGAATTGCGGTCGGTCGCGTCAAACCGGCCCGGAGTCGCCGCTGTCAGGGGGCGTGGCTTGATGATCGGCGTTGAACTTCAGCGCCGGGACACCCACGGGTCGAGTCCAATCGGCATGCGCGTGGTCAAAGGGCTCTTAAATGAAGGTTGGATCGTGCTTCCTGAAGGGGAACATGCCGAGGTCATCGCCTTTACGCCCCCTTTGATCATTTCCAAACAGCAGATGAAAGGGTTTGCCTCCAGCTTGGCCCGAGTGCTGGACCGAATCCTGAGTGGCTTGCCATGAAACTCTCCGAAATGAGGCAAACTCTCGAGGAGCGAGGCATTCAACTGACCAAGTCCTTGGGTCAAAACTTTCTTCACGATGCTCACCAATTGAACCGAATCGCGGATTTGGCGGATCTCGAGCCTTCGGACAAGGTATTGGAGATCGGGCCTGGCCTGGGTCCGTTGACGAGCGTTTTGCTGAGCAGGGCGGACAGGGTGATGGCCATCGAAATCGACAATCGACTCACCGATTTTCTTCAAGAACGGTTCCAAGGATCGAAAGCCCTCCATTTGGTCCACTCCGACGCGTTGAATTTTCTGAGGGACCAAACCCACGACTGGACGGGTTGGAAAGTGGTTTCCAATCTTCCCTACTCGGTCGCCTCACCGATCCTTGTCGAACTGGCGCTGAGTTCCCTGCCGCCCTCGCGAATCGTGGCGACTCTGCAATCGGATGTGGTGAATAGACTGCGCTCCGGCCCGGGGGCTAAAGACTACGGAATCCTCACTTTGCTCGTCACACAGCGCTATCAGATCGGCCCTTCATTCAAGATTCCAGCGAGCTGCTTCTTCCCACGGCCTGCTGTCGACTCCGGTTGCCTGTCGATGGTTTTAAGGAATCCAATTCTCGTTCCGCAAGACGAACTCAAAAAATTCCAGATCGTAGTGAAACTAGCATTTTCACAGCGCCGAAAAATGATGTCGAAACTGTTGAAAAACCGCTGGAGCGAAGGATCCATTGCGGCAGCGATGGAGGCATGCCAGGCTGCCCCTCAGGCTCGCGCCGAAGAATTGTCGCTTGAGCAATTCGTCAAATTATCGACATTCCTCATCCCATGAAGGAAGAAATTTTTGATGTCGTGGACTCGAACGATGTGGTGATCGACCAGAAGCCCCGGAGCCAGGTCCATCGAATGAAGCTGAACCACCGTGCGGTGCATGTGTTGGTTTACAACGTCGCGGGACAAGTGTTTCTTCAGAAGCGCTCGATGTTGAAAGACTGCTTTCCCGGGGCTTGGGATTCCTCTTCCTCAGGCCATTTGGACTCGGGCGAAGATTACGATGCATGCGCCATCCGGGAGTTGCGAGAAGAGCTTGGCGTCCACCCTGCCCCGCCATTGCGGCGATTGTTCAAGATCGATGCCTGCCCTGAAACGGGGCATGAATTCGTCTGGGTGTACAATTGCCGGCACGAAGGGCCTTTCCAGCTCCAGGCGTCGGAGATTGAGCGGGGGGCCTGGTTTGAGGGGGAAGTTTTGGATAAATGGGTGCAGGACCATCCGGGTGAATTTGCCCCCTCGTTCGTGTTGATTTGGCAAAAACTTCAAGAACAGTCCGGAGAGGACGGTGATCCCTAGAGACGTCCAAAGGAATGGAAACAGCCGCTATTCGGCTCCCTGCTCAATCCAGGCCTTCACGAGATCGACTTGTTTCGGCGAAAGTTTGTGCTTCTCGGGCTCCGGCAGATCTTCGTCTTTTCCCGCAATGATCATCAACAGCGTGCTCTTCTCCGCATTTCCAGGGGTTACGATTTTTCCGTAAGATTTTCCGCCGGCCAGAAGAGCGTCGCGGCTGTCCACACGAAAAGAACCTTCCTGCTTCGCGGCCCCATGGCAACTCGCGCACGCCGAGGCCAACAGCGGGAGGATGTCGTTTTTGAAAGTCACCTTCTTCACTGACAATTTGATTGGCCCATCCGGCCACGCCGCCCCTTGATCAATCCAGGATCGCAGGATTCCAATCTGTTCCTTGGACAGAGGTTCGCTTTCACCTTTTTTGTCGCTTGGCGGAGGCATCAAGCCTTCCTCGATCAGGCCGGCGACGATGTGGATCAGCGGGCTTTTTTCGCTGTTTCCGGGAATGATAAACGAGCCCGAGTCTCCTGCCTTAAATGCTCCCTCTTTGGTGTCCATCCGATACTTCCCCTTCTGCTTGGCGGGGCCGTGGCACTCGATGCATTTCTCGGCAAAAATCGGGTATACCTCCTTCTCAAAATCCACCTTGCGAGGCACTGGCAAAGGCAGCTTCGAAAGATCCAGCGTCGCGGCGAAAAGGGAGGCAGCCCCGGAGCAGACCATGAGGATCACACCGTTTCTAATTGTCGTCAGTTTCATAGGCATGCGGCAAAGCGATGGATTTCCAGCAGCTTCTCACATCTCTGAACGGGCATCAAGCCAGGCTTTAAACTCGGAGGCCATTTTGCCCCCAAACCCAGGCACTGAGGCGATTTCCTGCTCGGAAACGAACCGCAGGCGCTGAACAGAGCCAAATCGTTTCAACAGGTCGGATTTCCGACGTTCTCCGATTCCAGGAAATTCATCCAGCAAGCTCTCGGATATGCGCCGAAGACGGAGTTGCGCGTTATACGTGTTCGCAAATCTATGCGATTCGTCGCGTACTCGCTGGAGCAGTTTGAGGGCGCCTGTTTCATGACTCAGTATCAGCGGGTCGGATTGGCCCGGCAGATAAATCTCCTCGAATTCCTTGGCGAGACCAATGACGGGGATTTGGCCGAGGCCAAGCTTCTCCAATTCCTCCAGAGCCATGCCAAGCTGGCCTTTGCCGCCGTCTATGAGTATCAAATCAGGAAAGCGCGACGCGCTCGCCTGCGCTGGCGTTTTTGGTTCTGGGTCTTTTGCGGTTTCTGCGGGAGCCTCTGTGGAAGTTTCCGGGGACGAAGAGGCGGCCAGCTCCCTCTTCAATCTGGAGTAACGTCTCTGAATCGCCTCCGCCATGCATGCGAAGTCGTTCTGACCCACAACGGTTCGCATTTTAAAGCGGCGGTATCCAGCTCTATCAGGTTTGCCGTCGGTGAATCGGACCATGCTGGCAACGGCGAAAGTGCCGCTGATGTTGGAGATATCGAACCCTTCGATCACTCGAGGAGCGCCTGTCAAGCGGAGCGTCTGCTGAAGTTCCATCAAATCGCTTCCTGGGTTCAAGGAAACGGGGAGTTTGTAGGGTACACGAACAAACTTTTGAGTTCGCTCGGTGGTCTGGCGCAAGTCCTCCAGCATGTCCCGGATCTGGGCCGCCTTCTCGAAATTTAAGGCTGCCGCCGCTCTTTTCATTTCCGATTCCAGCTCGACCTTCAGTTCTTCCGACTGGCCCGCCAGGAATTCGCATGCCGCGTTCACCTGATCGAGGTAGTCCTTGCGACTCACGTTGCCTATGCAAGGAGCCGTGCAAAATTTCAGGTTGCCGTAGAGGCAATGCTTGTAATCTTGTTCACTTGGAGTGAGTGCGCGACAGCCTCTGAGCCGGAATTTCCGCCGAGCCAACTGGACGCTTCTCCGCAAGGCTCCTGAACTGGCAAATGGCCCAAAATACTTCGCTCCATCGTCCTGCCTCAGCCGCGTGAGCATGAACCTTGGAATCGGATCGTTTAGATTGACCTTGAGGAGCAGGAATCGCTTGTCGTCCCGAAAACTCACATTGTAGCGCGGCTTGAATTCCTTGATGAGCTTTCCCTCGAGCAGGAGAGCCTCTGCTTCATTTTTAACCTGGTGTGCGTCGAGGTCGTGAACCGCCTCCACAAGGGCATTCAGCTTGAGATCCCAGCCATGCCTTCTGGAGGGATGGAAATATTGGCTGACTCGCTTCCTCAGATCCTTGGCTTTGCCCACATAGACCACGGTTCCAAAGCGGTCCTTCATCAAGTATACCCCCGGCTTGTGCGGGAGTTGACTGAGCTTGAATCGGATCGCCTCGCTGCTGGGCATGGGGTTTCGGACCGGCTAAACCTTCGCCGCGTCTTCCATGAAAGCGTAACAAAGCATGTGGCAGATCCCCATATGCGCATCCTCGACACGCCCGTAATGGGTCGATTCCACAACCAGAACTTCGTCGGCTAACCCCGCAAGGGGGCCGCGCTTGGCGCCGACCATAGCCACGGTTTTCAAGCCGTTCTCCCGAGCCCAGTCAACCGCCTTCACGAGGTTCGGAGAACCGCCGCTCACACTCATGGTGATCACCAAATCTCCCGCCCGGCCATAGTTCATCAACTGCCTTCGAAAGATTTCGTCATAGGCGTAATCATTCCCCAGTGCCGTCATCCAGCTCACGTTGTCATTCAGGGAGAACACCCTAAAGCGGCGGCCCAGCTTGTCGCTGGAACCCTTTCCCAAATCGGTGGCAAAATGGGATGCGTTGGCCGCGCTTCCCCCGTTCCCGAACACAAAAATCTGACGGTCGGAGGCCAGCGCCTCCTTCAGAAGTCCCACGACTCTCTCAACCGAAGTCGAGCTGATAGAGCTCAGGGCTTGCTTCTGGGCTTCCACGTAATTTGAGATCCATTCGTTCATGCTTATACTCATGTGCCGTCATTATTCCCCCAAAGACCAACCCCGCAAGCACAACGTTCAGAGACCATCTGGTCGTCTGCGTCAAGATCTTCAAGACGTGCGATCGCAAAGTTCCGCCATCCATCACAACGCCGGACCGTCGGAGCCGCCGTCAATCTGCCATCCCCCGTCGCCTCAGTTCTCCAAGGGTCCACCGGTATTCTCCGACCAGTTGCGTCACGACATCCCGGTTCTTCATCTCCGGAGGCATGACCTCCCATGTGTAAGTCTCCATCTCCAAATGCCTGCAAAAGCCCGGATTCTCTTCCAAAACAGTCATCACTTCTTGGAGGTGATCCGTTGTCGTTCCCCAAAGCCCTGTCGGGGCGCAGTGGAGCGGCACATGAAAATGAATCCTCCATTCGGTGGCCAAAGCTTCCTCCTCGGACAAGGCGTGAGGCCCCGATTCCGCCTCCGACAACGCCGCGTCCAAGTCCTTGATCCGGCGCAACGGCGACAGGCTGCGGCGCTCCACGACTTGGTGAAAATAGACCGGATCCACAAACGCGCCCAACGCGGCGCGCACCCGGCGGGTTGGCGCCGCTTTCAGGGCGGAGCTGAGGTGGATCTTGCTCAGCAAAACCCCCTCGCTCCGCAATCGCTCCAACCCGACTGCAGCGCTCTCAAACTCGATCGCGAGATGGCAGGCGTCGTAATTCACGCCAAGATGGCGGGATAACCTCTCGTCGCCACGACGATCCTCCCGCAGGAGGTGGAAGAACTCGACCGTTTCGTCGGTCGTTTCCAGATAGCACAGGGGCTCGGGTTCGAGTCCCAAGTGCAACCACTTTCCGGTCTTCTCGCTCAGTGCGGCGACATGCTCAATGGTGCTCCACAAATTGCGTCGCATCGCGGCGACTTGGTGCTGTCCTTGTATAAATTCTTTGAAAGAACAAGGCACGGTGCTGACGCTGCCTTCCATCTCCATCCCGGAAGGCATTAATTCGGAGAGCAAATCAAACAGCAGATTCGTGTAATCAACCCTGGCTTGAGTGGTCCAGTCCGGGGAGTAAACTTGCTCCTTCACCCGGGTTCCATGAAATCGACCGTAGGGGAATCCATTAATCGTGAAGACGTAACAATCCTCCGCCTCCAACCACCGTTGAAACTCCAGGAGGCGCTTCGGATCCGCAAGGACCCGCGCAGCGATCTCGCTTAGTCGAAGCCCGATCGCAAAGGAGCCCGTTTCACCTAGCTGATCGCGAACCCCCAGTGCATGGCTCTTCAGCGCGGCAAAAATCTCGTCCCACGTTTCTCCACGATGAATGTTGGTGCAGTATGCCAGATGCCGGCCGTGCTTGAGCTTCATGGGCTTCAGTATTTCGAAAGCCAGCGACGCGTTCCAGCAACTTCGTGTGGGATCGCAAGATGGGGGTGCCCCAGGCGGCGGTCGCCCAGGCTGGGAACTCCGGGGACCAGATCCAGCTCAGGGAATCTTGAACCTGGGCGACTGACTCATGAAACGGATAGGATTTTGATAAATCACCCCGTCGATGAACTCGTTTGAGTGTCCGCGGCGACGCATTTCCAGGGCGGCTTTGGGCACGGCCAAAGGCACGCTGACACCCCAGTCGCACGCGCTGTTCATCCAAATTCGCTCCGCCCCGTACACGTCAAGAATGTCGATCGCCCGCGCCGCGGTGCATTTGGATTCCGGATAGAGAGTCATGCCCGCCCAGAATCCACGGTCGAGCACCTGCTTCACCGTGTGCTCCTCCACGTGGTCGATGACGCACCGTTCAGGTCGGATCCGCGGATGGTTTCTGAGGACGTCAAGTATCAGCCGAGTGCCCTTCAACTTGTCCTCGAGATGCGGCGTGTGAACCAAGATCAATTGATCGTAGCGCGCGGCGAGATCGACGTGCATCTCCAGCACCTTCAGCTCGTTGCGGCTGTTTTTGTTCAAGCCAATTTCGCCGATCCCGAGCACCGTCGGTTTGTCCATAAACCTCGGAATCAGCTCGATGACCTCCGAGGCCAGCTTGGTGTCTTCGGACTCCTTTGGGTTGATGCACAACCAGCAGTAATGGGGGAGTCCGAAACGGGCCGCGCGCTTGGGCTCATGCTCCGTCAACTGACAAAAGTAATCGTAAAACCCGGCTGCCGAGCTGCGGTCAAAACCTGCCCAAAAAGCCGGCTCACATACCGCGGCGCACCCGCAGCTAACCATGTCCTGGTAGTCGTCGGTGACCCGGCTCACCATGTGTCCGTGAGGTTCAATGTAGCGCATGATGCGAAGGGGTGTTAAAGCGGAAGCCAGCGTGGAGGCGTCAGGGTGAATCGTCCGCTATGCCTGACGACCCGGATTGGCGCCGCAAGCGGCTTTGGTCGTGGCCGCCGGTATTGGGTCCAAAGTCAGATCGCTCAAAGCCAGCAGAACTTTCTCGGCGCGATCGGCCACCGTCGAGTCCAATGCCCTCATGGCTTCCTTTAACGCGTCCAAACGGAAATCGGGTTCGCCCTCCGCTCGATCCACACGGTCCAAGAAAGCGGCCACGTCGAGCACTTTGCTCCTCGCTTCCATGAAATAAAGGTCCAAAACTTGTTGTCGCGTCATAGTCTTCCTGACTGCCGCCGCCGCTTCAGTTTTGTCGAATCTACATGCCCTGCCCCGCCAGATCAACCCGTGGATTTCACAACGATGGGCCCGGCCGGAACTCTCCAAACCCTCTGGACACCCCATCAGACGAAACGCCCCTTGCTTTGATGGCAAGACCATCACAGGACTCCATTCTGGGTGCTCGACATGGAGATCATCGACACCCGGATCTCGCATCCCCCCTGCTCTGCCAGCCGTCTTGACAATCCACGCGTCATCCCAAAACTGTGGCCCGTATTACGATATGTCATCCATCGCCACGAAATTCGATAATGTCACCGCGATTGCCAAAGCCAATGTCTACTTCGACGGCAAAGTCGTCAGCCACGCGATATTCCTGCAGAATGGCGCTAAGAAAACAATGGGGCTTATATTCCCAGGCAAATACCGCTTTGGAACGGACAAGGCCGAACGCATGGAAATCATCGCGGGGCGATGTGCCGTCAAGATCGACGGCCACGAACACACCACTTTCCATCCCCTTGGAACCGCCTTCGAAGTCGCCCCGAAATCAGGTTTCGAGATCGAAGTGCCTTCGGGAATTTGTGAGTATATCTGTTCGTTCATTGACTGATCCCTTGAAAGAATGGAGCAAATCCAGATCCCCAACCGTTTTCTTTGGAATTGAACCTCTAGTATTAATTAATTTAATAAAATAGTTTCTCCCGATCCCCTCCCATGATTCTTTAAGCAACCCATGTCCAACGCTTCATTCAGTTCAGCGGTCACATTGTCCTTGGTTCCCGAGGCCGCGGGCGGCCCCTTCGTGTTTTGGGATGACCTGGCGGGCAATGCTCGGCTGATCAAATCGATGGGATTTGATGCCGTCGAGATTTTCGCTCCATCCGCCGAGTTTCTTAGAAGTCTGGACCTTAAGAAGGTGCTCGAAGAAGCGGAGCTTCGGCTGGCAGCGCTTGGTACGGGCGCCGGATGGGTATTGCACAAATGGACGCTCACTCACTCGGACCCGTCGATCAGAGGCAAAGCGCGCGATTTCGTCGGGGAACTGATCAAGCACGCCAGCGAGTTCGGTGCGCCGGCGATTGTCGGCTCCATGCAAGGACGTTTCGAGGGTAACGTGTCGAGGCAGCAAGCACTCGCTTGGCTTCGCGAGGGGTTGAATGAGCTGGGCGGAATGGCTGCGGCACAGGGAACGGTGTTGCTCTTCGAGCCGTTGAACCGTTATGAAACCAATCTGATAAACCGCATCGAAGACGGGGTCAATTTGCTGAAATCATTGGAGACCGACTCCGTTCGCCTGTTAGTCGATCTCTTCCACGCCAACATTGAGGAAACCTCGACCGCCACGGCGATCGAGAAAGCGGCCGGCCACATAGGGCACATTCATTTCGTCGATAGCAATCGCCGCGCTGCGGGATGGGGGCAGATTGATTTCAAACCGATCGTCCAGGCGCTGAAGAGCGTGGGTTATCGAGGTTATTTGTCGGCGGAGGCGCAGGCTCACGGTGACGCTGAAGGGGCCGCCAAACAAACCCTGAGGTCCTATCGTTCCCTCGCATGAATCCGCTATCGCGTGCTTTATCCCCGAGCACTGGCTTCAAAAACCAGCGTGGGAATCTCTCCGAGAACCGAAGGAGCACCTCCTCTCCCCGTCCCTCTCCTCCGCTGTGGGGCGGAGGAGAGGGTGCCCGAAGGGCGGGAGAGGCGGCACCTGGTTCATGGCCCCAACCCACGTCCATTTTTTGGAGGTCCGGCCTGCCCATGAGCCCCATTGGCCGCACCCTGCCCACGCCTCTGAATGACCCTCCCCATCGAGAGGACTCAGCCGCGTTCACTCTCATAGAACTCCTTGTGGTCATCGCTATCATCGCGATTTTGGCCGGGATGTTGCTGCCGGCTCTCGGCAAGGCAAAGGCAAAAGCCCATGGCATTCAGTGTTTGAACAACGTCAAACAACTGACTCTGGCGTGGCTTCAGTACACGGATGACCACGTGGAAACCTACGTCAATAACCACGGAATCAACGAAACCAAGGCCCGCCGTGATAATTGGGTCAATAACGTGCAGGATTGGCTGGCCAGTCCGGAGAACACGAACACTCTGTTTCTCACGTCGGGAAAACTCTCGAGCTACTTGGGAAATTCCACGGGCATATACAAATGCCCTTCGGACAAGGATCGCGCCGACAACGGGGCGCGGTTGCGAAGCATGTCCCTCAACTCACTCGTGGGCGATCCCGGGGAACTCACGAATCGTTTCAACCCCCTCTACCGACAGTTCTTCAAAGAATCGGATGTGTCCAATCCATCCGCCATCTTTGTATTTTTGGATGAGCATCCTGATACGCTCAATGATGGTTTCTTCATGAATCGGCTGGAGGAGTACACCTGGGGAAACCTTCCCGCTTCATCCCACAATGGAGGAGCGAACCTCTCTTATTGCGATGGTCACGCGGAGCCGCACCGATGGACAATAGGAGGGCCGGCGGGCACCATTCGCCCTCCTGTGAAGGGCGCCACCGGAGGGACTTTTCCCGCTTCGCCGCCACGCGACTATGATTGGCTGAAGGAACGCTCCAGTTTCAAGAATTGAAGGGTTCCCCGTGACTCCTGACTCGCACCAACACTTCAGGAAATGCACGCCTGAAGAGTCGCCTTGGATCGACGTCACCAAATCATTTCATATTCCGAAAATTTCCTTCCCACGGACTCATGCATCTTCAATCACTCGTCGCCGGCCAGCCTTTCACCTCCTCGGAACGGCTCACTGTGGCCAACCCCTTCAACGGCGCCCTCGTTGGCACGGTATCGACGGTCCGCTCACCCCAAGTCGAAGCCGCGATCGAAGCCGCTCGCTCCCAGCACGACTCTCTGACGCGTTTCCAACGGCATCAAATTCTCGAGCGAGCTCGAACGATCCTGGAACTGCGCCAGGATGAAGTCGCGAGGTTGATCACGGCCGAAGCAGGGCTGTGCCTTCGGGAAACGAGATACGAGGTCGGCCGAGCCTGCGATGTGCTCCGATTTTCCGCCAGCGAGGCGCTTCGTGACGATGGCCAGATTTTTTCCTGC
>SXGS01461794.1_pt1 | contig 16426 bp, 14 predicted proteins | sample 3174681 | NCBI WGS metagenome assembly SXGS01 (sample SAMN11356861, study PRJNA531348) | freshwater metagenome | isolation source: freshwater sample F1-80 | place: China: Fuxian Lake, Yuxi | collected 2017-12-25 | reverse complement strand
GTGGGCACCCAGTGCATGCCCCGGCCGTTGTCCAGCGGCGGGCGCGGATAGGCTGCCAGTGCCAGCGGCCCGGAAGACAAGCCGCACCCGCTGCAAACGGCGTTCATCGACGAGCAGGCCGCGCAGTGCGGCTACTGCGTCGCCGGGGCGATGATGACGGCCAAGGCGCTGCTCGACAAGAACCCCAAGCCGAATGAAGGGCAGATCCGCTCGGCGCTCGCCGGCAACCTGTGCCGCTGCGGCACCCACAACCGCATCGTGCGTGCGATCCAGCGCGCCAGCGGCCAGACGCCCACGGCAGGCCAGGAGGTGTTGGCATGAACGCGCGCAACGCATCCTTTGATATCTCGCGGCGGCGTTTCTTCCGGAAGAGCGGCGCCCTTGCTGTGGCCTTCAGCCTGGCGCCGGGCCTCATCAGTGCGCAGGCGGCGCGGCCGGCCTTGCCCGGCAGCCTCAACACGACCCGCAAGCTCGATGCGTGGCTGGCCTTCAATGCCGACGGCACGGTGACCTTCTTCTCCGGCAAGGTGGAGCTGGGGCAGGGCATCACCACGGCGCTGACCCAGATCGTCGCCGACGAACTCGATGTCGACATGGCGCGCATCCAGTTTGTGACCGGGGATACGGCGCGTACCGCGAATGAAGGCGTGACGGCAGGCTCGCTCTCGATCCAGCAGAGCGGCACGGCACTGCGCTTTGCCGCAGCCGAGGCGCGTGCCCTGCTGCTGGCGGCGGCAGCGCAAAAGCTCGGCGCACCCGCCGAAAGCCTGCAGGTCGCCGACGGCACGATCACGAGCGCAGCGGGCGGCAAGGCCACCTACTGGGAACTCTCGGGCAGCGTGCCGCTGGGCCGTGAAGCGACGCCCGGCATCAAACCGAAGACCACCGCACAACACAAGGTGGTGGGCAAAAGCATCAAGCGGCGCGACATTCCCGCGAAGGTGACCGGGGGCGAAGCCTTTGTGCAGGACATGCGCCTGCCCGGCATGGTGTTCGGCCGCGTGGTGCGCCCGCCGTCACTGAATGCGAAGCTGCTGTCGGTCGACGAGGCCGCGGTGCGCAAAATGCCCGGCGTGGTGGCGGTGGTGCGGGACGGCAACTTCCTCGCCGTTGCCGCCGTGCGCGAGGAGCAGGCCATTGCCGCACGCCAGGCCTTGATGGCGAAGTCGAAATGGGATGTGCCAGCGGCATTGCCGCCGCGCGGTGCGGCGCTCTACGCGCACCTGAAGACCGCGCGCAAGCAGACTACCGTGGTCGGCGTGAAGGAAAACGCGACCGCCGCCGCGACCGCGGTGAAGACCCATCAGGCCGAATACACGCGCCCGTTCCAGTCGCACGGCTCGATCGGCCCTTCCTGCGCGGTGGCGCAGTGGAAGGACGACAAGCTCACCGTGTGGACGCACAGCCAGGGCGTGTTCCAGTTGCGCGGCGATCTGGTCAAGGTGCTTAAAGTGGCCGAGGCCAGCATCAACTGCATCCACAAGGAAGGCGCGGGCTGCTATGGCCACAACGGCGCTGACGACGTCGCGCTCGACGCGGCCCTGGTGGCGCGGGCCACCGGCGGCCGCCCGGTAAAGCTGCAGTGGATGCGTGAAGACGAGTTTGGCTGGGAGCCCTACGGTTCGGCCATGGTGATGAACATGCGCGCCGGCCTCGATGCGGAAGGCAAGATCGTCGATTTCACCCACGAACTGTGGAGCCACACCCACAGCACGCGGCCTTACGATCCGGACGGCAACAACCTGCTGGCCGGCTGGCACCTTGCCAATCCGGTGCCGATGGGCCCGGCGAAGAACATTCCGCAGCCGAACGGCGGGAGCGACCGCAACGCCGTGCCCTATTACAACTTTCCGCAGACGCGCACCATCAATAACATGGTGATGGACATGCCGCTGCGTGTCTCTGCCCTGCGCGGCCTGGGTGCCTATGCCAACGTGTTCGCGGCCGAGTCCTTCATGGATGAGCTGGCCGAGATGGCGGGCGCTGATCCGGTCGAGTTCCGCCTGAAGCATCTTTCCGACCCGCGCGCCCGCGCGGTGCTGGAGAAGGTCGCGGCGGATGCCAACTGGAAAGCCGGAGACCGCAATCGCGGCGTCGCCTTCTCGCGCTACAAGAACAACAGCAGCTACGTTGCGGCGATCGCCGATATCGAGGTTGACCGCGCCAGCGGACGCGTGGCGGTGCCGCGCATCGCGCTTGCCGTCGAGTGCGGTCTCATCGTCAATCCGGACGGCATCGTCAACCAGATGGAAGGCGGGGCGATCCAGTCGACCAGCTGGACCCTGCGCGAGCAGGTCAACTTCGACGCCAGCCAGGTGCTGGTCAAATCGTGGAATGACTATCCGATCCTGACCTATGCCGAGGTGCCGACGGTCAAGGTGTCGCTGATCAACCTGCCCACCGCACCCTCGCTGGGTGCCGGCGAGGGCTCGCAGGGGCCGACGGTCGGGGCGATTGCCAACGCGTTTGCGCGCAGCACCGGCAAGCGCCTGCGTGATCTGCCGTTCGCACCGGCAAAGGTCAAGGCATCGCTGGCTTGATGCGTTTTCAGTGATATGCAGGAGAGTGGCTCCCAGAGCTATTCTCCTGTGATGAAGCGAAGGGAGCGGGCATGCATAACCCGGTGCACGATGCGATGACCTGGACGCGGGCCGATTTCGGTTCTCTCGATGCGGTCACGTTCGCGCTGGACGATGCGATGCGTGGCGAGCTGGCCGCCGGGGCTGTCCCGCAGGGCGCGCCGGTTCCGGCCATGCCGAAGCTCGATGCGCTGCTGGCGCGCGCGCAACACGAGGTGCAATCCGGCCGCGGCATGGCCCTGCTGCGCGGGTTGCCCACCGCAGGGATGCCCACCGCAGGGATGCCAAGCGCGGGGATGTCCAATGCGGGGCTGACGCTGGCGGCGTTCACGCAGGCAGTGTGGGCGGTCGGCACCCGCTTCGGCTTTGCCCTCTCGCAAAACGCGCAGGGCGAGCTGATCACGCAGGTGATTGATGCCACCAGCGTTGAGCCGACACCGCGCATGTACCGCAGCAACCTTGAACTGCGTTTGCACAACGACATTACGGCGATGCTGTCGCTGGCGTGCTGGCAACCTTCGATGGAGGGTGGTCTGTCGTATCTGGCCAGTGCCGGTGCGATCCATAACGAGATCCTCGCGCGGGCGCCGCAATTGCTGGAACCCTTGTATCGCGGCTTTCATTACCACCGCCTCGGCGAAGAAGGTGAGGGTGAAGCCGAAGTGACGCCTTATCGCATGCCGGTGTTCACGCTGCGCAGCGGGCAGTTGAGTTGCCGCTACCAGCGCGCCGGTATCGCCGCCGGCCATGGTGCGCTGTGGCTGCCGCTCACCGACACCGAGACCGCGGCGCTGGACCTGTTTGACGAAGTGGCGAAGGCGCCGCATAACCGCATCAGCCTGGCGCTGGACAAAGGCGAGATGCTGGTGATCAACAATTACGCCGTGCTGCATGCGCGCACCGGCTTTGTTGAGTATCCGGAGCCGGAGCGGCGGCGCCTGCTAATACGCCTCTGGCTCGATCGCGAGGGGTTTCGCGATGTGCCGCCCGAACTGAACCTGTTCGCCAGCAACGGCGTGCCGCCGCAACCGGGGCGCGCCTGCACGTATGATTTCAGGGCACTGTATGCCAATGATCCGCGCGCCAGCGGCGGCGTACCCAGCCTGAACGAATCGCTTGAAAAAACCGCCTGAAGCATTCAATTGAAAGGAAATGCAAGTCATGAGCCGTCTGTTTCGCCGCCGCACATTCCTTAAATCCGCTGCGACCGCAGTCTCGGTCTCGGCCATCTCCACCGGCCTGCTGACGCCGGCAGCGGCGTCTGCTCAGGGGGCCTGGCCCACCAAGCCGGTGCGCCTGGTGGTGCCCTTCGGAGCGGGGGGTGCCACCGACATCGTGGCGCGTCTGATTTCGGTCAAGCTGCAGGAACTCTGGGGCCAGAACGTGGTGATCGACTACAAGCCTGGCGCCGGCACCGTACTGGGAACGGACGCGGTAGCCAAGGCCGCGCCGGACGGCTACACCCTGGGCATGGTGATCACGGCGCACGTGATCAACCCCAGCCTGCGCAAGAGCATGCCCTTCGATACCCTAAAGGATCTGTCGGGGGTATCGCTGGTGGCGGTGTCGCACATCATGCTCTCCGCCCACCCCTCGTTGCAGGCGACCAACATGCGTGAACTGATTGCGCTGGCGAAGAAGGAGAAGCTGTCGTACGCCACACCCGGTACCGGCACCTCGATGCATCTGGCGGGCGAACTGATCAAGACGCTGGCCGGAATCGAATTGACCCACGTGCCCTACAAGGGCGGGGCGGCGGCCTACCCGGATGTGATTGCCGGCCGTGTGCCGCTGATCCTCGACCCGATGTACGCGACCATGGCGCATGTGAAGGCCGGGCGCATGAAGCCGATTGCGATTACCTCTGCCGAGCGGGCCGTCAGCAACCCGGAAATCGGCACGGTGGCAGAAGCGCTGCCGGGCTTTGACGTCAAGAGCATCACGGGGGTGGTGGTGCCGGTCGGCACGTCGCGCGAGATTGTCCGCAAGGTCAGTGCCGACATCGGCCGGGTGCTGGCGATGGCCGACGTGAAAGGGCGCATGGCCGAGGTGGGCATGGAACCATCGGCCACCACGCCGGAAGCGCTTGATGCGTTCTTCAAGCGCGAAATTGAACGCTGGGCACCGGTGGTCAAGGCTTCCGGTGCCTCGGCAGCCGATTAGAGTACAGCGACCTACGGGGTTCCCACACCATGTCGATTTTTTCGCAAGCTTTTGATCCTGCCACCGATACTGCACTGGTGACAGGCGCCGGCAACGGCATTGGCCGCGCGATCGCGCTGGCATTGGTGGGCGAGGGCGTGCGCACGGTGTTCGCCGACATCAAGCCGGAGACGGTCGCGTCGACGCTCAAGGCGGCCGTGGATGCGGGTGCGGACCCGAAGCTTGCGATCGGCTGGGTGGGCGATCTGGCCGAGCGTAGCGAATGCGAACGCCTGATGCGCGATGCCCGCGCCGCACTCGGTGTGGTGCGCCGCTTCGTCCACAGCGCCGCGCCGCCGCGGCGCGAGGCAGAACCCGCCTTGGCGGTGAGCGACGAAACCTGGGTGCGCATGCGCGCCGTCAACGTCGATGCCGGCTTTTATCTGGGGCGGGAAGTGGCCAAGGATCTGATTGCCGCCAAGCAACCGGGCAGCCTCCTGTACCTGACCTCGCTGCATGCGGAAACACCGCGCAACCTGCCGCACTACAGCACCTCCAAGGCTGCCTTGGCGATGCTGGTCAAGGAACTGGCGAAGACTCTGGGCCGTTACCAGATTCGCGTCAACGCCCTGGTGCCGGGTGCGATTGCTGCCGGTGGTTTTGTCGCTGATCCGAAGCTGGCGCGGCACATCCCGCTGGGGCGCCTGGGCAAAAGCGATGATCTGGCGCCACTGGCGCTGGCCGTGCTGTCGGATCGGATTTCCGGCTACGTAACGGGCGCGGCGATCGTAATCGATGGCGGCATCGCGCTGACCAACTGGTTCGAGCCGCCGGCACTCGAAATTTGAGGCCATGCCGCACCGGTGGTGCGGCGCTGCCAGGGCCGCTTTCAAGGTTCAGGTGAGCGGCAGCATGACGTGCTGGCGAAACGCCGGCCGTTCGGTCAGCGCGTGGTACCAGCGCGCCAGATGCGGATGTTCGCCGTGCTCGATCGGCAGGGCATACCAGCGATAGGTAAAGCAGCCGACGGGGATATCGCCGACGGTCAGTGAGTCGCCCGCCACGTAAGCGCGGGTGGCAAGCCGGGCATCGAGGATGCGCATCACCCCTTCCATTTCCAGCCGCAACGATTCGATGGCTGTGGCATCGCGCTTTTCCGCCGGTGTGCGAATGATTCCCCAGAATAGCGGGGTCATTACCGGCCCCATGGTGGTGGTGGCCCAATCCATCCAGCGTTCCGCATCGGCGCGCACCTGCAGGTCCGCCGGCATCAGCGCCGCCCCTGTGTGAGTTGCCGGATACCTGGCTGCCAGATAGCGGGCGACGGTATTCGATTCCCAGAGGATCAAGCCGTCGTCATCAATGGTGGGCACGCGGCCATTCGGGTTCATCGCGCGGTACCAGCTCTCGTTCACCACGCCGTGCGCCAAGCCGGCATCGATGCGCTCATGCGGCAGGCCAAGTTCGGCAACTGTCCACATCACTTTTTGCACGTTGATCGAGTTGGTGCGGCCCCAGATTTTCAGCATGATGACGTTCCGTGACGAGCGGTTTCGAAAGGGTTGGCGGGATCGGGTTCACAGCGCCCGCCCTGACAGCGCCCAGCGGGCCGGTGCGGCCGGCCATTATCGCCGCTCGGGCCGGTTTTCCTGGCCGTCCGGGCCTTTCCGGGACCGCGTCTGGATGGATGAGTCATTCCTCAGGCAAAAAAAGACCCGGCAGGTTGCCCTGCCGGGTCGCGGATCTGCGGGAGTTTGGAGGAGACGGGAGCTGCCACGCAGACCACGGCCAGATTGTGGCCAAGGTAGCGGAAAAAACATTCTCAATATTGGGGATGCTTTTTGTGGCCGGTTATGGCAGGCTGCCCGCTCCCGCGTGATAGACATGTCCCTTCCGGCTCGATGAGGCGGGTGGGCGCTATACTCGTCCGCACTTCACGCAACCCGCTTTCTTTCTCGCACCATGCCAATTGAGGCCCCTGTGCTCGATGTCGCCGGTGTCACCTTCGAGTATCCGGGCAAGCGCGCGCTCACCGATGTGAGCTTCACGCTGGAACGCGGCGCCGTGCTGGCCCTGGTGGGGCCCAACGGCGCCGGCACGACCACACTGATGCGTTCGATTGCCGGGCTCGACGACCCGCTTGCAGGGTCGATCACGCTCGACGGCATTGACGTGATTGCCGAGCCGCGCGAAGCCTATCGCAAGCTGGGGTACCTCTCCGATTTCTACGGGCTGTACGGCGCCCTGACGGTGCGGCGGAGCCTGATGCACGCAGCTGGCATGCGCGCGCTGGAGCAGGGCGAGCAGGAGGCAGCCGTGGCGCTCACGGCAGAACGGCTCGGACTCACTTCCCGGCTGGATGCGCGCACCGATACGCTCTCGCGTGGCTGGCGCCAGCGAGTGGCGATTGGCCAGGCGATGGTGCATGCGCCGCAAGTGCTGCTGCTCGACGAACCGGCCGCCGGGCTGGACCCGGAGGCGCGCATCGGGCTCTCGGTGCTGTTCCGGCAGTTGCGTGCCGAAGGCATGACTCTGATTGTCTCTTCGCACATCCTGGCCGAGCTGGACGAGTATTCCACTCACATGCTGGCGATCAAGGATGGCCGCGCGGTCGAGTTTCGCCGCATCGATGGCAATGCCGAGGCCGGGGCGGAGGCGCACGTGGTGATGCGCATCATGCTGGCCGCCGCGCCGGAGGATGCGGGCGCGGTGGAGGCACTGATGGCGCAGCATGGCCTTGCGGGCGTGCATGCGGTGCCGGAAGCGGCGCTGTGGGCGCGCCAGGGCAGTTTTCAGGGTAACGCAAAGGATCAGGCCATGCTCCTGAAAGCGTTGGTGGGAGCCGGTCTTGAAGTGGTGGAGTTTGTTGCGGTGCGTGAAAACCTGCACGAATCGTACCTGCGTTCGATGCGCGGCGGTGCGCCGGGAGGGCTGCACTGATGGTGCTCAATCCGGAATTTCGCCGCTATTGCTGGCTCGAGCTGACCCCCCACCGGTTGATTGCGGCCCCCCTGATTGCCGGCTTGATTCTGGTGCTGGTGGGTGCCGCCGGTTCAACTGATGCACTGTCTACCGCAGGCCTGATTGGTTTTGCCGTGTGCGCCCTGGCCTACGGCGGCTTCCTGGCCATGGGCGCCACGCCGGAAGAGGTGCGCGAGCGCACCTGGGATTTTCAGCGCATGTCGGCCTTGACGCCCAGCCAGCTGGCCTTCGGCAAGGTGTTTGGTGCGCCGGTGGTGGGATGGTACGCCGGCGCCTGGTTTCTGGCCGCGTTTATCTTGTTCGGGCCGCAGAAGCATGGCTTCGACACCTTGCTGATTGCCGCCACGGCGGTGTTCACCACGGTGGCGCTGCATGCAACCGCAGTGATCCTCGGCACCCTGGCGGCGCGTGCCGGCATGGCGAAGAATTCCGGCGCGGTGTTCTTCCTCTTTGTGATCTGGACGTTTGCGATTCCCGCCCAGTGGATGGGAGAGGATCAACATCTGACGCAGTGGTGGGGGCTGGCGATTCCGCGCTACTGGTTCTTCCTGGTGTCGTCCATGCTGTTTGCCGGCTGGGCGTGGATGGGCGCGGCGCGAACGTTTGCGGTGGATCTGCGGGTACGCCAGCTGCCGTGGGCCTGGCTGGCCTTTTGTCTGTTCCTCGGTGTGTGGGGCGGCGGGCTGCTCGATGCCAAGGCGGGCGCGCACGCCAGCCGCGTCGCCGTGGTGTTGCTGGTGTTTCTGCTGGCCACCGGCCTCGGTGCCTATGCCCTGCTGTTGTCGGAGAAGACCCAGGCGATTACCGTCAAGCGTGTGCTGCGCACCCTGGCAGGTGAGCTGGAAGGTGGCATGGAGCGCGTGCTGCAAAGCCTGCCGCTGTGGAGCGTGAGCCTGTGTGCGACCTGGGTGGCGGCTCTGTTGCTGTTGGTGGCACCCTGGAGCACGGGCTGGATCGGCGTGATCCAGGACATCGCCACCGAAGGCAAGGCGATGCCGCTGGCGCTGGCGGCAATGCTCACGCGGGATGCCGGCTTGTATTGCATCTTTGCCTTGGCGCGCTTTCCGCGCCGGCCCGCCACGGCCACCATCATGTATCTGGTGCTGCTCGATGGCGTGCTACCCGGCTTGATGGGGGTTGCGGGTTTGAAGACCGTATCGTTCCTGGTGTTTCCGCTCGGTCAGGCCTCGGCGCTGGGCGCGCTGGCGATCTTTCTGGTGCAGGCGGCGGTAACGTGGACCATTGCCTGGTGGCGCTGGAGCGAAGGGCAGAAAACCGATCTCACCACGTAGCGCAGACAGTTGGCGCCGCGAGTCGGGAGCCCAGGCGGCAACCCGCAGCAGCAACCCGCGGCAGCAACCCGAAGCAGCAACCCGAAGCAGCAACCCGAAGCAGCAACCCGCGGCAGCAACCCGAAGCACAATCGGCAGGCTCAGGACCTGCCGAACCAGCGGCCGCGCAAGCCGCGCAAGCCTTCCGCAATGCGCATGCCGAAGGAAGATGTGCGCACCTCCTGCTTCACCTCGACCTTTTGTGCGCTCACCAGTTGCGGCGCCGCCCGATAGGTGAGGTAGCGCTGCAGCGCCGCCGTCAGGTGCCCGCGCAGCAGCCGCAGATTCACCGGTTTGTTGAGGAAGCGGAAGATCTGCGCCTGGTTGATCAGGTCGATCACCATTTCGGAGTCCGAGGCTTGCGTCACCACCAGGCTGAGGATCTGCGGATTCTCCTGCTTGAGCAACTTCAGCATGGCGATGGTTTCGTATTGCCCGAAGCCGACGTCGGCCACCACCACGGCGATCTCCTGCGATTGCATCGCCGCCACGGCGCTGTCGAGGTCCGGGGCGTGGACGACAGGGCACACGCTACCCATCAGTTCCCGCAGCGCGCGAAACAGCTCCTCATCCTGGTCGACCACCAGTACGCCGGCGTCGAGCGGCTCCGGTACTTGCAAGGTACCGACGCGCGTATCGGCCAGTTCGAGGCCGATGGTCATCGCCTCGGCGACGATGGTCTGCAACTCGGCGTTGTCCCCGGGGCTTGCTGATGAAGCGGTACACCTCGCCATCATTGATCGAGCCGACGATGGCGGCCAGATCGGAGTATCCGGTCAGCAGGATGCGCACGCTGTTCGGCTGCATCTCCTTGGCCTGGCGCAGCAGTTCGACCCCCACCATGGTGGGCATGCGCTGGTCGCTGACGATGACGTGCATCTGGTACTTGCGCAGGAACTCGAGCGCCTTGTTGCCATCGGTGGTGGTGAAGACGTGATAGCGCTCGCGGAACTGTGACTTCAGCGCCGAGAGGATGCGCTCTTCATCATCAATGAAGAGGATGCGGCCTTTCTTGACACTGCGGTCCAGCTTGATCGCGGTTTCCACCGTCATGTCGGCAGCATCCACGATGGGGCTGCCGCCGCTGCCGGCACGGGGCGCTGGCGCCAGCAGGCGGGCGGCACTGAGCAGGGCCGCACTGGTGGGGGCGGTGACACCGGCCGCCGGGCCTTCACCGGCCAGGGCGAGGGAGGCATCGATGGCTTCGCGGAACGCATCGGCAAACTCGCGCGCGGTCTGAAAGCGATCCTCGCGGCTCTTGGCCAGCGCCTTCAGCAGCACCCGATCCACCAGCGGCGAGAGCTTCGGATTGGGATGCGAGGGCGATTCAGGAATGTGGCTGAGCACCTGACGCATGACGGTTGCCGCGCTGCCGCTGAAAGGCTTCTTGCCGGCCAGCAATTCGTAGGCGATCACGGCAATCGAGTACAGGTCGGTGACCGCGTCCACCTCCAGGCCGGCGAACTGCTCGGGCGACATGTAGTGCAGCGTGCCGATGACTTCCCCGGCCTGGGTGAGGCCGGACGCTTCGGTGCGGGCGATGCCGAAGTCGCTGATCTTGATGCGGCCGTCGCTGTTGACCAGGATGTTCGACGGTTTCAGATCGCGGTGGATCACGCCCTCGGCATGGGCATGGCCCATGCCGTCGAGCAGCTGGCGCACGATTTCGGCGCTGGCGCGCAGGTCGTAGGTCGTGCCATTCGAGAGGTGGTGCGACAGCGTGACGCCGTTGACCAGTTCCATCACGATGTAGGCGAGGTTATCGTCCTCGCCGTAGTCGTAAGTCTGCACGATGCGCGGATGGACCAGGCGGCCGACGGCCTGCGCTTCATGCCGAAAGCGCGCAATCACCTGCTCCAGTTCTTCGCGGGCCAGCGCCGCCTTGGTGATCGCCTTGACGGCGACGTGCCGCGCGATGGCGCGGTCGTAACCCTTATAGACAACCCCCATGCCACCCTGGCCGAGGACGCCTTCGATTTCGTACTTGCCGATCTTGTCAGGCAATACCATCGGTCAGGAGTCCAGGCCGGCATCGGCCGGCGGGGTCAGAGGCAAGGTGACGGTAAAGCGCGTGCCCTTGCCCGGCTCGGAGGCAACCTCGATGCGGCCACCGTGCTGCTGCACGATCTTGTAGGAGATCGAGAGGCCCAGACCGGTGCCCTTGCCGATTTCCTTGGTGCTGAAAAACGGGTCGAAGATCTTCGGCATGACGTCGGCCGGGATGCCCTTGCCGGTGTCGGCCACTTCGGCGATCACGTGTTGCCCTTCCGCGCGGGTGGTCAGGGTGATGGTGCCGGCGCCGGAGGCGGCGTCGCCTTCCATCGCCTGGGCGGCGTTGGTGATCAGGTTGAGAAACACCTGGTTGATCTGCGACGGCGAGCACAGGATGGTCGGGATCTGGCCGAAATGCTTGTCCACCTTGACCGACTTGAGCAGGTGCTTGGCCAGGAGCAGGGTGCTGTCGAGACCGTCATTGATGCTGAACTGCGTGACCTTGCTGCGGTCGAGGCGCGAGAAGTCTTTCAGGTTGCCGACGATCTCGGCCATCTGGGTCGTGCCATAGATACCGTCGCCGGCCAGGCTCATCAGCTCCTTGAGCACCGCACGCTGCTTGAGCGAGGCGAGTTGCTGCGACACCAGGCCGAACTGGCGCGACAGATCGTCGGGGTTGGCGTCTGCGCCAGCCTGCAGGAGTGCGAGCAGGCGTTCCGATTCGGTCAGCGCCGTATCCAGCTCCGGCAGTTTCTCGGCGACCGTGCCCAGGCTGTTCTTGACATAAGCCAGCGGCGTATTGATTTCGTGTGCGACGCCTGCCACCATCTGGCCCAGCGAGGACATTTTTTCCGACTGGATCAGCTGGGCTTCGGATTCCTTCAGGTGCAGCAGTGCGTCGGACAATTCGCACGTACGTTCCTCAACGCGGCGCTCCAGGCTGACGTTGGCGGCGCGCAGTTTGGCCACCAGCCAGCCGAGCAGGATTAGCAGCGCGCCGGCATAACCGATCAGGTAGGCGCGATAGACTTCCTTTTCCTGCAGCGAGGCTTCCAGTTCGCGGTTCAGTGACAGGGTGATGTTGTTGATGCGCGGGCCGGTTCCCAGTTCGGCAATCAGGGCACGCAAGCGCATCTCGTCACTGCGGCTCTTGGCCAGGGTGATCCCGGCTTGCAGCACTTGCATGGCGGGTGCCTTGAGCGCGTCGGGCAGGCCCGCGTGCAGCGTCTGCATTTCCACCACCGCCGCTTCGAGCTCCTTCACATGCGCTTCGCTGGGCTGGCCGTAGGCCACCACGCCGGCAGCTTCCAGGCGGGTCGCTGCCGAATCAACGGCAAGCACGGGCACCTTTTGCTCCGCATTGGCAGTAGCGAGCAGCGGCCGGGCGCGCGCAAGATCGTTGAGGGCGGTGCGTGACTGGCCGTTCTCGGCGCGAAACGCCTCGATCAACTGCGCCTTCTTGCGCACCGCCAGCGAGATTTCGAAGAGGTCGGCCGAAAGTGCCTTGCTGGCAGCGCTGCGTGCAGTATCAGAAAGGCGGCGCAGGGTGCTTTCGAGCGCGCTGCGGCTGTCGACCAGCGGCACCGCGGCCAGATCACGTTCGGCGCCTGCTCGCAGCACATCGGTGTCCCAGCGCGTGTCGATGTCACGCAGTTCACGCAGGCGGTTGAGGCCATCGTTCTGTTCGCGAATGTCGGTGGCCTGGGTCTTCTGGTACAACAAAGCCAGCACCGCCACCAACCCCAGGGCGGCGAGCAGGAGCAACACGGTTTGGCGCAGGCTGCTCGGCTTCATCGGATATCTGCGGAAATCAGCAGGCAATGACGTGCGCGCTGTGGCGTCGAAGCGTTCGATGCATTCTTCGCATTCTGGGGCGGGCATACGCCCTGGCGTGGCCTCAACATGACGACGTAACATCCCCCAAACCCTTGACAGGAGCCATTGTAGTAGCGTGGCCCCCAGAGTGGGCGCACGCTATGCGAATGGCATGGTGCCAGTCAATGGGAGGCAGGTACACTGCCATTTCCTGTAACGGGTTTTGCAACGATCACGCAGCAAGGAACGGCGATGGCAATCTGGAGCACCCAAGTACTGAATCCGGGCGTTGCCAAGCGCGAAGTGTTTGGCTGGGCGATGTACGACTTTGCCAATTCGGGCTACACCACCGTGGTGCTGACAGCGGTGTTCTCGGCCTACTTTGCGGGTGTCGTTGCAGGCAAGGCGGAATGGGGGCCGTTTGCCTGGACCCTGGCGCTGTCGATTTCCTACGCGATTGTCATGCTCACCATGCCGTCGATCGGCGCACTGGCCGATTTGCGGGCATCAAAGAAACGCTTCCTCGCGCTCACCACGATCGGCTGCGTACTGTCTACGGCGGCACTCGCCTTGGTGGGCCCAGGACAGGTGGCACTGGCGATGGTGCTGATCATCTTCTCGAACGCCTTTTACAGCTATGGCGAATCGCTGTGCGCCGCTTTCCTGCCCGAGCTGGCGCGGCGCGAAGGCCTGGGCACGGTGTCCGGCTGGGGCTGGAGCTTCGGCTATTTCGGCGGCATGCTGGCCTTGGGCTTGTGCTTGGGCTACGTGCTGTGGGCGCAAGGCCAGGGCCTGCCGGCTGCGCACTTTGTGCCGGTCACCATGCTGGTCACGGCCGGCATTTATGGCGCCGCCGCAGTGGCCACCTTTGCCTGGCTGAAAGAGCGCGCCATCCCGCAGCCGCAGGCGCTGGTGCAGGGCGGTTTCCGGGCGTCCCTGCAGCAACTCCTGGCAACGCTGAAGCGGGCGCGAGGCTACCGCGATTTCATGTGGCTGCTGCTCTGCGCGGTGTTCTATCAGGGCGGCGTGGCAGTGGCGATCACGCTGGCCGCCATTTATGCAGAGCAGGTGATCGGCTTCAAATCGTCCGAAACCATGGTGCTGATCTTCGTCCTCAATCTGGCCGCAGCCGCTGGCGCCTTTGCATTTGGCTTCTGGCAGGATCGCATCGGCCACAAGCTGGCCTTAGGGCTCACGCTGGCGGGCTGGATCGCGACCTGCATCATTGCCGCGCTCAGCATGACCAAAGGGCATTTCTGGTGGGCGGCGGCAATTGCCGGTGCGTGCATGGGCTCCTCGCAGTCGGCCGGGCGTGCCATGGCTGGCCTGTTTGCACCGGAGAAGCAGCTCGGCGAGTTCTATGGCTTGTGGACCTTTGCCACGCGCCTGGCTTCGATCATCGGCCCCCTGATGTATGGTGCGATTACCTGGGCCACCGGTGGCAACCAGCGCATCGCGATTGCCTCGACGGCGATCCTGTTTGTGTTGGGCCTGATCGCCCTGTTGCCGATCAACGTGGCGCGCGGCCGTGCCGCAGCCAGCGGCTGAAACCGTTGGTGGGAGCCATTCCTGGCCGTTTTACCCTGTTCGATGGAGAATCTTCGTGATTGACTTGCGTTCCGATACCGTGACCCGCCCTACCGACGCCATGCGTGCCGTGATGGCGCGTGCGCCGGTGGGCGACATGCAGTATGGCGATGATCCGAGCCTCAACGCGCTCGAAGCGCGGGTGGCCGAATTGCTGGGCAAGGAAGCGGCGCTGTGGCTGCCTTCCGGCACCATGGCCAACCAAGTGGGGCTGCGCGTCCTCACGCGACCCGGGGATGATGTGCTGGTGGGCACCGAGGCCCATTCGGTCTGGCATGAGGCCGGCGGCTCGGCCGCCAATGCTGGCGTGCAGTTCACCGAGATCGGCAGCAACGGCCTGTTCACCGCGCAGGATGTACGCCGGCACGCCAAGCCGCGCAACCAGCCGGTGCTGCCCTTGCCGGCCACCACCCTGGTGCAGATCGAAAACACCCACAACCGCCATGGCGGTATCGTCTGGCCGCAGAGCGAGGTGGTCGCCATCTGTGATGCAGCCAGAGAGATCGGCCTTTCCCGCTACCTGGATGGTGCGCGTCTGTGGAATGCCGCCGTGCAATCCGGCCTCTCACCGGCCACGCTGGCCGCGCCGTTCGATCTTCTCATGGTGGCCTTCTCCAAGGGTCTGGCCGCCCCGGCCGGTTCGATGCTGGCCGGGCCGCGCGATTTGATCAGCGCTGCCATTCGCCACCGCCGCATGCTCGGGGGCGCGATGCGGCAAGTGGGCATGTTTGCGGCCGCTTGTGATTTTGGTCTGACGCATCACTTCGAGCGGCTGGCGGAGGACCATGCCAATGCGCGCCTGATTGCCATGCGCCTGGCCGATTGCCCCGGCGTGCGCATCCAGCTGGACAACATTCAGACCAACATCGTGGTGTTCGAGCTGGTAGCGCCGGCAGGCGGCAAGGCTGCGATGGATGCAGTGGGCCTGATGGCTGCCGCGCGTGAGCGCGGCGTGTTGATCAATGCGCTGGGTGCGACCAAGGTGCGGCTGGTGACACACCTGGATGTGACGACGGCGCAATGCCGCGAAGCCGCCGAGGTGGTGGCGCAGTTGCTCGCCGGCTGAAGCTTCGGTCCACCGGCCCCTAGGAGACTGCCGGCGCGCGCTTCGGACGGGCCAGCGTGATGGCTTCGCGGAGTGTTGCGCGGTCCCCCACGTGGTTGGCGAGGATCAGTACCAGCTTGGCGTTCATCAACTCGACTTCGGTGTCGTCAAGCTCGCGCTGGCTCTCGATCAGTTCTTCATAGAACCCGTCCGGGTCGTCAATGTTGGGCTGACGGTTCAGGCGCATGCGGGCTCCCGTTGCGACGTTGTGGCCGGCATCGCCAGACTGCGCTGCAGTGCCGCCTTGATCGCGGTTGCATCAAAGCTGCACCATCGGGTGGCTACATGCTGATCCGGACGGATCAGGTAGGTCGTGCCCGGAGCCAGATCGTAGCGTTGTGCCAGCACGCCTTCGGTATCGATGAGGTCGTAACCGACGCGCAGTACGGGTACGGAGACCGGCCCCACCTCGACGGTGGCAGCGACCGGCTTGTCGCCGCTGGTGAGCACGACGAATCCGCCATCGAGCGCATCGAGCAGCCAGCCGGGTTTGCCCGCCCTTGCGACAGGGGCATCCGCGCACTGGGTGCCGGGCTGCATGGCGCCGGCAAACGATGCCTGGTCCGGGGTGTTGAGCGGGGAGTGGCTGTAGGGTGTGGGCGTGGAAAGCCGGCCGCTGTTGACCAGTGGCCGCGCGAACGGCTCGGTGGCCGCCAGCTCCAGCACGGCATCGCGGAAGCGACGGCTGCCGCGGCTCTTGGGTGTGATGAAGTCGGTGGAGCGGGTGGAGTAGCGCAGGTTGTCATCCGCCGCGAAAGCCCGTTCGTCATGATAGGAGTCGATCAGGCTCTCCGGCGCCAGGCCCTGAAGAACCAGTGCCAGCTTCCACGCGAGGTTGTCGACGTCCTGCACGCCGGTATTCGCCCCGCGCGAGCCGAGCGGTGACACCTGGT
>SXGS01281024.1_pt1 | contig 16427 bp, 16 predicted proteins | sample 3174681 | NCBI WGS metagenome assembly SXGS01 (sample SAMN11356861, study PRJNA531348) | freshwater metagenome | isolation source: freshwater sample F1-80 | place: China: Fuxian Lake, Yuxi | collected 2017-12-25 | reverse complement strand
GGGATACGGGCGACACCGGGGATACGGGCGACACCGGGGATACGGGCGACACCGGGGACACGGGCGACACCGGAGATACGGGCGACACCGGAGATACGGGCGACACCGGGGATACGGGCGACACCGGGGATACGGGCGAAACCGCAGATACCGACGTCGTGGATGCCGATGGGGACGGCTATGGCGAGGATGTCGATTGCGACGACAGTGATCCCTTGATCCACCCGGGCGCCGAAGACCTCGATTGCGACGGCGTGGATGTGGACTGCTCGGAGAATGGTGAGTGGGTGTTGAGCGTCAATGACAGCATTCAAAGCCGGGTCACACTGGCTGCTGACGGGGATTGGATCTGCTTGTACGACAAGACGTACACGGAAAATGTGGATTACACCGGCAAGAACATCGTGATTTGGGGGCAGTCCGGTACGGTGGTTCAACCAGCGAACACAGGAGCGCCCACGGTGGAGCTGAATAGCGACGGCGTTTGGCTCGGCGGCACGGTTACCGGTTCCGATGGAATGCCGGCTTTCCGGATGGACGGGGCCGGCGTTCTGGCGGCGGTCACGCTGTTGGACAATTCCGCCGATTCGGGTGCCGGCGTGTACGTCGTTGACGGGGTACCTTTCTTTTACCAGGTTTGGTTCGATGGAAATTACGCCAGCAGCTACGGCGGCGGCCTGTATGCTGAGGCGGGTGCGGTCACGATGGCCGAGTGTGTCTTTGCCGACAATGCGGCCGAAATCAACGGCGGTGCAATCTCTGTGGAAGGGGGGTTAGTACTCGATACCTCGGATTTCGATAGCAACCTCGCGGTGGACGGTGGGGCGATCGAAGTGTTTTTGGGCACCGCGGACATCGTGGATGTCGTGTTCTCGGGGAACTTGGCCACGGGCAGCGGGGGCGCGTTGTATGCGGACGCGAGCACTGTGGACGTCGAATCCACCTATTTCGTCGAAAATGTGGGTGGGACTGACGGCGGCGGCGGTGTTGCCCTCGACGGCAGCGATTTGACGGTGTTCACCTCGTCGTTCATGGGGAATGAGGCGGACATTGGGGGCGGATTGTTTGCAGTTGACTCCACCGCGGCCCTGGTTTCGACGGATTTTTGGGGCAATGCAGCGACGGTATACGAGGGTGGTGCAGGCTTCTTGAGCAGTTCTGGGTTGGGCGCGATGGACGCCGTCGTGTATGGAAACTACGCGGAGACCTTCGGCGGCGGATTCTCCGTCGCGGGAGATTCTTATCTGTACCTGGAGAATGCCTCGGTGGTGAACAACTACGCCGCAGACTCCGGCGGTGGCCTGGCGCTCGGGGACGGCACTCTGGGGGACACCTCGGCGGCCGAAAGCCTCAACGCCATTTTTGCTTCCAACTATGGAGCAAATGCGGCGGATGCGGTGTTCACCGACAGCAACTCCGCGGACTTCTTTTCCAGCTACGGGATGTTCTTTGACCACTTCGCACCTGCATTTGTCGGCGTGACACATCCAAACACGGATGCGACCAACCGGTTCATGGATCCGCAGTTCCAGTCGTTCAACTACTACCTGCCGATGGATGCGGTGGACCTGCACGTTCACCCTGGATCCCCAGCTCTGAATACCGGTGATCCGACGATTTTCAACGGTTGGGGCGGCCGTTCGCACGTCGGCGCCTATGCGGGCACGGCGGTGACCGTCAATTGGCACGCCGATGCGAATTCAGACGGTTTGCCGGACGGATGGACGGCTTGGTGGGGCTCCGGAGCGGCGGGTGCCGACGACGATGGCGACGGCCTGACCAATTTCCAAGAGTTTATGTGGGGTACCTCGCCCATCTTTGCGGACACGGACAACGATGGGGACGAAGATGACGTCGACGCCGACCCCCTCGACGCGACCCTCTAGGCGAGCGCGTTATGGTGAGGCGCTGGATGATGTGGGTGCGGGGGCTGATTTCCCGCTCCCTTACACTGGAGACGATGGATGCGGAAGTTCGTGAGCGCGCTTTCTCTGCTCTTGGCCATCGCTTGTACCGGTGGCACCTCTGAGACCAGTGCTCCGCCCTTGGGAGACGCTGCGGCGGATTTGACGATCGTGGCGCCCACTTGGAAGCCTCCCGAGCTTCCGGAATGCGACCCGATTCGGCTGTTGGTCACGTACGACTATGAAGAGGTTCAACGCCGGTATTGCGAGTTGTGTCAGGCCCACGATCCGATGGCTTGCGAGCTCGATTGGCCGAGCAGCGACGTGATGATGTGCGCCGAATACGACAATTTCCGAAATGGCATTTACGCATACTACGGGTTTGAGTTCCAAAACCCGGAGTGGAAGCAGAAGTTTGCGGCAACGCCCTGGTACAAACCCAACCCCAAGTATTCGGAGGCCGATCTCTCCGGACCCGCGCGCCGAAACGTCGAGTGGTTCAAAAATGCCGCCAGAGAGCAGAAAATGTGCCTAGGAAAGGACCAAACCATCGTTCCGGGGTAGGCGATGTATGTGGTGTTGTGCAATGCGCCGGTGGATATAGCGGAGCGGATCGCGCGGCAATTGGTGGAAGAGCGCCTTGCCGCCTGCGTGAATGTGGTTCCTGGGCTGAAATCCTTCTATTTCTGGGAGGGTGCGCTGCAGACCGACGCCGAATCGGCGTTGTGGATCAAGGTGGCCGCCGATCGGATCGATGCGCTTAGCCAGCGGATCCGTGAGATTCACCCCTATCAGACGGTGGAGATTTTGGCGCTGCCGGTGGATGTCGAACGCTCCGATCCGGCGTATGTGGCTTGGGTTCGGAGGTTGCCGTGACCCTGTTCGAGAAAATCATCGCGCGCCAAATACCCGCGCAAATCGTATATGAAACGGCAGACATCCTTGCGTTTCGCGACATTCAACCGCAGGCGCCGGTGCATGTGTTGGTGATCCCGAAGAAGCCCATCGTTCGGCTGTCTGCGGCGTCCGATGAAGATGCGGTGCTGTTAGGGAAGTTGATGCTGGCGATTCGCGATGTGGCCGCCCAGGAGGGTCTAGCGGAGGGCGGGTATCGCGTCGTGACGAACAACGGCGACCATGGCGGACAAACGGTCGATCACCTGCATTTTCACGTCCTCGGCGGGCGTCGGCTCTCCTGGCCACCGGGGTAGACGTTGTTGGAGTGGGACGAGCAATCGATTCATTGGGAAGGAAAGTCTTTTTCCATTGAACAGCTGGAAGGCTTCCATGAGCGATGGGAGCCGTGGCGTGGGCGGCCGTTTTTGATGGTTCGAGGCCCGGGATGGTCGGTTCCGATTGAAGAGGGGTATGGCGAGCTTCGCCAGCGCCTTCGGCAAGCGTTTCCAAAACTGCCGTTCTCGGCGGATTGGGGGGCGGGCACCTTCCCGGCGGTCCCCTGGGGCCTGCCCGGTTTGCCGGTGTGGATGGTGGGAAGCCTGCTGTGGATTGTTGCGTCGGTAGCCGCGCTTTGGTGGTATGGTGACTGGGCTGGCCTCGGGGTGTGGCTGGCGGGCCTTTGGCCGGTGGCTCGGCTCCGTGACCGGGCGCTGGTCGGTAAAAACGGACTTTCGTTGGGGCCTCCGTGGATTTTTGTCGTCCCCTGGGACCAGGTGGATGCCGTATATTGCCGGGTCGGGCGGCGAACTTCCCGCGTCTGGGCGCAGACCCGCGGCGCATCGGGCATGTCGGTTGATGTGCCGACGGTGTTGCTGCCGGCGCTGCGGGCGCGGGTTCGCCGGCTGGGAGGATTGGTCGTCCAGGAGAGCGGCACAGCGCTGGATGAGCGCTACGAGCGCTGGCGAAGCGCAGGGGCGGGGATCCCTTGGGGGCTGCTGTTGGCGTCGGTGGTGGCCGCGCCGTTGACGCCGTGGCCATGGGAGGCGCTCACCGCGGGCCTGATGGTGGTCGCGGCGACCGCCATGCTCAGCGCCGCCATCGAGGCTCGGGCCACGGGTTGGGGGTTTGGGGGCGTGTTTTGGTTCTCTGGTGTGTATGCCGTGGCACTCGCGGCGGTGGCGATCGGGGCCCGTTGGTGGGGCTGACAGGATTCATCCGTTCATGTGCATGAACGAATGAACTATTCGGAAACGCACCTGGAAAGCGCACTCGGAGGCCAGCCGGCTTCCAAGAACTTTACCGCGCAGCTGGGTTCTACGTTTTCGCAAAATCCGAAGGTGGAAGCTCCCCATCCGGCGCGGGTGAGGGCTTCGACGCAGGTGTGATCCGCCTCAGCGGTGGGAATGTCGCCGTCCGGAGCCTCTTCCGCCGGTGCGTCGACATCCGGTCCTTCGCTGCCGGAGAATTCGGATGCGGGCTCCTCTGACGAAACGGGCGGTACAAATGGCGTTCGTGCGACGGCCTTGGCTGGGCCCGCCAACGCTTGCGAGCGTTGGGCCCAAACCGAAGGAACCTCGGTGGCGATCGCCCAGGTGGGGTTGTAGTCCGGGGCGCAGCTGACTTCGACGGTGGCGTCGGGCCATTCGACGAGAAAGAGGGGAGAACGGACGACATCGACGCCGGATTCGATCAGGGTTGGGGGTGTGCGCACGGTCACCAGCTCTTGTTCCGGTGTGGTCACGGAACAATCTGCTGAATAGTAAAAAGGGTCGTGTTCGGCACTGGCGAACTGGACGAAAATGCCGATCTCCCGCCCGGGAACCGGGGAGGTTCCTTCGTACCAGGCCTCAGGATTGTCGGAAATGTGGATTTGGGTAGGGCGTTCGCCGGCAAACGCGGACAAGGCAAGCAATAGGAGCTGCATGGCGGGATCCTCCGCTGAGCCAGTGCCCACCTGCCTACGGAGCGATCAATTGGTAAAGAACTTTACTTTTCGCCGCCGAACCGCCATCCGATCATCAAGCCAATGGTCGGGCTATGAACGTACGAAGTCAGCGTGTCGTTGATGTACTCCTCGCCGGCGATCTCGGCGGCGTCGATCTTACCTTCGACAATCGGGCGAGGTTCAAAGTCGGGTTCGATGTCCGTCTGTGCGCCCAGGGTGAACACGCCTCCGAGGTCGGCTCGGATGAGAAAATGACGTTTGATGGTCCATTCCCACCCGAGTGTGACGTCGAACTGATGGGCGGCGGCTTTGACGAGAAAGGTGTACGGCTCGTCGGATTCCTCCGGAAGATCCTCACCCGTTACGGCCGAGATGGCATCGGAGCCGGAAAGTCCACCGCCTAGGCCGGCAAATCCGTAGCCGAGTTCGAATTGGAAGCCCAGCTTGGGAAAAGGACGCCACCCCAGATGAAAGCGGGCGATCAGCGCGTTTTGGAGCGCCGTGTCGATCAACAGCGCGGTGGTGTCGTCGTACCAGCCGACACCAGTACAGAAGGCGTTGATCGTGTCCAAATAGGCGGGCGGCATCCAACCAACCGCGGCCGTGGCGCGCAGGCGGTAGGGCCCCTCGACGGTCACCCGACCTCCGACGTCGAGCGGGAAATCGGATCCAAGTTGGACATCGACGGTGGGAGCAGCGGCCAGAGCTGAATTCAATAGCGGGAGCAGGACGATCATGTTGCCTTCCGCGGCCAGAATACATCGACGGGTGCCGCGGCTTGGCCCTACACAGCGAGTTGGAGTTCCTGAGCGCATTGTTCGAGAAGCGGGCGGAGCACGGGGTGCTGAACCACCTGCGCCGCGGACTGCACAAATTCGGCCATCCCAGGGTATCCCTCACGCGCGTAATAAACCGCTTGGAATGCCATATCGAGGCGGTCGAGCTCTCGAACAAAACGAGACTCGGGATCCGCCTGGCGCTCGTACGCTTCCCACACCTCAAACCACGGTGCCCCGTGGGCCATCGCCTTGAGCGCGTGGCGCTCCAATTCGTGCTTTGTTGACGCGGAAATGCCGTCTTCAGGGGTAATGTCGCCGACCTTGCACTCCGGCAGATCGTGTAAAATGGCGTAGGTCAGCGCCTTTGCGCGATCCATGTCTTTCGGAAGCAGCGCGACCACCAACCATGCAACGCCCCAGGAATGGGCCGCGACGGATTCGGGTCCCGAGATGCCCTTGCGCAGCCATCCGGCGCGATGCAGCGACTTTAGCCGAAGCGCCTCTTGGAACAGGACCAAAGGTCGTTATTCTCCGCTATCGAGCGGCAGGTATGGGAAATCGTTCCAGGCTTCGTCCCAAGCTTCGAACTCGATTTCGATGCGATCGGTCTCGCGGATGACCCGAAACCGGCCGCTGAAGTAGGGTTCGAGGGCGGCATCGACATTTCGATGGAAGCTGCGATCGAGGTGTGGAACGCTTCGGAGCGCGATTCGGGCTCGTGGCGGAGTTGCGATGCTCGCGAGGAATTCGACGTAGGACACCATGGCGCGAACGGCCATAGCGGGCGTTGCTCGCTCTAGAATCAGTGTAAATGGTAGGTGTGCTTCGGCGGAAAACTGCAAATGGGCTTGCACCGGAAAGCCCGTGGCGAGGGCCTCGGATTTCTGGATCGCGTCCTCCAGCCAAGGCTCGTCGACCGGGCCCCACTTTGGAAAATGGGTGGCATACCGCTGTTCGAAGCCGCCATTGCGCGAGGTGGAGGACAGCGCTGGCTGCCCCGCGTCGTATTCGCGAGGAGCCGCATCGACATTGAAGGATCGCCGCGTCTTGTCGGTGACCTCCTCTGGCGGATCGGTGGGCACGTTGGTGACGGAACGTTCCGTGCGGGCGTGCTCTTTCTCGAGCTTGGCGGCGCGTTCTACGGCCCTAACCACGGAGCGCTCGGTGACTTGGGAGGCGGGGGCGGTGGCCCGGGCTTCCGGGCGCGGGGTTGGCGGCGCATAACGCGGCGTTTCACGCGCTTGTGCGGGGCTGGGGGTGAAACTAGAGGCACCCCGGCGCTTGATCGAAGAGTCGGCTCCCGAACGCTGGGTGGCGCCCAGCGGGGTCGTGTTGCGACCGATGGGGGGGAGATCCATGCGGGGCGGCGTTTGGGCGACCCGGCCGCCGCTGCCGCGGGCTGCCTCGGTCAGCGTCCGAGGCATCGGCGTCACGGCGGAAATCAATGCGTTGGAAGCGCTGCTGGCAAGAGGCGAAGTCGCCGAGCGCTGCCCGACCGGCGTGCTGGTGCGAGGGCGAGCTCCCATCGGGGTGGCCCGGACGCGATCCATGATGGCCTTCTGACTGGACAAGCGCTTTACTTCATTGAGCAGGCGGTCGTGCTCCCGTTGCTCGTGTGGCATTAGCGGACACTCGCGAGCGAACGCCAACGCCGCCTGACCGGCACCGAAGTATGCGAACGCCATCAAACAGGAGAAGACGGCGGCCAATAGCGGCAGAGGGAACTCGAAGGCGTCTTCGAGGCTGGTGAACCACAGGGGAAGCGGGTCAATGGCCCACGGCAGCGACAAAAGACCGATTGCGGCGACAATACCGAGCGCCATCACCAACAGAGTGACCACTCGCGCCACCAGCGCCAAGTGGAAAGGATTCGACGCCCGCAGCCGCCCCAGAAGAACCGAGGACTCCGTCTCTTCCTCGAACTCCTTGAGTCGCTTACGAGCCAGTTCCAGCTGACCCGCGATCTCCTCTGGGGTCTCCATGAAATCCATCGCCGAACGCTCCGCAGTGTACTTAGCGCGTTTGCTGGCCGATCGCACCTGCTGGTGATCGGAAAGCTCTCAGGTGGCTTCGCGTCGGGTGAGCTCGACAGAAATGGGCACTCCAAGTTCGGTTTCGAGGTGCTCGAATCTTTGAACGAGAGCCCATCGTTCCAGGTCGCTGGAGTCGCGGGTGATCGCCCGAAGCTGGAGGCCCTGCGGGTCCAGGGACACATCCAGGTGCACCACGTTCTGGTTGTGACCGCGATCGAGTGCGTCCGACAATCGCAGGATCGCGGAGAGGAGCCGAACCTTTTTCCGGTCAGGTCCCGAGAGTGAAGCATAGTCTTGATGTTTCTCTTTGGGTTTTCCGCCTCGGTGGTAGCGGACCAGGTTTCCCAAAAGAGCGATTTCGGGCGAAGTGAAGCCCGGCATCGGAGTATGTCGAATGAGGTATTGGCTGTGGCGGTGGTGATCGTTGCCGGAGATGTGGTGGCCAATGTCATGAAGCATTGCACCAAATTCGAGAATTCTCCGATCGTCGATACTTAGGCCGTGAAGGGGGGCGGTGGCGTCGAACACCTGAAGCGCAAAATCTGCGACCAACCGTGCATGAATGCGATCCGCGCCATAGTGATTGAGCATGGTCAAAACCGCGCGGCGGCGAGGATCGGGTACCGAACGGGAGATGTCCAGCTCGGGGCGATGCCGGAGGATCCAGTCGACGATGAGCCCATCGCGAAGGGAGCGCTCGGAACTGATCACTTGGTCCTTGTTGAGCGCGCGCAAGATCTCGCGGATCAACAAAGCGCCGGCGACGATGGTACGTTTTCGTTTTGGATCAAATCCGGGAATATTCTGCCACTGTGACGAAGGACGGCTTCGAAAGGTGCGAATCAGTTCATCGAGCTCCGTGGTTCGGAGCAGCAGGCCGTGTTCGTGTTCCGGCGCTGCATCGCCGCGGCTGAGCGTCGCCATCAGCGCGAGGGCGCGAACCGTGCCGCTGGTGCCCACCAGCGTCGTGAAGTCGCCAGGTCGTACCCGAGCAAGCAAAGGTTGAAGGAGGGATTGGATGTGGCTGCGGAGGGCACGCCGATCGCCGTCCGAGATCGGATCGGTGCGTACAAAAGCGTCGGAAAGCCGTATGTGCCCGAGGGGCAGGCTGTCCAAAACGAGGGATTGGACAGAGTCACAGAGCACAAATTCGGTTGAGCCGCCCCCGAGGTCAAAAATCATGGCTCGGCCGGGCGTAAAGTCGATGTCGGCGCGAGCTCCAAGGTAGATCAGCCGAGCTTCGTCGATTCCGGAGATGACGCGGACGTGAATGTCGGTCTGTTGTTTGACCGCGCGGCAGAAATCCGCCCCGTTAGCCGCTTCTCTTACTGCCGAAGTGGCGGCGGCGTGAATGTCCTCGACCTCGAACGAATCGCAGGCATCCTTGAATCGGGAAAGGGCGGAAATTCCACGTGAGAACGCTTCTTCCGTGATCTGTTGGTGCGCGAACTCCCCGGCGCCCAGCTCGACCTGCTCCCGGGCCTTCTCGACAACGGAAATCTGGCCCTCTGGCGACACTTCAGCGATCAACAGGTGGCACGAATTGGTGCCGATGTCGATTGCGGCCACCCTCACGAGGGGTCCCGGCCAGCGAAGGGCTGACTTGGGAGGGTAATTCCGGCGATTTCCGATGCCTTGACGATGCCGCCGACCAAATTGAACTCTCCGGCGGTGGCGGCGATCTCAAGGGCTAACTGCAGTTCGATCGAGGCTTTTGTCGGCACGGCGCGCGCTAACGACATGTGGGACAACACCTGTTCGCGGATGCGCCCATGGGAGCGGGCGAGTTGCAGCGCCTGACTGGCGATGTCGGCACCTGAAGCTGGTCGTCCATGCTCGATTTCCGCGATGGACTTGCGAATCAGGAGGTCCAGTTGCATTTCCACGTCGGTGACCCCCGAAAGGAGCTCCTCCAGGGATTGCTGAGCGATTTTGGCGAGCTTTTGCGCCTCGGTGCTCTGTTGGTGACGTTCGGTGATTTGGGCGATAACCTGTGTTTGAAGCCGTCGAATGGAGGCGACGCCGGCCTCGTCGGACAGCGCCTTGGCGAGTCGCATCGCCTCCCGAAGGGGTCGATCGGCTTTTTCGGGTTTCCCTGCTAACAACCAAGCCTGTCCAAGCAGGGATCCCACGCGAGCGCGAATGTCGCGCAGATCCTCGGCGGCGGCAAATTCGGGGTCGTCGAAGACCGGTTCGAGTTCGGCGATGGCGGCGTCTGGCTTGCCTTTTTGCAATGCCTCCACCCCCTTTCGTACTTGGTCGGGAAGCGACATCTTAGGACGGTTCGAGGGATTCGAGGGCCAGCGCAGCGGCGGCATCCTCAATCGCGTCAGGGACGAGCAATTCGCCGGGAGCAACACTCTGCGTGGCCAAATACTCAAGCGCCAAGCCGAGTACCGCAAACTGCAGGAGTACCGGCTCGGGCGAGCCAGAATTCAAAACAATGTTGAGTGGATGCCCATTGCCGAGGAGGGTCACCCTCGCGTTGCTGTCGAGACGGTAGCGAACGACATGTTCGGCGATCTGGTCGACCCGGATAGCGGCCCGTTGAATGCCGTGAACGTCGATTTCGTCGCCACCGTGACCTGCGTTGGCGAGGACCAAGCCATCTCGGGCAGAACCGAGGTCGGCCGCCGTGACCACGTGCCTCGCTCCCGTGCCGGTAACGAGCAGGTGAGCGCGCGAAAGCGCCTCGGATAAGGAAGGGGTCGGAAAACCGTCGTAATGAGCGAACAGGCGTCGAACGGGGTCGCGCTCCACCACTTCGACGTTTAGGCCTGCCGCCCTGGCGTACGCCGCTAATCCGCGTCCCACCGGTCCATAGCCGACCACCGCCGCACGGCGCCCCGACAAATGCATGCCAGTGAGTCGCGAAACCGCTTGCCAGAAGGCTTCACCGACACCGTGCCGGTTCTCCACGGCATTCTTGAGCCGTCCGTCGTTAATGTTCATCATTGGAAATGGCAGGTTCTTCCGCTGCCGTAGGCGGGTGATACCACTTCGGGTGACCTCCACCGCGCCGGTGATCTGTGGGACCAAATCCGGTCGTTTTTCCAACAATGCATGAATTAGGTCGAAGCCGACATCTACCAGCATGGAAGGGCGGTGGTTCAGCACTTGTTGGTGCCGGTCCTCCATGTCTCCGCCGGTATATACTTCAATGCCCTGGTTTCGAAGGAATTGGACCGTGCCGGGATCCGTGGTGGCCGGATTGGCAGCGCTTACTAAAAAGGTCCCTCCGCCGAGCGATAACTCCTGAATGAGGGCGCCGGTGAGCGTGGTGAGGTGGAGGTTCAGGGCGAGGACCCGACCTTCCCACGGACGAGAGGCCGCCCAACGGTTGCCGAGCCGAGGAAGGATGGGGAAAAAGGCATTGATGCGACCTATTTCTGCCTCGGCCTTGAGTGCGCGGTCATCCGCCGTGGACATGCGGCTCCCTCGGGGAATGTGCGTGTTTATGGGACCGTAGGATCCGCGGGTGCAATGGTCGCGCCGGCAGGGGGCTCGGCTGGAGCTGCGGGAACGCTTGGGGGCGTGCCTTCGGCGGGCGTCGCGCCCTCGGTGGGCGTCGTGCCGTCCGTGGGGGTGACGGCGCCTTCAGGCGGCGGAACGGCGGGGGGCTCGCCCGGTACATTCGGCTGAGGTTGTGGTTTTTGGGAGGTCCCGGGATCGGGGAACTCGACCACGAGTTGTTCGCCCGGGTTGACGTTGAGCGTCCACTGCATCTCTTGGCCGTCCGCCAAGCGCACGATCAAACCTCGATTTCCGACGTTCATTTTGAGTTTTTCGACGGGAAGTGGACCGCTGTCTTGGCCGTCGACAAACAGTTGGCCGCCAATCTCTGAATGCACGCTCACAATGCCGGCCTTTTCGGTGGCGATGCCGCCGGTGCATACGGTCCGAACCCCTTCGGCTCGGCATTTGAGTCGGTCACCGGGGTATACCGGGGAGAATGCCTGCTCTGTCCCAGCGAGCCGCAGCCCACAGGAGCCGAATGGCAAGCTGGCGATGCCAAGCCGCCCTTTGTACGCGCGATGTTCGGATTTGTAGGCGGCGGACTCCCCCGAGGGGGTCTGTCCGGTGGCGCCGCATTCGAGCGTGGCCGATGGAGCGTCCGTCCCTTTGTCGATCTCGACCAACAGTGGCCCGTTCGGATCGATCTTTTGATCGCCGATGCGAGTGACTTTCGGCAGCACTGAAATTTGGACGGATCGCGTCTCTACCTCGGGAACCGAAGGAGGCTCAGAGCCCCCCGCGAAGGTGAGAGCGACTGCGGCTCCCACCAAAAGCAAGGTCACGAGAAGAAGGGCGGTCAACGTCTGGTTGGAGATGTTCAACGCGACGCTCCCAAGGCACGGGGGGAGTATACTCGAAGTACCGCGGCAGGGGGCACCTGCTTTGGCTTGCCCCGTTATCCTGGAAGGGGTGGATCGTCTCGCCGGAGTTGATGTTGGGAAGCACGAGTGACACATCGGTGACTCGCCGGCGCCTGATCCAGGTCGGAATGGCCTTTGGTGCTGCTCTTACCTTTGGTGCGGGGCTGAGGTTGGATGTGCCGGCGCCCGGCGCACGGTTGCTGTCGGCCGAAGAGTTGTCAGTTGTATCTGCATTGGCGTTGGCGTTTTTTCCCGGTGCGCCGATGCCGGTGGACGGCGTGCAGGCGGGCGTGGTGGCCGAGGTGGATCGGCTGTTGGCCGATATTGTAGAAGAGCCGGCACAAAGCGCGTTTCGGTACACTTTGCGAGCGATCGAATGGGGTACCTTGGTCACGCGTGGACAGCGATTTTCGCAGTTGTCCCTCGAAGAGCGCGCCGAGGTTTTGGACGTGTGGTCCGATCCTTCCGTAGTACCGAGGCGTGCGGGACTCGATCTTTTGCGCACATTGTTCGGGATGGCGTATTTTTCAAATCGTCAAGTGCTTGACCATATGGGTTGGCGCGTGGGATGTAAGGACTTTCGCCCATGAACGATTGGCGACCAGGAAAACACAGTTCCGAGAGCTATCCAGCGCATGTGGAGTTGGAAGTTGACGTCTGCATCATCGGCGCCGGCGCCGGGGGGAGTGCTGCGGCTGCGGCACTCACGGGGGCGGGGCTAACAGTTGCGGTTCTGGAGGAGGGGAGCCACTGGCGACCGTCGGATTTCCGCCAGGAAACCAGCTTCGCGTTCAAGCACCTCTACCAAGAGCGGGGCATGCGCGTGACACGAGGCAATGTGGTCATGCCTCTTCCGGGTGGGCGCGGAGTGGGTGGGAGCACGCTCATCAATTCGGCGATTTGTTTTCGAACGCCACCTTCGGTGATGAAGGAGTGGCGCGAACAGTACGGGTGCGAGCGGGTCACCGATGATCGATTCAACGGCTACTTTGACCGGATCTGGAAAACGATCGGTGTGACCGTGAATCCCGTCGCGGTCCAACGCAACAACAACCTGATCTTCAAGCAAGGGGCGGAGGCTCTCGGCCTCAAAGGCGAGTTTATGGCACGTTCCGCGCCTGGATGCGTGGGTTGCGGGATCTGCCAGTACGGTTGCCCGACGGGTGGGAAGTTCTCGGTTGACCGTACCTTTATGGCCGAGGCCTTGGGCACCAATCTCGTCGGCGTGTACGCCGATTGCCGAGTAAGCAAGGTGGAAACCGTTGGTGATCGGGTGGTGGCGGTCTCCGGGCAGACCTTGCATCCGGATTCGCAGCGTCCACAGGGCTCCATCCGCGTTTCGGCGAAGACCTTTGTGTTGTCGGCGGGACCCATCGGAAGCCCGCTGTTCTTGTTGGCCAACGGCTTGGCGGACAGCACGCACTGTGGGCAACACATGGTTGTCCACCCTACCTGCGGCCTTTTAGCTAGGTTTGAGCAAGAGATACGTCCGTGGAGTGGGGTCACCCAAGGCTATTATGTGGACTGCTGGGAAAAGGGGTTTCTGCTTCAGACCTATTCCGTGACCCCCGACCAGTATTTCCTGTTGCTCCAAACCCGTATTGGAAAGGAGACCTTGGAGTATTTGTCGAACCTTTCCCACATTGCGAGTGCCGGGTCGCTGGTGCACGACACGGACAGCGGCGGTTCGGTGCGTCAAACGCCGCTCGGTCCGGATCTCTACTATCACTTTGGCGAGGGCGACAAGAGTCGGCTCATGGCGGGTACGAGGCTTTGTGCCGAGGTTTTCTTGGCCGCAGGGGCGCTGGAAGTCATGCCGGCGATGCAGATCGGCCGCACGATCAAGACCAAGGCCGACATTCTGTCTGCGATACCTGATGATTTACCGGCGAACAAACTCCTGCTGTATGCGTCTCATCCGATGGGGACCTGCCGCATGGGAGCGAGCCGAGAGACGTCCGTGATCGACGCCTCCGGGAAGGTGTGGGATTGGGCCAACCTCCATGTGGCCGATGCAAGCATGTTTCCGACCAGCCTGGGCGTCAATCCGCAGGTGACCACCATGGCCATGGGCCTGATGGTGGGCGAGGCGATCGCCCACGGGAGCTAGGGTGGCTCACGCCGCTGGAATAAATCCGCGTTGACGCAAGTCTTGGACCAATTGATAAGCGCATTCATCGACGTCGCGGTTTTCGGTGTCGAGGGTGATTTCCGGCGCCATTGGCACTTCATAAGGGGCGGAAATACCTGTGAATTCTGGAATCTGGCCCGCTCGTGCCTTTTTGTAGAGACCCTTCGGATCGCGTGCTTCGCAGGCTTCGAGGCTGGTTGACACGTGAACTTCTATGAATCGGCCCGGAAGGTTGAGCGAACGCGCGAGATCTCGATCCTCGCGATAAGGAGAGATGAACGCGGTAATGCACACCGTGCCTGCGTCCGCAAACAATTGGGCCACCGCACCTACCCGCCGAATGTTCTCAGCGCGATCGGCGGGGGAGAAACCAAGATCCTTGTTGAGCCCCATGCGCAGGTTGTCCCCGTCGAGCACATAAGCGGTCACCTTACGCTCCAGAAGCAGCTGCTCTAAACGGCGAGCAATGGTGGACTTTCCGGAGGCGGACAATCCGGTGAGCCAGAGCACGCACCCTTTTTGGCCAAGGATGCCCTCGCGCTCGTCCGAGGTGACGTTTGCTCCGTGCCAAGTCAGATTACTGGATTTCGGTGATGTCATGATGCCTCCGGTTGCAGCGGCGGTATCCTAGCAGAGATCGAACCGCCACCGGCGGGGTGTGATACTCTTGGTAACTACCGTTTGGCGGTGGACACGGAGGCTTGTGGTGGTGACGGTGGCGCTGGACGCGATGGGGGGAGACCACGGCGTGGTGGCGACGGCGCACGGTGTAGCGCAGTTGTCCCGCGAGGACGTCGACGTTCACGTTTTTTTGGTGGGAGATCTCGCGCAATTGGGGCCGGCTCTCGACGGAGTGGCCTACGATCCAACGAAGATTACGTTGGTTCATGCGGAGGGATCCGTCGCCATGTCCGATGACCCGCGTGAAGCTTTGGACCGCCTTCCCCGGTGTTCGATCTTGACCGCAGCGAAATTGGTTCGGGATGGCGATGCGAAAGCGTTGGTATCTGCTGGACATACGGGCGCAACCATTCTTGCGTCCGCCCGATGTTTTGAGCGCTTACCTGGTATCCGACGTTCGGCTTTGGCGGCGGTATATCCAACCGAAGCGAAGCATGGTCCGCGGGGCGATCCATTTGCGTTGATGTTGGATGTGGGCGCGACGCTGATCGCTTCTGAGGACGATCTCGTTGGCTTTGCATTGATGGGATCGGCGTACTCATCGGTTATTTCCGAGATCGCTTCGCCTCGGGTAGCGTTGCTGTCCAACGGCAGCGAGCCTAACAAGGGCACGCCGGCGATCATTGAGGCGCATCGACGACTAAAGGCCGGTCCGTTGTTGTTCGCCGGCAATGTGGAAGGGCTGGATATCCCGCGCGGAACGGTCGATGTGGTCGTTTGCGATGGGTTTTTAGGAAATGTGGTCTTGAAGATGTTGGAAGGCTTTGGCGAAGTGATGAACGATGTGGCGCGACAAGCGGCGGCGCGAAGCCTGCAATGGCGCCTTGGTCTTTCGATGTTGGGGGGAGGGATCCGCGAATTGAAGCGGATGACCGACTGGAATTCTTACGGGGGGGCGCCGTTGCTCGGATTTGACCAAGTGGTGATCAAGGCGCATGGGCGCTCTGAAGCTCGTGCGATCCGCAATGCCGTTAAGGTGGCCGCCAAAGCGGTACGCGGCGATCTGATCGGGCGAATCCGCAACGGCCTCGATCAGTGGCCAAATGGAGGTTTGTCTTGAGCGATCCGGATGTTCCGAAAGATCCTTGGTCGCAACGGACCAAGGATGCTTGGTTTTTTGGCTTCCTAACGGTTTCTGCGCTCGCGGTGGCCTACCTCTTCTCGCCCTTTGCATACACCCTGTTGTTTGCGACGGTGGTGGTGGTCGTCACTTGGCCGGTGTATCGCTGGTTTTTGGCCAAGATGGGTGGGCGTTCGTTTTTTGCAGCGCTCGCCACCACCGGTGTGTTGGCGCTGATCGTGTTCGGACCGGTGGGGTACATGGTGTACCTGTTCGTCGAACAGGCATTGTCTGCTGTGCAAGCAGCGAATGACGCGATTCAGGCCGGGAAGCTCGCCGACGCCGCGAGCTGGTTTGTGGCGCTTCCGCAGAATGAGATGATCCCCGAGTGGATTCGGGACTTCCTTCCAAAAGAAGACGAACTCGCTCCGATGATCGCTGAGCCGCTGAAAACTGCGGCGTTGAATGCGTTGGACTGGGGCCGGAAGTCGGTGCCCACCTTGCTGAATTCGACGATGAATGCTGGCATTGAAGTAGTGATTTTCGTATTCGCGGTCATTTCCATGTACATGGAAGGGCCTCGTGTCCTGCAGGCGTTCAAGAACCTGTCCCCGATGGATG
>SXGS01018901.1_pt1 | contig 16428 bp, 5 predicted proteins | sample 3174681 | NCBI WGS metagenome assembly SXGS01 (sample SAMN11356861, study PRJNA531348) | freshwater metagenome | isolation source: freshwater sample F1-80 | place: China: Fuxian Lake, Yuxi | collected 2017-12-25 | reverse complement strand
TACGAAGACTATGGCCTGCTCAATCTCGCAAGTTCGATCCGTCGCAAACCTCTGTGGGCGACACCACGCTAATCTGGTCGGAGAGCCGGATGCGGGAGACCCGCACGTCCGGTTCGACGAGCGGGAAGTGGAACCGGAGCCTCACACGCCACCGCGCCTCTTCTCGACTCTACTACTCAGTCCCCGCGACTTTTAGCCATGAATCAACTTTCGAAGATCTGTCAGCACTTTCGGAATCTCTCGGTACGGGTCGGCTTCCTCGTATTCCAACACGACGTACCCACGATAGTTCGCCTTGCGGAGAATCTCGATGACTCGGCCCAGATCGGCCGGTTCTTTCTTCTTCGTGCTGTCGCGCATGATCGCCACCTTGACCTGTGCGTTGATGGCATACGGCGCGATCTGCTCCAGCTCGGCATACGGTTCGTCCGAATAAAAATTGCCACCGTCCAGATTCACTCCAAACCACGGCGACGGCGAGACTGCTTTGACGATCTTCAGCAGTTGCTTGGCAGTGCCGGTGATGCCGCCATGATTTTCCAGCGCGAGGAACACACCTTTTTCGGCGGCGTACTCCAACGACTGGTTGATGCCTGCGACGCAGCGTTCAAAGGACGCGGCCTCGGTCTCTCCCTTCGGCACGTTGCCGGCGAAGATGCGAATCACCGGTGCGCCCATCGTCGCCGAGTGGTCGATCCACTCGCGAGTCGATTTGATCTGCTTGTCCCATTCTTCGCCGGCCGGCTTGCAGAAATCGTTGCCGATCGCCGTGCCGGAAACGTCCAAGCCCAGCCGGAAAGTCTGCTCTTTGATCGCGATCAGGTACGCCTGCGAAAACTCCTTTGGGAAGTAGTACGAGGTCAACTCGGTGCCATCCAGATTCTGGTCGGCGCAAAACTGAATGAAGTCTTCCAGCCGCATCTTAGCCGTCGCGAGTTGCTCCGCCGTGCCGCGGTTCGGCAAGAACTTGTTGAACGAGTACGCCGCCAGGCTGAGCTTCATGTGGCACTTGCCGTTTCGAGCAGGCGGCTCGGCGGCGAGTGACGGCTTGCTGATCGCGAGCGCCGCTGCGCCGGCGAATCCGCACTGACTGAGAAACTGGCGACGAGATTTGGGGGAGAAATTCATGGGAGACTCCGAAGTTTTGTGATGCACGCGGCTCGCGTGCGACAGGCTTTGGATGGCGATGTTGCAGATTGACCGGCGGTCGCACGCGAGCCACGTGCGCCACAGGACGACCGCCACAAAGTACCGTCAGTTGCCGCCGCTGGCGACCAAGGCGAACCATTCGCTGGCCAAGCGGGCTGGCGTGTCGAGATGTCTGGTGTAGCCCGTGTTCGCGCCAGAAACCAATTCCAGATGCAGACGTGACTGCGGCGTCTGCAATTGTCGAACAACTTCCGGGACAGACGCGAAGGCGGGAGACGACTCGACCGATGCGGTGCCGACAATCAAGAGCGTCGGGCAAGACAGGCGCGGCAACAGGGGAACGAAGTCGTAGTCGTCGTGTGGGCCGTACTTGGCCAGGTATCCCGCCGCCGTGAGCCACAACGGTAGCGGCTGTATGACGAGCATCAATTCGTCACCGCGCCCACATTCGACCAGTTCGGTCGCTCGGCGAAAGTGATCGCGAAATGGGGCGGCCTGCGGCGAAGATTGCCACTCGGCATGACAGAAGCGCGGCGGCGAGACTCCGACCACGGCAACGACGTTGAGGTGCGGATCGTGAGCTTGAGAAAAAATCGCCTTCACGCCCCCCATGCTGTGACCAACCAGCACGACGTGTGAAAAGTCGCGGCGAATTAACTCATCGACCCAACCTCGCAGGTCATACACACAGTCGGAAATCAACTCGAAGGCCGCTCCGCTGCTCAGCGAACTGATGATGTCGTGCCCGCGAGTGTTGACCCGCGCCACCGAATGACCGCCGCGAACGAGCTGCTCCGCGAATGTTTGCAGGAGACCGGACGAATAGAAGTTGCTGCCCGTCCCATGCACGAGCAGCCAAGCCGTGCTTGTTGATGACGCGGTCGGACTTTCTGGCCGCTGCAAACTGCCGTCGAGCAGAACTCCGTCGGCGGTTTTTGTCTGGATCAGCTCCACGTTCATGAACTCCTCGTTCCTTTTGTACCCAACGCGGCCTTGAATGAAGTGTTTTTGCGAGCGGCAGGGCGTCAGCCCTCCGAGAGATTCCATCTGCTTGGACTCGGAGGGCTGACGCCCTGCCGCTCGCCGAATTGCCGATTGAGACCGAGTTGGCAATTTGGGAAGACATGTCCGAATAAAAAGAGCTTGCCGGTTTTGCCGATTCAGTCCTCTGGGTTTGCCGTTCGGATTGGGGTTCGGTTGCCGGTCACAGAGACGCTTCCGGTCGCGCCCCAATTTTTCGTTTATGCCGGTTATGCCCGTCGATGACCAATCTGCGAACTCGTTTTGTTCCGAAATGTCAGCCAATTGGGCGCAGCCAGCAAGACTGGAACGGCCGGAAGAACTGACACAGACGGAACGGTCGGCAAAGTTTACAGGGAGGTCAACGTGAAGCGTTCAACGTGGCTCAAGAGTTTTTGGGATTCCGCTCGGTCCGCCAATCGTCGGCGTGGACCAAGTGTGAAGCCTGCCGCCCAGGCGGAAGTGATGGAACCGCGGCAGCTCTTGTCGTCGAGCGGGCTGTTCATCGCCGCGACGGGCGAGTTGAACCTTCTTCTGGGCAGCAAGGACAACGTGCGCGTCAGTTCTGTGGCTGGCAGCGTGCTGGTCGAGACTTCGGTCGGCACCGGCAGCTACTCGCCGCTGTTGAGCATCGGGGCCGTGAACTCCGCCAGCGTGCAATCGCTGGTGGTCGTCGGTGGCGACGACTCGAACACGATTGATTTGAGTGGCGTGACGGCTGCGGCGTTCACAGCGTTGACGTCGATCAGCGTCGATGCCGCCAACGGTCACGACTCGATCACTGGCAGTCTGGATCTTGCGGACAGCATCATCGGCGGCCACGGAAACGACACGATCGACGGGCAGGGCGGCGATGATTCGATCGTCGGCGGCGACGGCAACGATTCGATCATCGGCGGCGATGGTCTCGACACGATTCTTGGTGGAGACGGACAAGACTCGATCACCGGCGACGCGGGGAACGATTCGGTCGATGCCGGCAACGGCGACGACACGGTCTCTGGCGGCGATGACAACGACAGCATCTCGGCCGCCAACGGTGAAGATTCTCTGAATGGCGATGCCGGCGACGACACGCTCAACGGCGACGGTGGGACCGACACGATCCTGGGCGGTACTGGGGCCGACTCGCTGCTTGGCGGTGCTGACAATGACTTGATGTTTGCTGAAGACGAGACCGGCATCTCGGCTGGGACCACGACATCGCTGAGCGTCTTTTCGACGGACTTCAATAGTGGTGTGCCGGCTCAACTTTCGGGTGCGACGACACTCGCTGCGGTCCAAGGGTATGCGGGATTGGGAACGGGAGCTGATGTCTTTGGTGGGAATCTGCTTCAAAATGACACTGGCGCAGCACAGGCAAATCCCGGGACAACGCCACAAACACCGACCACCTTAACTCTCACAAATTTGCCGGCACACACAAGCATCGACCTCAATTTTCTGTTGGCAATCATCAATAGTTGGGATGGACTGGCACTGAATGCCAACAACTCTCCGGATTTCTTCAATGTCCGTGTTGATGGCGTTTTGCTCTTCCACAACGCCTTTGAGAACATCAGCGCCACTGGAACGAGCCAAGATTATCTTCCGCCAACTGGCGTTCAACTTGCCACTCGTCCGTTTGCTGACTTGGGCTTTCCACTTCCGAATCCTGGCCCGGGTGCAACTCTCGATGGTGCGTATGACCTCGGGTTGGATCCGCAATTTGACAACATTCCTCACACCGCGAGCACGTTGACAATCGACTTTTTCGCTGACGGTGCTGGCTTTGAAGGTGGTACGAACGAATCCTGGGGCATCGACAATCTCCAAGTGACGCTCAACGGCTTGGCTCTTGGTGGCGACACGTTGATTGGAAACGGCGGCCATGACACGCTCGTCGGTGCTGGCGGCGATGATGTGATCAACGGCAGCGCGGGGAACGACTCCATCACCGGCAACGCGGGCAATGATGTGCTCAATGGCGAGGCGGGGAATGACGAACTGAACGGCGGGGACGGCAACGACTCAGTCTTCGGTGGGTCCGGCAACGATTCGCTGAATGGTGGCACGGGGAATGACGTGCTCTCTGGCCAGGCGGGCAATGACTCGCTGGTTGGTGGCGGTGATGCGGACAGTCTCAACGGCGGCGCGGGGAATGACTTCTTGACCAGCGTCACTCAGTCGGTGTCCATCGTGAGTGCGATCACGATTGCGACCGAAGGAAACAGCGGGACGAGCAACGCTTCGTTTGTTGTGAACCTGTCGATCCCGTCGGCGAACACCGTGACGGTCGATTTCGCGACTCAGGATGGAACGGCCACGGCCGGAATGGATTACCAAGCGGTCACCGGCACGGTCACGTTTGCTCCCAACCAAACCAGTCAGACCATTTTGGTGCCGATCATCGGTGACACGATTGACGAGGTTGATGAAACCTTCACCGTCGTGCTGAGCAATCCCACCAACGTGCTCTTGGGGCAGTCGAGTTCCACCGCCACGATTACGGATGACGACGCGGCCCCACCGGCGCTCTTCGATCTTCAAATCGTATTCTCGGGCGGATTGACCCCGAGCCAACAAGCGATCTTCACCGCGGCCGAGTTGCGTTGGGAAAGCATCATCACTGGCGACGTTCCCGATGTGGTCGTTCCCGGTTTCGGTCAGATCGACGACCTGCAAATTGACGCGAGCGGTGTGCCGATTGATGGTCCTGGCGGAATTCTGGGGCAAGCGGGTCCCGATTTCCTGCGTCCCGGCAGTTCGCTGCCCGCTCATGGTCGCATGCAATTTGACACCGCCGACCTGGCAGCTTTGGAGGCGAGTGGCCAACTTCAGGACACGATCTTGCACGAGATGGCTCACGTCTTGGGCTTCGGTACGATTTGGTCGAACTTGGGCCTGTTGCTCAACCCGTCGTCACAAGGGGGGACCAATCCACGATTCACCGGCGCTCAAGCCACTCAAGAGTTCAATGCTCGCTTCGGGCAGAATGGGACCGACGTGCCGGTGGAAGCGACGGGCGGGCAGGGGACGGCTGACGGTCACTGGCGCGATTCGATCTTCAACAACGAACTGATGACCGGTTTCATCAACACTCCCGGTCCGAATCCACTCAGCCGCATCACGATCGCACAGTTCGCGGACTTGGGATATCAGGTGGACTTTACTCCGGCCGACTCCTATCTCGTGGCACCTCCCAATCCAGGGAATCCTTCCGGCGGTCTTCCGATCAACAATCTGATTGTGACTCGGCCCACGACGCAGGTGTTGCCGACATCGGCAATCGTCCCGCCGTCCAAGTTGTTGACGACGGGCGGCTTGGGAGTCACGACCACCACGTTGTCGCGCGGGGCCGATGTGAACGCGAGTCAGTTGGCCAGCACTCAAGGCGAGGTGGCGATCGCCGTGAATCCGACGAATCCGCAGAACGTCGTGGTGATGGCGAACGGCGGCACGAGCGACTCGGGCGCACAATTCATCGCGAATTCCACGGACGGTGGAGCGACCTGGACAATCCGTCCGCTGGGCTTCGGTCAAGACAATTCTGGTTCTTCAAACTCGGTTCGATTTGATGGCGCGCTGGTCTTCGATCGGTTCGGCAATCTGCATGTGACCTACATGACAGCCAACTTGTCCAACGGCAACTTGGCGATCCTGTACGGCTTCAGCGCGGATGGTGGCACTTCTTTCGTGACTCAAGTCCTCAGTTCAGCGGGCGGCGTCGATAAACCGTGGGTCGCGACCGGCCCCGATGCGGCGAATCCGGCGAATGAAGCCGTGTATGTGACCTACAGCGAAGGGGGAAATATGTCCGTGCGAGGCGCGGTCGTCACGGGGGCGGGAGCAGCGGCGCTAGGTGCGTTTTCGACGGCCGCCGTTTTCAGCACCGTCGGCAACTACGCTGTTCCCAGTGTGGGGCCCAATGGCGAGTTCGTGGTGAGTTGGCAGAATCCGTCTGGCGGGCAAAGCTCGGGAATTTGTCAGTTCGATCGCGACCTGGACGGTCTCGTCGGCGGCTTGACGTTTGGTCCCGATACCGTGATTTCGACGACCAACTTTGGTGGATTCGACTACATTCCCGCCACGCCCGACCGCAGTTCGTTCGCGAGTCCGTACGTCGTCTATGACCTGAGCAACGGAGTTCACCGGGGCCGGTTGTACGCCGCCTACGCGGATGAAATCATCGACGAGAGCGACAACTCTGACATCTTCGTGCGGTTCTCGGACGACAATGGCACCACATGGAGCGCACCGGTGCGCGTCAACGACGATGCGACGGTCAACAGCCAGTTCTTCCACAACATCAGCGTGGACCCCGTCACGGGAAATGTGTTTCTGAGTTGGTATGACGCTCGCAACGACGTGGGCGTTGGAGGGATCAACTCGGACGGTGTCCCGAATACCGACGTGCAGTATTTCGCGTCGGTGAGCATCGATGGCGGCCTGTCCTTCTTGCCGAACTTGCAGGTCAGTGCCGGAGCGTCGAATCAAGCTCGCGACGTCAACGATCTGGGAGGCAACGACTTCGGCGACTACACCGGCATCGCCGCGTACAACGACGTGGCGTATGTCGTGTGGGTCGATAACTCGAACTCGACCGGAAACAACCCTGGCGGGACGGCCACGTTCGAGGTCTACACCAACACCGTGACTTTGACGACGACCACGACTGGCGGCGGCGGTGGCGGCGGCGGTTCATTGGTCGACCTGGGGGACACGATGGTCGGCGGCGAGGGGGACGACACGATTGTCGGCGCGGATGGCAACGACACGATCAGCGGACAGGCGGGCAATGACTCGCTGCTGGGCGGAGTGGGGAACGATTCGATCCTCGGCGGAGCGGGGCTTGACACGCTCGATGGCCAGGCGGGCAACGACACGCTCGACGGACAAGGGGGGAGCGATACGGTCTTCGGTGGCGACGGAGACGACACATTCCACTTCAAGCCGAACGGCAGCGGCTTCGAGACGATCGACGGTGGCGAGGGGCTGAACACCGCTCAGGTAGACGGCACGGCTTCCGCCGACACGATGGTCGTGGGAGCCACCGGCAGCGCGCTGACGGTGACGGCGGGTGCGAGCACACTGATCGTCACCGGGCGCTTGCAGAACGTGATCATCGATGGCTTGGGAGGCGACGACACGATCACGGTCGGCAATGTCAACACCGTTGGATTCCTACAACTGGCCGTCCACGGCGGCAACGGCAACGACCATCTGACCGCGGCCGGAGCAGAGATCGGAATCGTGCGATTGTCGCTGAACGGGGACAACGGCAACGACACGCTGATCGGCTCGAATGGCAACGACACGCTGGACGGCGGCGCGGGGAACGATGCGGCCAACGGCGGTGCGGGCAACGACACGATTCGCGGCGGAGCCGGTAGCGATCAGATGGGCGGCGGGCTGGGGAATGACTCGATCGACGGCGGCGACGGCAACGACTCCGCCAACGGCGACGCGGGGAACGACAGCGTTTTCGGCGGCAACGGCAACGACAATCTCAAGGGAGCCGACGGTGCCGACACGCTCGATGGTGGAGCCGGCAACGACAATCTCAACGGCATGGCCGGCGACGATTCGCTGCTCGGCAACGTCGGCAAAGACGCGCTCACGGGCGGAGCCGGCAACGACACGCTCGACGGCGGTCGTAATGACGACACGATCAGCGGCAATTCCGGAGACGATCTAATCCGTGGCGATCACGGCAACGACGCCATCGATGCCGGCGACGGCAACAACACGGTCAACGGCGGCGACGGCAATGACACGATCCTCGCCAGCGACGGTCAAGACTTACTCAATGGCGGCGACGGTCACGACCAGATCAACGCGGGCAACGGCAACGACATGATCACCGGCAGTGACGGCAATGACACCCTCTTGGGAGGTTCCGGCAACGATGTGATCCTCGCCGGCGATGGAAATGACTTCATCAACGGCCAAGGGGGCACGGACACGATCGGCGGCAATCAAGGACTCGATGTGATTGTTGATCCCGTGAATGAGATCGACGAGCAGTTTGTGTTGTCCGCAGCGTTGCTGTCGGCGCTGCAAGCGAACTAGGGATTAGGGGCGAGGGGTCAGGGGTTAGGAATTCAGAATTCGGCGAGCGTGGCTACTTGAGAAACCACTCGATGCCAGGGAGGGCAGTCGTGATTTTTTCAAACGTTTGGAATCGTCTGCGTGGTCAGGATGTTCGTCGCCAGCGCGTTCGGCTGTCACCGGCAGCCCCGGCGGCGGTCGAGTCGCTGGAGACTCGGCAGATGCTGTCCACTTCGACGTTGTTCATTCCGGCCACCGGAGAACTCAACATCGAGCTGAACAACCGCGACAGCGTGCGAGTCAGTTCGGTGAGCGGTTCGGTGGTGATTGAAGTGGCGACCAATGGCGGCGGATACACTCCGACGTCGGCCATCGGAACGCTCGCCTCGTCGAGCGTGTTGTCGCTGGTTGTGCTCGGCGGTGATGACTCGAACACGATTGACCTGAATGGTGTGACGTCGGCGGCGTTCACTGGGCTGACATTGATCTTGGTCGATGCGGCCAATGGGAACGACACGATCATCGGCAGTCCGGACTTCGGCGACAGCATCAACGGCGGCAACGGCGACGACAACATCTCCGGCCAAGGGGGTGCCGACAGCATTCTTGGCGGAGACGGCAACGATACGATTCTTGGAGGCACTGGCAACGACACCATCAACTCCGGCGATGGTGATGATTCGGTGCTCGGCGAGGATGGCAATGATGTGGTCACGCTCGGCAACGGGCAGGACACGCTCAGCGGCGGCAACGATGACGACAGTTGCGTGGCCGGAAACGGTCAGGATTCGCTCGACGGAGATTCCGGCAACGACACGCTCAATGGCGACGGCGGGACTGACACCGTCAACGGTGGAGTCGGCAACGATTCGATCCTCGGCGGTGAATTCGCTGACATTCTCAACGGCGACGCTGACAACGACACGATCAACGGCCAGGGGGGCAATGACAGCATCGACGGCGGAACGGGCAACGACAGTCTGATCGGAGTCGGCGGCAACGACACGCTGCTGGGCAACGACGGCAACGACATGATCAATGGTGGAGCGGGAGCGGACTCGCTGGTGGGAAATGACGGCGACGACACGATCCAGGGTGGTGCCGGCAACGACTCCATCTTTGGTGACGGCGCGGACGTTTCGAGTATTCAAACCGGCAACGACTCCATCAACGGGCAATCCGGCAACGACTCGGTCGTCGGCGGCCGTGGTGGCGACACTCTGATCGGCGGAGCGGGCGATGATCTGGTCGCGAGCACATTCACCGAAGTGATTGCAGCGCCTCCGGCCGCGCCTTCACCAGCCCCTGCGCCGTTGCCGGTCACCGTCCCGAATGTTCCGCCGACCGGGCAGCCGGACACCGGCACGTCGACCGGCGGTAACCCGGTCACGATCGACATTGTCTCGAACGACAGCGACACCGACGGCGTGCTGGACTATTCCAGCGTGCTGATCGCGACGCCACCCGCGAACGGCACGGCCGTCAGTCTGGGGAACGGACTGCTGACGTACACGCCGAACGTTGGCTTCAGCGGCACCGACACGTTCACCTACACGATCGCCGATGATGACGGAGCGCTCAGCGCGCCTATCGCTGTGACGATCACGGTCGTCGGGACCGATGGCACCGGCGATCTGATTCTCGGCAGCGACGGCGATGACACGCTGGTTGGCGCGGCCGGTGACGACACGATCAATGGACAGAATGGGAACGATTCCGTCCTCGGAGGTATCGGGAACGACTCGCTCTTTGGTGGGCAAGGCCAGGATACGCTCGATGGTCAAGCGGGCAACGACACACTGGATGGCCAGGGAGGCGATGACTCGCTGATCGGCGGCGACGGCAACGACACGATCGTCTCAGCCGGTACGGGTGCGGGCAATGACACGGTCGATGGCGGCGATGGCTTCAACGGCATCGTGGTCAACGGCAACAACAGCGCCAACACGATCGAGATCACGGCTCCGGATGGCGTCATTACCGTCACGAATGGCGGGGCCTCGATTGAAGTCGGAGCGAACATTCAAGCGGTCACGGTCAATGGCTTGTTCGGCGATGATCTTCTCACAGTCGGCGATCTGTCGGCGGTGGAGCAAATGCTGATCGTCGTCAACGGCGGCGACGGGAATGACTCGATCACTGCGTTGGGGTCGAACATTGGCAGCGTGCGTCTGTTGCTCAATGGCGAAAACGGCAACGACACGATCAACGGTTCCGAAGGAGCCGACTCGATCAACGGCGGTGCCGGCCACGACGTGGCCAACGGCCGAGGGGGCAATGACAGCGTTTCCGGCGGCGACGGCAATGACAACCTGGCCGGCGGAGCGGACAACGACACCGTCCTCGGCGGCAACGGCAACGACTTCCTCACCGGACAGACCGGTGACGACAGCATGTTGGGGGGAGATGGCAACGACACGCTACGAGGCTTCGAGGGAGCCGACACGCTGCTCGGTCAAGTGGGTGACGACGTACTCAACGGCATGGACGGCGATGACTCGGTCCTGGGTGGCGTGGGCAAGGATCAATTGACCGGTGACGCCGGCACGGACACGCTCGACGGCGGTCGCAACGACGACACGATCAGCGGCGGCTCCGACAACGACCTGATTCGTGGTGATCACGGCAACGACGTGATTGACGCGGGTGACGGCGACGACACCGTCAACGGCGGCGACGGACACGACACGATCACCGCCGGCATCGGTAATGACCTGCTCAATGCCGGCGATGGCAACGATTACGTCAATGGCGGTGCCGGGAACGACACCGTGGTTGGCGGCGACGGCAACGACTCCCTCTTCGGCGGCAGTGGCATCGACCAGATCCTGGGAGGCGACGGTGACGACTTCATCAACGGCCAAGGGGGAACCGACACCATCGCCGGAAACCAAGGTCTCGACACGATCATCGACCCCGTTACGGAGATCGACGAACAGTTCGTGTTGTCAGCAGCCCTCATCCTGCTGCTAGACGCGGCGTAGGTTGCATGATTTTCGATTGACGATTTTTGATTTTCGGTTCTCCGCCATTTGTGTTGATTTGACGGAGGTGTCACGCAAAGGCGCGAAGTCGCAAAGAAGAAGAATCCCAAAATATCGTCAGTGCTTTGCGTCTTCGCGTCTTTGCGTGAGTCTTCTTCCACAAATGCGTTTTTCAACTGGAATGGCGGAGAGCTTGATTTTCGATTGAACCGTCGGCCCCGGCGGAGGATCCTCCGTTGGTTCATCCGGCACGACATGCCGCAACATCAAACAGCCCCGGTCACGCCCATGACCGGGGCTGTTTTGTTTTTGGGAGGAAAGATTGGTTATCTGGATTCCAATAAAAAGCTGCGCTCATTTCGGGGAGGGCGAGGCTCCTGCCGAGCCGGGTCGGAGAGAACGCGTGATTCACCCACCGGCTCGGCGGGAGCCTCGCCCTCCCGAACAAGGCGCGGTTTTCAATTGGGAACCGGATTATTGGTCAGTTGGAAATAGCCAATCACCAATAATCAATGACCAATTCCCCCATGCTTCGCCCCCTCGACCTTGACGATCCTACCGCCCGCGCCGGTCGTGCCTGATCTGCACAACATGCCTGAGCTAACGACCCGGCACGGTTTTATCGCGCGTGACGAGGGCCAGCGCCGATAGCACAACCGGAAGGACCGTGTCTTGCGCTTCGATCGTTGTCGCCGTCAGGTCGGTTAAGACCTGAACCACAGCTACGACGAGCAAAACCGGTGAAACCAGACCGTGCTCAAGGAGGAGTCGATCGTGCGCATCACATCATGGCTGAAAAGCTGGTCCGCCGGGGCGGATCGGCGTCGCGGGTCTCAGATCTCTCGGAATCGAGTGCGGTCGCAGGCTGCGGAGAATCTGGAATGCCGCTGTCTCCCCGCGGCAAATGTGCTGCTCATCGGCGGCACGGAATTGAACATCTCGTTGAGCAGTGGGTACGCGGTCAGCGTCAGCGCGAGTGCGGGGCAAGTCGTCGTGTCGACCGGACCGACCGGCGGAACGCTCACTCCGACACCCTTCCTGGGGTCGGTCAACGCCAGCGTCATTCAGTCGATCGTCATCACCGGCGACGACGATGTGAACGCCATCAACTTGGGGAGCGTGCTGGCCGCGGACTACACCGCGCTGATCAGCATCGTGGTTGATGCGGGCAATGGAGACGACTCGCTGACCGGCAGTCCGGATTTCGCGGACAGTCTGTTCGGTGGCGACGGCGATGACACGATTCTCGGTCAAGGGGGGAATGACACGCTCGACGGCGGCGACGGAAGAGACTCGATCGATGGCAGCACCGGCGGCGACACAATTCTCGGCGGTGACGGTGCCGACCAACTGATCGGTGGTGACGGCGACGATTCGATCAACGCGGGCAACGGTTCGGACAACGTCGATGGCGGAATCGGAAACGACACCGTCATGGGAGCCAACGGCGAGGACACGATCAACGGTGGCGACGGACTTGATTTCCTCAACGGCGACGGCGGCGCAGACACGATCAACGGGGGACTCGACAGCGATTCGATTCTCGGCGGCGAGTTCGGGGACTTGCTGCACGGAGACGAAGGCAACGACACCATCGACGGCCAATCTGGCAACGACTCGATCAACGGCGAGATCGGAGCCGACTCACTGGTGGGTGGAACCGGCAACGACGAGATCAACGGCAACGCCGACAACGACACACTCAATGGGAATGCTGGAACCGATTCGATCTTCGGCAACGCGGGAGACGACTTGATTTTCGGTGGATCGGGAAACGATTCCATCGAAGGCAACGAAGGCAACGACACCGCTTCCGGACAGACGGGGAACGACACCATTTTTGGTCAGGCAGGGCGCGACTCGCTGACCGGCAACGAAGGCAACGACCTCATTGTGACCGGGACGGATGCGGCGACTGTTGTGCCGAACATCGCGATCTCCGCAGGCAGCCTGCTCGAGGGGAACGGTGGCCTCAGTACGATGCTGTTCTACGTGCAGTTGTCACAGGCCTCGACGAATGTCGTCACCGTGGACTTCACGACCTCGGACGGCACGGCCACCACGGCCGACAACGATTACCTCTTCTCCAACGGCCCGCCGGTGACATTCCAGCCCGGCGACACCTTGGAGATCATTTCAATTTCGATTGTCGGAGACGGCACAGAGGAACCGGACGAGACATTCAACGTCACCCTGAGCAATCCGACAAACGGAGTCATCGGCACCGCGGTGGGCGTCGGTACGATCCGCAACGAAGACCCGCGCGCTGGTGGAATTCAAGTCGCGCAAGACACCAACGCGGGGGCGCTAATCAACGCTTTGCTCGGTACCAATGGTGCCGGCATCACCATCAACAGCGTAACGTTGGATAGCCGGACGGGCATCAATTTCCTGACGGGACTTCCAGCGACCTCCTCCGGAATCTTCACTGTCGGACAACAGGCGGAATACAACCTCGTTCGCGGAGGCATCATCCTGAGCACGGGCGACGTTGCCGATTACGACGCTGGTCCAGACAGCTCACCCTTCAATTCAACCTCTTACAGCACACCTGCGACCGCTGCGCAAGAGGCATTGCTGCAACCGATCACAGGACTCAGCAGCCACAATGACGTCACGCAATTGACGATCAATTTTGACCTGCAACCGGGATTCGACACGCTGTTCTTTGAATTGGCCTTCGGCTCGGAAGAATGGCCCGCTTTCGTCGGCTCGTTCGTCGATGGTTTCGGGCTCTACGTAAACGGCACAAACATCGCGCAGGTCAACGGCGCACCGGTCAACATCGACCATCCGCAGATGGCAGCGATTCCGGGCACGGAACTCAACGGAATGTTGGCTCCGAACGGTGATGCGCGATTGCTGTTCCAGATCAATCTCGGATTGGGAGCCACGAACAATACACTCGATATCATCATCGCCGACGCTCTTGATTCGGCCCTCGACACGACGGTCTACATGTCGTCACTGGGTGCGGCCGATCCAGGCAACCTGCCACCACCCCCTCCACCCGCTCCGCCATCGGCACCTCCTCCGCCCGCTCCGGGGACCGAGGATGACACGGCGTTTGGCAGTGACGGCGACGACACGATCTTCGGGTCCGGTGGCTTCGACTTGCTCAACGGCAACGCGGGGAATGATTCGATTCTCGGCGGTGAAGGGAACGACACGATCTTCGGTGGCGTCGGCAACGACACACTTCTGGGTGGCAACGCCGATGACTTGCTCAATGGCCAAGGAGGCAACGACAGCCTGGATGGCGGCGAAGGGAACGATACGTCGGTTTGGGACGGCTCGGGCAGCGGCAACGATTCACTGACCGACTCGGCCGGCAACAACGCGCTGGTGGTGAACGGAAGCGGCTCCGCGAACACATTCACGCTGGGCCAGTCAATCGACGGTCTGCTGACCGTTTCGGAATCGAGCAAGACGGTCACGGTGGGCGAGAACTTCAGCACGGTGATTCTGAACTCCAATAACGGAAACGACACGATCAACATCGGCGATGTCTCACAGGTCGCGGCCATCGTGGTGGAAGTTCACGGCGGAGCCGGGAACGACTCGATCGTCGGCACCGGCAGCCCGATCGGCCGAGTGCGTTTGCTGCTGGATGGCGGTGATGGCAACGACACGATCCGTGGCACCCTGGGAGACGACACGGTCTTCGGCGGAGCGGGAAACGACAACATCAAGGGTGGCGACGGTAACGACACGGTCAGCGCGGACGACGGCGATGATTTCGTCGATGGCGAGAACGGCAACGACTCGATCAACGGCGGAGTCGGTGCCGACTCGGTGCGCGGCGGAGCGGGCAACGACATCCTTTCCGGCGGCGACGACTCCGACACGCTCGACGGCGGCACCGGCGATGACACGCTCGACGGCGGCAACAGTTTCGACAGCTTGCTCGGCGGAGCTGGCAACGATTCGGTGCTGGGTGGACTCGGTGCCGATACGCTCAACGGTGGAGACGGCAACGACGTGCTCGACGGCGGCCACAACGACGATTCGATCCTGGGTGGACTTGGCGACGACAAGATTCGCGGCGATCACGGAGCGGACACGATCGACGCCGGTGATGGCAACGACGCCGTCAACGGCGGCGACGGCAACGACGTGATCACCGGCAACACCGGCAATGACGCCATCGACGCGGGCGACGGCAACGACATCGTCAATGGAGCGTCCGGTAGCGATACCCTGGTCGGTGGAGATGGGAACGACACGCTCCGAGGTGGTTCGGGCGGCGATCTGCTCCTCGGCGGCGACGGCGACGATCTGGTTGACGGTCAAGGAGGCATCGACACGGTCGCCGGAAACCAAGGTCTCGACGCAATTCTCGATCCACCAGCGGAGATCAACGAGGCCTTCACACTGAGCAACGAATTGCTGGCGATCCTGACGGCGATTTGATCCAGAGGATCGTCTCGCGTCTCTGTTCAAGAGCGAAACGGCGACGTTCACGCGATTAGGAACGGGGAAGCAATAACTCCCCGAAGTCCTATTAGCACGACGCGCTAGCCCACATTATTCATGAGCGGCAATTAGCACGACGCGCAAGCGAGTGGTACGCACCGAGATCACTCGCTTGCGCGTCGTGCTAATTTCGCAACACACTGCGACGAATTTCCCCCGACCCATGAATAATGCCGGCTAGCGAGTGGTTCCGACCACGGCCACTCGCCTGCGCGTCGTGCTATCTTCCCGTTGGGTTCGGAAAGTGATCGTGCTCCCGTTCCTTAGGAGGCGAGGACAAATAACTTCGTGTTTTGAGATTCGCTGCAGTTTGAATTCTCTGCGCTCTTCGCTCCCCTGCGGTGAAACGTGGGTTCAATTTCTACCGCAGAGGAGCGAAGAGCGCAGAGGTTCAACGAGGCAAAACACGAATTCATTTTCCCGGTCCTCTTAGTGTCCGCCGCCGGCGAGGTGTTTGGCGAGATCGCCAACGACCGCCTTCGCATCGCCGAAGAGCATGAACGTGCGGTCCGAGAAATACAGTTCGTTGTCGATGCCTGCGAAGCCGGGGTTCTTGCTGCGTTTGATGGCGAACACGGTCTTCGCTTTGTCGGCGTCGATGATCGGCATCCCGTAGATCGGCGAGGACTTCACCGACCGCGCGGCCGGATTGACGACGTCATTGGCTCCGATCACCAAGGCCACGTCGCATTGCGGCATGTCGGAATTGATTTCATCCATCTCGATCAGATCGCTGTACGGGATCTCGGCCTCGGCTAGCAACACATTC
>SXGS01051773.1_pt1 | contig 16429 bp, 25 predicted proteins | sample 3174681 | NCBI WGS metagenome assembly SXGS01 (sample SAMN11356861, study PRJNA531348) | freshwater metagenome | isolation source: freshwater sample F1-80 | place: China: Fuxian Lake, Yuxi | collected 2017-12-25 | reverse complement strand
ATCATTTTTGATTATATATACACCGGCAATTCCGGTACTAGAGTGCGGCGACAACCAGCGCTTCGATGATTTTTGTTTGTAGCCATATTTTTTGAGCGCATCAGATAGCGTATTTGACGCGCAATATTTGGCAGATACTGTGTCAGTGGCTTGTGCGCTATCGTTTGCTATACGCGATTCTATGTCGTTATTTTGACCCGTCACAGCGTGCGTTAACTGTGTCCTAAAATCATCCCAGTTTTTAGCCAAAATCTCTAGCCATGATGGCGCGTGTGCGATGTTGTCTATATCGCCCTCTAATTGATACGCTGCGCCGGTTTGGGGGTGGATCGAGGGCGGGAGGCAGTCGTAGTGATTGCCTGCGCGTATTTCAAAAATACATTTTTTATTTATGCTTAATGATTTATATATTTTATTATCTGAGCGAAAAATATACCGCGGATTTCTTCCGATTATTTTTAACGTCGGGGGGATATCAAACCCAAACTCATCGATGATTTTATTGAACTCGGCTGGGTTGTCAATATCTAGCGAGATCAACCCCGATGCGCCGAGGTGCACCCCCACGCCGGTTTTAAGAGACTTGCGCCACGGTGCGGCCGTTTTATATGTACGATTCTGCCAGTCCTTTTGCAGTGGCAGTTTAGTGCTCGGCTGCAGCGGAATCAACGAAAATCCATTTTTAATGTAACTGTCTATATAGTCCATTTTATACGCTCGCTCGATTGATGGTGGATCAATAATAATCCTATTTTTTAAATTGTAAACAGCCTACTACAGATATTTTTTATAGTGTCAAAAAAATATTATTTTAAAACGATATTTTGTAGTAAATCGCTGTAGTAACTGTGTTTTTGATATTATTTTGATATTTTTAGCGCGATTCAACACGGTTTAATCATGATAAATCCACGCCTTTTAATATTATTTTGATATTTATTTTTAATTAATTTTTTGTAGTAAAACTGATTTTTTTTGTAGTAAAACGGTTTTGTAGTAAAAATTGTAGTAAGCGAAAACCTATATAAATCAAGGCTTTCCAGCGTTTTTACTACGTTACTACGTTACTACAGCAAATATAATATATTATATAAGAGCATTAAAATTAAATTAAATTAAAACACAATTAACTACAGGCCCTTATTATTATTATTATTTATCTGTAGTAAGTGTAGTAAGTGTAGTAAAAAACTCTGAAAGGCTTGATTTATATAGGTTGATTTTTTACTACAGATAAATCTCATTTTACTACGCTGTAGTAAAACCCCCAAAAATTATATATACAGTTGCGCATCTTTGGCGCTAGATATATAATAGTAAACACTAGCAAATACAGGGCTTACGGACAAAAGGGATAGTTAAAATGGTATTTTTTGACAGCACATTTAAAAACCCAATCAAAGACGGCAGGCGGTTGTTAATTAGTCGCAATCGTGGTGAGGGAGTATATATAGACAGCGACTATCTAGTTTATTTATATCAAACAGACGCCGATCATTTTTGCTGCATGCTAAACAATCAAAAAATAATTTTTAGACAGCATCAGCCAACAGTTTTGATGGGCGGCAAATATTCAGTCGAGTTTTTTTTCTGGCGAAAACGCCCATCAGGCACAGGCGGGCAGGTTAGGATTGCAATCTGTGCGCCTGATAACGTGCGTATTTTGCGCGACGAAATCGCCGGCAGGTTTGGGGGTGTGAGTGAAGTCTCAATTTGAAAAATCAATCGATGAGCTAAAAAAATATGATCGCAACTCTCGCAAGCACTCGCAAAAACAGATCAATCAAATTGCGGCTTCAATCGCCGAATTTGGTTTTACGATACCAATCTTAATCGATGAAACAAATATGGTTTTAGCGGGTCATGCGCGACTAGAAGCGGCAAAAAAAATAGGCATGATAACAGTGCCCGTTATCCAAGCAGACGGCTGGAGTGAGGCGCAGAAGCGGGCGTATATAATAGCTGACAATAAATTGGCTTTGGATTCAGAATGGGATTTTGATCTATTGCAACAAGAGCTAGACGATTTAAAGGATTTTAACATTGAGTTAGACCTAACCGGTTTCATAGCGTCCGACATTGAATCAATCAACACAAAAAAAGAAAATGAAAAATCAATGAATAATCCACCTAAAGAATTTAAAAGCGTTGATTATTTTGATCTAGACCATAAATGCCCACGGTGTGGTTTTGAATTTGATGATGTATAAAATACCAAAAATGAATGAAATTTTAGATTATAAAAAAACTTTTAAATATGTGAGCCTTTTTGCAGGCGCCGGCGGGTCATCTTGCGGGTACTATATGAGCGGTGGTGAGTGCCTATACGCAAATGAATTCATCGCCATAGCGTCGGGAAACTACAGAAAAAACTTTCCACAAGTTTTTGTTGATGAAAGATCAATTAGAGATATAAGCCCCCTTGATATCCTAAATAAAATAAAAATAAAAAAATACGATCTCCCACTACTAGATGGCTCACCACCATGCTCCGCATTTTCAACACTTGGGAGCATTTCAAATGGATGGGGCAAAATTAAAAAATACTCAGAAACTAGCCAGTCAAACATAGAGGATCTTTTTTTTGAGTACATAAGGATTTTGCGCGGACTTATGCCAAAGGTTTTTATAGCTGAGAATGTTTCTGGACTGTCTGTTGGAAAGTCAAAGGGTTACTTCAATGAAATTTTAATAGGACTTAAAGAGGCAGGATATTACATTGAGTCAAAAATAATAAACGCAAAACATCTTGGGGTTCCTCAGTCAAGAAGCAGGATTTTTATTGTTGGAGTTAGAGTAGATTTAGTCACACATCAACTTTATGGAATGCTTCACCCAACTCCTGAGGATAAAATTATAACCCTTGGAGAAGCTTTTGAAGGGTTAGACATAACAGAAGAGGAAAAGAAAGAAACAGAAATTGGCAGGTTTAAAGTGTTTGAAAAGCTCAAAAAAATGAAAGATGGAACAATACACAAAAAAAACTTTTCCTTATCTAAAGGTTCAAGCAAAAAATACTCTGAATGTATAACGGCAACGTGCTCAAAATTGGGGGCACTTAATGCATATCATTGGGAAAATAGAGCTTATTCAGTTATGGAGCTAAAAAGAATTATGTCGCTCCCAGACGATTTTATTTTGCTAGGAAACTATTCACAACAGGTTGAGAGGATCGGCAGGATGGTTGCCCCACTTGTTTCTTGTAAAATTTCAAAAAATTTAATAGATATAGGAGTTCTGAATTGATAGAAATACCTGAGACTTGGACTTTTAAAACTGATGAAATAGTAAAAAATTTTGACAGCCATGTTAACGAGCAGTTGCCTTGGTATGATTTCGCATCATTTTGTGTTGCTTATTTAGTTTGTTGTTATCTGCCAAGTGGCGGAATAATATATGATATAGGGTCATCAACCGGAAATATAATAAAAAGAATTTCAAAAATATCAACAGAAAGAGCGGCCACTATTATATCTATAGATGATTCAATTGATATGATCCTTTCTCAAAAAAATACGGCTGAAAAAATTTGCGCTAATGCTTCAATTTTAAATTATAAAAGTCATGATGTTACTGTAATTTTTTTAACGTTATCATTTTTAAAAATTTCGGAAAGAAAGCCTTTATTATTAAAAATAATTGAAAAACTAAACGATGGAGGCGCTTTAATAGTTGTTGATAAATTTACTCAAGAAAACTTAACTCACTACTTGGAAACGAGCTTAAAGAGGATGACGGTATCTTTTAAGCAAAAAAATAAAATACCACCAGACGAGATAATAAAAAAAGAGCTATCAATAAGCGGAGTAAGCAGACCGGTATCGCGTCAACTGTTTGAAAAGTTAGAGTTTAAAAATTTTTTCAAAATAGGCGAGTTTGAGGGGTGGCTCTTTGAAAAATAAAACAATACAATCAATACTTCTGTTTCTCGCATGCTCAACAGCGCACGCAATAGATGCAAAAATATCGCACGTAGTGAGCGTTTACGACGGCGACACGTTCACAGTATACATTGATCAGGCCCCTGAATACATGCGTCAAATGCCGGTCAGAATTCGCGGGATTGACACGCCAGAAATTAACGGGAAGTGTGACGAAGAAAAAATGTTGGCGATTGAGTCGAGAGAGTTTCTGAGGTCGAAATTGGTGGGCACAATAACTCTAAAAAACATCCAGAGAGACAAGTATTTTAGGCTGCTGTCAGACGTTGACGCGAATGGGTTGTCTCTAAAAGATGAAATCATTAAGTATAAAAAAGGAAGGCGTTACGATGGACGGAAAAGAGAGGGGTGGTGTTAAATGAAATGTTCAGGTCTAAATAGTTTTCGATTATTTTACGAAAAAGTAAACGCTTGCGAGTCTTGGAGCTTTAAACTGAAATTATTTTCAGGCGCGAAAATGCACATTGCTTATAGCACAGAGATGGGAAATGTTTATATAGACGGCAATACCGCAGGATTTCAGTTTTTATCACTAGATTTTGCGCGTGATGAGTTTTTAATTAACTGCAAAACGCTTGATTGTTTTATCAACTATATAAACAAAAGAATCATGGAAGCCAATGAGCTTTTCAAGAAAACAGCAGGGGAGTGGTAAACGGATGGAGAAAATATACGACAACGAACTTTTTACAGTGACATTTTCATCGCAGTAAAACCACGCCATTTAGGCGGGGAGGATGTCAACAATGATAACAGCACGTAAACCCCTAAAATCAAAGGTGTATAGATAAATAGATGCAACTATCAGACGCTGAATATCTGCTTGAGCAGTGGGGATTATGGGCACGCACAGGGCTTGATAACGTGGGATTTAAATCGTGCGCAGTGTTTGCAATTAAGCGCGGAGGAATATCGCACACGATAAACGATGATCAAGCAAGATATATTGATCATTGCGTCTCAAAATTAGATGATAAAGAAAAAACATTTTTAAAACTTTACTACGTGCACAATTTATCACTAGATAATTCAGCAAAAAAAATGCACACAGGAAGGAAAAAATTGTATATAATAAAGCAGGACGCTATGAATGGATTTATTAAAAACTTTGGAGGCGGTTGATGGACGCAGGAAGGTTGGCTCTTACTTTTTGTTTAAAAATGCCAAAGGGACTAGACAAAGTGCGAGACCAAATGTTTGAAGGTGGATATAATAACAAAAAAAAAATCATTTTATGAGGGGTATGAAAAGGCTGTTTTTGATGCAATGGATATGTTGGCTGAAATAATTAAAGAAGATGACGATAAACAAAACAGATCAAAAACTTTGGAGGCAAATGATGAAATTCTCAAAAAATAAAACGCTAAGAAATGGGCTTGTAGAGCTTAATGTTTTTATAAGCGCAAAATCAAATGATTTTTTAGCTGAGCTTTGTAGTTCCAGATATTCAGAGGGATACAACTTGCGCGGAATAGTGTATGCACTGGATGACATAACAGACTTTTTGCAAAAAGAAAAATCAAGATTTAATAGTTTTTGCTCAACAAGAGAGCATAATCAAAAAAATCAACCAAAAATAACTGACGCAGAAAGACAAAAAATTATGGAACAAATAAAGCGAGAAATGATTGAAGAAATAAAAAGGGAGATAAAAAATGCCTCTTAAATTTCACAGCGTAAGAAAAAAAGACCAAAATTATTGGGTTACAAAAGCCCATGATTTTTTTGAAATTAGGACGCATGGTGGGGGTGCGGGTAATTAAAAAAATTAGCTCATCATTGAGCTTGCGCGAGATCATGCAGCAAGTCGCAGAAATTGGGTGTAAAAATCTAGTAGATGTTTATAACGACATAGTTTTTTTAAAAAGGAGTCAAAAATGATAGGGAGTTTATTCAATGCTTTTTTTAATAGAGACAAACGAAAAATAAAATTAGACACATTATCTATTATTGATCAAATAGAAATCGGCTTAACAGACGAGAATCTAGCGCAACTAGATAGCAACACAGATGAAGAAGCTATGCAGTATGTAAACGGGTATTACGACGGCGCAGCGGCTGCAATAAAAGCGATTGAGGATTTTTTAAAAAACAATTTGGAGAAATAAATGGAAACATTAAAAACGGAATTTCAACCAGCAAAAATAAATTTTCACTACGAGGCAAGGCGATGGATGAAATAATCAATATTTTAAATAGCTATAAAAAAGAATTTAAAAAAGAAGGCTTTTATCTTGACTGGTATTATAAAGATTTTATGCAGTGCTTAAACCCGTCACAGACTAGCGTTGATATAGTGTTCAGGATGATGAAAGAAATGGTTAGGCCAGCTCAAGACGAAGAAAAAGGCGCGGTATTTTTTATTGTAGAAAAAGGTAATGCGATAGAAGCACAAGATGTGATAAAGAAGCAGATTAAAATTTTAATTGGTGAATAAATGAAAAAAAGAATTAGAAGAACGTACACGGCAGAGGAAAAGAATGAAGCGGTTATTCGCTGCTTAGAAATGGGCGCGACTCCTTTTAGCAGAGAGTCGGGCATTCCTCTGATTACGCTAAACAGCTGGTTAAAATTGCACAAAAAAGGTATTGAATTAAAAAAGACCAGCTCTGGAAAAACAATGAAAGAACAGTGAGCGTCTACAAGATGCAACAAATGCAAGACGGCTGCATAAATAGCGACCTATTTTTTTTATATAGAAAAATGAATAGATTTTATTTTGAGCTACAAATGCAGCCGCCAAGAATCCCTTTCACATGTGTTTTTTTTGCATCTATCATTTTTAGCGTTGGAGTTTATGAAAAGCCTTATATATACAAACACAAAACAAAAACGGCATGCGATTTTTTAATACATCAAATAGGAGCTATGGGCAATGAAGTTTTCTGGGCTCGAGAACGAGCTAAAAGGGATCGGATTCGAGAGAATAGAGAGTGGTATTTATACAAAATATCACGAAAGAGGTCATCTTTCCGTCGTTGATTTGAATCATGAAAAAATGGCATGCTTTGAATTCCGAAATGATTTTATTGGCCTTTTTGCAAGAAAAGTATTCCCGACAATGTGGGGAAGATCACGCGCTGAAACGTTTGAGGCTGTAAAGCAGGCTTTTGATGTTTGTGAAAAAGCAATATGTAAAAACGATATAAAAAAATGGATGCCGAATTTTAGAAACGTGCGCGGCGGATTTGGCAGGCCATGCAAATTAAATGATTGATTTTTGGAACGACACGGACGAAAAGGGGCGCATGTGGGTTTGCAGCCAAGACAATTATCGTTATATATCAACTATCACGACGCGCCAGACAAAGCATGAAATTGAGGCGCATGATAGGCACATGGAATACATACGTAAAAAACAGGAGAAATTAAATCAAAAATGAAGCATCATCTAACAAACGAGCTTTTAAAAATACTATGCTATCAAGACAAAGAAAAAATAAAATACACCCTAAGGCGCGACTTTATAACATCGATTGACATTACAAACAAAAAGACAAAAGAAGAATTAGAAATATATATATCTAACGATCAAATAACAATTGACGGAGATGAGCTTAGAGCGCAAATGAGAGCCGAGCCTGCTATTAGATATACAATAAATAGAGTCATTGAGTTTTGCAAAGATTAGCTATTGACTAAACGCGCACTTTAGCTATAGTTATCTAAAATGACTAATATTCTAAAAATGGTGATAAGTGGCAGACGAAGACCCACGGCATAAGCTATTGAGCGACATAATTAAAAACCCTACCATTTTTATTCTTGTACTTGTTTTTATGGGCTATGTTGATATTCGCGCACTCCCCACCTCTATTGAAAGAATAGGAGCTGAAGGCACTGAAAATCTAGAGTCTATAAAGAATGAAATCATATATCTGCGTCGAGATATTCGCGAGCAGATTGACGAGCTAAAAGAAAATCAAGAAACAATAAACAAAGAAATAAACGAAACAAAACAACGAGTTTTGCAGCTTGAAAAAAAGAATAAGCCAAGCGCTTGATTCTTTAACTGCAATTGCGTGTATCATTATATATCCTTTTTCTATATCAATTTTAGCGAGCACACTCATAATTGTCGGAATTAAAAATTCTCTTAGAGCGCGACTATTTAGACGATAAAACTATAGGCTGTTTGTCGTATATAAAAAACGGAAAACTTTATCAATTCGCAACGCTTGAGCCTGTGTGGGTTAACAATAAAAAAAACATTTCTTGCATACCCGAAGGCGAATATAACGCGGCAAAATACCCATCAAAAAACTTTGGTAACACCTATATATTGGGAGTTACTGGTCGATCTGGAATATTGTTCCACTGGGGCAATACACAGAAAGATACTGAGGGTTGCATTATCATCGGCGACTATTTTTACATGCACAAAAATAGTGGGCCGTACCTGAAAGATTCCATCAAATCATTCAAAGAATTTATTGAATCGCTTAAAGATACACAAAATTTTATTTTAATCGTAAAACGACGAGTACCCAAAAATGGCAGTTAGTGAAATTAAATTTTACGCGGGCGGCGAAAAACTGTTTAGGCAATACCCAATTTTAACTACAAATTATATATGGGTTTTGCTTAAAGCATCTTACGTACCAAGCCAAGCTCACTCTATATATAATGACGTATCAGCAAACGTGTGTGATACCGCAGGCTATGTCCACGTAGACGCAACAGGCGCTGCTTTTGTAAATACATATGATCCAGATTTTGCAAACGTTGCATTTAACGTGGGGAGTGAGGGAAAATACGTTGTTTTATGCACTAAAACATCAGGCTCGCCCGATAAATTAGTTGGATTTTACGATGTAGAAGTTGGCGGCACGCTAGATGTAGAGTTTAATACCGCGTTTGTAATTAACGCTGGCGGCGTACTTGATTACAATATTGAGGGCTGGACTTATGGCGGCGGTGGTGGCGGTGGTGGCGGTGGAAACGAGCCACCACCGAGCGGTGCGGTTACTGAAGTTGTAGTAACGCAATTTGCGCGAACAGGCACGCCATCATCTTACCCCCTCAATTTTACAGTGCCCTACGCAAAGGGCATCCTAGCGACAAATTCCACGTTTGCGTTATATGATGCGAATAACGTTAAAAAAAGGGCCCAATTCGATGCATTTGAACGCTGGGAAGACACATCTATCAAGATGCTGCATGTATGCTGTGATACGTCCTACGATGCAGAAAAAACTTTTAAAGTTAAGTCCGGCGATACTCAAAGCTTCCCCGCAGCTGCAACGGTTGTCACTGCCGGTAATTTAGTTACTGTGTCGTTCAACGGTAACGACTACGTGACAAATAATTCAGCGTTCACGTTCATGAACGGCTTTCAAATTTACGCGCTAAACGCGCTAGATTCTCTCGAATACTTATCAGCTAATGCAACTACTACAGTCGTAGAAAACGGCGAGGTTCGCGCTGTGCTGCGCTCAGAGGGCGAGATTAAAAACGGCTCTACTATTTTATTCCATTTTATTCTTAGACAGTATTTTTACCCATTGTCTGGCGCTGTTGAAATTGAGTGTACTTTTGAGAGCAGGCAAGCAGAGGGGACATACACATCGAACTCTGGGTCTTCAGCGGGTTACTCACGCGCAATAAAAATTTCTTGCTCTGAAATTGGCATAAAAAATTCAGCTAGCTATAACGGACTTTGGGCGCAGGGAGATGTAACAGATCACAGCGCAACATCAACATCAGAAATGTTTATCAAGCAAAATGGTACATACGTAAAGCTTGGCACAATTCAGCAGCCTTACGTTTTTTCTTATTCTGGGGTAGGGTCAGGAACGAAAGCTTCAGGTGCTTTTCAAGTAACAAAAACAGCAGGCGAGCGAAGGGGCGTATTATATAAAGACTTTTGGAAGCAGTACCCTAGCGCAATTTCAGCATCTCAAACAGGGTTAAAAATAAAATTCCACTACACAGACGGCCAAGCCGATACACAATGGCCGAGCATGGCCAACTCAAGTGAGTACAGATGGCCAAACACGTTTTTTAGTCCGGGGTATGGGATAGCAAAAACATATAAAGTTTTGCTTTTAACATCAGAAAAAACAGATGCAGAATTAAAAAAGATAAATGATATTTATCAACAATATTTACCGCAGGCTTTACCGACGAGAGACTATATAAGATCAACTAAAGTTTTTGGTGATTACAACTTAACAACAAACGCTGCGGCTGCCTACGATGCAAGAAAAGAAAATAATATGAACGTTTCTTTTTGGAATCATTTAGACGGAACGACGACGGCAAAGCTTCAGGTCAGATACGGGTGGCGGTTTTTTGGTAATCGTGCGCACTCAGATTCAGAGCAGCAAGTTGTTACAACGTTACATCCATCAACAACGGCAAGATGCACGGGATATTATAACGGCGGACATTTTGGAACTGACAAAATGTTGTTGCACTACTTGCGAACAGGCAACGAAAAGTTTTGGTATTTTTCGGCGATTGAAACGCAAAATTTTTCCGACCTTCTCGTTTGCCACGCGCCGAGGAAAGGCTACTGGCAAGTAGCGGGCGCAAACACAGACATTGAGTTTTCTGGTGGTGAGTGCATGGCGATGTTTCATGATAATTTAGATTGCTACGTCCGAAACTATACCGGCAGTCATTTTAACGTCTCATCTCTCGGCACTTTTTGGTTATTTGAAAAAAACTATAGATACAAGGAAGTATTGGAAAAAATGTCTAGCTGGCTGTCAACGCTGGTTGATAATTGGTATCCAAAAGTTAGCTACGCAGGATTTGGACAGATAGGAATACCAGAGCAACGGCCATTCACTGAGCAAGAAAGAGAAGTTGGAAATAATTTAATGAATGCGTGCAAGATCATGCACTATTTAAATAAAGCAACTTATTGGGATGATTGCGTTGTAAAAATAATCAATTATTTATTGCTGTGGATTAAAAGAGAGGCTCCGCATTACTCAAAATCTGTGCAAATTGGTACACATTCTTGGAGTTCTGGTGATGCGTATTGGTGGATGGATTGGGGATCTAACGCGCAAGGTCATTCACCGCTTCATACCGGCTGCAATCCTTGGATGGCTGGAATAATCTTAGGTGGGTTGGCTCAAGCTCGCGATTTATCTATTAGATTTAATAAAACATTGCCCGCTGATTTTTACGACATGGTAAGCAAAGCTATTACATATATAGTTCAGTGGGGCAGACACACAGACGGCAGGTGGTTATATATTGAAGGATACCCACCACCCCCAAATTCAAGCGCTGGCATAGATAAATCTCACAATTTGGCCTACGGCCTTGGATATTGGGGAAACTACTTTAATAATTCTGGGTGGTACAATTTAGGCTTGGCGATCCATACCGGAACTTTAAACATGACAGGCCAGAACTCAGCTTCTTTTTACGGATATGAAGAAGTTCTTTGGCCAGAAGAATTCAAAATCTTCAACACCTAAAAACTAACTATATATAGTTTATTTTCAAGGCCCCATTTTTGGGGCTTTTTAGTTTCTATCGTCCAAAAAAAGAGGGCTTAAAAGATGGCTGAATTATCGGCAAGTAATTTCAAGTTTGCAACCAACGGGCAGCTTAGATGGCTGGAGATTCCTTGGGATTCTACAGCTCATTATTTTGTGCTTGTTAAAGCGACTAAGACACCGTCTATGACCGATGCAGTTTACTCGACTATATCTAGTCACCTATGCACAAGCGGCGGCTACGCACACCAAAACGCGACAAATAAGGTTTTTTTAAATTCAGCAAACGCCAACGCACCAGATTGTGACTCTCCAAACTTTGGTAACGGCATGGTTTGCAAATATTTATACCTAGTGTGCGGCACTTATTCATCACCACAAGCAGGTGACCGAATTATCGGCCATTGGAATTTAGACACTGTTGGCAGCGCAGATATCACTATTAACGGTGTTTTAAATATCGACGCGCAGGGTATTTGCAAATTCCCGTTTGCGTCATGGTAATCAATTAAATATATATTTGCGAGGAATAAAAAATGCTAGTTGATCTACTACGCGCAAGCTCTACAAGCACCGGAACGGGCGCACTGACGCTGACAAGAAAAGATTCGCATCCGATGCCGTCAGATCATCCAATTTTTTCGGCAGTGAACGGGCTAGAAATTGGGTACTCAATTAAAAATGGCACAAATATCGTCATAGAAACCGGCGTTGGCACGCTGTCAGGAAATGGCGCAACACTAACGCGCACATATCCGCACACAACGTGGAATTCAGGAACTACAACTCTAACAATCGCGAAAAATACGACTGCGATGAATTTAAGCGCGGGAACTTATACCGTTGAATTTGGATTAAATGCGGCCAATGTTTTTGGGGAAAATGATGTAAGAGATGCGGCAACAAATAGAGTGTATTTGCCAAAGCATTTAGGTAACTTAGGCACGTCAGGTTTTGCATTAACTGCATATAAAGTTTACTACTGCCCAATTAAAGTCGAGTCGTTGATATATACCGCCGGCGTGCAAGTTAGACACACTGGAGCAGCGGCCCCGAATTATGTATTTGCTTTGCATCAGCGCAAAAACAACGGTAATCCAAGCGGAATTATATATAGCACAACTAGCGCAGCAATTAGCACGCTCGAAGGTGTAAATACTTTTTCGTGGACTGGCGGTTCAAAAATGATTCCCGCGGGGCAATATTTTATATCGATGTGTGCTGATGCGATCGATAACGTTTATCGATCGACAACGACGCAGGGGTTTTTGCCAACGACGTTGGGAAGCAACAGCGCAACACAGATAGGCGCAAATGTGCAGATGCTTTCAGAGATCATCACATCGCCCCTAGCCATCCCGCCAAACCACGGCACGCTATTGCAAGAATACAGCACAAGCGTGCCTACAGTCGGCTTCACTTGCGCCTAAAAAAATCGAGGTAATTCAAAAATGATTTTAGGTGATTTAGTTCTTGGCGCTAACGTGCTTGGGGCTGCAGATTCTGAAGCGATTGATCAGGGCCTACCGGCAACTATTCTAGGCACTGTAACGTATCCAGTTACAGGCGAGCAAACTGGGGTGTACTCTGGGCAGCCAGCAGGTCTCGCAACGATAGCACCGTTACCACAGACCGTCGGCGGTGCGTCTACTGATACGACTGTTTTTGCACCGGCAAACGTGCAATTTTACGCGCAACCGGTTGTGTTCAGCATCAACTCAAATACATATACACAATTTAGCGCGGCGAGCGTTAATTTCCACGCCCAGAATTTAAACAGTGCTCAATACTCAGTATCTCGCACTGTATTTAGTGCTGCAGATTTTAATTTTTACGCGCAGAATTTGGCGTCATATACAACAGACAATAAGTTGACTCAATTTATTCCCGCAAGTTTTGGGTTTTATTTTCACGATTTTCAATCTGTGCAGGTAACGTCAACAGCAACAGCGTTCACGCCTGCTCAAATTAGTTTTTATTCTCAATTATATATAGGATTCCAGCCCACCAGTTCGACGACTGTTTTCACAGCATCAGAATTAGGTTTTTTTGCACAGCCGTTGAGTGGTTCTGGGATTATTTTGGGTAACCCAAAATATATTTTTGATCTTAAATATTCCGTTAAATCGTTCGATTACATTTTATAGACAGGGGTTTTTTATGGCTGGTGAAAAGTTTTTAGTATTTAATAATTTTATTGCGAAAACATGGGACGGCACCTTATTGATGGCTGGTTTGCCAACCCGATCGTACAAATTAGCGCTATATACGGGAGCATCTAACGCAAACGATTTGACTCAAACAGTGGTAGGTAATTTAACAACTGAAGTAGCAGCACAAAACGGTTATACAGCTGGCGGCCTTGCGTTGACCGGTTTAACTGTAACATCTCCAAGCGCTGGTCAATTTTTATTGAGAGCGGCGGATGTGCAAATTCAAGCAGTAGGCGGGAACTTAGTTTTTAGACACGCTGTGATCTATGACACTGTGACCGGCATCGTTTGTTTTACGTCGCCTGTTAATTTAGTTAGCGGCTCGCCTACTGATTTAACAATTACTACAAACAACTACTATATAGCGCAATTATCGACCGGCTTTATGCTGTATCGCGCTAATAACGCTTAATAAAAAACGGTGGTGTTATGCTGAGTGAATACGTAACAGAGGGATCAAAAGACAAATATCATTTTAGGCTTAACGCGGCGGAAATTATAACGACGCGTAACGCTGCTTTGATGTATGTGTTAGCCGATGTTGCCGAGGGCAAAGACGTTGCGCGTGTTGATTTATGCCTATTAAACGGCAATAAAATCGATGTGCACGTGCAAGGCTTGCGGCAAGGCATCGCGCTTATACATATTTATTTGTATTTTATAGATGGGACTGTTGAAACTTTTTGCATGCATCACCGAGGCGTTAATTGTTAGTGCCTGATCGTGTTTTCTCGCCGTGGGTTAAAATCCACGGCGAGAATGAAAGTATTATTTTGTACTCGGATCGTGATAATTGCGCCAAGCTTTATTTTTATCATGACGAGACAAAATTATATTTAGATGACGTAACAGACATTCATCTAATAATCGATAAAAAAATATATATAAACAAAATATATAGTTTCTTTGAGGTAGACACAAACAGTGGAACAGTATTTTTTGTTTTGAATAAGCATCTAAAATCACTATTGCCAAAAGGCAAGCTAAAAGCTCAAGTGGTTTTATTTACTCCAAAGCATCAAAGTGGTTGTGTCTGGACTGATGAATTATATATAGAAATACGATAACCCAAGGGGTGAAACGTGAAGCAGAAAAGAAAATTAAAACTAGATGAGTATCATCTTTTAAAGATTGAAGAATTGGCGAGCATGTGCAACAGCACAAAAGATATAGCGGCCTTTTTTGGTGTCACATATAGTGACTATATACAGCAAGAAAACAGTAACCCAAGCATGCGCCTAGCTTTTGAAATGGGGCAAGGCAAGATGACTGGCATGTTATCAAAAAGAGCCTTGCAAATTGCGTTAAAAAGTGATGATAAAAACTCGCTGAACGCTATTCAATTTATTTTGAAAAATAAAGATTTTAAAAACTGGTCGGAAAAATATCAGGAGCGAATTCATGGCCTCACAGAAACTGAAGACCTTCCTAAAATTAACTTTGTCTTTTCTGAAAAACCGAAAGAATTTGAGCAGCAAGCAAGCGGCACTAAAAACGCTTGAAGAAGAAATTGAGCGCGAAGCCGAAGAGCAAGAACGAGCTAAACGTCACTCTAAACCCGAAGCAAGAAACAGCATTTTTTAGCCAAGCAAATGAGATTTTATACGGCGGCGGTGCTGGGGGTGGAAAATCATTTTTAATTAGATTGATTGCTCTATTTTTTGCGATGGAAATACCGGAAATCCAAATATACATTTTCCGAAAAAACCTTAAAGACTTGGTTAAAAACCATCTTGAAGGTGCGCTAGGTTTTAGGGCTTTATTGCGGCCTTACATAAAAGCAAAATTAGCAAAAATAGACAGCGTTAAAAATGAAATAACGATCGGTAAAAGTAAAATTTATTTGTGTCACTGCAAAACACCTAAAGCGGTTTTGGATTATCAGGGCACAGAAATGCACATACTTTTAATAGATGAACTCACCCATTTTATTTTTGATATTTACGCATATTTAAGATCAAGGGTTAGATGCTCAGGGTTGGACATCCCACTAAAATATAAGCACAAAATACCTTTTATTTTTTGCGGCTCAAACCCGTCAGGTGTAGGCCATAACTGGGTTAAAGATACTTTTATCACCAGCGCTCCATCTTTTGCGATACACCAAACCCGACCAGAAGATGGCGGCATGCGCAGGCAGTTTATTCCCGCGCTGTTGGGTGACAACCCGCACCTAATGCGGGACGATCCCAATTATAAAAACAGGTTGCTAGGCTTCGGCAATGATAATCTAAAAAAAGCATTGCTTGATGGAAATTGGGACATCATAGACGGCGGAATGTTTAGTGATCTCTGGGATGCAAACGCACATATAGTTGAGCCGTTTGAAATCCCGTGGTCATGGTATTTAGATAGATCATTAGATTGGGGATCATCTAAGCCATTCAGCGTTGGATTTTGGGCAGAGTCAGACGGCTCAACTGTAACGCTAAAAAACGGCCTAGAACGCACATATCCGCGCGGAACGCTATTTAGGGTTGGTGAGATATACGGTTGCAGCGACGAGCCGAATAAGGGGCTTAAAATAGGCTCCGGTGCGGTTGCTGCAATGATTAAAGACTGGGAATATAAAAGCGGTTTAAAATTTAATGCGGGCGTTGCAGACTCGTCTATTTATGACACGATAGACAAAACATCACCTAGCATCGCAACTAATTTTTCCAGCGCTGGCGTCGAGTGGCGCCCAGCCAATAAATCAGCTGGGACAAGAATTCAAGGGTGTGAATTATTTAGAGAGAGATTAAATAACTCGCTAAAAAATAACGATGCGCCCCAATTTTATGTATTTAATACGTGTAGGCATTTTATCCGCACT
>SXGS01412037.1_pt1 | contig 16436 bp, 14 predicted proteins | sample 3174681 | NCBI WGS metagenome assembly SXGS01 (sample SAMN11356861, study PRJNA531348) | freshwater metagenome | isolation source: freshwater sample F1-80 | place: China: Fuxian Lake, Yuxi | collected 2017-12-25 | reverse complement strand
GGTAATGCATTCACATACGGCCACAAAGGTAAACAACACGTTGGCGTGCTATCAGGTATCGGTGGCTGGGCTGGTGTGGCGATGAACCTTGGTATGACTAACCCAACAGACGCTTTAGGCGCTGCTGGTGGTTATGCTGAATTAGTTAAATACAACGCGGCTCCTGGCGGCGGTGCATTAACAGTGTTCAGCCTATAATTTAATCGTAAGATTAAGTTGTAGTACTAAACTAAAAACACCCCGATTCGTCGGGGTGTTTTTTTATGGGTGTTGAAACGAGAGCAAAATAGCCTGAATAGGCGCCAGATAAACTACTGATGAACGGTCAAATTGGATACAATGTGAGCTTGTTTTTTTACGCATCCATTTGCATCAATGAAATGCTAAGAACTTTTTTATTTGCTCAGTACTCTGTAGCAAGCAGCCATTATTAAAGCTGAATATTCACGATAAGGAACAAACAATGTTGAAACAGGTTAAAAAGCAGTTGGGCTTAGCTGTGCTACTCGCCATGGCAGTAAACGTTAGCTTCGCAGCAGATCCAGACATTCCAGCACTTAATCCAGACGAAGGGCGTATCGGTGAGATACGACGCGTGGTGGATGAGTCCGAATTCAAAGTGTGTGCTGACCCTGAAAACATGCCGTTTTCCAATTCAAAACAAGAAGGTTTTGAAGATAAAATCGCGCAAGTATTAGCACAAGACTTGGGCAAAAAATTGACCTTCACTTACGCTTATAGCCGCCAGGGATTTTTTAGAAACACCTTGGGTGCTAACCGTTGTGATGTCGTTATCGGCACCACCTCAGACAATGACATGATGCGCACCTCTAAACCGTATTACCGTGCTGGCCATGTGTTTGTTTGGCGTAAAGACAGCAATTATAACATTGCCGATTGGTCTTCACCGGACTTGCGTAAAGGCTTCATAGGCGTCATTGATCATAGCCCGGCCACCATACCAATGAACGATCATAATTTGATTGCTAACGCCAGACCTTATCGCATACAGCGCGACTTAAATTTGCCTTCTAGCTTCATGATAGACGATTTAGCCAAAGGCGACATTGATATTGCTATTGCTTGGGGTCCGATAGGCGGCTACTTTGCTAAGCAATCTAAAGTGCCCATGGTGGTAGCGCCCATTCCTGAGTACGAAACACAAAATGCCAAGGGTAAAGAGTATTGGAATATCGCAGTGGGTGTGCGTAAAAAAGATAAAGATCGTATCGCCATGATACAAGGCGCTTTGGATAGAAACCAAGCTAAAATCATTAAAATTTTAGACGATTACGGCATCCCACACGTGGCGGTTGTAGAAGGCGACAGCTTGCAAAAAATCTATAACAAATACGGTGCCAATAAGAAGCCAGCGGCAGATAAATAATTATTGGCTAGGCTCTGCTTAAAAGCAGACTAATGCTGTAATAAATTAAACGGCTAATGTATAATCGTGTTGGCCGTTTTTTTATGCAGGCACACATTAGGGGTGCTTTAAATCGCTGGCGTTACGGTGAATTAAAGTGTCAACCAAGTAACAATAAGTACGTTAGATGAATACACGTTCAGTAATGCGTTTGCAAAATGATCGTAGCAAAATTCATTACAATAAGGAGATGATATGTTAGGTTTTAAATCAGTTAAAGCAGCATTATTAATTTCGCTGCTAGGCTTTATCAGTTTAGTTGCAAGTGGCCAAGCCAGCGCTGCTTGTAGTTTTGTATCAACAGTAGATAGCTCAGCTCTTGCTGTTAAAGGCACAGCAACGGATACGCCGGAAGCAAAAGAGTTTTTAGAAACTTGCATTAACCCTTACACCAAAGCTTACGCAAAAGATCCTTCATTGATTGCTCAAAAAAGCCCTAAGGGTGGTAAAGCCCTATTTGGCTACAACGGTTGCTCAGGTTGCCACGGCGGCAAATTGGAAGGCGTGATGGCACCGTCATTAAGAAAAGACGGTGGTCAAGGTGCATTTGATACTAAATGGGTCTATGCAAAGAATGCCACGGACAAAGGCATGTATGAAACAATTTCAGGCGGTTCAGCCGGTGTTTCTGGTGGTGTTATGTCGCCATGGAACATCACTTTAGCCAATCACGTGGGTGATGGCTTAACGACCGATGAAATTCTACGTTTGATTGCCTACATACGTTCAGAATACCGCGGTGACGGCGAAAAAACTTGGTTGAAATAATTTAAGTGAAATTAGCTTAATTTATAGCGTCCTGTGTAATACTTAAGCGGCTACTGCAATATGCAGTAGCCGCTTTTATTTTCAATCTTGCAAGCTTGGTTGGTGAGGAGATGAATAATGCCTAATGTTAAATTTTATTGCTTAATGCTAAGCAGCTTATTAATGCTGGCTGCCTGTGGGGATAAAGGAAAACCGGCCATGCCAGATAAGGCAGCAGCCAGTTGCCAGTTCGTTTCGACAAAAGACAACAGCCCTTTAGCCATTAAAGCGGTGCCTACTGATAGCGACGCGGCTAAAGTGTTCTTAACGACCTGCATCAATCCTTACAGCAAACTTTATGCGGGCGATATTGAGGCCGCAAAAGCCGGTAAGAAGCAGTTTGCTTATCAAGGCTGTAGCGGGTGCCATGGCGGTAATGCCAATGGTTTGATGGGGCCTAGTTTGATCGATGCCAAGTGGCAATACGCAAAACACAACACCGATAAGGGCTTGTTTGAAACCATCGCCGGCGGAACCAATGGTTCACCCCCTGAATGGGGCTCCATGCTGATTTGGCATAATCAAGTGGCGGGACATAGCGGCGAAGGATTGGATACCGACACGATTCTACAAATCATGGCTTGGCTACGCACGCAGTACGTGGGCGGTGGTGAGACGCCTTGGTTAAATTAGGCATTATGAATTTTAGTAAAGAAAAAAGACTACTTTGAAAAATACCGATAAAAATAGTTTGCATCATGTGGTGATTGTAGGGGGTGGTGCGGGCGGATTGGAATTAGCCACCAAGTTGGGGGACACGCTAGGCCGTCAAGGCAAAGCGATCATCACCTTGGTTGACCAATCTAAAACCCATGTTTGGAAGCCTTTGTTGCATGAAATTGCCGCGGGCAGCATGAACCCTGAAAGACACGAGTTGGTTTATTTAGCACAAGCGCATTGGCATCATTTTAATTTTCGCTTAGGCAGCATGGACCGCTTGGATAGAGCAAAAAAAACCATAGCCATCTCCCCTTATTTTGATGAAGATGGCTTTGAGGTGATTCCTAGACGCACGCTAGCCTATGACACCTTGATCATTGCCGTGGGTAGCACCACCAATGATTTTGGCATCAAGGGAGCGGGTGAATTTTCCATAGCCTTGGACACCCAGGACCAAGCCGAACGCTTTCACCGTCGCCTGCACAACGCTCTGGTGCGTGCGCAAACTCAGGCTAAGGCGGTGCAAGCCGGTCAATTGGAAGTGGTGATAGTGGGCGCTGGCGCCACAGGCGTTGAGTTGGCGGCGGAATTGCACAATACCACCCGTGAGTTGGCGGCCTATGGCTTGGATAAAATTAATGCGGACCGGGATATTAAAATATCCTTGGTGGAAGCCAGTGAACGCGTGTTGCCGGCCTTGCCGACTAAGTTGTCTGATTCGGTGGAATTGGAACTTAGAAAACTGGATGTGCATCTTTATACCGGGGAACGCGTGACGGAAGTGACGCGTGATGGCATTCATACCCACAGTGGAAAATTCATTCCATCCGCCTTGGTGGTTTGGGCGGCAGGCATTAAAGCACCGGATTTTTTACGCGAAATGGACGGCTTGGAAACGAATCACATCAATCAATTGGTCGTGCATCGCACCTTGCAAACCACCTTAGATGCTAACGTGTTTGCTTTCGGTGATTGCGCGGCTTGCCCTAGGCTAAATGGTTCGGCGGATGAGACCGTGCCACCGCGTGCGCAAGCGGCGCATCAGCAGGCAAGCATGCTGGTTAAAACGGTTAAAAATAGACTGGCTGGAAAGAAACACTTACCCGACTACACTTACTTGGATTATGGCTCATTGGTGAATTTGGGAAAATACACCACGGTGGGTAATTTGATGGGGTCTTTATCCGGGGGCAGCTTATTCATTGAAGGCTTAATCGCGCGCATCATGTACCAGTCTTTATACAAAATGCATTTAATGGCTTTGCACGGCTTTTGGAGTATGGCCCTGCAAACCATAGCGCGCATGATTACCCGCCGTACCGAAGCGCGGGTTAAGTTGCATTAAACCGGCACTCGGCTGAGCTGGCTTACGGCCGCGCCGCTGAGTGTTTGAGGTAGAGTTGGTAAATGATGGTCATCGCCAAGCTAACAAATAGCCCAAAGATGACTAAGATGAGGTTGATGGCGAGGTTTTGATGTTTCATTAGCGTGTAAATGCCTAACAATACCAAGATGCCGATATTTTCATTGAAATTTTGCACGGCAATCGAGTGGCCAGCACCCAGTAAAGTGTGACCTCGGTGTTGTAGCAATGAATTGAGCGGCACTAAAAAATAGCCGGCCAACACCCCTATACAAAATAGCACCACCGCGGCAATTTCTGGGCTATTAATCAAGGCCATGCTCACCACTAAAAAGCCCATCAAGATGCCAGCAGGCAACACTTTGACGGCATCTTCTAATTTAACAAATAAGGATGCACCCAGTGAGCCTATGGCTATCCCCACGGCTAAAATGGCGATCAGTACCGATGCGGCTTGTTGTTCCATGTGCAGAATTTCTTTTGCCCATTGCAATACCACAAATTGCAAGGTGGCGCCTGCCCCCCAAAATAGCGTGGTGACGGCCAGCGATACTTGACCTTGCGGGTCGCGCCACAAGGTCGTGAAGGCATGCCAAAAATCCCGCATCAGGAATAAAAAATTACGTTGCGGCATTTTGTGATCTATCGGTACTTTGGGTATGTAGTAGTTGAATGCGGCGGCCATTAAATAGATGCCGGCAATGACCGCAATGCCAAAATACGGGTCTTGCACAGAGATGGCCGAGCCAAATACCGGGCCCAATATGATGGCGGTAACGGTGGTGCCTTCCATCCAAGCATTGGCTTTAATCAGCTGGTTGGAAGGCAGCATTTCAGTCAATATGCCGTATTTGGCGGGCGAGTAGGCCGCCGCACCTATGCCGACAATGGCGTAGGCATACAGCGGCGGCACGCCCATGAAGGCCAACAGACAGCCTAAGAATTTGATGCCGTTGCTGATAAACATCACCTTGCCTTTAGGTAAGGCGTCGGCAAAGGGACCAACGAAAGGCGCCAGTACGATGTAGGCAATGATGAAAAATTCACGCAACAATGGCTCGTGCCATCCTGGCGCTTGCAATTTAGCCAGTAAGGTGATGGCGGCAAACAGCAGTGCGTTATCCGCAATGGCGGATAAGAATTGCGCCATTAACAGCGTGTAAAAGCCTTTTTTCATGGCGTTGTTACAAGGCCTCTGCGGCAAAATCGGCCAGACGTGAACGTTCGCCACGCATCAGCGTGATGTGGCCATTGTGTCCCCAGCCTTTAAACCTATCCACCACGTAGGTAAGCCCTGAGCTGCCTTCGGTTAAGTAAGGCGTGTCAATTTGCGCAATATTGCCTAGGCAGACCACTTTAGTGCCTGGGCCTGCCCGGGTAATCAGTGTTTTCATTTGCTTAGGGGTTAAGTTTTGTGCTTCATCAATGATTAAGAATTTATTCAAAAAAGTGCGGCCACGCATAAAGTTGAGTGATTTTACTTTAATGCGACTGCGAATCAAGTCTTGGGTGGCGGCACGCCCCCATTCGCCGGCGGTGTCATCACTTTTGTTTAATACGTCTAAATTATCATCCAAGGCTCCCATCCACGGCCCCATTTTTTCTTCTTCTGTTCCCGGTAAAAAGCCTATATCCTCACCCACGGACACGGTGACCCGGGTCATAATGATTTCTGAATAAATTTTGCTGTCCAGTACTTGGGTCAGTGCCGCGGCTAAGGTTAATAAAGTCTTACCGGTGCCGGCTTGGCCTAGCAGGCTGACAAAGTCAACCTCAGGATCCATCAATAAGTTAAGGGCAAAATTTTGTTCGCGGTTGCGGGCATTAATGCCCCAAACATTGTTTTTGGCTTGCAGGTGGTCTTTAACCACTTCCAACACTGCGGAATGACCTTCCACGCTGCGCACGATGGCATGAAACGGTTTTTCAAAGTCATAGCAGACAAATTCATTGACTAAGAATGTTTTGCACAAGGGCCCGTTGATGCGATAGAACATGCGGCCGGCTTCTTGCCAGGATTCCATGGCTTTGCTGTGCGTATCCCAGAAGTCGGCCGTCAGCTCGGTCATGCCACTGTATAAAAGATCGGTGTCTTCTAATACTTTGTCATTGAAGTAATCTTCCGCCAGCATGCCGATGGCGCGCGCTTTGATGCGTATATTGATGTCTTTGCTGACCAGTATGACCTGGCGCCCCGCATGCTGTTTTTGTAGATCGAACACCACCCCTAAAATTTGATTGTCAGCGATGCTGCCGGCCAAGCCTGGTAATTTAACGGTAATTTCTTTAGTTTGTAAGAACAAGCGACCCATGAGCTGTCGGTTGCCATTGATGTTGAGTGGGCAGCCTAGCTCCAGATCGATTAAATCGGCCCCGACGATGCTCTCTAAGTTGCGGCTCGCTTGACGGGCGCTACGGGCAACCTCGGTTAAGCCTTTTTTATTGTTATCCAACTCTTCTAGGGTGACCATGGGCAGGAAAATATCGTGCTCTTCAAAACGAAATAAACTGGACGGGTCGTGTATGAGTACATTGGTATCAAGCACAAAAAGTTTGCTTAGATTTAACGGTTTTTTAGCCACACATTATTCTCTTTGATTGTGGTGGATAGGGCCATTGCCGGGGGTCATTAAAGCGACCGAATAAAATCGAGTACTTCGATAACGTGACCGTCGACTTTGACGCCACGCCATTCTTTGATTAAAACTCCTTTTTTATCGATGATGAAGGTGCTGCGTTCTATGCCTTTTACTTGTTTGCCGTACATGTTTTTTATTTTAATCACGTCAAATAGATGGCAGGCCAATTCTTCCGTATCCGCCAGCAATTCAAAGGGAAAGGAAAATTTTGCTTTGAAATTTTCATGGGATTTTAAGTGGTCACGCGAGATGCCAAAGATTTCTGTATTCAGTGTTTGGAAATCCGCATAGGCATCTCTAAACTGCACGCCTTGCGTGGTGCAGCCTGGCGTTGCGTCCTTGGGATAAAAGTAGATAACGAGGTTTTTGCCTAGGTGCTGAGATAATTTAAAAGGGGTGCCGCTGGTTGCAGGTAATTGAAAATCCGGTACAGCATGATTTTGCATAGGTATTTCCACGTTGGTTTAGATCTTTTACCATTGTTGATAAAAAGACCGATTAAGGCAATAGCCTAGCGCATTAAAATGACAGTATTTAGCGCTTGAGGATTTATGCGGGCAAAGGCAAAAAAATAGGCAGTTGCATGGTGATGACCGTGCCACCCTCGGCTCTGGGCTCAAATTTTAATTCGCCGCCCAAGGCATCGCAGACCTTAAATGCAAAAGGGATACCTAAGCCAGTGCCAAATCGTTTGCTAGATGGGGCGCTGATTGCGCTGGGGTCAGGTTTAAATGGCATGCCGCCAGCCCGGTCCAGTATTTGCAGGCTAAAGGTTGGGCGTTTTATGTCCACCACGATGTCTATGGATCCGGCTTTATTGGATGCGTCTATGGCATTTAGGACTAAGTTATAGATGACCTGCTCGAGTAAATGTTGGTCGGTGTAGACGGTATTGTTTTTTGGCCATTTGGCTAAGGACAGTTGGATGGATTTGGCTTTTATTTTTTGTTGCAAGGGCGCCAGCGCGCCTGCAACGATGTCTTTAAGTTGGGCATGTTGCGGCTGTGGTTTGAGGGGTAATAAGTAGGCTAGCAATGAGCCGGTCCAGCGTTCCAATCTGTCCACGGTGTCTATGATGTCTTTAAAGGCACCACGTGTCTCGCTGTCGCGTTCGGGGTCGTCCATGACTTGTGAGATGGCGCGTATGCTGGCTAGAGGATTGCGTATATTGTGCGCCAACATCGGCACCAGCAAGCCTTGGGCGGCTTGCTTCTCGCTACGTACCAAGGCTTCTTGGCTGGAGGCTAATTTATCCGCCATGACATTAATGGCTTGCGACACCATGGCCAGTTCGGCCACCCCTTCCTCCGGTGCCCTGTGGCTAAGATTGCCGGCACTGATCTCTGCGGTGGCCCTTAATACCCCTTCTATCGGTTGCGCGAGGGCATGTTTTAAAAACACCCGAGAAAAAATCAGCAGCAATGCCGCCAGGATGAGCGGAATGATGAGCAGTATGGTGGCGATGCGTTGGGTGTTGGTAAGCTGCTGGGTCAATTCTTGTTGTTTTTGATTCAGCAGTTTTTCCGTGTGCGCTAATAGGACCTCATAACGATTAAATAAGCCTGTTTCAATGTCGGTATTAATGGCGCGTTTGCTGGCCTCATTGGAGGCAAGTTGGTATTGATCAAACAGGGCCGGGGCTTCCACGACGAATTTATGGTAGTTGTGCTGTAAGGCATTGATGGCTTGTATTTCTGCATCCCCTACGGCAATTTTTTTTAATTGTACAAAGTGCTTCTCAACCGATGCGGTAAAGTGATTGTATTCCTCGCGTGCCGTGGCATCTTCTAAGAAATAGGCATCAAACAACTCTTTCATTTGTCGGTATAAATCACCCCGTGTCTGCTGTACTTCGGTGACCAATGAACTGATGCGCGTCGCTTCTAGCCTAGACTTTTCCCAAAGGTGTATGCCAACGGCGCCGGCCGTGGCGGCTAATATAATCAGTAAAATAAAGGCCAGCTCGTGTATCAGCAGGATGTCTTTTAACGATTTATTTTTTTGCATGGGTTTAATGAAAATTAGGTTTCAAGTGTTTTATTCTAACTTGAAGGCGATCGGCACTTTAATGCTAAAGCTGCTGCCACGCAGTACCTCGGGTGGGGTGGGGAAAGGCATGGCTTTTTCCACCATATCCAGCGCCTGTTTATCCAGCACTTCGTGACCGCTGGATTGGATGATTTTTTTGGCTTTCAGTTTGCCGTTGCCATCCAATAATAACTCGACGACGGCCTCACCTTGCCAGCCACGCATTTGCGCAATGCGTGGGTCTTGTTTGTGTTTGACGATGGCCGCCCATAATGCGCTGTCATAATTGTCACGGGCGGCGCTGGTATCCACGGGTATGACGGGTTTAGGCGGGTCATGCGGCACAATGGCGACCGGAGGAATCGGGGGCGGCGGCGCATCCACTTGAGGTGCGACCGCTATCACTTCCGGCGGTGGCGGAGGCGTCGGGTCATTTTTTATTTCCGTTGGGATGGGCAGCGGTTTAACCATGGGTTTAATCGGCGGCTTGGGTTTAATCGGCTCAGGTTTAACCGGTTCAGGCAAAGGCGGTGGCGGGGGAGGCGGTGGCGCTTGTTGGATTAATTCCACCACCAAGGTCTCCTGCTTAGGCGCATCCGTGGCAAATTTAGGCATAACCACGGCGATCAAAGTATGCAACATCAGCGAGCCCATTAACGCCCACATCAGGGTATTGTTGTTGGTATGGCTGGGATGAGGCCTAAAGTTGATAAGGGTGTGTTTCAAAAGCAGTAACAGCCTAAGTTTAAGTTTGCTTGCAACAAGTTAAGGGGTGAAAAATTATACAACATGCAGGCGCAATATACTGCTTAGACTAGCCTTAAAGTGTGCTTTTCATGAATGTGACCAGGATTAAACTAAGCCATGCAACACTTGCACGGGGACGCTGGCGCCTTTATCGAGGTTGCCCACGGTCTCGTCGAGCACAATAAAGCAATTGGCCTTAGACATGGAGCTCAATATCGCTGAACCTTGGTGGCCGGTGGGCTTTACTTTCCATAAGCCCTGCTCATCGGTATAGAGTATGCCGCGTTGAAATTCGGTGCGCCCGGTTTGTTTTTTAATGGCTTCCGTACAGGTCACATGGAATGTTGGTAGTGCTTGAGGTGACGCCTGCCCCATCAGCATGAGCAGTGCTTCGCGTACGAATTGATAAAAGGTCACCATGACCGCGACCGGGTTGCCAGGCAAGCCAAAATAATGGGCATGGGCTATTTTTCCGTAGGCTAAAGGCCGGCCTGGTTTCATGGCGATTTTCCAAAACACCACTTGCCCGTGCTGGCTTAACAGCTGTTTCATGTGGTCTGCTTCACCGACCGATACGCCGCCACTGGTGATCACGACGTCGGCTTTTTGTGTGGCGGCCAGCAAGGTGTTTTCGAGCAATACGGGATCATCGGCAATTGCCCCCATGTCGATTACTTCTACGCCTAAGCGGCTTAGCATGCCGTATAGGGTGTAACGATTGCTGTCGTAGACTTGCCCTATTTTTAAGGGCTGGCCTATGCCGGCCAATTCGTCGCCAGTGGAGAAAAAGGCGACTTTAAGTTTGCGGTATACCTCAACTTCCGCGATGCCCAGCGACGCTACCAAGCCTAAATCGGCGGCCTGCATCAGGTGGCCGGCGGCCAAAACGGTTTGACCCAACTGCAAATCTTCTCCGGCATAGCGCACATTCATTTTGCTTTGCGGCGGGGCGGAAAAACTGATGCTGTCGGCTGCTAGGCTGACCTTTTCTTGCATAATTACGCTGTCTGTGCCGCTGGGCATCATGCCGCCGGTCATGATGCGTACGCATTGGCCGCTGTGCACGGACGCTGCAAAAGCTTTGCCGGCGTAAGCGGTGCCCATGACTTTTAATGTTGTTAGGCCGTCTGGGGCAAGGTCTAGGCTATTAAAAGCATAACCGTCCATGGCCGAATTGTCGTAATTGGGTACTTGGGCGGGCGATAAAATGGCGCTGGCTAATAATCGTCCCAGCGCGTCAGATAAAGGCAGGCGTTCGGTTTCGGTCAGTGGATTTAAAAACTGCTGGATAAATAATTTGGCTTTAGCCACCGACATGGAGTTAGGGTCGTAATCGTCCATTTGGCCGAGATGGCTTAGTAATGTTGTGTGGGTATGGGGCATATAGTCGGTTGTGTTTAGTTAGCTAACTGCGATTCTAATGCAGCTAGGTCGTCTAGGGTATTCAAATTGATAAAAGCTTGCTCGCAATCGCTAAAATCCACCTCTGCATAAGACAGGCTCTTTTGCCAGTGACTCACGCGCCGTTCGCCTTGGTTTAGGTAAGCACTCAGTGCCGGCAAGGCGGTTTTTTTACACAAACAAAACACCGGATGGCTATGGCCATGACAACTGGCTACGGCGATGTCAGCGTGATGCGTGTTTAAAGCCGCCAGCAAGCGTGCGGCTAAATCCATGGGCAGTAAAGGGCTGTCACAGGGGACGGTAAGCAAGTAGTCGTGTTTGGCATGCTGTAGACCTAAGCTGATGCCGGCGAGTGGGCCTACAAATCCTGGGTATTGGTCTGCCAGCACCGGGTAACCCAGTGCTGCGTACAGGCTGAGTTCGCGATTGGCGTTGATGATAATCTCATCCACTTGCGGCGCTAAGCGTTTAATCACGTGTTGAATCAGGGGGGTGTTGTTTAGTAAGGCTAAGCCTTTGTCTATGCCGTTCATGCGGGTGGCACGCCCCCCCGCCAGAATGATAGCGCTAATCGGCGTCACTTAGCCGCCCGTATGCGACATAAAGCGAATGACCGCGGGCTGCGAGCGGTTTAAATCAAAATCGTGGCCCAGTGGTTTGATGGCCATGCCAGCCAAGATGGCGGCAATAATCGCTTGGTCATCATGGGGGTGTTGACGCAACAGTGGCATCAGCTCAATTTTATCGTCTGTGCCTAAGCATAAATACAATTCGCCTTTGCAGCTAATGCGTACACGGTTGCAGTGTTCGCAGAAGTTATGACTGTGCGGGGAAATAAAGCCTATTTTTGTTTGACTGTTGGCGACCTTCCAATAGCGGGCTGGCCCGCCCGTGGTTTCGGTGCTTGCAAGTAGCGGGTAAGCCGCTTGCAGAATTTTTAACGTGCTTTCATTGCTGCAGAAAGTGGATGCTCTGCTATGGCCCACCTCACCTAAGGGCATTTCCTCTATGAAGGAAATGTCCAGCGCTTGGTCTATGGCGAATTTGACCAGCGATACCGCTTCGTCGTCATTGACGCCGCGCATGAGCACGCTATTGAGTTTGATGTTTTTAAAGCCGGCTTGTTTGGCAGCTTGTATGCCGGCTAAGACTTGCCCAAGTTCGCCGCTGCGGGTGATGCTTTTGAAGCGTAGCGGATCTAGGCTGTCTAGGCTGATGTTGATGCGCTTAACCCCCGCCTTTTTTAAATTGTCAGCTTGTTTGTATAATTGACTTCCGTTGCTAGTGAGCACTAACTCTTTTAGGTTTTCCAGGCGGCCAATTTCTTCAAATAACCACAGCGCGTTTTTACGCACCAAGGGTTCACCACCGGTAATGCGCACTTTGCTCACGCCTAGGCCGACGAATATTCTGACCAAGCGGGCGCACTCTTCTAAGCTCAGCACTTCATCGCGAGGCAGAAAAGTCATTTCTTCCGCCATGCAGTATGTGCACCTAAAATCGCACCTGTCGGTGATGGACAGTCGAATGTAGTCCACGACTCGACCAAATTGGTCGGTTAATGGCGAAGCGATAGGCGGCACTTTATTGGGCATGTTTTGTCGGAATGGATAGCTTGTTACAAGTGTATTATACTAACTAGTTGGAAAAATATAATGTTAAGCTGTTTTGGAGAGAATACGTTGCAAGATTTACAACCTGAACAAGAATCAAGCGTGCAGCAAAGTTTGATTGAAGCAATAGACCGGCTGATAGTGCAATATAAAAATAGGCCGGGTGCATTGTTGCCATTATTGCATGCAATCCAAGATGAATTGACCTACATTCCGGAATTCTCTTACGCAAAAATAGCTAAAGCACTGAGTTTGTCGGTGGCAGAAGTGCACGGCGTGGTCACTTTTTATCACCATTTTAAAACGCATAAACCGGGCCGGCATGTTTTGCAAATATGCCGGGCTGAATCCTGCCAGGCCATGGGTGCTGAGGCATTGGAAGCGCATGCTAAACAATGCTTGCAGCTGGATTACCACCAAACCAGCGAGGATCAAAGCGTCACTTTAGAGCCGGTTTACTGCTTAGGCAATTGCGCGCTTTCACCCGCGGTGATGCTGGACGATGAAGTTTACGGACGCGTGAGCAAGGCGGATTTGGACGCTTTGCTGGCCGCCGCAAAAAATGCGGAGGCGCAAGTTTAGTATGAGCACGATAGTTTACATCCCACGCGATTCCAGCGCGCTGTCGGTAGGGGCGGAAAAGGTAGCGACTGCCATTAGCCAAGAAGCGGCTAAGCGCGGCATAGCCGTGACCATAGTGCGTAACGGTTCGCGCGGCCTCTACTGGTTAGAAACCATGGTGGAAGTCGCGACCGATAAAGGTCGAGTGGCGTATGGGCCAGTTAAAGTGACCGACGTCTGCAGCCTATTTGACGCGGATTTCTTAAGCAGCCTTGCCGCCACGGCCCAAGCCCACCCATTGAATTTGGGGCTAACAGAAGAGCTGCCTTGGCTCAAACAACAGCAACGCTTAACCTTTGCCCGTGTAGGTATTACCGATCCGGTTTCACTGGATGATTATTTAGCACACGATGGCTATAAAGGCTTAAAAAATGCCTTAGCTTTGTCTGCTGCGGACATTGTTAAAACCGTCACGGATTCCGGCTTACGGGGTCGTGGGGGTGCGGCTTTCCCGACGGGCATTAAATGGAATACGGTATTAGGCTGCCAGGCTAAGCAAAAATATATAGTATGCAACGCCGATGAAGGCGATTCCGGTACCTATTCAGATCGTATGATCATGGAAAATGACCCCTTTGTCTTGATCGAAGGCATGACCATTGCGGCCATTGCGGTGGGGGCCACGCAAGGTTACATTTACTTGCGCTCAGAATACCCGCATGCGCTTGCTGTACTCAATGTGGCTATCGCTAAGGCGATGCAGGCTGGTTATTTGGGCGATAACATACTCGGTTCTGCCCACTGTTTTAACTTGGAAGTGCGTCGGGCCGCCGGGGCCTATGTGTGCGGTGAAGAAACGTCTTTATTAGAAAGCTTGGAAGGCAAGCGCGGCGTGGTTCGATTTAAACCGCCTTTGCCGGCGATTGAAGGTTTGTTCGGCCAACCTACCGTGGTTAATAACGTGATTTCACTGGCGACGGTGCCGATTATTTTAGATAAAGGCGCGCAATACTACGCGGATTATGGCATGGGTCGTTCGCGTGGCACCTTGCCCATACAATTGGCTGGCAACATTAAGCAGGGTGGCTTAATTGAGTTGGCGTTCGGCATTACTTTGCGTGAACTGCTTTATGATTATGGCGGAGGTTCAGCCAGCGGTCGGCCCATTAAGGCCGTGCAAGTAGGCGGACCGTTGGGCGCATACTTGCCAGAGGCGCAATTCGATACGCCTTTGGATTACGAGGCTTTTAGCGCCATTTGGGCGGTATTGGGGCATGGCGGTATTGTGGTGTTTGACGATACGGTGGATATGGCGAAAATGGTGCGTTATGCCTTTGAATTTTGTGCGATTGAGTCGTGCGGAAAGTGCACGCCGTGCCGCATAGGTTCGATCCGCGGGGTGGAAGTGATGGACAAGGTGATGGCCGGCACGGACAGCGCGAACAACATCAAGTTGGTGCGCGATTTAAGTGACACTATGCTCAATGGCTCACTTTGTGCCTTGGGCGGCATGACCCCGTATCCGGTGTTGAGTGCCATTAACCATTTCCCAGAAGATTTTAAAATTAAGGAAGCCACGGCTTAATTTGGCCTAAGCGGTGTAGGAGAGCGTCATGGACGACATTAAATACAGTAACACGCATCATCAGCATGAGCACAGTCGTACCAATTACGACGATCAGTTGGATTACGGCACCCCGGCGCGTTTGAGCGATACGCAAGTAACGCTGAGCATAGACGACAGAGAGATTAGCGTACCAGAAGGCACGTCTATCATGCGCGCCTCTATCTTGGCCGGTATTAATGTGCCCAAATTATGCGCGACCGATAGCTTAGAGCCGTTTGGTTCTTGCCGTTTATGCGTGGTGGAAATTGAAGGGCGCCGTGGTTATCCGGCCTCTTGCACGACTCCAGTCGCTCAAGGCATAAAAGTGCGCACGCAAACAGCTAAGTTGGCCGATATCCGCCGTGGCACCATGGAATTGTATATCTCGGATCACCCCCTAGACTGCTTAACCTGTGCGACCAATGGCGATTGCGAACTGCAGGACATGGCAGGCGCAGTCGGCTTACGTGAAGTGCGTTATGGTTACGATGGTGAAAATCACCTAAAGGCAGAAAAAGATCAATCCAACCCTTATTTTACTTTTGATCCCAGCAAATGCATCGTTTGCTCACGCTGTGTGCGCGCCTGTGAGGAAACCCAGGGCACGTTTGCTTTAACCATTAGCGGTCGCGGCTTTGAGTCCAAAGTAGCGGCAGGCGTTAATAACTTTTTGGATTCCGAATGCGTTTCTTGTGGTGCTTGTGTGCAAGCCTGCCCTACCGCGACCTTGATCGAAAAAACCGTGATAGACCACGGCGTGCCCGAGCACAGCGTGACCACGACTTGCGCTTATTGTGGCGTCGGTTGTTCTTTTGACGCCCAGATGAAGGGCGAAGAAGTCATACGCATGGTGCCGAATAAAAATGGCGGGGCCAATCATGGCCATTCTTGTGTTAAAGGTCGTTTTGCCTGGGGTTACGCTACCCATCAGGATAGAATTACTACGCCCATGATACGAAAAAGTATCAAAGACGAATGGCAGCAAGTGAGCTGGGAAGAGGCGATTGATTATGCGGCCAGTGAGATTAAGCGCATAGAAGCCAAGTACGGCAAAGATGCTATGGGTGGCATCACTTCCTCACGCTGCACCAACGAAGAAGTCTACGTCACGCAAAAATTAGTGCGGGCGGTGTTTGGCACCAATAACGTCGACACCTGTGCGCGTGTTTGCCATAGCCCGACAGGTTATGGCCTTAAACAAACCATAGGCGAATCAGCCGGCACACAAACCTTTGATTCTGTTATGCATTCTGACGTTATCATGATTATAGGCGCTAACCCGACCGATGGCCATCCGGTGTTCGCTTCGCAAATGAAGCGCCGTTTGCGCGAGGGCGCTAAGCTGATTAGTGCCGATCCGCGCGCGATTGATTTGGTGGAGAGTTCCCCGCATGTCCGTGCCGATTACCATTTAAATTTACGCCCTGGTACCAACGTCGCCTTAATTTCAGCTTTGGCGCATGTGGTGGTGACTGAAGGTTTGGTCAAAGAAGATTTTGTTAAAGAACGTTGTGAGTGGGATTCGTTTGTATTGTGGCGTGATTTTGTGGCTAAGCCAGAGAATTCACCGGAAGCCTTGGCC